>Ga0187893_10011004_pt1 | contig 13269 bp, 11 predicted proteins | sample MA1701074metaG_FD_139574 | JGI IMG/M metagenome (GOLD analysis project Ga0187893, IMG submission 139574) | White microbial mat communities from a basaltic lava cave in the Kipuka Kanohina Cave System on the Island of Hawaii, USA - MA170107-4 metaG ...
AACGGAGAGTTTGTGACGCGGCTGTCGCCGGGAATTTATGGCTTGACCTTTAGGAAGACCGGCCTCAGCGTGGGCACGATTGAGAATGTTGAAGTAAAAGCAGGGAAGACGCGCTCGCTCGGGGATCGTCTGATCCTAACAATAGATGAAGGTTCGATTGCGTTTATTCGCGGCAGCGTTTTTAGTCACGAAGGCAGGAGCGTTCCCGGCGCTCGAGTCGAGTTGGCAAAGATTCAGGAAGATGGCTCGGCCAAGAAGATTGACGGCCGCATTACGACTGAGACCGGTTCGTTCGTATTCCGGCTGACGCCAGACGCGGCAAAGTATCGCTTAAGCGCCAAGCTCAGTGGCGCCGAGGCGGTTAGCAAGGACATCGAAATCGACGGCCCCGCTGTTTACCGCGTCGCGCTTTCACTGCCGCCTGACTCTAAGTAAATCTCACGTTCCGAGCTGTTTTATGTTTGGCTGGCTTGACGCGGTTGCGCTACGATTACGCATATTAAGCCATGGAAGATCGGGAAGAGTTTCTGACCGCGCGACAGCTTGCGAAGGTCTTGCAGGTTAGCGAGTCGACAGTGCGGCGACTTGCCCGGAAGCGTCGCATCCCTTCCGTTCGGGTCACGCCACGAATAATCCGGTTTCATCTCGATGCAGTGCGTGAGGCGCTTGATGTGCCGCGGCATCGAATCCGTCACGGTGAGTATACCGAGCAGGTCGACGACGCCCAGTTATCCTTTGAAGATCTGCTGCTGAGTTAATTGCCTTAAAAACGTGGTGGGGTGAAGTGAACCCATTTGCCGTTCTGCTTGATGTAAATCTGCGGCTGGCGAATCGGAAACTTCCGCCCAAATGCCGGATTGACGGCCAGAAAGTTTCTGATCGTTCGGTTGTCACCCGTGGCCACCTTCCAATTTCCACCCTCGCGCACTAGATACTGTTGCGCCACGATCTTGCCTTCAGTTTGAAGAGGAAATAAAACCTTACCGTAAAGCACCGTGTCGACGACTGCGGCATTCCCCGATACCCGCACTCTTCCCACATCAATCCGTTCCAGCACATACATGTTCTGCGCCTGGTTCAACGCGTTTACGAAGCGCCTGCGTGACATACGCGTTTGCGATGCGGTTGGCAGAGCATCATAAACGGCCCCATAGTCGCGAGACTTTAACTGTTGGAAAACGCGCTGGACGGTTCCCCGCACTTCCGCTTCGTTGGCCCGAGTCGTGCCAGGCGCCACGAAAATAAACCCACACAGAATAAACAGCGTCGCTGTACACTTATTGATCATTATCTAAATCCCTCGTCTGATTTTCCTCTTCGGCATCTCTGGCGGCAGTGATCGCCTTAGCCTGCGTCCGATAGTTAAGAAACCACGCCACCGTTCCTATCACAGCTACCACAAACGCCAAATCAAAACTACCACGCCAGAGAAACACGGCCGCGACCGTGGCGCAGGCTCCGGCCAGAATGAGCCAGAATATCTTCACTTTATGAGCACCGGAATCGCGACTGCGATTGAACCCGGCGGGTAGCACACTTGATCGTCGCAGGCTTGGATGCGCAAAGTGGCCGCCAGAGATCGTTGTCCTTTGGCGGCGGTCTCAGCTGCCTGCAAAGCGACTCTGATCGGCGTTTCTCCTTCGTAAACGCGCAGCGGTTCTTCGGCAAAGGAAAACTTTTTAATCAACGGGTTCGGGTAATAGGTGTAGTTCACCGAAACTCCTTCAGTCTCTGGAATTGTCAACTCAGTGGGTATTAGGTAGGGATAGGATGCCGGGTTCGCATTGATGTGATATCCGTTCTGAACCGTGACTTGAACGGTTGCCTCGGCGGATCCATTCACCGGCATCTCGACAGGTTGAACAGCGGCTTTTACCAGCTTTTCCGACGACACTCCTGGGCCCGCCGGTGGAACGGATTCATTTGCCGGGTTGACAGAGGCTGTTCTCGAGCACGACGCCACGAAAAGCAATATCAAAAGGTTGCTTAGAATGAAACTCGAACGTGTCATGTTGATGTTCTTGGTTAATCCGATTTTGGTGTTGAGGGTAACTCAGCAAGCTGCCATCGTTTGGCGCGCTGAAAAAGGTACCGAGCCAGCAGTGCTCCGGGAAGAATGATGAGAATCAGGATTGGAATTATCACAATCACGAAGCGGATGAGAAAAAGCACGATCTGACTGGCCACAGTAACACTTTCGGCCACGGCTTCTCTAACGCTCCGGCCAAAGCCGGAAGTGTTAACGGCAATTGCCGCCGGAGTTTTCAGATTGATAGTGATGGTGGACATACTGGCTCTGTTTTCCAGAAACCGTTTCCGGCCTTCCAGCTTCTCAATGTCGTTTCTGACTTCAGCAATCTGACGCTGTACTTCAAGCGCATCCGTCACTTTGTTGGCCTGCTTCATGATCTCGAGAAACTGGAGCTCGAGCGCTTTTTGGGTCTTGATCCGCGCCTCGAGATCGATGAAGTCTTCCGTTACGTCCTGGCCTGATGTTTTCTCGCGAATGACGCGGTTGGCCGTGGCGCGAATCTGTTCGAGGGCGGAATTGAACTGCAAGGCCGGGATGCGCAAAACCAGAGTAGCTTCCAGTTCCTGTTTTGCCGGATCTCCCGTGTCACGCTCCTTTGACTCGGACGTCACCACAAAGCCGCCCAACGATTCCGCGATCGACGTTACCCTGCGTTGAGCTTCAACTGGATCTGGCACCTCCAACTGAAGCTCAGCGTTCCGAATTATCTTGCGATTCATCGCATCAGCCATGGCCTGGGATTGGTCTGCCTGCTCGAGCGAGATTTTCTGAAGCTGTGGTTCTGCTGGGTCTGCGAATTCCTTTGCGCTTCCCGCGTTTTCGGCTGACTGTTCGCTGATGCCCGTGTGTCGTTTACTTAGAGGGCTGTCACAGGCACTGAAAGACAAAAGTACAAGAATTAGGAGAGTTTTTATGTAGGACATGGTAAGCCTCCGTTATCGAAAGGATTGGTTTACCGATAGAACGTTACCTGCGCGAGGCGCTTGCGCCAAGCTTTAGAGTTCAGCCTGTTTGAAGTTCAACCAGTTTAGAGTTCAACCAGTTTAGAATTCAACCTTTAGGTTGCCAGCCTGAGTTACCACTCAAGCTTGAAGTTTGAAGTCGAAGTTTACTGATTGGAAAGATTACCAGCTGAAGCTTGAACTCTAAACTACCTGAGCTCTTATGGAACTCGGAACTAGGAACTCGAAACTTGTCCTACCCCGCCGCTTCCTTCTTGCTTTCCGGCTTTTTGATCCCAAATTTCTCCAGCCGATATTGCAGCGTGCGAAAAGTCAAACCTAGCAGTTTCGCGGCTTTGGTGATGTTGTAGTCCGTCTGCTCCATCGCCTGAACCAGCAGATCCCGCTCCACCTCTTCGAAATTGATTCCTTCTGGTGGCAGCTTGAATGCTCCCTCCGCCGCTGGACGCGATTCCTGCCTTACCTCGAGCGGCAGATCCTCCACCGTGATCTGATCGCCTTCACACAGCAGGATGGCTCGCTCAATCGCCGACTCGAGCTGACGCACGTTACCTGGCCAGCTATAGTCGGCCATTAGTTTCCTGGTTTCAGAAGTAAGCCCGCGCACGAGCCGAGAAGTATTGCGCGTGTGCTTTTTCAGAAAAAAATCGATGAGCACCGGAATGTCCTCGCGCCGTTCGCGCAGAGGCGGAACGTCCACCGACAGGACGTTGATGCGGTAATAGAGATCGTCTCTAAATCTGCCGTCAGCCACCATGGCCCGCAAGTCGCGATTAGTGGCGGCAATCACTCGCACATCGACGTTGATCTCGTGCGTTCCGCCGACGCGCCTGATCTTCCGCTCCTGTAGGGCTCGCAGCAGCTTTGCCTGCATGGCGACATCAAGCTCGGCAATTTCATCCAGAAACAGGGAACCTCGATCGGCAATTTCAAACAGACCCTTTTTATCAGCGTGGGCGCCGGTGAACGAACCTTTTTCGTGGCCAAAGAGCTCTGACTCGAGCAGGTTCTCGTTTATGGCCGCGCAGTTTACGGCCTGAAACATCTCCTCTACGCGCGGCGATTGGTTGTGGATGGAACGGGCAATAAGTTCCTTGCCAGTGCCCGACTCTCCTCGAATCAACACCGTGGAATTCGAACGAGCCACCTTGAGAATCATCCTCTTCACCGCTTCCATCTTCGGAGATGCCGAAATGATCTCGACGTCGATGGCATCGAGCCGGTGAAGCGCCCGATTGATGGTTGCGAGCAGGGCTTCTTTATCGTAAGGCTTTTCCAGGTAATCAAAAGCCCCGCGTCGCAATGCTTCTTTGGCGGATTCGATCGAGCCGTGCGCAGTCAACAGGATCACGATAATAGATGAATCATACGCCAGGAGGTGCTGCAGCAGTTCGATTCCGTCCATGCCCGTCATCTTTAAATCAGTGAGGGCCAGATCGAATCTGCGGTCCTTAGCAAATTTGAGTGCCGCCTCACCGGACGAGGCGGTCGTTACCTCGTAACCTTCCTCTGAGAGAATCATCTCCAGGATCTCTCGCTGAGACTTCTCGTCGTCAACTACCAGAATGCTTTTGCGCGCCATATTTCTCTAAGGATGAAGGATGAAGGAGGAAGGATGAAGGAGGAAGGATGAAACCAAGCCGAAGGCCTTCTTCATCCCTTCGCCTTCATCCTTCATCCTTCATCTCCATTCCACCTCCCTCAGGCTGAGTCGGCAAAATAATTGTGAATGTTGTGCCGCTGCCTTGTTTTGAACGAACACTTACCGTGCCGCCATGATCTTCAATCGCCTTGCGGACAATAGCCAGCCCCAGGCCAGTGCCGGTGTCTTTCGTTGAATAATAGGGCTCGAACACCTTTGCGATATCTTCGGGCGCGATGCCTCTCCCAGTATCCGTGATATCGACACGCGCGCGCCCGGCTTCCTCGTTTGAAATTCTGATCACAATGTTACCACCACCCCCGTCGATCGCTTGCAGACCATTCAGCACCAGATTGGTAAATACCGATCGCAACATGTCTCTGTCGGCCAAAACCGCCGAGACTTGCGTGTCTGTCTCCACCCGAGTTTCGATACCGTGTTCCGCCGCTTGAGCTTCGATCAAGCGGAGGGCATCCTCGGCCTCTGCGCGAAGGTCGACGGCTTGTAAATCCAGCATTGAAGGCCGCGAGTACTTAAGAAAGTCCGTTATGTGCCGGTTGATTCGAGCTACTTCCGCCTTTAGTTGATCGGCTAGACGCTGAAACGTGGCGCGTTTGGCCTGATCCTCTGGAGCCAACGATGAGCGAAGATGATCCAAAGTCAGATTGATATAGTTCAGGGGATTGCGGATCTCGTGAGCAATCGCAGCCGCCAGCCTGCCGACCACCGCCGCCTTTTCGGCTTCATGGAGCTTTGATTCGATCTCGCGGCCCCGCCCCAGCTTTGCGGTCATTTCATTGAAGGCAGTTGACAGCGCTCCCATCTCATCGCGCCGCTCGACCGGCACTCGAAAGCTGAAATCGCCGCCTGCCACCCGCCGCGCCGCAATCGACAAGAACTTAATCGGCCTGGTAAATCTCCAGACAAAGAGGCCGGTCACCAGCGTCGTGGCAAGCAGCAGCATCAGCGTGTAGAGGGCCGACTGCAAAGCCTGTCTCTCCAGAATGGTTGGCAAGGTATTCGCCGACCCCAAAACGACTATGATGTACAACCGTCCCTGTGTGGTTCCGAGCGGAAAATAAAACGCGCCCGGCTCACCGGGCTTGGGTGGATCAGATGCGGTCGCCCATGGTGGCCTCGTCTCATTTTCATCGGTCATCTCAACCGCGCTCCTGAGCGGAGGCAGAGGAACGTCCCTGATGTGAAACTTCGTAATTTTTTTATCTTCGTGCTCCTGAGGACCGTAAGCGGCGAGCAGGCTATCTTGCACCAGGCCCTCGGTGTCGACCACCAGGACATTTTGGACTCGGCCTCCATCCTCATCAAGCAGTGGCTCAGTCAAACTTGAGCGCAGCTCGTCGAGATATTTTTTACTTGAAAGACTATTAACTCCCAGCGCTACGCCCGCCATGATCGCTTTCTCTTGTTCGAATATGAGTTGAGCGTTTCTTTTCACAGAGCGCAGGTTCACGTAGTACTGAACGCCGAGTGTCAGGCCCAGGAGCACCGCTAGCAGCAGGAGCAACCTGGCGCGAAAGCTATTTAAGAGGCCCGTTATTTTCATCCTGCGCTTTGGAACAAATGTTCAACAGAAAGGTTGTCGTTTGTTTATCGCGACGTGATTCGGTGCGAAAAACCAGAATCTAACAAATCGCGTTCCAGACCTTATCTTAAAGGATTATGTACAAAACATTACTTTTATGTTGCCGCTGGCTGATCACTGATGGTATATTTGCGACCGGTCTCAAAGCAATGTCCCCAGGGACCGCCGTTAGGGAATTCTCCCAACCTCAAAGTTGCAGGTTTGAAAGGTCGCCATAATTATCGTTTTTGGCGTTGGAACCGAGAATTTTTTATCACGAAAGGTAAGAGGCCGCATGAACTTTGGTAGTAATTCCCCTAAGCCCCTCCGTTTCGTCCTAGTCCTTTTTATCTTCCTGAGCCTTGCCTTTTCTGATGCCGTTTATGGAAAGAAAAAGCAAGCCGCTTCACCGCGCAACAAAGCTGCACGCCAAAAAGTCTCCAAAGCCGGGAAGGGAAGAGCGGTTTCGGCCAGAAACCGTCGTAGTGTGCGACGGGGCAGCCGCCTCTCGGCCCGCAACAATCGACGCGGTCGAAGATCGAGGGTAACCGCCCGCGAGATTCGTCAGCAGCGAAAAATCATCGCGAGAGAGCAGGGTTCAGCTCTGCGAGCGCTCGAGCGAAGGCTGCGCCGGCCTTTGACCAAACGCGAGCGAACGGCAGAGTTGCGCCGAGTTGAAGCGCGACACCGGCAAGCACTCGCAGCCGCAAGGCGGCGCGCTGAAGCCGCGCGGCGCGCAGCTATCGCTCGCCGCCTGGCGATAGAGAAAGCAATGCGCGATGAAGTCCAGGCGATGATCGCACGTGACGATCTTACGGGTGAGGATCTTGAAGTGCGGCGCGCGGCGGTTAGCGCCCTGGGCAATCATATCGGGACCGCGGTGGTGATGGATCCGATGACCGGCAGGGTCTATTCAATCGTGAATCAGGAGTGGGCCTTGCGGCGTGGCTTCAAGCCTTGTTCTACCATTAAGCTGGTTACCGGCCTCGCTGGTTTGGGTGAGAAAGTAATAGATCCAGTGAACACGGCGGCAGTGTCTGACAGGTACAACATCGATCTGACAGACGCTCTGGCCTATTCCAACAACACCTACTTCCAACAGGTCGGTGGCCGTGTGGGCTTCGAGAAGATGATGTCTTACGCGCGAAATCTTGGCTTGGGAGAAAAGACAGGCATTAATGCTTCGAATGAGTATTCGGGCCGGCTTCCATTTGAAAAGACCGGTTATGCGCTCAACCGCATGTCTTCTCATGGCGATGATTTCGAAGTAACAGCATTGCAATTGGCGACGCTGGTGTCAGCCATGGGGAATGGTGGCAAGCTGCTGGTGCCGCAAGTGCCGCGCACTCCGGAAGAACAATCGAAGTTCAAAACGAAGGTGCGTCGCAATATCGATGTCGAGCCAGGAGCGTGGCGCGGCATGGTGCCTGGAATGGTTGGGGCCGTTAATTACGGTTCAGGTAAAAAGGCCTACGACCCCTTGCAGACAGTCGCCGGCAAGACCGGCACATGCATTGGGCACGGAGGCAGTTGGGTAGGATTGTTCACGTCATATGCTCCACTAGCCAACCCGCGCCTCGCAGTTGTCGTAATTGCTCGTGGACCAGATGCTCGGAATCACTTTCCGGCAGGTGTCGCGGGCAAGATCTATCGTGAGTTGAACAGCCGGTTCGGTACTCCTGTTAACCTACAAATTGCAGCCTCGCCGGGACCTGAAGATCCCAAAGCGGCAGAGTTGAACGAAGAAGAAAAGGATGCTGCCGAGGCGGATGCTGCCGAGGCTGATCTGGACGTTGCGGCAGACGCTGTGGTCGCTGCTGACAGCAAAACCACAAAACCTGGCGAAACTGCGGCCCAAAAATCGCTTCGCACTGGCACTCAGTCGCCACGAGATACTGTCAAGCCTGTGCTGATGCCTATTGAGCGGCGAGCCGCCCAAATTCAAAAAGGCAATCCTGTGCAGCCAACCACTGTGCCAACTGCGTCTCAGCCGGCGGCAAATAACGGCACATTCAGCAACGAGCGGCCGCGCCGGGTCCAGCCGAATTAGCTTAACGAAGACAGCTACTTTGACCGTTTACTGGAAACCGATTTGCGCCGGATGCCCGTAATCTCTTTCGGGGGTCCGGCGCAGTTGTTTTGAATCTGAACTTCTCAGGGCTTTGGTAGTTTCTAGTTTTCAGTTTGCCCGGTTGTCCAAATGTGTGCTTTTATCTGGCGCTGACGAAACCATTCGAGAAAAAATGTTCTCGACTAAAACGCCTGAGGAGCGAAGAGCTGGACAACCCGTAAATCAAGTTCACTACACGGGGCTTGACACATTCGTTAGAGTTGCAGGAATATTGCGAACGTTCCGGCAGGCCCCTGGCTCTTATCCACGTCTTCGTGTCCTCTTCATCCGAGATGCGTATGATGAAGATCGGCAACCGGTTTTTGTGGGATCGCATCTCATAGGTCGCCAAAAACGCGACGCCGGCTAAAGTCGCTCGTGGCCCCCCGAAGTTGCAGAATGTCAGAAAGATTTTGGAGGTTGTGAACAACTAATGAAAAAGACTATTGGGTTGATGGCAATTTGCCTGGCCACGGCGCTCACTGCATCGCCGGCGTTTGCTCAAACTGCTGCGCAGCCAGCCGCCGGCACGACGCAAGATTCGCAATGTACTCCCGAGAATAAGCTCGCGTGGTATAACGAATTTCGCGCAAACTTTAAGACCGACACTACCAAGGCAAACGAGTTGGCTAAGAAGTGGCTGGCTTGTCCAGAGGTTGCCGGCGAAGAACAGATTACGCCGTACCTTAAGAACTTTGTCACGCTCTACGAGAAGGCTAACCGCAAGAATAAAATCCATGAACTGGTTTACGTAAAGAACGACTATCCGAAGGCCATCGAGCTGGCGAAGGCCGTCCTGGCTGAAGAGCCCGATAACCTCAAGGTGCTGATCGATTTCGCTTATGCCGGCTATGCCTCCAAGGCCGACGCTTATCGCAACGACACTCTGACTTACGCAAAGAAGGCCATTCAACTGATTGAGTCTGGCAAGACTCTCGAAACTTGGATCCCGTACGTGAGCAAAGATGAGACTCTGGGCTATCTCTACAATGCGATTGGTTCGCTCAACGTTCAGAACAATCCTGCCGAGACTCTCCCAACCTTGATCAAGGCGGCGCAGTTCGAAGGCAAAATCAAAACGCTTCCGTATACCTACGGCACCATCGCCGCAGCTTACGAGGCCGGCCCTTATCTCAAACAGTCGGAAGAGTACAAGGCGAAGTATGGCGGCAAGGATGAGACTCCCGAGAGCAAGCTGGCGCTCGAGAATATCAATCAGATTATCGATCGCATGATCGATGCATATGCGAGGGCAGTCGCCCTGGCTGGTAACGATCCCCAATATCAGGATGCCAAAAAGACATGGATGGACAGTTTGAGTACCTGGTACAAATTCCGCAACAACCAAACGGATGCAGGTCTCAACGAAATGATTGCGGGTATTCTGGCAAAGCCGCTGCCGTCAATGCCCACTCCGATTACTAGCTTGCCAGCCTCGACTCCGGCGAGCACCCCGGCTTCGGGAAGCTCTAACGCAACCGGATCAACCCCGGCAGGCAGTCTTGCAAGCGGCACGGCGCCGGCAACACAGCCTGCCGGCACGTCGAAGCCCGCCGCCACCGAGACTGCCAAGCCAAATAACGCGTCGAAACCTGCACCCGCTGCGTCCAAACCAAGGACCAAGAGGAATCACCGGGCCAACTAAAAATTCGACTCAGTCCCATCTTCAGATCAACGCCGGGAGCTTCGCTAAATAAAGCAAGACGATGCTCTCGGCGTTTTGCTACAATCGAATCCGCTTTGAAGACGCAGGCAAACAAAGCTCCGGATCTGGACCTCCTGGAAACAATTCTCGCTTACACGTTTCAAAATCGCAGCTTGCTCGAGCGCGCCGTGACGCATCGGTCCTGGGCCCACGAGCAGGTCGCCCCTGGAGCCGAGGATCGCGCCCGACAACTTCACAATGAGGCATTGGAGTTTCTCGGTGACTCCGTCCTCGGCTTGATCGTCGCTGACTATCTTTGCCGGGCATATCCTGAAGGAACTGAGGGTGAACTTTCCCGGATGAAGCATCGGCTGGTCAGCGCCTCAACCCTGGCCAGGGCGTCTCTGCGCTTAAATCTGGGAGAGTTTTTGCGCTTTGGCCGCGGAGAAGAGAAAAGTGGCGGGCGTAGCAAGGATGCGATCCTGGCGGATGTTCTGGAAGCAGTGACGGGAGCGATTTTTCTTGATGGCGGTCTCGATGCGGCAACGAGGTTCGTTCATCATGCGCTGGGCGAAGAGTTGCAGCGTGTCGATCCGATGTCCGCGGCGGAGGCTGATTACAAGACGATGTTGCAGGAAAAACTCCAGGCTGAAAGGCGTCCGGCGCCCAAATACAGCGTAGTTGAGACACTCGGCCCGCCACACCGTCGCACGTTTCATGTCGAGGTAAGCTGGGACAGCGGAAGTGTGCGGGGCGAAGGGCGCTCCATTAAGGCCGCGGAGGTAGCCGCCGCAAAACTAGCGCTGGTAAGCTTGAAGGAGCGTGAAAGCTAAATTGCGCAAAACTGTAGTACGCGGCGGCGCCACAGTGCGCTGTGATGAGGACTTGACCCTTGCAGCGAACGTATCTAGGATGATTCGAAATGAAGAGCAATCCAGTCAATACCAAAACTCCTGAGACCGCTGCCGTAACAGAGACCGAGCCTAAGCCATTCTCCTTCGCGCGAATTTTCAATCGCAATGGTCATAAGCGGCCGCCGGCTCCAGAAACCAAGCCCCAGGGACCGCCTAAATCAGTTTTGCGTGAGTATTTCGAATCCGCTGTGGTGACCGTCATCATGGCCCTGTTCGGCATGACGTTCATTGTTCAGGCTGTCAAGGTGCCGACCGGATCGATGCAGAACACCATAATGATCGGAGACCATCTGTTAGTTAACAAGTTCATATTTGCTCCAGGAGAAACTTTGGCTTTTCTTCCGCAGCGTGAGATCAGGCGGGGGGACATAATCGTCTTCAAGTATCCGGGCAACCGTTATGATCCCAGCAGCGACTACGAAAGAGCTGACAATAAACCGATAACCACCAACTATGTGAAGCGCGTGATTGGCGTGCCTGGCGATGTTGTTCGATTGGACGGCCGGAAGGTAATCGTCAACGGCCAGCCCTTGCCCGAACATCAGATCGAAGGCGTTGACCACAATCGGAAAGACCCGCTCGAGGTTATTAAAGATCCGCCGCGCAAACCGGGTGAGACTTATGATGTTTTCTATCGTCCGGATCTTGTTGAAGATGACTATCCCGTCTTTAAGCACGAAGGGAACGGAGAGGAAATCGTAGTGCCGCCCGAGAAGTACTTTGTGATGGGTGACAATCGCAATAATAGTCAGGATAGCCGCTACTGGGGCTACGTTCCTCGCGATTACATCATCGGGCGCGCCATGTTCGTTTACTGGTCCTATGACGAAAGCGCTGCTTCGAGTGGTAACCCCCTCGTGGATTTCTTCCAAAATACCCGCTGGGCTCGCACCGGCACCATGGTCAAGTGATCGGGTCTAATAACTCCGCCCTGAAAAACTCGACTCACTAATACTTTGGCAAACTTACGGGCGCTAGACGCCGCTCTTAGGGTAGTAGTTATCCTATTGTGATGCCTAAAAGTGTTTCTCAGTCCGGATCAATTGATCTCCTGGCGATCGCGCATCAAGTCATGATGGCTGAGGGATTCGCTCCCGATCTTAGCGCTCCGGTTATGCGTGAGGTGCAATCTATCGTCGCGAATCCTCAGCCGCTCACCTCCGATCCTTCAATCCGAGATCTAAGAGAATTGTTGTGGTCATCAATCGATGACGCCAAAACTCGAGATCTGGATCAGGTTGAATATGCAGAGAAACTTTCCAGTAGCGCCACCCGAGTACTAATCGGGATTGCGGATGTCGACGCGTTTGTCCGCAGAGGCTCGGCAACCGATCGCCATGCCGGATTGAACTCAACCTCTGTTTATACGGGAGTCAAAACATTTCCCATGTTGCCGGAAGAACTGTCGACTGGTTTGACATCGCTCGCGCCGGGCGAGGACCGGTTGGCAATTGTTACGGAAATGATCGTTGGTCCGGATGGCGCCGTCAAAGGAAACGACGTTTATCGGGCAGTAATTCACAATCACGCGAAGCTTGCATACAAATCAATCGGCGACTGGCTTGATGGAAAAGGGGAAGCACCGGCAAGCGTTAAGACAAAGGCAGCCCTGGCAGCACAAATTAGATTGCAGTTTGAAACTGCCAATCGACTCGCCGAGATGAGAAAGCGACAGGGTGCGATTGAGTTAGAAACAATTCAGGCGACGCCGTTAGCTAATGACCGGGGCGAGGTAGTTGAGCTCGAGGTAATAGAGCCTAATGCGGCTCGCGAACTGATTTCGAATTTCATGATTGCGGCCAACGTCGCGATTGCCCAATTTCTGGAGACGAAAGGCGGCCCATCTTTACGGCGGGTGGTGCGCACTCCTGAACGCTGGGATCGCATCGTGCGGATTGCCGCGGAGTTAAAAGAGGAACTGCCTTCAAAACCCAATTCGCGGGCGCTGGCGGTTTTTCTTGAGCGTCGCAAGCAGGCGGATCCTACGCATTTTCCCGATCTGTCGCTGGCGGTCGTGAAGGCGTTAGGACCTGGCGAGTACACCGTGCAGTTGCCTGGCGAAGAAGCTGAGGGTCATTTCGGACTCGCGGTGACGGACTACACGCATTCCACCGCCCCCAATCGCCGTTATGCGGATCTTGTTACTCAGCGTCTTGTGAAGGCGGTTCTGAAAGATGGGTCGCAGCCTTACCGGGCACAAACTTTGAAGCAAATTGCCGAACATTGCACCGAGCGCGAGGATGCGGCGCGCAAAGTAGAGCGCAAGATTCGCAAAGTGGCGGCTGCTCTGTTGTTGCGGGACCGTTCGGGAGAGGAGTTTGACGCCATTGTGACGGGCGTAACGCCAAAGGGAACGTTCGCGCGCACGATCAGACCGCCGGT
>Ga0187893_10011005_pt1 | contig 13268 bp, 12 predicted proteins | sample MA1701074metaG_FD_139574 | JGI IMG/M metagenome (GOLD analysis project Ga0187893, IMG submission 139574) | White microbial mat communities from a basaltic lava cave in the Kipuka Kanohina Cave System on the Island of Hawaii, USA - MA170107-4 metaG ...
AACGCAGCCCCAATACTGGCCCCCCTCGACCAAAGTTGAAGTCATCCGAAGCCCAGGGGTTCGTTTGTCGAGAGCGGCCAGGGGCATACGCATAGCCAAACGGGGCGGAGAGGAAGAACGTCGGGAAATAGTCGCTCGTTGCCATCTGTAATTCGGCTTCCTTAGCTTGGATACCAATTTGCAGCTTGCGCCATTCTGGACGGTTAGCAAAAAGGCGTTGAACGTAATAGTCAAGATCCTTTAACTGAGCTGATTGTGGAGTGAGGGTGATATCGGCAACATCGACCGGGCTGGTCTGAGGCAGGCCCATCGTGCGCAGCAATGCTGCGCGTGCGAGTTCGATTCCGTTCCGCAGCTTTTCTGTCTCCTTGGCGACCTCTGCATATCCGACCCTGAGGTTCAACACGTCGATCTGAGTGACCTTGTTTTCCTTCAGGCGTTCGTCCGCAGTCTTCACAGCTTTTTCAAATCCTTCTCGGACATCACTGAGCAGGGAATTGACCTGGCGAGTGTAGAGGAGGGTGTAATAATATTCCTTCACCTCTCGAACGGCTTCGGCTTTTTTCTGTTCGACGTTAACGCCCTCTTGTTCTAGGCCCTTGCTGGCAGCTTTTACGCCGTTTGGTAGCTTCCCCCAAGTGAATAAGGGATAAACAATCTGCCCTTCGAGGCGAGTAAAGGGACCGAGGTCATCGATGCCGCCCTGCTTAAAATTGGGGGTGCCGTCTGGGCGAACACCGCCCAGACTTCCCTTTACATCATTGACCACGCCAGCAAGGGTGACCAACTCACCGGTTGGGTAATAACCAGAACGTGCTTGTTGCACTTCACTGCGGCGGATCGCTACATCCCACTGGACTTCCTGGACCGAAGGGTTAGCCTCGATCGCCTGTTTGATACAATCAGTGAGGGTTAGTCGTGTCGCTCCGCCTGCCTCCTCATCTCCTGTCTCTGCGTGCAGGTAAAGAATCGGGAACCCGAGCAGCGTAGTGAACACCACCACAAGCCCCAGCCACCTGCTAGCACACCACTGTCGTGCTCTCATACGGACAACTCTTTCGTCCATAGGCTCCTCCAAGGCATACCGTTCTGAAGATGCTCACCCTAACGGAGCCCACCTTTTTATGCAACGTAGGAAATATGCTGATGCGCAGTGGTGAAAAGAGAAGGATGATACAATATATCACTCTCTGATTTGGCGCACTAGGATTTTGTCGGTACAGCAACTGTAGTAGTACCGATTACCCAGCGCTCGCCCTCATCGTTTTCCATCCAGATGTCACACTCAACCGTATGGTCGTCTTCGTTCTTTTGCGTGACCGCGCCACGGAGGTGGAGGTTACGATCAGGCAGGACAGGGCTCCGAAAAGTTGTGCCGATGCGTTTAATCATCGCCGCCTGGTTCCAATCGCTGATCATACGGGCCAGCAATCCCATACTCATGACGCCTGGAGCAATCATGCCCGGGAGCCCCTCGGCGCGCGCCCCTTCATCGTCGGTGAAACGTGGAACGTACATATGGGCCGTTCTCGCATACTGACGGACTTGATCCTTGCTCAGAAACAGGTCGATAAAAGGGATCTCGTCGCCTTCTTCGATGTCTTCAAAGTACACAATACTCATCGCTGCATAATCCTATGGTCAATCACCGCCACTTTTTCGCCTTTTTGGTTTTTCACCTCGTTGCGGATGACGATGAAGTACATGGAGCCAGTGCGCCCGGTTTTCTCGTAAATATCGTGGATCGTGCTGAGCATGGTAAGCTCGTCGCCCGGCCGCACAGGCGCGTAAATTTCCAGGTCGCGTCCCCCATCGAATCCGACTTTGCCGAATCTCGGGAGATGTTCTGGCGTAAATTTTTGGGCGCGGAGTTTGGTGACAAAGGTCGGCGGTGCGATCAGGCCGCCATATGGACCCTTTATTGCAGCGGCCTCATTAGTATAGAGGGGGTTCGTTTCTCCTAAGGCAGCAGCGAACTCGAGAATTTCTTCCTTCGTAACCGGCGGGAAAGGAGTTTCATCGAATACTTTGCCGAGCATCGAGCGATCAAATTCCAGAGCCATTGTTGGACACCTCGGAAATAATTGGGGTCTGTGGTCGCTGCAGGCGAAAGTCTAGTGGACGATATCCACCTGCGCGCAGCGCCTCCACGAGCTCTTCAATATTTTGAATGTCACGGTCAAACTCGGTTGCGCAAAGACCGACGAAGCTCACGAGATGAGAGTCGCTCCCGCCAAACGCGTGGTAACCATAGGCTTGGACCAACCCAGCAACCCGTTCGTTTTCGCCTTTTTTGCTGCCACCGTTGAGTGCTTCGACACCGACCACGCCTTCGAGGGGTGGCTTTTTTTGGTAATGCTCTATCAGCCCGATGGTCGGGCGGCCCGGGTGACACGGCATGGCGACCCCACCCAGACGCGTGACCTCAGTAATCACCTCTTGGGCGGGAAGGCGCACGTTTTTGAAGTCGAAACGTTTGAGGATGTCGTCGTTGACGCCATACACCAACATGTGGCCGTAGTCCGTTTCGACCTCCGAGGCTTTGAGGATCAAAATGCCGTATTTGTCTTCCAACTCACGATAGTCACCGGCTTGGTTGAACTGCCTGTGTTCGGTGAGCACGAGCCCCTCAAGCGGGCGCTCATCGCGCTTGCGGGCCAGCCATTTCAGGTAGGCCTCGACCGGCGCGCGGCTGTCGTCCGATGCTTCAGAGTGGAGATGCAGATCTAAGATGTGTGCCATAGGGTATCCTAAATAGCCGGCGCACAGCTCGGCTTTTAGTAGCAAAATCGGCCTTTAGTAGCGAATACCAGGCTATGGTGCCAGAATAGGCTTATTCTGGCAATTCCTTTGTTTCTTTCTCTTCTGAGAGAGGAGTTTTCTATTTCCCTCTCCCAGAGGGAGAGGGTTAGGGTGAGGGCTATTGCGATTATACTTCTGGCGGGCGCCCCCTCACTCTGTCTCTCTCCCGCAAGGGGAGAGAGAACCCATACACAAAGTGCAGCTCTTATTTGCCCGCAGGTCGGAACAGCGGTATCGAAACCTCTGGCGTGGCGTCCTCGAACGTTATCTCCACTGGCATACCGATTTTTACATCTTCAGGCTTGCAGTCCACGATGTTCGTCAGCATACGCACGCCCTCTTCGAGTTCGACATATGCCATAATGTAAGGCAGGTTGTCGCGGAAGCCAGCGCCTTGGTTTTGGCGTGTTACAGTAAAGGTGTAAACCGTCCCCTTCCCACTGCACTTCACCCACTCGAGGTCTTGGGACAGGTCTTCTGGACAAAACGACCGCGGGTAATAGAAAACCTTGCCACAACTCCTGCACTTCTGCACGTACAACTCATGGCGGGCGCATGCCTCCCAGAACGGCTTGGATTCTTCATCCATACGTGGGATCGGTTTCTTGTATTTCTTTTCTTCGGCCATCTCTGTTCTCCCTTAGGGCATAAAACGCACGACAGCGGCTACTGCCTCATTCAGCGCTCAGCATTCGTTACTTTTTTGCTCATACTCCCAGGACCAATGTAGCTCCGCTGTGTCTGAGTCCTAGCGTACCGCCGGTACCGTGACAAAGGGCCAATTGACAATCCTTTACTTGTCGTTCGCCGCACTCGCCACGCAACTGCCTGGTTGCTTCAATGACCAAGAAGATGCCGCGCATACCCGGATGATTGGACGATAGACCGCCACCATCCGTATTGATCGGCAGTTCCCCGCCCAGACCGACGCGACCATTTCGTACAAATGCGCCACCTTCGCCTTTCTTGCAGAATCCCAAGCTTTCCAGCGTGACCAGTACAGTGATGGTGAACGAGTCGTAGATCATTGCCATGTCGATGTCTTGGTGTGTGACTCCTGCCCGGGCCAAAGCTTTTGGACCCGACTGTTTTGCCGCAGCATTCGTGAGGTCGCGCACGCCGGCGCTGGTGTGATAACAAGTTTCGGCTGCGCCCAGGATATGAACTGGTTTCTTTCTCAGATCCCGTGCCCGCTCGGCTGAAGTCACGACGATCGCGCCTCCACCATCAGAGATCATACAACAGTCTAGGAGATGAAGAGGAGAAGAAACGATGCGTGAGGCTAATACATCCTCCACGGTAATTGGGTCCCGGAACTTCGCCAGCGGATTAAGAGAGGCGTGCCGTCGCATCGTGACCGCAATCTCCGCTAATTGCTCACTGGTCGTGCCGAACTCGTGCATATGACGCTGCGCGACTAAGGCGTAGTCACCCACGGTCGTTGGACCATAACAACTCTCGAAATGCTCTGGAGGATCAGAGCCGGCTCCGCCTCCAGTCCCGATGGCAAAGCGGTCGGACGACCAGGTACTCCCGTAAAGAATCAGCGCCACATTGCAATACCCAGCAGCAATTGCGGCCGCGGCGTGACCAGTGTGGGAAACGAATGAAGACCCGCCGATTGAGTTCGAGTCAAGGTAGTCGGGATAAAGATTCAGGTGCTCGGCGAGAGAGACAATGCCCATCCCTCCGACACCGGAGGTAAAGAGTCCATCGACATCTTTGAGGGTGAGCCCCGCATCTTCGAGAGCCCCGCGGGCGCTCTCGGCCATAATCTGGTACTGAGTCTTGTGCGGCGCCCACCGCAGGGGGTGTTCATACACACCAGCGATAGCAGCTTTTCCTTTGATGCTCATAGTTGTCCCTCAGTTCAAAAACGCCACAATCGCATCACACGTTTCCTGTGGCTTTTCAATTGGCAACCAATGCCCAGCTTGCGGGATAACTGTTAACTTGGCTCCGGGGATACTCTCGCGCAACTGTTCACTTTGTGCCACTGGCGTAGTCATATCGTCTTGCCCGGCCAGGACTAGCGTCGCCTGGCGAATTTGGCCAAGCTTGGCAGTGCCGTCAAATTCCTTGCACGCAACGAGATCAAAGTAGCGGACCCGCGGGTCGGTTTTGATTTGCTCCATCCAGCCTTCCTGGACAATGTTCATAGGCGTGGCGGGAGAGCAAGAATCTTTAGTGAACGGCTGGCCCGCGCGACCTTGCATGACCTGCTTCCAGACATTGAGCCGCTCCTCTGGAATGGTGAACTTGGCCGCCGTACAGGTAAGTATAAGACCATCGACCATCTCCGAGTGCCGCAACGCTACGTCCATTGCGATTGCGCCGCCCATGGAATGGCCGATCAACACCGCCGGACGTGCGCCCAGTTTTTTCCAGAAGGCGTAGATGAAATCGCTGTAGGCAGTGATACTCTTCAGACTCTCAGTCCCACTTGAGCGTCCGTGCCCAGGGTAATCAAGGGACAGCGGGCTGTGTTTGGCTGAGAGGAGGTCGAGCATTTTCTGTCCAAAATGGCCGTTGCCGCCAGCTCCGTGCAGATAGAGAAGCAGTTTACCCTTGCTCACATCTGGCATCACATTCGGCAGAGTGGTGCGGCCGGTGTGAAAATAGTTCACTGCAGAGCCGTCAACTTCCACATATTTTGTTGGCATGATTCCCTCGCAGGAAAAAAGCTTCCCCTTGACTAATGGGCGGACTGATCTTTGTCAAGGGTTGATCAACGAGCAGTCAGTCATCAGCAATCAGCAAATCCATTGATTCAAAAGCGGGTGCGTGGATCTCTATTGGCATGAAGAACACGGGAGCGGCGGCATGCTAACGCTTTCGCAGGCAAGCAGGTAGGCGAGGTTGTGACTGGGATCTGATCCCGCGGACTTCAATCCTGCCACAAGACAACGGTTGAACTCACGGCCATCTTCCACCACAACGGTGAACTGATGAGGTTCGGAGTTAGAGGTTAAGAGTTCTGCGTCAAACATCGGGACAGGTCGGGAGGAGATGACAGAAAGCCCATAGTGTTTCTTGCCGGTTGTGAGGTGCGCGATAGGATCATCTCCCTGACGGAACTCAATCACATCGATGGTGATATTAAGATTCGAGCGAGCGCCATCAATGCGGATACCATTGACCTTAATCTCTTGCGCCTCAGCCGGCGCGAAGAGCACCAATGAGAACCAAGCGGCGAGGAAAAGAAATCCTTGCATGCTGCGCATCCTGTTGAGCCCAAGAGGGATCTAGGGCTTGTGTGTTTATCCTTGCAGGGGGAAGTTACAGAAGGATGACAGGGAAGGCGTAAACTAGTAGCCGCCTCAGGTCAACCCCACACAGGCAACTGAGAGATCTCTTGGGAGATAGAAGACGAGAAACGTGAGGGAGAAAAGGAAAAGGCCAGGAGTAAAAATCTCTTCCTAGCCCCAAAGAGAGACTGTCTTGCTTAAGCCGCAGGAGGCGGAGGCCAGTTATCGTGAAATTTTCTGCATCGGAGCTGTGTAACGACACGGGTCTTTGCTGCTGCCCGGCCATGATGATACCCAAGCCAGTAGTCTCCTTTCCTAGATACTGCTGGCGAATGTCCGATTCTCTACCGCGGCTCTCCACAATCCCCCGCGCTTTGCCCAGCCCCCTTTGCAAAGGGGGACAAGGGCTGAGGTCTGGACATATTTGCTAAGTGAGCGAGTGGTAACGAGAAACAACTCGTGCGAGAGTTGGGCTTGTTATGACACAACACTCGCGGACCACTCGCTGGGACCACTATATCAACACCATGCGGCCTGAGACACACGGTCATCAACGCAAAGTCTTTGGCGACTTTGTCGCCGCGCTGCTGGTCGTGCGCACCTGCTGTCAGGCAACCTTGGCACGCGCCTTTCCCAACTTTGAGGCCGCCAGTCGGCGCCTAACCCGCTGGCTGCATAACCCTCGTGTGGAGCCCCAGGCGCAAGCGCGGGCGCATGCCCAAACCGTGGTGACCCAACTGCCGTGGCACGGGACCGTGCGGATTGCTATTGACTGGACGACCGAAGAGCAGCAGCACCTGCTGGTGGCCTCGCTGGTGGTGGGCCGCCGGGTCGTGCCACTGGACTGGGAAGCGTACACGACGGCCGAGATCAAAGGGTGCCAGCGTGCACTGGAACACGCCTTTGTCCGCCGCGTGGTGGAGCAGGAGTTGGGGAACGTAGGCCGGGAGCGGCTGCTCATCACTGCCGATCGCGGGTTTTGCGAGGGGGAGTTGCTGGCACTGTTGGCACACTTGCAGGTCTCCTTCGTGCTGCGCTTGCCCGCCCATGTCACGGTCTATCTGGAGCAGCAGTGGCAGAAATTGAGCAGCCTGCGGATGGGCGCAATGACCCGCCGGCGCGCGCTGGGCTGCCTCTGGTGTCTCCGCAGTAACCCCCAGTGCGGTTGCGTGACGCAGGCGCGGGCGCGCAACAAAAAGGGGCGCTGGGAATACTGACACCTGGTGAGCAATCGGCCGTTGTCGGCCCTAATGATGGCGCAGGAATACGCGCGCCGCTTCGGCTGTGAGGAAGGCTTTCGCGATGCCAAGCGGGAGTTGGGCTTTGCCGCGGCGCGCATTGCGGACATCCAAGCCTGGGCGCGGATGTTCACCTTGGTCGCGGCCGCCTTGCTCATCCTGACCCAGTTGGGGACGCACCTGCTGCGCCATCCCCAGCGGCAGGCGTGGCTGCGCCAAGTCCGGTCGCGGCGGCGGGCTTGCTCGGAGGTGAGTCTGATCTCCGTCGTCTGCCACGTGCTTGACCATGTGAGCGTATTGTGGGACTTGCTGAATCCTCATGCAAAACTCAATCTGGAGGCCGCCTTATAAATGTGTCCAGACCTCAGGTAGTATAGAGGATATTATGATATTGTAATGGTTGTAAGAGAGAGTAACTACTGAACGAAGTTCCTCACTCTACATGAATTCGGTAATGCTCACGAAAAAACACTGGACACCAAACTCAACATTTTTTGTTATTCTCGTCCTCACATGTCATGCAGTCTCTTGTGTAAGCCACCCCCAAGCGAACGGAAAGGCTAACCCCTTGGCCAAGAACAGTTTCCAGTCTGAGTCAGCCCAGGAGGTTTCAGACGTGGATCGAGAAGTCTTTAAGGAAACCCCACAGTTCGCTTCGACTGTACAGGGTGTTTCGCAGGAAAGGAGCAGGAACGTGTCATCACAGTTAAGCCCCCGGGCTAAGCGGGAAATTCTGCTTAGCCCGGCAGACAAAGTAGTATCCGTCCTCGTCAACGTGTCATCGTCTGTGGATCGAGCACGTTTCACACGATCGGTTCAGAATCTCGGCGGGAATGTTGTGACCTGGGCAGATGTCACGAATCTGGTGACACTTACCATCCCAGCAGGTAAGCTCGATACCCTTGCTGGGATAGACGGTGTGATCTACGTCGAGACAGGTGGGCACTATGGAAACTGATCTGTGACTAGCGAGCGAGCTCCTCTGCAAGGCGAACAGCCTCAACAGTGTCCACCCGTCCGAATCCGAAAGCGTTATCAAACGCCGTGCTTCCCCCTGGAACCGGCGGTCGAGCTGTGGCGATAAGGATTTTTTTAATCTGCGGAGCGGTCAATCGAGGATTTGCTTCCAGCATGAGCGCGACAATCCCCGCTACGTGAGGAGCACTCATACTCGTGCCAGACATCGGGACACGAACTGGGACGGGGGCCACTTCTCCCGGGAGGGTTCGACCGCCCAACGAGTTCGAAGAGCGAATATTCGTTCCTGGGGCAGCGACTTCCGGTTTAAGACGGCCATCCCGAGTTGGACCGCGACTGCTGGAGGAACTGATAGCCTGTGTGACATGGCTGTAGTTAGCCACAGCGATAGCCCGACGGTTCGTCGCGGGTGTCCCCAGCGTCATCACCGGGTCGAAATCACCTCCCACAAAGAATGATTGATCTGCAAAGTTGTTGTTCCCTATCCGGGCGTCTCGCTCGATCCACGCATCGAACCGTCCGTCGCGACTTTCGACAGCTTCGAGTTCAACCTGCCAAACACCTGCTGTAATTTTGGGAGCAGAAAACGGTGTTGACCCCGGCTTCGGCAACACCTCAATATAGATTTGTGCATCTCCGTTCAGTGGGGAAAATCGAACCGAGTCGATAAACCCTCTATCCCCGGAACTGAGAGGAAAGACTCTCGTCTCACCAGGGTTGACAAATTCAGTGTCATCCCCATTTGGATCGATGATGCGGACGCGGAAGCGGTTGCGCGAGGAATACCAGATTTCCATCTCGTTGGGGGTACGATCAATACCAGTGCCAGTCGTCCCGCCAGGCAGAGGCATCTGCCCTCCAACTCTCCAATGGAGCGTGCGCGTCTGACCAGTAGTGAGGCTGCCTGATGCGTGCCCTCTCCAGACGTGTTCGTTACCAGCGGCGACGACCACGGCGCGGCCGGGCTCGGTTTCTAGCAAACGATCAATTGCTCGTTCGACCACACTTTCGCCGTCGTGGCTGCCGCCGTTTTGGCCCAAGCTCATGTTGATGACGCACGGCAGGCCCATCACCCTCGCTTTTTCAAAAATGTATTGTATAGCATCCGCTACATGGACTGAGTCAGTGAAACTGCTGTCCACATCAGTAGTCTCCGGCTGAACCAAGATGATGGTCGCTTCCGGAGCAGCGCCCACAAACCTGGTGGCAGGAAATGCGCCGTCCCCAGACCTGCCGTTGCCGGCCGCGATACCGGCAACATGCGTGCCGTGCTCCTCGGGAATCAAGGGAGACCTCCCGGGATCGTTATGACGTACTACGGCAAAGGGGTTGGCGCTCCCTAAGGCGACATTGATGTTCTCCGCTGTGTACTCAACGCCATATGGGAAATTCGCGGGCGAACGCTCACCCACTTGCGGTGTGATTCCCTGATTCCAGAAGAACGCTACCCGCGTATTGCCGGACGCGTCACGAAAATCATCTAACGTGAAATCGAATCCGTAGTCGATAATGCCGACCACAGTGCCTGCCCCCGTGCGAGGACTTTGCAGCCCCGTCCCGGCATGCACCGTATCCGCGCGAACCTCGGCGAGCGAGGTTTCCAAGGTCGGCCCTAAGAAATGTCCCGCGGAAACAAACTCAACCCCCTCCGACTCGCCTAATTCCTCAAGTCGCGTCAGTGGCACTGCCACGGTGTAGATTTCATCAACAATGTGGCTCCACTTCAGCGAAGTGAAACCCGGAGGTATTGGTCCCCGTAACTTCACGAGCACCCGTTTCAACAGTTTTGACGCCTCTGGCACGGCAGGACTGAAATCAGCCGCCGCAATGAGAAACGCACGGCTGATTTCGGTGGGCAACCTCGTTGGCTCGCCTGCTGCATAGACCAACCGCCGCACCTTAGGGTCTAAGTTCTGTTTCCCCTTAATTTGCAAAATCGCGCCGGATATCGTCACGGTATTTCTCCTCCCTTTTTCCGCAGAATAAGGCGGTAACACAAGGACTGGAAGCAAGCGATAACACGGTCTAAGGTTACCGACGCGAACGCGCCACGTAATAGCAGAAGGTTGTAGGCCAAGCTCCTGGAGATGGTGCAGCGTCAAAGGCTGCAGCGAACTATCCGGTGTAAATTGCGTCCACACTTCAAAGAAGGGAGCAAGCGGTCTGACTCTCTGGTCAGTATCACGAAAGGAAACCGCCGTCGGCAGCAAACTGCTGATGATTTCCCCGGTCGAAGGGTTGATGTGCAAAGTCGGTGCAGGCACCAGCCTGCGGAAACCTGCCGCCCCATCTATGATGACGTCGTAATTGTCCATCGGCGAGGGCGAAGAGCCAAATCGTGCAATTGCTAGCGGTGGTAAGATGTGGAGGTCATGGATGTCTGTAACAGGCATGGCGTGCTCACTTTCTCTGGAGTCTGACCATCCCCTGTCGCCGATGCTGGCCTCGGCTTCGCGAACAAAATTCCAGGGCCTTCCATCCCCGGATCACTTCAGGTTTGGCTGGTGCCCGCTTGTCCGAGCCTGGTGCGGCAACGTAGAGTCACACAGTGAGGAGCAGTTCCTCCTCCTTGCCACGGTTCAGATAGCAGAGTCGTGTAGCGAGCGTCAAGGCTTGTGAGGGACAAGCTCCGCGACAGAACCGCTACGGGTCGCGTCTCTGAAGAAAACGGCTCCCCGCTGTTCTTGACGAACGCCGCGTGGCCGGAGTTCGTGGGACTCTATACGGGGAGTTTGGATGAACCGAGCTGGTGTGGCCGGCCAGAGACATTTCTACCGACAGCGTCCAACCCTATGACTATATGACCCCCGCCCGACCTAAATTCCCCAGAATATGACCGAGGTAACGAGCTGGCACAGACGCGTGACGGCGCGAGCCGCTGGCGGGCTTCTCACCATCAGTGTCCTCGCCCGTACAATGTGTGTTCCTTAATACGCGATCGTTACGGGTCGTACGGGCTTCAACGCTCAGGATCCTTCGCTTCTCCGTTGGATAAAGAGGGTCGCTGTGAGTTGATCAGGCGCACCTGTACGGCATGTCGTCCTCGGGGCCCTTGGACAATGTCAAATTCCACCATTGCTCCTGGGGAAAGAGAACGCTCCCCCTGCCCAGGGATACCAGTAAAGTGCACAAAAATTTCTTCTCCCTGCTCAGACTCGATGAAACCACACCCTTGGGCGAACCATCGCACGCGTCCTTTCCCCCTTCCAACAATGTCCCAGGCTGCCTCAGTCTCGCCTGCCCAATACGCGGCCGGGATGCGCACAGATTTCACCGCTGGAGTGTCCCAGGCAGCATGGGGATAATCCGCACGTCCCTCCATGAGAGCACGCAAATCTTGTCGCAACTCCTCCAGGGTGGGTCGCCCGACAAACCACCAACCGTTGTAGACCGTGTAGATCGTCAGCTCTGGGGTCAGACAAAAAGTATGAGGGATAGCCACGTTGGGATATTCGCCATCGGTGTTATCAACGATGCCGAGCTGATGGATGGCGATCCGATCCTGATCGCTAAGAAAGGGAAAGGTCGCGCCTAGTCCAGCCCGATAGGCGGCAGCAACGATGGGTGGGTCAACACTGATTGCTACCAGGCTGGCATGACTCAGCACGAGCTCAGGGTAGAAGGCTGTCAGTTGGCTGAGCTGCAGCCTGTCCCTGGGGCAAAAAAAGCCGCGATAGAAAATAACGAGCAGCGGGCGTCCTTCAGTGAAACCCAAACGCTGACTGAACTCATCAGGAGCGGTGAGCTGCGAGAGCCTGACTATCTGATCATGGTGGTTCGGTAAGGCCAAATCAGGGAAACGTTCGCCGCTTTGCAGATGTGCGCTCATGGATTCCTCCGGCTACCCCAATACGCGCGGGATCACTTCCCGCCAGTGTCGCTCGAAGACCAAGGTACCATTGTGTTGTGCTCGCAAGTCAATCTCGACAACGAACGTGCTTTCAGTACAGCTCAGTCGCAACTGGCTGTCTATTGCGATGTGCCAGTTCAGGCGCTCCCATTCGAGGTGGCGGCGCATTTCCGCCTTGCAACTCAGAGGATTATCCTCACGAATAGATAGTTTCTTCTCGTTCGTCTCTGACATCATTAGCTCACGCTCGGTCAAGTAGGTGCGACCCGTAGTTCGCACAGCCACAGTCGTGGTGCCGTCCACCATATTGTGATGAACCGTGTATTCCCTCGGTCCGTCTTCGGAGCGAACCGGCGCGACTGGTACCTCAGGCCGACCAAAGACCGGGGCTGGCAGTTCCGGCTGGCGCGGCGGGATCACCGGAAGCATCAAGTGTGAAGGATGGGTCACATCATGGTAGAGGGTGAGTACAGCTCGGCGTGGTGGTGGCCAAGCCAGGGGCCAGTCAGCACCGGCAATACTCAGCCGCACGCGGTGACCGATAGCAAAGATGTGAGAGATGCTGCTCAGCTCCAGTGTGATCGGGTAGATCTGCCCCGGGCGCAGAGCCGTAGGGTGTTCGTGGCTGTCACGATGTGTCAGGTTCAGTATTTCTCGTGTGACTAAGAGTGAAGCACCATCCGGGGCGACGTCACACAGCTTCACGGCGAGGTGGGCCACAGACTCTGAGGCAGCGACGTGCAGTTCAACGGTGGGGAACCCCAGGATTTCCAATGGCCCTTGTAGTGGCGGACTGGTAAACGTCAGCGAACAGGCATCATCATGACGTTGATCCCGCGGCAGGCCACTGGGCCGGTAACCCGTGCACCAGAATGGTGCCGTCAGTCCAACCGTTAAGGGTCCTTCCCAGCGCTCCGGTTCCGCCTGGGCTGGCGGTACTGCGACAAACGTTCCCCCCTGTCCGAGATGCCAGGTCTGAGGGGCGGTACGTGCTACCGGCCACTCAGTCTCACACCGCCACTGTCCAGGGATGACCTCGGGATATGGGTCTGGCGGACGAGACCCTTGCACCCAGATAGTCAGCATGGGCTCGTCCATGATGCCAGTGTCGATGCCCTGCAACCAATAGTCCCACCAGCGGACCATTTCCCG
>Ga0187893_10011006_pt1 | contig 13267 bp, 10 predicted proteins | sample MA1701074metaG_FD_139574 | JGI IMG/M metagenome (GOLD analysis project Ga0187893, IMG submission 139574) | White microbial mat communities from a basaltic lava cave in the Kipuka Kanohina Cave System on the Island of Hawaii, USA - MA170107-4 metaG ...
AACTATGACAATGAAACGAAGTATTGTAACGTCTGTTCTGCTGCTCGGTCTTGCAGTCGTGGGGGTTCTCAGCGCCCATGATGAGAGCAAGCACAAGGGCAATGCCACCAAAGGAGAGATCGTCGCCGTGTCTGACGACGGTTTCGTGATGAAGACGCCAAAAGGCAACGTGACAGTAACCCTCAATAAAGACACAAAAATCGAGCACGGCGAGCAGGCGGTTGACAAGACGCATCTCATGAAGGGTGAAGAGGTGACCGTGTTCGGGACTAAACTGCCAAGCGGCCAGTTGGTAGCCAAGGAGGTGGTCATGGGAGCGGCTGAGGCCGGTGGCAAGCCGAAGACCGAACACAAACACTGAGTTGGCCAAGGGCCGTTGGCACGGCAAACGCCACTTCAAACTTCCGCAGCGCGGAGTTCAGGACACACCTTAGCTCCGCGCACTTACCGTGAAAGGAGTAATTTCGAATGAAGAACATGAATATCCTTCGACTCGTATTTGCGATTCCGTTGCTCGTATCGATGCCGATGAACGCGGCTGCCCCTCGAGTGAGCGTCTTCAAGACACCGAGTTGCGGCTGTTGCAGCAAATGGGTCCAGCACCTGCAAGCGAAAGGGTTCGATGTCGAAGTTCATGAGACGCCGAGCACGGCTGAGTACCGCCAGAAGTATGGGGTCCCGGACAAATTGAAGTCTTGCCACACCGCCGTGGTTGGCGGCTACGCCATCGAAGGTCACGTCCCCGCCGGTGACATTCAACGCCTCTTGAGCAGTAGGCCAAAGGCGAAGGGGTTGGCCGTGCCCGGCATGCCTGCGGGGTCTCCCGGCATGGAGGGGGCGCGGAGCGATGCGTACTCCGTGATCCTATTCGGTGAGGACGGCGGCACCTCCGTCTTCCAGGAGTACCCCGCAAAGTAGTGGGTCAATTATGTTCCTCAAGACCCAACTACTTGGCGTTCGTTGAAACGTGATCCCTAGCGCTCCGAACCGCGCGTCGAGGTGGAAACGAGAGTGCACACCTGGGTGGAGGTATGTGGTCTCAGCCACAGTGTCGATCGTGAACATAGTCTGTGGCAGCAACCAGAACACTAATACGGACGTCGACTTTGACTTTATCATCTGCTTCATAAACTGGGATAGCCCTGAGGTGTCATACCCTATCCAATGGCAGGCGAATGGTACCGGATCGAGCATTCTGGTGCGCGCCTGGGTGGTGGCCTTTCTTATGGTCATCCTGGCAGCTGCAGCCCTCCCGGCACGCGCTCAACAGGGTGATTGGGAGCAGGCGATGGCAGCAGGCGAACGTGCGCTAGGCGAGCGCGACTTTGCTCGGGCCGAGGCGCAATTCCAGGCCGCCCTGGAGCAAGCCGAAAGTTTCGGCGCAACTGACCCGCGTAAGGTGGAAACGCTCGTGCGCCTCGCCCGGCTCTACCGTTCTCAGGGGGATTTTGCTAAGCCTGAAACACTTTACCGGGAGGCTTTAAGGATGGCCGAACGAGCACTGGGTTCGGAGAATCCCGCTTTTGCCCGGTATCTCGACGAGGTGGGACGTTACTACCATACTCGCCGGAGACACGAACAGGCCGCAGACTATTATAAACGCGCCTTTGCCATCCGCGTCAGGACCCTCGGCCGGGAACACGCCGACGTCGCCGAGTCGATAAACAACCTGGCAATCATTTATGAGAACGCCGCGCAATTTACTAAGGCCGAGGTCTATTACGAACACGCCCTCGCCATTCGTGAAAAAGCCCTAGGCCCGGATCACCTCGACACCGTCGCCACTCTGGAGCACTTTGCCCGCCTGTTGCACAAGATGCGACGTGGCGCCGAGGCCCAGAGCATGGAAGAACGGGCCCGAGCGATAAGGGTGAAGCGAGTAGAAGAATTGGCCAGCGCTGGTGAGTCGGGTTCCAAGGTTGCGGATGTCCATGAGGCGACTAACGGTGTGGAGCCCCCGCAACTGATCGAGAAGATAGAGCCGGAGTACACCGAGGAAGCCCGTATTGCGCGTCATCAAGGTGCGGTTATTCTGCAGATTGACATTACCGCCGACGGCCGGGCTCAAAACTTTCACCTGCTCCGCAGCCTCGGCTTGGGCCTCGACGAAAAGGCCAGCGAAGCCGTCCTGAAGTGGAGGTTTAAGCCGGCCCGAACTGCTAGCAAGACGGTTGCGTTCCGGGCCACGATGGAGATTCAGTTCCGATTGCTGTAAGTAGGGCTAGTTATCCACCCTTCAATACTGCCGGGAACGGGCCGAAAGGGCCGACATGCAGCCCAAATCAGCACGCCATAGACACACAGAACCCGAGGAGGTTTGGCAACAAGAGTCTTATGGGAATTGGTCTGCTCCGGCCCTTGTGTGGGGAGGACGGTTTTTCATTGGTGACGCATCCAGGGCACCGGGGAAGAAGCCGCTATGATCCGTGCAATCCGGCAAGATCTCCGCCGGTGCGGCAACTCCTCGTTCCGGAGGGTACGGGAAGTGGTTTTCAACCCGGCCATGTGGGCACTGTTCGGGTACCGGGTGCGGCGGTGGGTGTTCGAGGGCTTTCCCCGCCCGGTTCGATGGCTGTTCGCCCCGTTCACCATCCCGCTGGGCGTGGGGCTCGAACTCTTCACTCACGTCCAATTGTCGGTTTCGGCGAAAATCGGACCTGGCCTGTACCTGCCGCACCTCGGCTGCATCGTGGTCGGGCCGGGCAGTGAAATCGGGCACAACTGTACGATCGCTCACGGGGTGACGATTGGGCATGCTGGTGGACGTACCCGGGCCGCTCACGCTGGCAAACCCGTGATTGGAGACCGCGTGTACATCGGTCCCGGAGCCATTGTCATTGGCCCGGTCCACATCGGGGACGACGCCCTGATTGGAGCCGGAGCGGTGGTAGTGAAGTCTGTGCCGCCGCGCGGCGTGGTCGCTGGCAACGCCGCCCGATTACTCGGGCTCAGCGGGTCGTTCGATCTCATCGAATACCCAGGGATGGACACCGACCCCGCACGCGCCGCTGCGAAGGCGATGGCACCAGCAACCCGGTCGCGGGAAGGCGGAGGATCAGATTGAGCACGGCGCCGAACGAGTAGCGGGCGGGCTATTGTCCCCTCGTAACCGTATCGGGGCTGCCCGCTGTACCTGCCCTTTTCGCTGCCCTTCCCGGCGGCGGTAGTCCTTCGACGCGTCACGTTGCGGCGCCCCACTCGCTCGGCACCAATCACAATAGCTACTCACAATAGCTACGTCCATTTGGACTCGGTCACCGGCCTGTCACGACGTAGGACATCCCGCTGCAAACCACAGGGTTTACCTTCCGTATTCCAGATTAGATTTGGCACACCACGTGCTGCAGCGGAGGTCAGAGAGGATACTGCTTATGAAGCCCGGTACATTTCGCACGCTTTTTGGGTTGGCGTTTGCTGCAAAACTCGCGAAGAGGCAAAAGGGGGGGAGTGACACCTAACCTCAAGCCCGTGTACGTGAAGCGGTGTTGCTCGCGTCTCGAAATTGAGCAGCAAGATAGAGGCTGAAGGCTGGCAAGACCGTTATTTGGATTACTGGCGCAAGTCCTACGGCCTCACCGGCGACGAGAATAGCGGGCATCAGGGCGCTGTAGCTCCACAGATTGAGAACACGAGCAAACCATTCAAGCAGAACACCGGCGACAAGCCCCAACGCAAGGGTAGTGATCCACCCACGGGAACTCAGCAGCGCCGGCATCGACCGCCCGAGTGAGAGCCAGGAAGCAGCGACTACACCGAGGACGATCACGGCATCCCCCGCAATCGCGGCTGACATGTAGGCGGCGCTCCTCCAGATGCTCCAGCCCGTCATGTCGTACAGAACGAGGCATTGGGCAAACTCCCAGAGCACGTTTAGCAGGAACCCAAAGGCAGCAAGTAGCTTGATCGGGAGACTTTGGAGATCTTTTATCATCGGCTTTCATTCTGAGGGCTGGCAACAAGCACTCTGCCTCGCTCCGCTGCAAGTATCAAGCCACGGGCTACTCGGATGATCCGGTATTGAGCAACCTCAACGCATTGAAAATGACCAGCAGAGAAACGCCCATGTCAGCCGCGATGGCGGCCCACAGCGACGCGAATCCCATGAATGTCAGGGCGACGAACAGCACTTTCACGGCGATCGAGACGGTAATGTTTTCCTTGATGACCCGAAGCGTGCGGCGTGAGTGGCGGATGAGCCACGGCAACTTCAAGAGATCATCGGACATCAGCGCGACGTCGGCTGCTTCGATAGCCGCATCGCTGCCCGCGGCGCCCATCGCGATTCCGAGCGAGGCGCGCGCCATGGCCGGTGCGTCGTTGACTCCATCTCCCACCATCGCCACTCTTTCAAGTTCGGCAACGAGCTTCTCAACAATTCGGACTTTGTCCTCGGGAAGCAACTCCGCGTAGAACTCGTCAACACCCGATTCTTTTGCAATGGCAGCCGCGGTATCACGGTTGTCGCCCGTCAGCATGACGATCCGTTCCACTCCCTCGTGCCGCAATCGGTCAATCGTGGACTTGGCCTCGGACCGAACGGCATCTCCAAGCGCGATCAGGCCGCAGACATGCTCGGCGTTTCCGACGGCCACGACAGAATGCCCGGACCGCGACAGCTCGGCGGCACGCGTGTGTACTTCTGGTGTCTCCTGGCCTCGTTCCTCCAGGTAGCGATGCGAGCCGAGCCAGAACTCCCTGCCATCCACTCGCGCAGTCGCCCCCTTGCCTTTGAAAATCTGAAACTCTTCGACGCGGCTGATGCTTATGCTGCTCTCGGTCGCGTGGGTGACGATTGCGCGAGCGAGTGGGTGATCGCTGTGGGATTCGAGCGCCGCCGCACGGGACAGCAATTCTTCCTCTGTATGTCCGTTGAGCGGGACGAGCGCGAGGACTTGCGGCCTTCCCTGCGTCAAGGTTCCTGTTTTGTCGAAAGCCACTGCCCGAAGCTTGGCTGGGGCTTCCATGTACACACCACCCTTAACCAGGACGCCTTGCCGGGCTGAAGCGGTGAGGGCGGCCACGATGCTGACCGGTGTCGAAATCACAAGGGCGCACGGGCAACTGATCACCAACAAGACCAGGGCACGGTAGAGCCATTCGGACCACGACGCCCCCGCGATCACCGGGGGTATGACCAACACGGCAACAGCCAGAGCGAGCACTGCCGGAGTGTAGATTCGAGCAAACTTCTCAACCCAACGTTCACTCGGGGATCGCCGGCTTTGTGCCTCGGACACCATTCGGATGATGCGTGCCAAGGTAGTGTCGCTCGCCGGTTTCGTCGAAACGACCTCGAGAGCGCCGTCGCCGTTGATCGTTCCCGCGAACACTTCGGCGTCAGGTCCTTTGGCGACGGGCCGGCTCTCTCCTGTGATCGGAGCCTGATTGACTTCACTCGAACCCGCCACGACTCGACCATCGAGTGGAAAGCGTTCCCCGGGGCGCACGAGGAAGCGGCTACCGGGCAGGACTTCGTCGGGCGCAACTTCCGTGATTGAACCATCGCTTTGAAGCACCCGCACGACGAGGGGCGCCAGTTCCATCAGAGCCTCTACTGCTCGACGGGCCCGGCCGACGCTCCAGGCTTCCAGCATCAGGGATAACGCGAACAGAAAGTAGACCGCACCCGCCTCAAACCACTCCCCGATGGCGATCGCGCCCCCCACGGCGATCGTCATGAGGAGGTTCATGTCCGGTGAAAGACGGCGCAGCGCAAACCACGCTCGGGGCAGAACCAACCAACCTGCCGAGAGAACAGCGGCCAGATAGAAGGCCTTCGACATCGTGGGAATATCGTGTCCGCCGCCTGGAATCTCGGCTCCGAACGCGCTGGCCCAACTGCCGGTGGCCCATGCGTGGGCCAGGAATCCGAGCGCCAAACAGACGCCGCTCACGACGGTCGTGATGGCGCGGGCTTGGTCCTGCCACAGATTCGCCTTTGGCTTCCGGTCAAGGGAATCGCTCCAGGGTTCGGCCCGCATCCCCGTTCGCGCTACTGCCGAGACGACAGTGTCCGCCTCCAACCTCTCCAAAGCAGAAACCGTCATCTTTGCGTTGAGGATGTCGAACGACAGCCTATCCTCTCCGCCAACGAGGGGGCCCACCTCGCGCTTGAGGAGAGACACCTCTTCGGCGCAGTCCATGCCAACGATCCTAAACTGCAAAGTAGGCCGGCTCGTCATATGCGGCTCCTCTCTCCTAACTCTAGATGGCTTTTCCCCCTCGCTCTCCGCTGCGGATTTTGACGACCTCGTCCACGGAGGAAACGAAGATCTTGCCGTCACCCGGCCGACCGGTGTGAGCGTGCTTCTCGATTGTCGCTAACACCGACTCGACCAGGTCATCGGGTACAACGATCTCGATCTTGGTCTTTTTGGCGAAGCCAATGGAGGCTTCTACGATCTTCTGGTCGGCGTCATCGGCCCAGCTTTTGCCAAAACCTCGCACTTCGGATACTGTGACACCCGGCAGGCCTGGCGTTTCCTTTAGAGCCTCAATGACATGAGCTAGCATAAATGGCTGTACGATGGCCTTGATTTCCTTCATGATCGTTCCTCCTCTCTAGATCTCGACCTGCTCGGTACGGCCCTCGAACCAACCATAGATCGCCGGCAGAACAAGCAGAGTCAGCAGCGTTGAGGTCACCAAGCCGCCGATGACGACTGTCGCCAGGGGCTGCTGAACTTCGGCCCCCGCGCCCGACGAGAGCGCCATCGGTACAAAGCCCAGACTCGCTACGAGAGCAGTCATCAGTACGGGACGCAATCGAATCTCCGCCCCGTGAAGAGCAGCATCTCTTGCGGACTGGCCTTCCTCACGCATCTGGTTGATGTAACTCATCAGCACGACACCGTTGAGCACTGCGACGCCGAACAGGGCAATGAAGCCGACCCCGGCTGAGATGCTGAAAGGCATTCCTCTCAGAAACAGAGCGACGATGCCGCCCGTCGCGGCGAGTGGAACATTCAGAAATATGATCGCCGCCATCTTCACGGACCGGAACGTGGTGTAGAGCAGCGTGAAGATCAGGAAAAGGGCAAGCGGAACGACGATCGCCAACCGTTGCGACGCCTGCTGCAGGTTTTCAAACTGGCCGCCGTAGTCGATGTAATAGCCTTGCGGCAACTGGACGTTTTCGCCAATTGCCCGCTGCACGTCGCCCACGAATCCAGCCAAGTCCCGTCCCCGAACGTTGGCCTCGACCGTGATACGGCGATGAATATCCTCGCGGCTGATCTGGGCCGGCCCGTCTTCAAGGCGAATGTCCGCCAGTTGGCTGAGTGGGATCAGCCGCCCCAGAGGGTCCGTCACCTTGAGCTGCCTGATTCGATCGATGTCCGTCCGGTCCGAAGGCTGGAAGCGCACCTGCAACGGAAAGCGGCGTTGCCCTTCGAGTACCTGACCAACGGTCTTGCCGCCAATGGTCTCCACAACATCGAGGACCTGAGAAGCGTTGATGCCATACCGTGCGATTTCGTCCCGTCGCACGTGGATACGAAGGAAGGGAAAGCCGGCGGTCTGTTCAACCTTCACCTCGGCTGCGCCAGGTACGTTTCGGGTAACCCGCGCGATCGCTTCCGCAGTAGACCTGAGCTGCTGGAGGTCTTCTCCGAACAGTGTAATCGCAAGCTCCGAACGGACCCCCGCGATCAACTCTTGCACCCTCAGTTCGATCGGCTGAGAGTAACTGAAGATGTTGCCGGGCACTCTTGCGGCGAGAGCCTTGTCAAACTCCTCGACCAGTTCCTGCTGGTTTTCTCCAGTGGTCCATTCCTCGTGAGGCTTTAAGATGACGTAGATGTCACTGGTCTCAACGCCCATGGGGTCCGTGGGAATCTCGGCCTGGCCGGTTCGAGAGATCACGGACTCGACCTCGGGAAACTCCAGCAATACCTTCTCGATCATCGTGGTGCTCTTAATCGACTCCGACAGGCTGACACTGGGGAGCCGCCAGGCTTGCAGCGCGATCGTCCCCTCGTCGAGGCGGGGAATGAACTCTGCGCCTAGAAACGGAATGAGAGTCAGCGACGAGGCGAAGACGAGGCAAGCCGCGACTGCTACCGCGAGCGGCCGGTTGACCGCACGGCGCAGCAGGGGCAAATAGGCAGCCTTCGCCCAATGGATTAGCCGCGTCTCCTTTTCCTTCAATCCGTGGCGGAAGACAAGGGATGCCAGTACGGGCATGAGCGTCAGCGAAAGCAGCAGAGAACCGATGAGAGCAAAAATCACCGTGAGCGCCATCGGGCGAAACATCTTCCCTTCAACGCCGCGTAAGGTCAAAATGGGCAGATAGACAATGATGATGATGCTGACGGCAAAAAAGATCGGCTTGGCGACTTCTTTGCCGGCTTCAAGGATCATCTCGTCGCGAGACAGCCCTGAGTCTCTCTTTTCCGAGAGCTTGCGGACGATGTTCTCGATCATCACTACCGAGCCGTCCACGATCAGCCCGAAATCGATCGCGCCAAGGCTCATCAGGTTGCCGGATAGCCCTGCCTCCACCATGCCGGTAAAGGCGAACAGCATCGACAACGGAATCGCGGCGGCAACGATCAGGCCCCCTCGTAGGTTTCCGAGCAGCAATAGCAACACGGCGATCACAAGCAGCCCGCCCTCGGTCAGGTTGGTTTGTACGGTGCGAATCGTCTTCTGGACGAGTTCGGTACGATCGTAATAGGTGTTGATCTCGACGCCCGCCGGCAGCGTTTTGGCGATCTCGGCCAATCGCTGCTTAACGCGATCCACGACGACTCGGGCGTTTTCGCCAATCAGTATCATGACCACGCCAGTCACCACTTCGCCGCGGCCGTCGCGGGTCACAGCTCCTTGGCGCACGAGAGGCTCGAATGATGCCTGACCGAGATTCTTGATGTAGACCGGGGTTCCGCCCTCCGCGGCTCCGACCACAATATTGTTGATATCGTCGAGCGTCTCGACGAGTCCTTCACCCCGGATGATGTACTGCTCCTGATTGCGCTCGATGTAGGCCCCTCCTGCATTCGAGTTGTTACCCTGGATGGCGCTGAAGACCTGGTCGAGCGAGACGTTGAAGCTGCTCAGCTTGTCGGCGTCCAACTGCACCTGGTAGGTTTTCGCCTCGCCGCCATAGGAGTTAACCTCTACCACGCCCGGCACCGACCGCAGTTTGAAACCGATATCCCAATCGAGGATGCTGCGCAGTTCCATCAGCGAGTGGCCTTCACCGCGCACCTCGAACTGGTAGATTTCACCAAGCCCCGTGCTGATCGGTCCCATCTCCGGCGTGCCAAAGCCCTGCGGGACAGCTTCGCGCGCTTGCGCCATCCGTTCAAGGACGAGTCGGCGCACAAAGTAGATGTCCATGTCCTCTTCGAAGTAGATGTAGACCGCCGAAAGCCCGAAGCGGGAAACAGAGCGGATGCTTTCGATTCCAGGCAGGCCGCTCATCGCCGTTTCGACCGGAAATGTGATGAACTGCTCGACTTCCAACGGACTGAGGCCGGGCGCTTGTGTGAGTACCTGAACCTGATTCGGTGTCACATCCGGCACGGCGTCAATCGGAAGTTGCAGCATCGAGTTCACACCCGACGCGATCAACAAGCCGGTTAGGACCAGAATGAGGAACTTATACTTGAGAGAGAATTCGATAAGTTTGTGCATGTTCTCTCCCCTAGTGTTCGTCGCCGATCAATTCTCGTAGGGCAGCTGTCTTGGCGTAGAAGCTGCCGGTTGTAATGACGGATTCGCCAGCCTCAAGCCCACGACGGATCTCGGTCCAGCCGCTTGCTTCCATGCCGGGCACGACTTCTCGCTGTTCGAATTCTGTTTCGGAGCGCTTCACGAAGACCACCGGACGGTCGTTGATCCTTTGAATAGCGCCTGTCGGAATGGCGAGGATCTCGGTGGTCTGCTCGGTCGGGATCTCGATTGTGGCGAACATGTCGAGCTTGAGACGGGAGCCCGGATTGCTGACCACACAACGTACTCGCGCAGTTCGGGTCTTTGGTTCGACAAGGTCGCTGATGTAGGTGATGCGTCCTCGAAACACCTCGTCGGCGTAGGAGCTAACCCGAATCGATACCTCCTTCCCAAAGCAAACTGCCCCAAGGTTCTCTTCGTAAACATCCGCAAGAACCCAGACTGTTGAGATGTCGGTGACCGTCAACAGGGCGCTCGATGGGTCCACGGTTTCCCCGAAAGCAACGTCGTAGGCCGTGACGATTCCCGAGAACGGCGCTCGCAGGACACTGTGGGACGCAGTTCGGTGGTATCCTCCCTCGTCTCCTTGGCCTAACTTTAGGAGATCTTCATCCGTGCGACCGAAGCGATGTAGCTGTTCCTCAAACTTCGCCTCGCGCGCCCGCGCGCTGTTCACCTGCGCTTCCGCGTCGCGAAACTCGGCCTCACGAATGTCGTGAGTTGTACGAGCAACCGCACCAACGTCTAGCATCTCCCGGCTGCGTGCGAGAATCTTCTCTTTGACTTCCAAGTCGGTCTGGCTGCTTCTCAGGTCGGCCCTCGCGGAGAGGTACTCGCCGATCGCCATACCAAGCTCAATGTTGTCGTAGCTAATAAGTGAGTCACCTTCCTTTACCCGGTCCCCGAGCTGCACGAATACTTCCTCAACGACCCCGCGAGCGAGGGGACGAATATGGGCAATGCGTGTTTGATCGGGCGCCACTGTCCCCGTCACCTGCAACGAAGTCTTGATCGGCCGTATGGCCACCGTTTCGACCTCAAGCCCGCTGCCTTTCTGGGCCTCCAGTGGGATTCGGACAACGCCCGGGGTTTCCTCCTCGTGCCTAGTAGGGTTTTCCGCCGGCCTTGCACTTACCCGCTCGGGATCGCCACCCACGATCAGCCACGCATAAAGCAGCGCGCCCACTGCCATGCCAGCCGCGACCAAAACGAGAGAACCAATCCAGGCCCGGCCGTGGTTCTGTATTTGCTTTCGAGTCATTCTGTCTCCCCTTTTCCGATTGCGGCGGCGAGTCCGAAACGGCTGGAGCGCTCGTCGAACAACGCCTGATTGAATACGCGCATCGTGTCCCGATAGCGCCGTTGTGCGTCGAGGTAGTCCATGAGAGGCGCGCCACCGAGGCGGTAGGCGGCCATCGTGACCTGGCTGGCTTTTTCTGCCTGCTGAAGTTGCTGTGAGCGGATGTATTCGACTCGCTCGCGGTTGATCTCGAATGCGTTGTAAGCTTGCCGGATCTCTAGCTCGATCCGGCTTCGCGTGGCCGCAGCCAGGTTCCCGGCGCGGCGCGTCTCGGCCTCGGAACGTAGCACGCCGCCCTGGTTGCGGTCGAAGAGCGGGAGGGGGATGGTGACGCCAAAGACGAGGCTGTGATCCGGCCCGTTGCGTTTGTAGCCTCCTCCCACCGTGATGTTTGGCGAAGAGATGGCGCGCTGAAAGCGGTTCTGTGCCACCGAACGCTGCATCTCGGCCTGGGCGGCGCGAAGGTCCGGCCTCAGAGTGGATGCGAACCGATACAACTCGGCCGGGGGCGCCTCCACAGAAACCCCTAGTTCGGGGACATCAGCCAGGTCCCCTACCACGTCAATCTCGGCGCCCAGGTCGGGGGCGTACAGCAACGCCAGCATGGCAGCTTTGGCGTTCCTCACCTCCAACCGGGCCTGGAAAACGTCGTCGGCGAACTGCAAGCGCTCGACTTGGATTCGGGTCAATTCCAACTCGGAGATGTCTCCCTGCTCGAACCGCGTCCGGTTCAGGGCGATCACCTGATCGGTCTGCGCCAGGATGGACTGCGCCAGCTCAAGATTGGATTGCGCCAGCAGGACGCGGTAGAAGGCTGACTGTACCGCCAGTCGCAAGAGGCGGACATCGTTCTGATAGGCGGCCTCCTCACGCTCAACCGCACCCTCCGCGGCGCCTGTCCGCAGTTTGAGGCGGTTCTTGGTTTGAATCTCATAGTCGAATCGGGCTGTGATCTCCTGATTGCTGAAGAACGGGCCTGGATTGGACCGGAAATAGGGGTAGTTTTCGGTCTCGAACGTAACGGCCGGGTTTGGATGCAGCCGGGCGCCGACAGCGTCCCCTTCTGCCATCTCGACCGTGTTGCGCGCGGCGGCGACCAGCGGGTTGCGCTCGACAGCGAGGCGCGTTGCCTCGGCAAGAGTCAAACGCGGTGGAAGCGACTCCCCTTGCGGCGCCCCTTGGGCTCTCCAAAGTGGAGAGATCAGTACAGCAAGAAGTACAAGTGTTTTTTTCTCCATAACAAGTAGCTCTCTCGAACACAACAGGCGAACGCGCGCGCAACAGCACAAGCTGCAACGCATGCCTTCAGCACGCAATCAATCAGTCAACGGAGCGTTTGAGAGCTACTGTCTTGGAGGGTGGAACAGAATAGAAGTGCGGATCTCTGGCTCTGTGGGGGCACTGAGACCTAGCCGCTCATTGAGGGGAACGAGGGTCTCGCAGCCGCGCGTGATGGGTTGGGGACGAATGTGCGCACAGCAGCAGAAGCAATCGTCTTCCGGCATGGGCTCGGGCACAGATGACTTGGGTCCGTGCTGGTCGATCTCTTGAGCTTGAGATTCAGTAGCCGGAAGAGGGGCATCATCGGTTCGGCAGACGGACGGCAGGCCGAGATCGGCACTGGCCAGCAGTAACAGGCCAGTGGCGACAAGCCTCACCCAGCGTCGGTCCACCATGCTTCGAGTATAGCAGCCCGGATTCCATGGCTCCCTGGTACTGGTGACCGCCTGCTTGTTCCCGTCTAGGCGCGAATGATCTCAGATCCGGCCCGGGCGATACCACTGAGAATCTCGAATGACAGCTGTTCGGAGCCCTTGTCGAAGTCCTTGCCTTTGTGGTCATTTGCATTTGTGACGTGGGCAACGATTCCGATCTCCGCCGCTCGGGCGGCTCCCAAGGGCCGAACCGTGCAGTCGTGTTTTGTTCATCGGTTGACGTTAATCCTAGTATTGAGCTGCTGTTCTCTCACGCCCCTGGCGCTGGGACTTCCAAAATGAAAACCCCGGTATACTGGCTTCAGATGGAAATGCCGTATTGCCGCGCCCCGCTTGTTGCGCTGTCCACGCTACTAGTTAGCCGCAGCGGCCCTCTGGCTTTATCGGTCACCCTGCTCCTCGGCGTGATATTGGTAGGATGCGGCGGCGCGCAGGAGGCCAAGACGGACGCCCTAGTTCTCTGACCGCGTAAAAAGGTTCGTTTGGTAGTGGAAGAGAGAGCGAGCGTCACAACGGGTAAAGTTCCAGTGGATGGTGACGCGATCGCGATTGATCCGCCGGTTCCAAGCTTTGG
>Ga0187893_10011007_pt1 | contig 13266 bp, 14 predicted proteins | sample MA1701074metaG_FD_139574 | JGI IMG/M metagenome (GOLD analysis project Ga0187893, IMG submission 139574) | White microbial mat communities from a basaltic lava cave in the Kipuka Kanohina Cave System on the Island of Hawaii, USA - MA170107-4 metaG ...
ATCTTCGAATACCCGAAGTTCACCTGCACCTGGACGCTGGCCTATATGAACACTTTCATGAAGGGTTGGGGCATTGTGTTTCAAGGCCAAAAAGGAACGCTGGAACTTTGCGAGGATGGCTATCGCGTGTTTGCCGAGCCTTGGAGTGAGAAAGGCTACGACCGCTGGAAGACCCCGACTCCGATCCGCCAGAATATCGCCGGTGGAGCCACCGACACGACGCCTCATCTGAAGAACTTCCTGGAATGCCTCAAGAGCCGGAAGCAGCCGAATGCTCCGGTGGAGATAGGCCACCAGGCCGTACGAACCTTGCATCTGGCCAACGCCGCTCATCACAAACGCTGCCGCGCCGAGCTTGGCGCCGACGGATTGTCAGTTAAAGTAAGTTGAGAGTGAAAATGCCTCCTGGTACACGTTGGTCTGGCGGGGATTCTCGAGTTCATGAAATCAAGACAGCCTCGGCTGACTAGGCTCTCGGGGCCTGTAAATGCGGACAGGGCACCCGTTCGCGTGAAGCAGTTGCCCAACGCTGACTTGGTCTCTTTTTTTCGGCCGCTTGAGCCACAGATGATTCAGTGGCTCACTCGGCTCGTGAACACAGACACCCCGTCGGATCATAAGCAACCCCTCGATCAGCTCGCCAACTGGTTTGCCGGGCAGTTTCGCAGGTGCGGGGCGCAGACTGAGATCATCAAGAGTCGCCAAGCGGGTAACCATCTGCTTGCGCGTTGGACTTGCCTGGGTTCGCGTCGAAAGCCGGTTCTCATTCTGGGCCATATGGACACGGTGTGGGGATTGGGAGAAAGCCAGCGCCGACCAGCCCGGATCGAGCAAGGCAAGCTTTTTGGACCCGGTGCGGTTGACATGCGCGGCGGACTGACCCTTGTGCTTGCTCTGGCTAAGTATCTGGGAGTGTATTCTTCAACGCTCGAAAGGCCTGTTACGGTTCTCCTGGATTCTGACGAGGAGGTTGGAAGTCTTACTTCCCGGACTCTCATCGAGGCAGAGGCTCTAAAGAGCGAGGCTGTGCTGGTGATGGAGCCTTGTCTTCCCGGTGGAGCACTCAAGACGTTTCGCAAGGGCGTCGGTCGCTTTACGATCACCGCTCACGGCGTGGCGGCCCATGCGGGCGTGGACTATTCAAAAGGGGTCAGCGCGATTCGTGAGCTCGCACATCAGGTGTTGGCCCTGTACAAGCTGAATGATCCAGTTAAAGGGACGACCGTGAATGTGGGCGTGATTCGTGGCGGCTCACGCTCCAACGTGGTGGCCGGTCAGGCAGAGATGGAAGTCGACGTTCGCGTCGCTTCTGTGGCTGAGGGCGAACGGCTGGACGCGCTGGTGCACGGATTGAAGCCCACGACTCGCGGCGCCGGCTTGCAAATTACAGGCGGAATCAATCGGCCACCGATGGAGAGGACAGCAAAGGTCGTTGCCTTGTTCGAGAGGGCCAAGGTGCTGGCTGCTGAAATTGGGATTGAGTTGACTCAGGGCGAAACCGGCGGCGGAAGTGATGGGTCCCTCACGGCGGCACTGGGAATTCCGACCCTTGACGGTCTCGGCCCTGACGGCGCTGGACCGCACGCTTTGCACGAACATGTGCTGATTCAGAGCCTGGTTCCACGGGCGGCTCTACTAACACAGTTGGTGCTAAGGTTATGAGGACCGTGGTACGTGATTCGTGCGGCGTGATTCGTGATGGCGACGTGCGGCGGCTGATGGCCTATCCGGCCTTCAACCACGAATCACGCATCACGAATCACGTATCCCGCTTAACTTCCCATGAAACTCGAACGAATTGAACTTCGCGAAATCCAGATGCCACTGGTGTCGTTCTTCGAAACCAGCTTTGGTCGCACGACGCAGCGGCGCATCCTTCTGGTCCGAGTGTTCAGTGAGGGAGTGGTAGGTTATGGAGAGGCCACTTCCCCGGAAGGGCCTTTTTACAACCACGAGTCCACCGGTACAGCGTGGCACATCCTTCGTGACTTCGTCATCCCGCGTATTTTTCAGGCTTCAATTCAAGGCCCTGTGGACGCAGCTGCGATCCTGAAACCTATTCGTGGTCACGGGATGGCCAAGGGGGCTGTGGAGACCGCCCTATGGGACCTGCACGCTCGACAGGCAGGAAAACCACTGCATCAGCTTTTGGGTGGCAGCCGAAGGAGCATCGACTGCGGCGTTTCGATCGGCATTCAGGAGACTGTGGCAGATCTGATAAAAAAGATCGAAAAGGAAGTCGGGGCCGGCTATCAGCGCATCAAGATCAAGATTAAGCCGGGTTGGGATCTGGATATCGTGCGTGAGGTGCGGCGGCAGTTCCCAGCCATCCTTCTGATGTGCGACGCGAATTCCGCTTACACGTTGCGAGACATCGACCTCTTCAGACGGATGGACGAGTTCAAGCTGCTGATGATTGAGCAGCCACTGGCTTGGAACGACATCATCGATCACATTCAGCTTCAGAAGGCCATCCAAACGCCCATCTGTCTGGATGAGTCCATTCTCGATGCCGAAGATGCCCGCAAAGCGATCGATTCAGGTGCCTGCAGGATTATCAACATCAAGCTGGGTCGCGTTGCCGGACACTCTGAAGCGAAGAGAGTGCACGATGTCTGCGCGGCTCATTCCATTCCGGTGTGGTGCGGTGGCATGCTGGAGGCGGGCATCGGCCGGGCCCACAACATTGCGATGTCGACCTTGCAGAATTTTTGTTTGCCAGGAGATGTTTCTGCCAGCCGTCGATACTTTCACCGTGACATCATTGATCCCGAAGTCGAGGTTGACTCTCAAGGACGCATTGAAGTCCTTGACGGCCCTGGCATCGGGTTTGAGCCGAACATGAAACGCATCGAGGCTGTAACGGTACGAACGGAAATGTTGCGACCGTAGTCCGGACTGCACGGTTCAAGTCGAAACCCAGCCATCGACAATGGAAAAAATCCTCATCACGGGCATCAGCGGCTTTCTCGGATGGAATCTGGCGCAGCGTCTTAAGGATCAATACCTTGTTTATGGAACCTGCCTGGACAATCCCGTTTCAATTCCCAAGGTTGAAACCTTCACTTTTGACCTTTCTGATTGGTCCAAGATTGAGAGACTCTGCCAGGCTGTCAATCCAGCGGTTATTGTGCATACCGCCGCTTATGCGAATCCAGACTATTGCGAACTCCACCACAAACAAGCGCTCACGCTGAATACCTTTGCTACCCGCGAGTTGGCAAAGGCAGCGAACCGGTTGGGCAGCAAACTGATCTACACTTCTACTGATTTTGTCTTCGACGGGAGGCGTGGTGAGTACAGCGAAGCGGATGATCCGGCGCCGCTCAACTACTATGGGAAGACCAAATTCTTAGCTGAACTCGAGATCATGAATCACTGCAGTCACTACGACACGCTGCGCATTGGCACCCTCTATGGAAGGGGAAACGGCATCCGGCCAAACTTCTTTGAGACGCTGGAGAAGCAGCTCCTTGCTGGAATGAAGCCCTCGTGTGTTGTTGACCAATACCGAACCTTCTTGTTTGTCGAAGATGCCGTTCAGGTTATAAGCAAGCTCATTGAAGAGAAGAAGGTGAAAGGACTGTTTCATCTCGGTGGACCTGAGAAAGCCAGCCGTTTCCAGTTTGCTGAGAAGCTTTGTGCCACCCTCCGCGTCTCTGACAGTTTGATTGAGAAAGACCGTTTGGCCGATTCCACGTCCGCTGCAGTTCGTCCACCGGATTGCTCACTTAATAGCAACAAGATCATAAAGGCCTTGAATCTGAATCTCAGTTCGATCTCACAAGCGCTAGATCAGCTCTGTGCGAAGGCCTGAACCCGAAGCCCGTTCCTGGTTTTCACTATTCGATTCTGGAACCAGGAAAGTAAAAATGGAGGATCTCCGTCATACTCTTTCCCTGTCTGCTCATCTCAATGGCGCCCGCCTGACAGAGCCCGAAATTGTGCCCCGAGCCGTGACCTCTGATCTTGACCGAGTTTGAATGAAGCTCAATCGAGTAGCGGTTGCTACGGATGACGTTCCAACCCAGCACACGGCCGACCCGGATCCGAGTGGCCTGTTTCAATGCACCCAACTCACCAGCCTCGCCTGGTTCGGCGAGGCTGGCCATGATCTCGCTTGGATCCCTAGCGGACTCTTCCTTCAGTGCGCGTAGCAATTCTTGTGTTGTGACGGTCGTTTCCCAGTCGCACAGAGGGTGGCGCACGCAAAAGCTGCAAGACACGGAACGATAGGGATAGTCTTCACCTAGCTTTGTTTGGCTGCTGTCAGCGAACCCCGCCAACGTCCGACCTCCGCAAGCCGCCGTATAGAGGGGTTGAAAAGACTTGCCTAGGAATGTCAAAACAAGTCCACGAGTGGCTATTGCAGCCTGGCTGAAACGGTCGTCGACTGTCTTGAAGTCAGTGAAGAACTGGCAGTGCGTCGTGTCGCAGAAATCATAGCCATCCTTCCGGTGTCGTCCGGCCGAGGTTCTCAAATACGAACGAACCAGGACGGCTTGTACCTTCAGTGCCTCCAGTTGCTGGCCATCCGCCATTTCCGAGCGAAGAATCTGCGGTACAGCGACTTCCTCTTGGACAGTGACTCGAGGCAGCAACCGACTCCGTCGCGCAACCACCTCCAGGCGGCCCGAAAGATCTCTTTGAATGCGCCCCGGCACGCTGAGGGTGCAGATGGTTTCCTCGGTGCGCACAGCGTCAGCACTATGGGTGCGCAACAAGCGCCCATTGTGTTCAAAAAGATTGATCTGCAACTGCTCACCGCGATTTTCGACTTGCAACCGCTGACCGCCGGCCAAAACCTGTTTCACAATAACGGCACCATTTTGCATCGAGACGATTGCATCCTGTGGCGTAGTGATATCAACACGCTGAGGACGGAAGAGGCCAAAGACCGCGACTGTGACGGGATTGCTGCTCTCTTTCGACAAGACAGGAACGGCGGACGAAAGGCAGATGAGCAGCACGATTCCCACCCAGTTCATTTGCTGCCGCGCTACACGAACTGAAAAACAGATCATTAGAGTATTCTAACTCCGGCAATGACGGATGGGTTCTGATTTGAAGCCCGTGTGCTGACTCAATAGTGGTCTGGGTTTGAGTCCGATGGAGAACACTCTGGGTCGCGGGCCAGCGGTTGGCCTACTGAGGAAGGCAGAATCCAAAGCGACAACGGAGTCTTTTTCCTTGAACAAACGACACGCCGCCAATGACAATGGCGTGGAACTCACTGTGTCTGGTGAGGAAGCAAGAGTGAGAGCCAAGGCCAACGTTTCAACTCGTCTTGGCGAATGGGTGTGAAGAGTCAAGGATGCCGTTACTCGGCGCGCATGTTTCGACAGCGGGGGGTGTGGACAAGGCGCCCGTGAACGGCAAGAGCTTGGGTTGCGAAGCGATTCAAGTGTTCACACGAAACCAGATGCAATGGCGAGCCCGACCTTTGTCCGAGGTGGAGACTGCCGGCTTTCGTGAGGGGCTCAAAGAATGCGGCATCCGGTTAGCGGTTTCCCACGATTCTTATCTCATCAATCTGGGCAGCTCTGAACCGGTCACGCTGCAGAAATCGCTGGACGCATTTGCCGATGAAATCGAGCGCTGCGAGCAACTCGGCATTCCTTTTCTTGTGTTTCATCCTGGGTCGCACGTCGGCGCTGGTGAAGAGGCCGGGTTGCAGCGCATCGCCGATAGTTTGAATGCCGTGCTCAGTCGAAAGCCGGAGTACAAGACTCGAGTCTTGCTCGAAAACACGGCAGGTCAAGGCAGCAACCTGGGATATCGCTTTGAACAACTGGCTGAGATTCTGGCCAAGACGGAAACCCCAGACCGATTGGGCGTCTGCCTTGATTCCTGTCATCTGTTTGCGTCTGGCTACGATTTGCGAACGCGCTCTACCTATGAAGCGACCTTCCATACGTTTGATGCCATCGTGGGACTGGGCCGAGTGAAGGTCTTTCATCTGAACGACTCCAAGAAAAGTCTGGGCAGTCGCGTGGACAGGCATGAGAACATTGGCAAGGGAGAACTGGGACTGGAGCCGTTTCGCCTCCTGCTGAATGACCCACGCTTCGCTGGCCTCCCCATGTTGCTGGAGACCCCAGGGGGCGATGAAGCGTATCGTATCGATCTGACTACTTTGCGAAGCCTGAAACAATGAGACATCGACGGTCGTTTCCATTGCTGTTCGTCTGCGTTCTCACACTATCGTGTCAGAACACGCAGCAGCGTTCTGGGGGGGATGAACCCCCCGTGCACAGCTACCTTCAACTGCTGGAGCGGCTTGAGGTGGCAGGCAGCCGATACCGGCGCGCAACCGACTTGCTGAAGTACAGCAGCTCCGGCCTGGAGCGAAGCTTGGCGGATAGCCATCTCCAACTCGCGCGGCAGTTTCTGGAGAGTGAGTTTGAACTCGCCGACGTCGAATCCAAGAGCTTGGCGCTCAATGCAGCGGGCACATCTGAGGGCGCGTCTGCTCCGACTGCCGCCGAACAAAGCCAGTACGACAAGATCGCAGCGGAAGTTTGGCGTCTTTCAGCTGAGGTTGAAGAGGCAAAGGAACGATTAGCTGCTGCGCGGCAGAATCTGAAGAAGGCCGCCACGGCCGATGCATTCCGTAAGGGCCAGCAAATCGTCGATCAGCTCCAAAAGGAAGTCGATATCGCGGACAAGAAGCTGGATTTGGCGGGCTCGAATCTCGATATTCAGGACTATAAGCGCAAGCGTTCAACCGTGGGTTCGACGGGAACTCTTTCATTTGCGGAACGTCTCAAGATGATGAAGGACGAGCTCATCCCCGCGGCAAAGCCTGCGGCTTCCACTCCTGTCCGAAGTGCCGAGCTGCCGCAAGCAGCGACTGCGGGAGAGTCGCAAGGAGGAATCGTCGCCAGTGTGCGGGACTATTTCGCGCGGAGGGAAAAATTCCAGAGCTTGCGACACACCCAGCAGGAAACGCAACGACTGGTGAACCAGGTCAAGGAAAGCCTGGAGCGGCGGCAGCGAGACCTTGAAGCACTGCAGGCCCAGCATCTCGAACTGAATCGAAAAACAGAAGCAGCCTACAGCCAGGCCTACCAATTGCTGCAAAAGGGTGGCGAGGCGCCGGCGGTTGCGCGGGTATTGGAGGAAGCCGACCGACAGATGTCGCAGTCGGCCCGCCTTGAGCAACAGAAGGAGCTGGCCAATCGGGCTCTGACCGTGGTTCGCAGGCAAGGCGAGCTGGTACGGGAAGATAGCGAGAAGCTGGCCAGTTGGACCGGCGCTGCCACGGAAGAGAGCAGTGACTCACTTTTCCGCGTGGGAAGCCGCATCGGCATCGTGCTGGCTCTGATTCTCGCGATCCTGATCCTTTCGCACTACCTCAAGAAACTGCCCTATAAGTTCACGCGCGAAGGCAAGAACCTCTACTACTTTCGCAAACTCATCAGCTTCACCTCGGGATTGCTAATCGCCGTCATTGTGGTGTTGAACTTCATGGGAGACTTCGGCAGTCTCACGGCCGTGTTGGGGCTGGCCGGCGCCGGTCTCGCCATCGCGCTGCAGGATCCGATAGTCAGCTTGGTGGGCTGGTTCCTCATTGTTGGCAGGTTCGGGATCAGCGTCGGCGACCGGGTGGAGATTAATCAGGTAAAGGGTGACGTCATAGACATCGGCCTGCTTCGCATTGCGGTCCTCGAGGTGGGCAACTGGGTAGGCGCCGAGCAATCCACTGGACGCGTCGTCTTCTTCCCCAATAGCTTCATCTTCAAAAGCCACTACTTCAACTACTCCACGGGCAATTCGTTTATCTGGGATGAGATTCGCTTCACAGTGACCTATGACAGCGACTGGAAAAGAGCGCGTGAGATCCTCGAAGAAGTGGCGACACGGGCTTCACAGGCCTTTGTTGACGCGGCCAAAAACAGTCAGTCGCAGTTGGAACGGCAGTACCACATCAACCTGGGTACGTTAACGCCTTATGTGTATGTCTCGATTGCCAGCAACGGAGTTGACTTGGTCCTCCGCTATTTGACGGGCATTCGTAAGCGTCGTTCCACGCAAGACCAAATTTGTCAGGAGATCCTGCAGGCGTTTGGAGCTGTGCCAGACATTGAACTGTCCGCTCCGGCCCGGCGAGCTGCCCTGGAGACCAAGCCGGCCGCCACGACCAGTCCAGAGCCGGCTGGGAGATGAACGACAAGATTGCGACTGCGACAGGATTGACAGGATTGACAAGATTACTGGTCCTGCGGATTGCAGCGCGACCAGCTCTGCTGACTTCGATTCATGTTGTAAAAAGAATTATGGAGCGCGTTAAGGACGTTCGCCGTTCCGTTTCCAGTCGGTGCAAAAAGCCGGGCTTATTCAAGACTCTCGAGGGACACCGCGACGGGCCCCTGGAGAGGCAATTTGTTCAGAACTTCAAAGACTGAGGATTAAAAGTTCTCAATAACCCGTGTCCCCAGTCAAGTCTTGTCAATCTTGTAAATCCTGTCGCAATGACCACTGAAATCTACTGTGTCCGTCATGGCCAATCCATTCACAACCAGCAGCAGACCATCGCAGGTCAACTGGATTCTGAGCTGACCCCGCTGGGATTCGAAGATGCCAGGAGCGTTGCAGCGGCCATTGGTCGGCACGATTTTGAGATCGTCTATTGCAGCGACTTGTTGCGCGCCCGCCAGACTGCAGAAACCATCATGAATACGCTGGAGTTGAGTTGCCCGGTGCGTTGCTCACCGCTGATTCGCGAGCTGGACTACGGTCGTTTTACCGAAAGAACCGTTGAGGAAACCTTCAAGATTCTCAATTACAAGCGCGTTCCAGACCAGCGGTATCCTGAGGGGGAAAGTTTCAACGACATGCAAGGGCGGGTTCGACAATTTCTGAGCCAAATGTTAGACGAGTCGGCTGGAAAGCGCATTCTGGTCGCAGCTCACGCTGGATCGATTCGCATAATGGCCATGCAGCTCGATCCAGCCCATCAGCCGGAACACCTGGATCGAGCCTATGGCAATCGCTACATCGGCCGGGCTGTCTTGGAAGGAAGCAATCGGCTCGTCTCATTTGAGGTCCTACAGAATCCAGAGCGCGGCGGATTTTAGCTGTCGGGCACTCTCACCTCGGCTGTTGCTGGCTCAAGCAGTGCAGCGTACCCAGTCCCCAAACTAGATCAACGCTGTGAATGCCGATGACCTCTCTGTCTGGAAACAGCCGAGCCAGTATCGAAAGCGCTTCTCGGTCGTGAGGATCGTTGAAGGTTGGGACCAATACGGCAGAGTTCCCAATATAGAAGTTGGCATAGCTGGCGGGCAACCGCTGGCCCTGAAACCAGAGCGGTCGCGGCATTGGCAGAGGGACAATCTCCAGAGGCTTCCCATCTTGCTCCGTCATGGACTTCAGCAATTCAAGGTTTCTGCGCAGCGGCTGGTAGTTCGCGTCGTCAGCGTCCTTCTCCTGTGCGACAACCACCGTCGTTGGGTTCACGAAGCGCGCCAGATCATCCACGTGGCCGTGGGTGTCGTCGCCCGCGATACCATTCTGTAGCCACAGCACCTTGCGAATTCCCAGGTATTCCGCAAATACGCCTTCCATATCTTGGCGGCTGAGTTTCGGATTCCGCGCTTGAACCGGACTGAGGAGGCACTCTTCGGTCGTCAACAGCGTTCCTTTGCCGTTGACGTCGATGCTTCCTCCTTCCAGCACAACGCGATGAAGGGTCCTTTCTACTTTCCATTGAGGTTCCCACTGCTTCAGCTTTAGCGCCAGCGCGATCCTGGCAGGTATCGCGTTATCTCGTCTCCAGTTGGAATATTTAGCCCAGCCGTTGAACTTCCAGTTCGTGATAGCGAGTTCAGACCGTCCAGCCCCTTCTCGCTTGATAAAGATGGGGCCAAAGTCGCGCGACCAGACGCGGTCCGTGGGAAACGGGAAGAAATCGACTTGGTCGAGATTCACGCCGGCCCGCCCGAGCAGATTCCGAGCACGCCTTCGTAGACGGTCGTCTTGTACCAGGATGCAGACCCGCTCGCCATGATGCAGGTGACGAACAATTTCAGCGTAGACCCAAGCGATGGGAGTGAACTTGCCCGGCCAGTCTTCCCGATTATTCGGCCAGGCAATCCAGGTGGCGTGATGCGGCTCCCATTCGGCCGGCATGCGAAAACCGCTGGGAGAACGGGGGACTCGAGGCATGAAAAGAGGAATCTCCAGTCAGAAAAGCGCCAAGATGGCGACGGAGCGGCGTACAAACAGGCAATGACGAATGACTAACCACGAATGACTAAAAAATGTCGAAGCCCGAAGTCCGACTTCGTCATTGGGTCATTTAGGCTTCTTTCGTCATTCGGGCTTAGTCATTCGTCATTCTTCCCCGTTCGGTCGATCAATCGATTCACGATCTGCCCATAGCTGTCGATGCGGCGATCGCGCAGGAAGGGCCAGTTTCGCCGGACGCTTTCCAGGTGCGCCAAATCGCATTCTGCCACCAGGATCTCTTCCTTGTTGTTGGAGGCTTCACTGAGCACAACTCCGAATGGATCGCTCACAAAAGAGCTACCCCAGAATTCCAACCCACCTTCAGACGGACCTTCGTGACCCACGCGATTCACTGCGGCCACATAGACTCCATTGGCGATGGCATGGGCACGTTGAATTGTTCGCCATGCGTCGTGTTGTGCATCGCCATACTGAGCTTTCTCGGAGGGGTGCCAACCGATGGCGGTCGGATAGCACAGGACCTTCGCGCCCTGGAGGGCGGTTAGCCTCGCTCCTTCTGGATACCACTGGTCCCAGCATACCAGCACACCGATACGCCCGTAGCGCGTGTCGAAGCAACGGTAGCCTTGATCGCCTGGCGTAAAGTAATACTTCTCGAAGTACAGGGGATCATCTGGGATGTGCATCTTGCGGTAGGTTCCCAGCACCGATCCGTCCGCATCGAGCACGACGGCGGTGTTGTGGTAAATCCCTGCATCCCGCCGTTCGAACAGCGATCCGACAATCACTACCTGGTGTTGCCGGGCCACTGCCGCCAGAGCTTCGGTGCTCGGTCCCGGAATGGGTTCAGCCAGATCGAAGATCGTTGCGTCCTGCTTCTGACAGAAATACTGGGACCGGAACAGTTCCTGCAGGCAAACGATCTGCGCGCCGCGCTGGGCTGCCTGGCCGATCAGCGACAATGCTTTTTGCAGGTTCTGATCAACACCAACCCCGCAAGACATCTGGATCAGTCCCAGTTTGAATTTCGAGGGAGTTGGCTTCATTGCAGGTACCTTTCTAGGATGCTTATCCCTGACGTCGTGATGGGCCGTATGAAAACTGAGCCTTTGCCCGCCAAGCGGCACCCTATCTTAAGGGAAATTGCAACACTTCCAAGACAAAGTTTCTCGATGTGGCGCCCACTTCAGCCCAATTTCCCAAGCAGCGAGGAAGCGTCGCCCCAGAGAGACTTTGCGTTCCAGCAAGACCACTCCGCATTGCCAACTTCGTTGCACTAGGGTTAGACTCCCCCATACATTGAGGTCCGATTGAGACGGGGCGCTCACAGCGCGATTGGAGCCCCAGACTTGCATCTTTGACTCGTAAATTGGGTTAACCCCTTTTCAGCAGGTCTACTCTAGGAAGTAATCAGCGTGCGGGTTTCGTCCTTCACGTAGCGCGAAAGGATACGAGAATGGGAAAGCAATTGCCACCGGCCGGAATACGCGCGATCCTCGCAACGCTTTGGACACCACCAACGAAGACTGATCCGTTCGGGAAGATAGATATTGAAGCTACGGCCGCCCAAGCCGGGCGGATGTATGACTCAGGTCACCGCGTATTCATCACCACGGCGGGTTCCGGTTCAGGTTTCGATATTTCCGTGAGGCAGGTCATTGCGTCTGCGCACGCGATATCGGAAGCGCTGTCCGACAAAGGCGATGCCTGGATTTACGTAGGCTGCGTGGCAGGTCTCGAACAATGCCTCGAAGTCGCAAACAGCGTGCGCGGTCTGAAGAACGTCAAGGGACTTCTCATCCTTCCGAATCGCCACCCTCATGGGGATCCGAAGGGCGACGGCTGGATGGAGTTCTACCAGATGCTCAGCCCGGCCATGCAACTGCCGTATATGATCTATCACGTCCAACCGGGTATTACGATCCAGCAATACGTCCAACTCGCTCAGGATCCCAACTTCGTCGAACTAAAATGGGCCTTGTCCACGCCGGAAGGACTCGACCATCTGCGTCAAGCCGTGAACGCTCTCAGTGCGAGCGTCAGTGTGGTGTGCGGCCTGGGCGACAAGAATGGTCCCGACTGGATCCGGGAATATGGTGTTCGCGGCTGGACTTCGTACACGGTTAATCATGCGCCCCGGCTTTGCAAAGAAATCGAACTGGCCAGTCTGGCCGGTGACACGGCGCGGGTGAAGGCGTTGCAGGGTCCGGTGCTCGCCTTTGAAGACCAGCGCTTCGGAGACAATGTTCGGTTCAACAACCGACTCGTCGTTGCCGCGCTGCAGGGACGCGATTCCTTTCTGCGGCCACCCAACCGCCGTTACGATGACACAGAATGGCTCGAGGCCGCCGCGGTCATCTCCCGTCTCGCTGCAGCCGAGACCGAAACGGACGCCCGTTCCACCGCCTCGACACCTGAACGCCAGTCTCCGGCCGGTGTTCGCAGCTAGCAAAATGAAACTCCAAGCTCATCTAACGTAACAACCGATTCCGCGAGAGGCGCGCTGGGGACTGAAGGGAGATGCTCATGCCCGCTCAGTACTGGCGGCCCGGAGGACGTCAAGGCAAGGTGGAAGCGCCCGTCTTTCACGAAACGCCATCATGGATCTCGAGATTCGAACAGCCGCGGAGTCAGACCTTCCTGCCGTGCTTCGGCTCTACGCTCAGTCGGGCATGGACAATGGGCGCGTCCTGACCATTGACGCCGCGTCAAAGATCCTGCGACGCATGGCGACCTACCCGGAATACGCTGTCTACGTGGCCACGGCGCGCGACGGTTCGGTGGTGGGAACCTTCGCGCTGCTGGTGATGGACAATCTGGCCCACATGGGCACGCCCTCTGCGGTCGTGGAGGATGTGTGCGTGGAAGAACGGCTGCGCGGGCTAGGCATCGGAAAAGCGATGATGCACTTTGCTATGGAGTTCGCCCGCCAGCGCGGCTGCTACAAGGTTGCCCTGTCCAGCAATGCTGCGCGGGAAGGTGCTCACGCGTTCTACCGCTCGCTTGGCTTCGAACAACACGGTCTCAGCTTCCACGTGCAACTCCGATAGTTGGACGATTGCAAATGCTAAT
>Ga0187893_10011009_pt1 | contig 13266 bp, 9 predicted proteins | sample MA1701074metaG_FD_139574 | JGI IMG/M metagenome (GOLD analysis project Ga0187893, IMG submission 139574) | White microbial mat communities from a basaltic lava cave in the Kipuka Kanohina Cave System on the Island of Hawaii, USA - MA170107-4 metaG ...
CATCTTCGTTGAACACGGAAGTCGTGATGCCACCGCGCAACGTCAGCGTGGTCCCGCTGGCATCCACCAGCGTCGAGTCGGCGTCCGCGTGGACGTTGGTGAGCAGCAAGCTTCCGAGCGTTTCGGCGTGGCCGTTGAGCAGCAAACGTCCACCGCCGGTGATGCTCACGGCGGCATCGTCACCAATCTGGTTGCCGCGCTGCATCGTGACTTCACAGCCGTCGCCAATGACGAGCCGGGTGTTGACCACGTTTCCGCCCGGCTTGTCGAACGAAGCCACGAACGGGCGTGCGCCCGGCAGCCTCTCCACCGCGAGGTTGCCGACAAACGTGTTTGGACTTGACCCACCAAACACAACCAAGGCCGAGCCCTCGGTCTCCTCGCTCACGAACCGGACGTTGCCTTGCCCACTGATGGGTGAATTGATTCGGATGATCGCTTCGGTAGTTTGTGAAACCAACTCCAGATTGTGGCCGTTCAGGTTGATCTCACCGTTCAAACGGCAAATGACCCGGTCGTCAAACGCGACCAAGCGGATCGGCATCGACGCGCTCAACGTGATTCCACAATCGATGTGAACGTCTAAAACTCTGTCCGTCTCCGCCTCCAGTGTCATGCCGGCCCCGATGGTCAGGTCATTGCCTCTCAGCGTCCAAACCGTGGAAAAGAAATCGAACTGAAAATCAGACTTGAAGGTCAGGGAATGAGCCGAGTAGTTGTTCAAATCGTTCACCATGTCAGTAGGACTGGTCAGCCCAGTGATTTCAAAGAGAAGGTCCTCGCCGGACTGAGGGACTCCGACAGGAACCCAATTACGACCATCGCTCCAACGCACGCCATCGCCCTGGCCGAACCAAACTCGCTGCTGGGCGGCGTCCAACGCCGGCGCGAAACCCGGCAAGCCGCCGGCCAGCAAGCAGGCGAGGAGAATTACTTTCAGCAGCGAGACGTGAGTTCTGGCGCCCAACCAACAGAAGCGAGCAGGCCGAACCGCTCGGTGGGCGGCTGGCGAGGGCATGTGGCACAAATGCCGGGAATGAGGACGGACCGCGAGCCGTCCCGGCTCGCAGCGGGTCGCCACGACGAAACCCCTGGGATTTTGCGCCTCATGCTCCGCCTCAACCCGCTGCGACCGGGGACCGGTCGCGGTCCGGGCGTTTGGGCAAAAAGCCCGCGAGATTCGCGGTTGTTCTGTTCGGAATTTCTGGTGAGGCGCCCGGCAGTCGGATGAAAGAATCCGCGTTTTCATACGGAGAATAAGCCGGAAGGCATGACTCGCCTTTCAACAAAATGAAAAAGTTCTTTCCGGATCGCCGAGAGGAGCTGGCCATCAGGCCGGGAAAGACGGAGTGCGGCCGTCCTCGGCCGCAGAGATCCTCGAAAGTCCAAGGGCTACGGGTGACACCTTGACCGTCGGTTATTCCAACATTTCTGCGCCCGGGGACGGGCGCACCCCGACCGCTACCGGCTCCAGCCCAATCCCAGTTCCTCCAGCTCCCGGCGGAGCATCGCCCAGTTCCAAAGTTGCAGACGACGGCTGTCGATGGTCACCAGCAGATGGCCCCCGTCCGGGCTGACCGCCAGGGGCAGGACACCCGGAGCTAGCGACAGCAGGAGCGCAAAGGATCGCGTGTCGTACAACGCCGCCGTGCGGGCGTCATGCGCCAGCCAGAAAGAGCGTCCATCCGGCGCGAACAAGATGCGGGCGCGGCGATCGAGGGCCGTCGGCAATTCCCGCTGCGTCTTCCATCCGTTCGTATGCACGAAGGTCAACCCCGAAGACATCGCGACCGCCAGTTCGTCGCCCCCCGGAACGAATGCGTGAGCTAGAATTTCCGGGCCAGGCATGATCCGAGCGGTCCAGGCGCCGGAGTCGAGCCGGTAGATTTCGACACTGGAGCTCTTCTGGACGGACACCCAATTCCCATCGGAGGAACCCGAGACGGCGGTGACGTAGCCGGTCCGAAAGTGTTTCCGCGCGGCCCCTGGGTTGGTGGCCGACAAGGCATCCACACCATCCCGCACCCCCAATAGCAGCGATTCTCCGACGACGTTTCCCGATCGGACTCGTTCGGTGTTCGGCACCGGCAGTGGATAAACTCGAGGGCGTGATTCTCCGCCTCCTTCCAACCGCCATCGTTTCAGATCCTCTGTCGAGCAGGCGAACAGCTCGGAGCTGTTCGGGGAAAAGAACGGGGAAGGATGTTCGGCCTGAGAAATGATGGTTGGCGATCCGTCACTACTCAGGTCCCACACACCCAGGCCAGTCAAACCTCCCGCCGCCAGCCAGCGGCCGTCCGGCGAGAATGCCGCATGCCGCACTATCGGCCCCAGGTCCACCGGCAAATCCCGGCAGGCCGAGGGTCGGACCAACTCGTGTAACCGCAGGGCGTTCCTCGTGAGAATGGCGCAGCGCGCCCCGACGCCGGCGAATTGAATCTGCGCCGCCCGGGCCGCGAAGCCGAAGGCCCGTTGCCGCACGGCCAGGTCCCAGCAAATGATTTCCTGCTCCTCGCCGCCCGTGAACAGGAACGCGCCATCCGGGCTGACCGCCGCCGTGCGCGCCTCATTCTTGTGCCGGCCCAGCACGGAGGTCTCGCCAGTCTTGCGGTCGTGCAGATACACCTCGCCCTGGCGTGCAGCCAGGGCCACATACTTGTCCTGCGGATGCCAGGCGATGGCATCCACCCATCCGCTGGGCGTGGAACTGCGCACCGCTCCATTCGAGGTTTGCAGCAACGAAGTGAACCACGCTTTGCCAATGCGATGCTGCACGACAAAGCTTTCGCCATCGGGCGAAAACTTGACGTGATGCACCTGTCCGGTGACAGCGTGACGGGCTGCTTGCCGGTCATTCGCGAGGTCCCAGATGCCGACGGTATCCTCCAGATGGGCTGTGACCAGGCGCGGGAGGCGGGGATGAAACGAGCAGGCGCCGTAGGCCGTTGCCGGCAGAGTGAGCACCCGGCGCGCGGCAGGCAGTTCCCAGATTTCGACGTTGGCTTCCCAACGCGGCGGCGCCGCAGCGCGCGTGATGGCCACGTAACGGCCGTCGAAGCTCCAGTTGGCAAGCTGCGCCGACTGGTGCGCACTGGCGGGCAGGGTCGCAAGGATCGAGTTGTCGTTCGAGGAACGAATCTCGACGGCGTTGGTGCCGCTCCCCAGCGCCAGGCGCTCGAAGGCGGGGTCAAGCGAGGCCAGGGTCACTTCCGGCGCAAGCGTAATCTCGCGGTCGAACCGCAGATCCGGAAGCACGAGCGCCGCGATCGCGGCTTGACGAAGATCCGGACTGTTGGTGATGGCCGCGGCCCGCCGCACGGCGTCCAGGGTGCGGAACCGCTGGCCCAACTCGCCGCTGCGGACGTCCGCACGGGCTTGTTCGGTCAAAGCGGTGAGAAGCTGCTCGCGCGCCTGGCGTTCGGCCAGTTCGGCCTTCACTCGGGCTTGCTCGGCTTCTTCACGCCACGTCTGTTCCCGTGCCCGTTGTTCCGTCTCCACTCGCACACGGTAGTTGCCAAGGAGAATGGCTCCCACCGCCACGATGCCCGCCACGACCGCCGCCAGGGCCAGGCGACGAGATAAATTCGCGCGCCGTTGCAAGGCACGGACCCGCCGGAGGCTCTGACCACTCTGCAGCAAGGCCAGGTCCCGCTGCAACTCGTCGGCGCTTTGATAACGCCGTTCGCGCGAGCCTTCGCCGGCCTTGAGCGCGATCTCATGAAATTCCAGCCGTTCGCTGCCCGCGCCTTCCGCAAACCATTTCAAAGGGGTCTGCGGAAATCGCTCGGGCGGCTGCCCCGTGGCCGCTTCGTAGAGCACCATGCCCAGCGCGTACAGATCGGCGGCCGGCGAGCCGGGGCCTTCGGGCGGAATGTATCCCTCCGTTCCCACAAAGGTGCGCCCCTCGTTGCGCGTCGAAACAAGGCCGATGTCCGCCAGCTTCGCGCGGCCATTGACGAAAATGATGTTGCCCGGCTTCACGTCGCGATGAACCAGGCCGTGCCGATGCAGGCAGGCCAGTCCGGTCACCAGATCGAGCGCAAGGCGCAGGCAGTCGGCGATGGGCAGACGGCCGAGGCGATTGAGGTCGGAACGGAGCGTGCGGGGGGAGTAATCAGTATTCAGTAGGTCAGTATTCAGTGAATCAGTGACGGCGCGTTGCGGATTCCCAACTGGCTCACTGCACACTGACTTACTGAATACTGGAGACTGAATACTGAAGACTGAATCCGCCAACTCCATCACGTAATAAAAATACCCCTCGGCATCGTTACGCCCGACATGCAGGACCTGCATGAGCCCTTCGCTGGTGCGGGAAACCGGTTCGTAGCCCTGGATGCCGGCGAATTCACGGTCATAGGGCCGATCACTTTCAAACTGGCGGCGCCAGATGATTTTCACCGCGCGCGGCGTCCCCATGATGTTGCGCGCCAGCCAGACCTCGCCGTAAGCACCACGGCCGATCGGACGGCGAAGGGTGTGGTCGGGGATGGAGGGTGGTGCGCTCATGGGTGTCGTTAAAACGTTAAAACGTTAAAACGTTGAAGCGTTGAAGCATTAAATCGTTGAAGCTTGAAGCGTTGAAGCGTTGAAGTGTTGAAGTGTTGAAGCGTTGGAGTGTTAAAGCATTGAACCGGCCTCGCCTCGAGGGCCGAACCTGGAACACGTTTTAACGCTTTAACCATTCAACGCTTCAACGATCCAATCTTTCTCACTCCGTTTCCCTTCGCAGCCGCCTGACCTCAGTCTTGAACAACTTCCCCACCCGATGCCGCGCGAGATATACCTGCATCAGGCTCACCTCCAACGTGCGGGCGACCTGGTTCAGCGGCACTTCGCGCAACGCCGCCATCTCGAAGATCAGCAACTGCTGCGCGCTGACCTTGACGCGGATGCGCCGAAGCGCGGCCTGAATGATGTTCTGCTCCCACTCCCGTTGCCAAATCTCATCCAGCACATCGGCAGAGGGATCGGGGATCGATTCCCAGATGTGGGCATCATCTTCTTCCGGGTCGAACTCGCGCAGGGTCGCTTCCCTGGCTCCCGGACCGCGCCGGAGGATGGAAATGCGCGAACGGGTGACCCGCAGCAGCCACGCTTTGAACGAACCACGCGCCCGGTCGTAACGGAAGCGCGGCATGCGGCGCGACAGATAGATGAAGGTCGTCTGCACCACATCCTGCGCCCGGGACTCATCCAGCCCCGCCTCGCGCGCCACCTTGTAAATCAAGCGCCAATAGGTGTCGAAGAACTCCCGCCAGCCTTCCTGATCCTCGCAATCCCTGAGGCGCGAAAGCAGGCTCTGGCGGGTAGGCACCAGCGATTCGGTTCCGGGTTCGGCAGACATGCGGTATTCCACCTAGAATAAGCCCCTATTGGCCGCCAAACTTTCAACCAAAAAGTGCGCTGATGCCGTGGGAGGCGTCGCGAGCTATGGAGAGCGCCGTCTGGTCACTGCTCTTGGCAGATGACCTTGTCGCCGCAGGAGTTGAGCGTGACAGGTCACCGCACTTCAAAAAGCTTCACCCGGTCAACGGCCTTCTGTCTCGACTTTTCGCGCCAGTGAGTTCACCAGCGCCTTCAGTTCATCGATACTTCGCTTCAACTCCACGTTCTCCGCTTCGAGCCGCTGAATTCTTCCGTCAACTCTCTCACTTCCTGCTTCGATCTTCTCATTCAGTCCCTGGATCGCTGCCAGCGCCACGCCGCCTTCGTCCAGTGGCGCGATGTGCCGATCGTCCGTGCCAATCGCAAAGGCCGCGTGAAAGTCTTGCGCCATCGGGCCGATGTGCCGCGTCGTCGCGTCGTCTTTGTAGCTCCATTCGCTCAGGGGTAGGCGGGCGACCTTGGCCAGAATCACCGTCGGATCGACCGGTTTGAAATCCTGCTTGGCGTTGCGGTCGCTGGCGTTGTTAAACGTGCCGAACACCGTCACGCCGGTTGTGTCCGCCACCAGTCGGTTGATGGTCGGCGCGGCATTCACGCCGCCCACGGCCAGCGTGACGAAGCCGTAACCGGCGGTGATTCGCGAAGTCGCGCCGTCGGAGCGGAGGATGACGTTTCCGCCGGAGGCGTTCGCAAAATAGTTGTAGCCGAGATGAATGCCGTCGGCGAAACGGAGGAACGATCCATAAAGGAAGCCCTCTGAGTTCCCGCCGCCCAGTCGAAATTGACGATAGTCTGCGCTGTCGATTCCCATCTGTATATTGCCGGCCACGTGCAACGCGGCCTGCGGTGCTGGCGTGTTGATGCCCACACCGCCCGCCGCGCGGATGAGGAATTGGTTGGTGCTCGTGGAGGCGAAGGGCGCGCTGTTGGTGACAGGAAAGTCGGCCCAGACAAAGGTTCCGTGATGCAGTGCATGCGCCTCGCGGCCAGCGGCAAAACTGAAGTGTCCGCCCGCAATGTTCCCGCCGCCGCCGGGAATGGTGGCGAAGTCGGACTGATTGGTAATCGAGTTGGCTTTGCCGCCGCCAATCGTGGAGAAGCTACACCCGGGCGCCATCGTGTTGAGCTGGCCGCCGCTGATGGTTGAGTTCTCCGTGTCGCGCTGAATCTCGTTAACAGTACCACCGGCGATGACCGCGCGCGTGGCGTTGTTCCGGACCTGGTTGTTGTTGCCGCCGCCGATCGCGGAGAAAAACGAGTTAGTGCCGATGCGGTTCAACAACCCGCCGGCAATCGTTGAATGGCCAGCGCCGGTGTGAATGCCATTGGCCGCGCCGCCGCCGATGGCGGAGTTGTTGGCGTCGCTCTCGATGAAATGGCCGAAGCCCCCGCCAATGGCACCGGAATCGGCGCTGATACGGTTGCCGCCGCCACCGGCGATCACAGAGCTTGCCGCATTCGTCTCGATGGTGTTGCCGAACCCGCCGCCGATGGCCGCCCGTTCGGCGCCCGTCTGAATCTGGTTGAACCCGCCGCCGCTGATCGTCGCGTATTCGTTGGACATCAGGATGCGGTTGAAACGCCCGCCGCTGATGAGGGAGTAATCCGCACGATGTTGAATGGAATTCTGATATCCGCCGCCCACCGCGCTCGCCAGAGCGAATGGCCCGACGGAATTCGTCCAGCCGCCCGCGATGACGGACATCGCCGTGTTGCTCTCAACCACGTTTTGCCAGCCGCCGCCGATGGCCGACGAATTCGCGCCCTCGCGCATCCGATTTTCGATCCCGCCGGCAATGACCACTTGTTGCGCGCTGGCTTCGAGCACGTTGCTTCGCCCGCCGCCGATGGTGGAATAAAAGCCCTGCGACTGAATCACGTTGCCCAATCCCCCCGCGATGGTCGCAGCAGGCGAGATCGCGTCCACAAAGTTGCTTCCGCCAACCACGCTCACTCCGAAGCCCGCAAACGGTTGCAGCCGCAACCCCCGCTGGCCGTTGGCGCGCAATTCCAGCGGCTGATTGTCCGTGGTGCCGACGAAATTCGCGGCGGGTGTCGTGCCGGCATTGCCGGTGGTTCGCCAGAGCTGATTCGCGCCCACCCCGCCGAGCGTCGCCGCGTTCACGCCGTTCAACCCCGCGCCGTTGCCGCTGAAACTGTTGCCCGCGTTGTTGAACGTCACCGCGCTGCCGTAAGTGCCGGACAGCCCCGCGTTCGGCACAACGCCCGTGACGTTGCGCGCCGTGATGGCATACGGAGTCGCAGTGATCTTCTGCCGTGGACTGAGCGTGACAAACGGCCCGCCGCCGCTGGCCCGCGCCGCGATTTCCAGCCACCGATCCGCGCCCGGAAAGTTCGCGCCGAAATCCAGCGTCACCGTGAACAGCCCGTTACTGATTGCCGCTGCATTCGTGAGCGGCCCAGCCACCGCGTTGCCGCCGTTGGACAAATCGTAAATCGCAAATCGTAAATCATAAATTCCATTAGCGGGCTGGCCGTTGTCATCCAACCGGCCTTGATAGGTGAAAGCCGAACCTTGGCCGACGGCGATCTGAGTGTCGAAAGTCCATGCCACAGTGAGTAACGCCAACGCTCGGATCGCGCCGGCCCGAAAGAGGAGAACACAGGGCTTCATAGTCGCTCTTGAGTTCGCCAGCCAGAGGGAAATCTTTCACAAGTCCGCGGCTTTTTCTGACCGCAAAGAACAGGAAAAAGCGGCGCGGCGCAAAGGTCGAAGTGGTCCTCCCCAGTTATGACAGACAACGAGGATTGCCTTGGTCGACGAAGACTCCGAACTGGCCGCCGTCGCGCGTGGTACCGGCGATGCGCGGCGAAGGTCGATCCTATGGTGGCGCGGCGTTATGAATGAGAAACCGGCAAAATGCTATTCCAACTCGCGAACGCGATAGATGGCTTTTGGGCGATCCGGCGCCGAGTAATCGATCCAGGTGGTCCGGTGGCCGGAAGACTGTATACTTCCGGAATACGTAGTCCATCTTGGCGGTTCGGCCTGCAAAGAGTACTCGATTTGGTACCGCTTTCCGGGGATGGAATCCCAGGTCAAAATGAGTTGCCGGCCAGCGCGGTGGAGAGATCGGAGACGAAACTCGGAGGTGTCTTTCAGTATGCTGAAGTAGTCATCCACCGTGCCATCTTTGGTAAGAAACGTGGCATTGAGCACGGGGCCTTCGACATCGAGAATGAGCGAGCCCATGACCAGGAAAGAGGCGAACATGGCGGGATGATCCATGGATCCGAACGTGGCCCAACCGGAACTGCCGGCCACAACATAGACCGTGCCCTGATGCGCGTCCAAACCGGCGGTTGCCTTCAGATACGGGCCCCCGTCCTCGAACCGGCCACTGGCTGTATTGAGAAGCATGGACGGCGCGAGGGTGGTGGACAGCCCGTAATGGCCCCGCAGGAGGAAGGAACGCTCGTAGCAATGGCTGTGGCCGCTGAGCACGAGATCGACGCCGAACTCCTCGAGGATTGGCACGACTTCTTCCCGCATTTCGACCAGTTCGCGTTCCCAGTCCGAGTCATGCGAGCCTTTCGAGTAAGGCGGATGATGCCAGTAGGCGATGACCCATTCCTTGAAGTTGGCGGCAAGGTCTGCTCGCAGCCACGTGCACATAGCGCCATCGCGCCTCCTGACTGAGAACGATGAGTCGAGGCAAATGAAATGGATATTGCTGTAGTCGAAGGAATAATAATGTTCGGTCCCGGACGGGGTTCCGCCAGCTTCGCCTTTCGTGGGTAGCGTAAAAATATCGTGGTAGGCGGATGACGCGTCGTGGTTTCCTCGGGTTGGCCAGACGGCCGTTTGCCGAAGAATCCCCGGATACATATCGAACACGGCCCGTTGATATTCCGGGTCAGTGCCGCTGTAGTAAGCGTTGTCACCCAGCATCAGCCATACGTCGGTCAAGCGCCCGCCCGTGAAATCCCGGTAAGCTTCCCATACGCTTCGCGCATCGGCGCTGGCGGTGCCGGAATCGCCAATGGCCCAGATGCGAGTGTGCTTCTCGACGACAGGGCTGGTCGTAAGGAAGTACTCGAAACCGGAAGCGAGAATACCTGAGGGAGAGCCGACACTGTAATAATAGCGAGTGTCTGGCCGCAAGTTGCTCAATTTGACCGCGTGATCGACTACTTGCTCGGCGGACTCGACGGCCTGAGTCAGGTGGCCGCCGATGCCGTAGGTGACCTTTGACCCGGCGGGCACGTCTGTTCGCCATCGTATCACCATGCTGTACGGCGTGCCAACTTGAAGGTACGGGCCGCGAATGAGAGCAGAGGGAAGCGGCGTGCGCGCGTCAATCCGAACGGCCTCGGAGGTGGCGCTACCGCCCGCCTTATCGATGGCGCGAGCGGTAAGCGTGTACACTCCAGGAGGAACATTGCTCCAAATGGTGTTGAATGGTTTCGTGAAACATTCGCCAATCTTTCTGTCGGTCTCGTAAAATTCGACCGCCGCGATTGAGCCGTCCCGATCGGAAGTCTTCGCGCCAATGAATATGTTCCCAGCATCAACAATGGAGTTGGTGGATGGAGTTGTGATTTCGACTCGCGGCGCTGAAGACGCGGCTGCAATCGAAAAGAAGATGGCTGCCAAAAGTGCTGAAGAATATGACAAGCCCGGGCGGTTCACTTGAGTGCGTATGGTTGAGTAGACCATATTCCAGGCGCGCATTCAACAGTGTGTTAAAGCAAATCCTGGTAGGGGGCGCATCCGCGCACTGCCCCCGTCGGACCGCGAGCCGTCCCGGCTCGCAGCGCGTGGCCGCGAGGGAAAACCTGCGAACTTGCCACGAATCACTCCGGCCGAACCGCTGCGGACGGGGACCGTCCGCGCTCCGGGGAGTGCCCGAATGCGCCCCCCCGGGTAGGCCAGCCAAAGGGCGCCAATACCCGTTCACGCGTCGGCGAGTCTCTTTTTGGCCGTTGAGAACAGGACGCGGCGGCGTCTGGCCGCCAGGACGCTCCGCGCCAGCGTGGGCGGCCTATGGGGGGCGTGATCACCGCGCGAAGGAAGCTTGCCCGGTTCGTGGGCGGCGGCAGGGTGAAGAAAGCGCTGTCGGCTCCGACTTTCAGGCAGGTTCGGGAGCGTGGCCCATTGCGTCAGATTGGATGAGGATTGGAGGCGCAATGGAATTCCGCCGGTGATCGGTCGGACACCGTTGCGGATCATCGCGCTTGCATCTGAAAAACAGCATCTTGAAACTCATGCGAACCAGCAGGATTCCGATGAAACGATCCGCAAAGATTCCGCCGCGCCCGGCCCGGGATTATCTTGCCACTCTCTCCGACCGCGAAATCACACGGTTGTTGGGTTGGAGGGACCGGCGACGGCGGCGGACTTCGGCGGCCACCAACGGCCGCACTTCCCGATACGTCCGTCATTGGACGAAGGAGGAAGTCAAGCTGCTGGGAACGATGCCCGATGAACGGCTGGCCAAATTGCTTCGGCGCTCCAAGGGGTCCGTCCAGGCCAAGCGCGTGAACATGAGAATCCTCGCCTGCGGATACACGCCGCCTCGGCAATGGAACGAGAGGGAAGTTGCGCTGCTGGGCCGGCTCCCAGACAAGGAGGTCGCCGCGCGAATCGGTTGTTCAGCCGACGCCGTGCGGATGAAGCGCAAAAAACTCAAGCGGCCCTACCTCAAGCCGCAGGTTCGCCGGTGGACCGTGAACGAAGAGAGATTGCTGGGCAAATATCCCGACCAGGAAGTGGCGCGCCGTCTGGGCCGCAGCCTGACGGGCGTGCAACTGCGCCGGTCACGGCGGGGCCTGGCCGACCCGCGTCCCAAAGTGAGAAGATGGACGAGCGCGGAAATCAAGCTGCTGGGCACGGTGTCCGATCGCGAGCTGGGACAGCGGATCGGACGTTCCGCCTCGGCCGTGGAGGGCCAGCGGCTGAAACGTGGCATCGAACTTCAGCATCCAAAGGTCCGACGATGGACCGGTGCGGAGGATCGGTTGCTAGGCACCGCCCACGATGAAGTCATTGCCGAACGTTTGGGATGTTCGGCCATCGCCGTGCGCAAGCGGCGCTGGCGGCTGGGCATTCCCGTTTGCGCCAAGCCTCGTCCTCGCAAGAAGAGCAAGGAGCATCACCTGCTGGGAGTTTTGACCGACCGCGAAATCATGCGGCTCTCCGGCCGCACGCGGGCCTCGATCAAAAGCGAACGGAGACGTTTCGGGATCGCGCCGGCGCCGAGTCCGAGATTCTGGAAACGCCGGGAATTGAAACTCCTCGGGACCCGGCCCGATTCGGAGATGGCTCAGCGCCTTGGCCGAAGCAAAGCCTCCATTCAACTGACGCGCGCTCGTTACGGCATCCCTGCTTTTGATCCTGTCTCCAGGTCGGCGCGGAAGCGGTAAAGCGTTCACTCAACCGGTCGGGCCAGCATCCACTCTCCACCCTGTGGCATGATCCAGTTCCATGCGTGAAGACTCATATCCGGCGTTGCCAGTGCCGATCGTGTCGCGCGGCGTGGAGCACGGCTGCCACAACGACCGTTTGCTCAGCATCGAGCACTTCGTAGATGACGCGGTAGGGAAAACGGTCGGGGTAGCGCCACCGGATGTTCCTGGTTGGATGCCGACGGCAATGGAGCAGAGGAGTCTCGGCCAGTGCATCCCACACGCGGATGATTTCCTCCACGAACTCCGCTCCCAAGCCGGCCTGGCGCGCTTCATACCAGGCGGCAGCTTCGGCCATGTCTTGCTCGACTTCTGGCCGAAACTCGACCCGCCAACTCATTTGGTGAAACGCCCGCGCAAGCGCGCCTTCATCTCGTCCAGCGGCACGGCTGAACCTGGATTCCGCCGATGCTCGGCCAGCCGGCTTTCCACCAGGGCTTCATCTTCCGTTGAAAGCGCGGGATCATCCAACTCCAAAGCGCGACGAATGAGCAACTGCCGTTCGGAAACCGTCAACTTCGGCAACTCGTGCAAAACTTCAGTGAAGCTCATGGCGGAACCATACTCCTTTCATGCGGCACTGTCAGCCTGAAACTCCTGCGCCTTATGCGGCCCGCGAAGCGTTGACTGTGCAGTCCGACCCCGAACAAACGCCAGTGCAACCAGTGACACGTTGAGGAATTGCCGAACGTCACGAATCCAGAAGCTTCTTCAAGTCGTCGTGCCAGTCCTGGTCCTGGTACTGGCCTTCGTCGAGGATCTGGAAGCGGAACTGCCGGTCGCGGAATCCTTCGCCCAGTTCCTGCCAGGTGACCTTCCTTCCGGTTGCCTCGAATAGCCGCGCCAACTCCCGTTTGTAGTTCGTATCCTCGTTACCCTTGAGTTGATTGCCCTTGCTCTCGACCAGCCTGGAACCTGGCAGTGCCACCGCACGTCAGGACGTCTCTGCGCCCGGGGACGGGCGCAGAGTTGGGACCATCAGTTGCGCTGCACGGGACAGGCGAGACGCCTGTCCGACTTTCGCCTACGGCGGGCTGACGACCGCGCGGAGGAAGCTCGCCCGGTTCGTGGGCGGGGGCAGGGTGAATAAGGCGCCGTTGAGGCCGACTTCGGGGAGATTCGGCAGTGTGGCCCATTGGGTGAAGTTCGAAGTGGATTGGAGGCGCATCGGGGTTTCGCCAGCGAAGTAGCGGGCGAGACCGGACTGCGGATCGACGAATACGCCGAGTTGACCGGCATTGCGGGTGGGGCTGGCGACGCGCGGGCGGGCCGCGAATTTCGTCGCGGGGTTCGGACGGGCGAGGATGGCGAAGCCTTTGATGGCGGAGTTCTCAGGTGGATTGCCGGGGCCCCGGTCGAGCACGCCGATATCGACCAGACCGTCGCTCACTTGCACGTCGAAACGGACTTGCGTGGCCGTGTAGAGGCGGCCGAGGCCGTCGCCGGCCG
>Ga0187893_10011010_pt1 | contig 13265 bp, 12 predicted proteins | sample MA1701074metaG_FD_139574 | JGI IMG/M metagenome (GOLD analysis project Ga0187893, IMG submission 139574) | White microbial mat communities from a basaltic lava cave in the Kipuka Kanohina Cave System on the Island of Hawaii, USA - MA170107-4 metaG ...
CTGCCTACGATCGTCGGCATCAACCTGCCGAAAACTCTCACCACGGAGACCACTCATGACCTGATCGAGACACCCACGTTGCTCACTAATTTCCTAAACGAGGTGTCTCAATCTCATTGACACATTCCGTACTTGCTCAAACGGCAAACACAAACGAGCTCACCGTTGGCGCTAATCAGTTGAATCTATTCCCGCAAATCTCCGGACACTAGTGGCCCTGACCCCGAATTTTTTGTTGTCTCGCAGTACGAATTTTTTTGTGCGTCAACGCAATCGGCCTTTGCGCGCTTCAGACAGATAACACGCGCAGGCTCATCCCCTGAGCCAGCGCGGCACTAATACTGTTACTCCTAACGAGGAGGCACTACCCATGTACCAGGGCACGCTCCCCGCAGCGCCGCCGATACCGACGCTCGCACCTCTTTCCCGCTCCCAGGCGCTCCTCCTCGAAGGCACCTGGCGCGGTGAGCTGGACGAAATTCTCTCGCGCCTTCCCGCCTTCGACCGCGTGTCCTTCTCAACGCCCGGCGCCGCCGAGCATGGTTTCCTCGACGCCATCGTGCGCCGCGCCGAAAGCCGACGCGGCCTGCCCGCGGTTCCGGTCGCGGTCGTCTCCAAGCGTTACCAGCTTCTCCCGCACGCCGAGGCCGCCGACGCGGTGCGCGCCGCGCTCGCCGCGATCGGCGTGCACCCGCGCGACATGCAGGCCGAGGCGAGCCTCGCCGCCTACGGCGCGCGCCTGTGGCTCGCCGTGCGCCTGCCGCGCGAGCTCGACTTCGACCCGGGAGACGGCCACCCGCTGGCGCTGCGCCTCGTGTGCGCCAACTCGGTCGACGGCTCCACGCCCTTGCGCATCCTGCTCGGCTGGTACCGCTTCGTCTGCGCCAACGGCCTCGCCGTCGGCACCACGCGCTGCGAATGGCGCCTCGTGCACCGCGAGGGCATGATGCCCGCCGACGTCGCGCCGCTCATCAAGGCCGGCCTCGAGCTGGCCGAGCGCGAGAAGCTGGCGCTCCGCGAGTGGCGCGCCACCCCCGTCCCCGCCCCGCGCCTTGGCGCCTTCGCCGACGGCCACCTCGCCGCGGCCTGGGGCGTGCGCCTCGCCGCGCGCTTCCTGCACATCGCCGTCACCGGCTTCGACGCCGAGCTCGCCTTCCCCTTCGAGCCCGGCCCGCCGAGCGCCAAGACCCTGACCCCCACCCGCCGCGTCCCCGGCAGCCCCGCCTTCGCCCAGACCGCCTGGGACGCCTGCCAGTCCCTCGCCTGGCTCGCCAAGGAGCGCAAAGACCCTCGCGAGCGCGTCGAGCGGATGCTGCAGATTCCGGAGTTGATGCAGGGATTGATGGGCGGGCGGTGATGATGGTTCGCTCCCTGATAAGGGGAGGGCGAGCGGGATTCTCGCGAGCGGGGGTTGTGTTCGGGAAATCGCAAAAAAGGAGACCGACCACGGTTTTCGCCGGAGCTTGAATTGCCGCAAATGGCCATATAGGATGTCGAAATGGACATCTCGATCACCGAGTTCAAGCAGCACTGCTTGGAGGTGGTGCGCAAGGTCGAGCAGACCGGCAAGCCCGTCGCGATCACGCGACGCGGCCGCGTCGTTGCCCAACTCGAGCCGGCGCTGCCTGCCGGTTCGCCGGCGCGCGGCAAGCCATGGGAACGGCTGCGCGGCCGTGCGAAGTGGCTCGCTGCGCCCGGGGAAACTCTCGTCAAGGAGCGCGATCTGAAGGGATTTTGATGGCGGTGCTGCTCGACACCCATGTCTGGGCGTGGTGGCTGTCGGGCGACCTTCGTCTTACTGCTCGGGAGCGCGGAGCGCTCGACCGCCTCGCGGAGCGGCGCGAGCTCAAGCTTTGCGCGATCAGCCTCTGGGAGGCGCAGATGGCCTTTGCCAAGGGGCGCTTTCAGCCGTTAGATCCTTTCGAAGCATGGTTGCGGGCCGCCGCGGCGCCGGACGTCATCGAGATCATCCCGATCGACGTGCGTGTCGCGCTGGCGCTGAACGATCTGCCCGCCAGCCTGCCCAACGATCCCGCCGACCGCCTTATCGTTGCCGCGGCGCGCGCGCATGCATTGCCGCTTGCCACGCACGACCGCCTGATCCGCCGCTCGCGCGCAACGCGTCTGTGGAAACCATAGAATGGCTAAGCGGCCCCGCAAACGCCCGCGCGCGAAGCACCACCGCAACGTCTACGTCGACGACATGGCTGCCCTGATGATCCGCATCCCGGACGGCAAGCGCGAGCGCCTGAAGGACCTGGCCCGCGCGCGCAAGCAGAGTGTCACCAAGCGGATGTTCGTCACCGAGACCGGCCGCCTCGATGGGCCGCGTTGGGTCATCAATTTCCCGACGAAGAAGGACTGGCGCCACCCATCCAGGCTGGAGAATGTGCGCGCAGGCCTCGGCGATCTCGTGCGGCTCATCCGGGAGCTCGGCGTCAAGAGCGTCGCATTGCCGGCGCTCGGGTGCGGATCCGGCGGGCTCGATTGGGCTCAGGTCAAGCGGGCGATCGAAGCCGCGATGGCAAAGCTGCCGGTTGCCACATCTCGTATGACGTTTATGTGAGAATATAAATAATATAATCATCATGTTGCATTAGAAAAGCCTTTTATCTAGAAAACGCCTGTTGGTTCCATAAACTGACCGTTAAATAGTGAACGGCACATAAAATAGCCGGCGGTCAGTTCTTGGATATATTATAGAAATCCGGCCGTATTCTTGAATCACCAGGCGTTCTCTAGAAGACATGGCACAAGAGCTCGTCGGCTACGCGAACCTGATCGAACACTTCCAGTTGCCAGCCCGGCCGCTGGCCGCTACCGCCGTAATCGACTCTGCCGTTAGGGGACGGCAGACGACCGAGCACGGCGACTTGATGCAATTTCAGCCCACCTATCGGCCTGCCCCGACCTTGGTTGGCAATCTCCAATTCGCACTTCGATACGAAGGCCTGAACCTGGAGGTGCTTGCTCTGCTGTTCAAGAAAACAGGCCCATCAGAAATCGAGAAAATTCTCGCTGAGCAACCCGAATCAAGCTTTGCCCGCCGAATTGGATACCTATATGAATGGCTAATGGGAGAGGAAATCAAGGCGGTCGTCGCCCCCAGGGCCGCCTACATACCCGTGGTCGACGAATCATTGCAGTTTGCGTTGGCTGATGGGCCTAGGAATGGAAAATTCCGGGTGACCAACAACCTTCCCGGGAATCGCCTGTTCTGTCCATTGGTACGCAAGACAGAGGCATTAAAAGCTATGGTTCAGAAGAACCTGAAGCAGCGTACGCACGACACGATTGCCAAATACGACCCCGGCCTCCTTCGACGAGCAGCCGCTTTCCTGTATCTGAAGGAAACTCACTCTTCCTTCGAAGTCGAACGCGAGAAGCCCAGTCCGGATCGTGCCAGGCGATTTGCCGACCTGCTAATGGAAGCCGAACGTGGCATTCCGCTTTCGGAAGAACGCCTTGTCCAACTGCAAAACGCGGTCTTGGATCCACGCTTCCATGAGTTTTCTTATAGAACGAAACAAAACTGGGTGGGCCAAGATCTCGGTTATCGAAAGAAGGTCGATTTTGTGCCCGCACGCCCGGAAGATGTGCGGGATCTCATGAACGGGCTTGTCGAGTTGTCCGAAGCCATAAGGAGCAAACCAGAAAATCTGGATTTCGTGGTCGTAGCGACGACGTTGGCATTCGGCTTCGTGTTCATTCATCCGTTCATGGACGGAAATGGTCGATTGCATAGGTTTCTCATCCATGACGTGCTTTCCACGAATGGCTTTACTCCCAAGGGAATTGTTCTTCCCGTTTCCGCAGTCATTCTGGGCAACTTGGACGAATACATTCACACGCTTGAACGTTTCTCTAAACCACTGCAGGCACGAACCACATATAACCCCGAGACTCCGAATATTCCCGCAACGGGAAACGATGCACTCTACTTTCGCTATTTCGATGCCACGGATCAGGTTTCTTTTATGTACTGGGCGCTTGAACGCACCATCACCCATGATTTGGAGGAAGAGATCTCCTTCCTCCTCGGGTTCGACAATGCATATAACGCGCTGAAAGCGGACTTAGACTGGCCAGCCCACTCTCTCGACCTCTTCATCCGTCTCGTACACCAAAACAAGGGCAGCCTCTCCAAAACCAAACGGCAATCGCATTTCGAATGGATGACCGATGATGAGGTAAAGCACTCCGAGGCAGCAGTAAAAAAGGCATTCGAGAAAAGCAAAGCGCCTTGAAACGATGCTGCGGGCAGGCAACTCCGGGAATTCGCGCCTCGCTTAGGCGCCGCTACAGGTGAGGGTGGAGGAGTTTGGGGTGGCCACCGGGGTCCAGGGCCGCTCCATCAGGCTGCGATTGACGAGAGAGCAGTTACCGGATCTGGATTGAGACCATGAGACAAGTAAAGAAAAGCGGACCGAGCGACGATGCGGTGGCCGCGCTGCTCGAGCGGCGGCAGTGTCCCGTGCCCTTCCACGAGGTACGGACGCGGTTCCTTGGCAATATTGCATCGCCGCTCATGACAGCCTCGCCGTTGGATGCGGTGAAAGGATTGTGGGGCGGCGAGCTGCCGGAGCTCGAAAGCCTCGACGCAGTCAACGAGCTCGTCGGCGCGCTGGTGATGGGACTGTGGAACCGCCTGACCGTCCATCAGGACCGCCGCGCTGCGTTTCGACTGGTTCGATTCGAGGTGCCGCCGGCCCGGGAGGGTGTTGCGCGCATCGCTCTTGTCCGCCGGCAGGAGATCGATGGCTTCGTCGAGGGCTTGTTCGGCAACGAGGAAACGATCGAGTTGCCCGAGCGCGCCCATCAAGCGCTCAACGTGCTCTCCGAGATGCGCGCCATGCTCGCGGGAATCGTCGACTTGATGGAGGATCGAACCAAGCCCGCCACGCCGGAGGATCTCGCTCAGGTGCTGCGCAACATCCAGCAGTTGACGATAGCCGGCGAGACCGAGATCCACAAAGCGGTTCTGTCCTGTGCGCGGGCACGGCGTCACGCGATGAGCCAGTCTTCGGCGACAAGAAGACCGCCCCTGCAATGACCTGCACGGAACGCTGGGGTTCAGGGTAGTGACGCCAACAAGCAGCGAGTGCTTTACGGTAAGGTCCAGCACCTGCGCGGGGTCCGTGAGGACGATGAAAAGATGCTTGCGCTCGGAATCGTGTGCCGGACCTGACGGGACAAGCAGCGTTGCCCGCCGGTAAGGCACAAACAACCTCACAAGCTCGCGAAGACCTTATCGATCCGGCGCTCTTGTTCAAGCCGCGAGGCCAGCGTCTTTGCTTCCGCGGGAGTGCGGCCAAGGGCTTTGAAAACAGCCTCGTACGGAATCGGGATGGACGACCCTTTCGGATCCTGCCATTCCTTGCAATAGCGGTGGGTGTACTCCACCAGCTTCCACTGGTCCCATTTGCCGAATTTCGCGTATACGTCGGAAAGTACTTCGATCTCGGCCTCGCTGAGCTGGTCGAGCATCTCGCGCGTAACTCGCTTGTGCCGCAACGATAGGGCGTAGTCCGCCTTGTCTGCGATCCAATCCCCCCACCCATCTTTTGTGAATTTCTCTGCGCCGTTGATGAGATTCAAGGTCTGGGACAGAACTGGTCCCTGATTCATGGAGACGTAGCGGTCGCCGGAGATCGGCCAGCCATGCCGCTTCATGGACTCGCGATCCGCGAGATATAGAAGCTTCATGAGCTTGAGGTACTTCATGCGCCCCTTCGCACGGTCGAGAAGGTAGGCGGCGATCTGTGCGACCTTGTGCTCGCTAAACATTGGATTGCAGATTTCGCACGCTCGCGTTGCTATGCCATGTGATTGGCCGCGGATGCATTTGAGGCGAGAAGTCTACTCCAGTTCGGTATCGGGGGCCGGGGCCGGTTGCCGAAAGTGCTGGAGCGACTACTGCGCGTCGCCCTCGCGCGACACCCGTAGACCGGTCTGTCATCCACTATGACGCCATTACTCCGGTATTGGTTTCCAGCGAGCTACGCTCTTCCGCTCTTCCTTCGAATCTCCGCACCCCCGCCCACGGATTGCTTGCCGACCGGGCAATGCATGACGGCGACGAGGTGCGCTTCATCTAGACTGCCCAGATGCTGCAGAACGGCGCGCTCCTCGCCTCGGCGTCCGACATCGTTAACTACCTCGGTTGCGCGCACCGCACGACGCTTGACCTCGTTCATCTAGAGACGCCGCTCGAGAAGGCGCCGGACGACGAGGAGATGCAACTCGTGCAGGAGAAGGGGCGGGTGCACGAGGCGGGGTTTCTGAAGGGGCTGCGGGCCGCGGGCGGGATGGTGGAGATCGCGCAAGATGCGTCGCTCGAGGAGAAGCTCGAGCGCACGCGCGAGGCGATGGGGGCGGGCGTGATTTACCAGGCGGCGCTGCGCGAGGGGCCGTTCATCGGGCATGCGGACTTCCTGAGGCGGGTCGAGGGGAAGTCCGCGCTTGGCGGCTGGCGCTACGAGGTGTTGGACACGAAGCTCGCGCTCAAGACGAAGGCGAAGTTCCTGATCCAGCTCGCGTGCTACTCGGATCTCGTCGCGGCGGCGCAGGGCGCGCTGCCCGAGCGGGCGCATCTCGCGCTCGGGGACGGGAGGGAGGTGCATTTCCGCGTGCAGGACTACGCCCACTACTACCGCAACGTGCGCCACCGGTTCCTGAAGCACGTCGCGGAGCGGCCGAAGACGCAGCCGGAGCCGGTGGAGGCGTGCGAGCTGTGCCACTGGCGGCTGCGCTGCGCGGCGCAGTGGGAAACGGAGGACCACCTGTCGCGCGTCGCGGGGATCCGGAGGCAGCAGGTGCGGCGGCTGGAGGCAGCCGGGATCCGGACGATGGCGGCGCTGGGGGTGGTGCCGGAGGGGACGCGCGTGGCGCGCATGGCGCCGGAGACGCTGGCGAAGCTCGCGGCGCAGGCGCGCCTTCAGGCCGAGGCGCAGCGAACGGGCGCCCGGGGCCACGAGCTGCTCGAGGCGGCGCCGTACCGCGGCTTCGCAAGGCTGCCGGCGCCGAGCAAGGGGGATCTGTACTTCGACATGGAGGGCGATCCGTTCGAGAAGGACGGGCTGGAGTACTTGCTGGGCGTCGCGTACCGCGATGGCGAGGAATGGCGCTACCGGCGCTGGTGGGCGCACGATCGGCGCGAAGAGCGCGCGGCGTTCGACGGGTTCATGGATTTCGTGGCCGAGCGCCTCGCGCGCTTCCCCGACCTGCACATCTACCACTACGCGCACTACGAGCCCACGGCGCTGAAGAGCCTGATGTCGAAGCACGGGGTGCGCGAGGTCGAGCTGGACGATCTCCTGCGCGCGGAGCGCTTCGTCGATCTCTACCGCGTGGTGCGCGAGGCGCTGCGCATCTCGGAGCCGGGCTATTAGGTGAAGGACGTGGAGAAGTTCTACGCGCCGCCGCGCGAGGGCGAGGTGGCGAGCGCGGGCGCGAGCATCGTGTACTACGAGAAATGGCGCGAGACGAAGGAGCAACGCCTGCTCGACAGCCTCCAGGCCTACAACCGCTTCGACTGCGAGTCCACGCGCGGGCTGCATGAGTGGCTGCTCGGGTTGCGCCCGGCTGGGCTCGCCTGGTTCACCGGGCAAGCCACGGGGGAGGACGAGGAGAAGAAGCAGGAGCGAAGCGCCAAGACCCTCGAGCACGAGGCGGCGCTGGAACGATATCGGGAGAGGGAGAGGCTCACTGGCGCCGCGGCGGCGAGCCTGTCCGAAAAGGAGCGGGAGCTGCGCGAGCTCGCGTTCTATCTCCTCGACTTCCACCGCCGCGCCGATAAGCCCGGCTGGTGGGAGGTATTCGCGCGGCGCGACATGGACGAGGAGGAGTTCCTCGAAGACGCGGAATGCATCGGTGCTATGACGCTCGACCCGGCGACGCCTCCGCGGCCGGTCAAGAAATCGATGCTCTTTACGTACCGCTATCCCGAACAAGAGTTCAAGCTCAAAGCGGGCGAGGATTGCCTGCGCGCCGACACGGCGGAACCGGCCGGCATTATCGAGGCGATCGACGAGGAGAATCGGATCCTCGGGCTGAAGGTGGGCCCTTCCCGCCCGCGGCCGCCCGAGCGGCTTTCGATAGGACGCCAGGGCCCGCTTGGCGGGGAGAGGATCCGGCCGGCGCTGTTTCGCTTCGCGGACGCTCTCCTCGACGGCGGAGCGCGCTACCGCGCGCTGCGGGATCTCCTGCTCAGGGAGATACCGCGGCGGCGGGGTGGCGAGACAATGGGTCTGCAGGAGGTCTTCCGGCTGGACGAGAGCTACCTCTACATCCAGGGCCCGCCGGGCGCCGGAAAGACGTGGACCGGCGCGCGGCTCGTCGTCGAGCTGCTGAAGCAGAAGAAACGCGTCGGCATCTCGTCCAACAGCCACAAGGCGATACACAAGCTGCTCACAGAGGTGGAAAGCGTCGCCGCCGCCGCGCGAGTGAGCTTTCGCGGCGTCAAGAAGGCAGCCGCGCAGGACGAAGAGACGAAGTTCGATGGCCGGTACGTGCAGAACGTCTACACGAACGACGACGCGATCGGTTCGGGTGCGCAATTGCTCGCCGGCACGGTATGGCTCTTCTCCGACCCGGGACTGGACCAGAAGCTCGACTATCTCTTCGTCGACGAGGCCGGGCAGGTGGCGCTCGCCAACCTCGTCGCGATGGGGGTAGCGGCGAAGAACATCGTGCTCCTGGGCGACCAGATGCAGCTCGGCCAGCCGATCCAGGGCGTGCACCCGGGGCGCTCGGGAGAATCGGTGCTCGAATATTTGTTAGCCGGCCGCGCCACCATCCCGGCCGATCGGGGCGTTTTCTTGAGCGATTCCTGGCGCATGCATCCCGACGTCTGCGGTTTCATCTCGGACGCGGTCTACGACTCGCGGCTCCAGGCGCAAGCCGACAACGCAAGACAGCGCCTGGTGCTCGGGCCGCGCGCCGATGCGCGCCTGAAGTCGACCGGCCTCGCTTTCGTGCCGGTCGCGCACGACGCCAACGCGCAAAGGAGCGAGGAAGAAGCGGCGGTGGTGAAGGAGCTGTACGAGAGCCTGCTCGCGCAGAGATATGTGAATAGGGCAAATGAAAACAAACCCATGAGGGCGGAAAACATCCTGGTGGTTGCGCCCTACAACATGCAGGTCAGCCTCTTGAAGCGCGTCCTGCCCGCGGGCGCGCGCGTCGGCACGGTCGACAAGTTCCAGGGGCAGGAGGCCGAGGCGGTCATCATCTCCATGGCGACCTCGAGCGGCGAGTACCTGCCGCACAATATCGAGTTCCTCTGCAGCAAGAACCGCTTCAACGTCGCGGTGTCGCGGGCGCGGTCGCTCGCGGTGCTGGTGGCGAGCCCGAGGTTGCTGGAAGTGAACTGCACGACGCCGGAGCAGATGGCGCTGGTCAATACGCTGTGCTGGTTTGTGGCGGCGGCGGGGCTGCCGGTTTAAGGTTCCTAAGAACTGTTAACTCTGGGTTTACAAAAGCGTCCGAATTCAAACTTGCCCCTGGTTTGAATTAGTAGTAATTTGTAAACCATGGGTTCACAAGATAAGGGAAAAGTAAACCGCCTCGCTGGCCTGCTCGAGGAGGGCCTGCTCGCGTCCACCTCCTGGCTGGAGGAGCACCACTACTCACGGCCACTGCTGGGGAAGTACGTCGAAGCGGGCTGGCTCGATTCGCCGGCGCGAGGGGTCTACCGGCGTCCCGGGCCGCCCCTCAAGTGGCAGCACGTGGTCGCAAGCCTGCAGCTTATCCACGGCGCCTATATGCACGTCGGCGGGAGGACCGCACTCGAGCAAAGAGGTCTCGGACATTACGTGCAAATGGGCGGAAGGCAAACGATCCTTCTCTACGGGCCGGAAGTTCTGCCCTCATGGGTCAACAAGCTCGGCCTCAAGGAGCGCTTCTCCCTGCGGCCGGACGCGATGTTCGGCGTGCTGCGTGCCTCACGCGACGCCGGCGGCATGCTGCGCGACTTTCATCATGAACCGCTCAACACCGAGAAGCTGGACCGGTTCGGCCTGCGCGAGGCGACTTGGGGTTCCTGGGACTGGAAGCTCCTCTTCTCCACGGACGAGCGGGCGGTCCTCGAGCTCCTGCAGGACGTGCCGGCGCGCGAGTCGGTCTACGAGGCCGACGTGCTGATACAGGGGCTCGTCAATCTGCGGCCGCAGAGGCTGATGGGGCTCCTCAAGGCGTGCACGAGCGTCAAGGTGAAGCGTCTCTTTCTGGCGCTCGCCGAGCGACACGGCCACGCCTGGTTCAAGCATCTCGAGCCGGAGAAGCTCGATCTGGGCAAGGGCAAGCGCATGCTCGTGCCGGGCGGCAAGCTCCACCCCAAGTACCTGGTGACGCTGCCGGCGGACCTGGATGCTCACGCCCGATAATCCTTACTACCCCCAAGTACGCTTGCTGGTCGGCGTGCTGCCGTTCGTGGCGCGGGAGCGCTCGCTCGCGCTCAAGGGCGGCACGGCGATCAACCTCTTCGTCCGCGACCTGCCGCGGCTGTCGGTCGACATCGATCTCGCGTACCTTTCGGTAAACAGCCGCGCTGCAGCGCTGCGGGAAATCGACGCCGCATTCCAGCGCATCAAGCGATCGCTGGAAGGAGTATCTCCGGCCTACGCCGTGCGCATCGCCAAGCGCGCGCAGGGCCACGCCTGCGGCATGCTGGTCGCGAACCACGAGGCGGAGATCAAGATCGAGGTGTCTCCGGTGCTGCGCGGCAGCGTCTACCCGGAGTCGGACCGGCGCATCGTGGCCCCGGCGGAAGCCGAATTCGGCTTCGCCGAGGTGCCGACGCTCTCGTTCGAAGATCTGTACGCCGGGAAGATCGTCGCCGCCCTGGATCGCCAGCACCCGCGCGACTTGTTTGACGCAAAGCTGCTTCTCGAGGCAGAGGGAATCTCCGAAAGGCTGTTCCGCGCCTTTCTCGTGTACCTCATCAGCCACGATGGCTCGCTCGCGCGGTTGGTCAACCCGGGGGCCAAGCCCATACGGCAACTTTTCGAGCAGCAGTTCGCCAACATGCCGGCGGAGCCGGTCAGTCTTGATGCGCTCGAGCGCGCGCGCACGGACCTGATCGCGGCAGTGCGCGCGCGCCTGCGGGACCGCGAGAAGGACTTCCTGGTTTCCTTCAAGCGCGGCGAGCCCCGGTGGAGCTTCTCGGCGTGGAGCATGCGAGGGCCTTACCGGCCGTGCGCTGGAAGCTGCAGAATCTCGACCGCATGCCGCCTTCGAAGCGCGCAGAAGCAGTCCGCGACCTGGAGAGGGCGCTCGGGAATGCCTGACGACCAGGCGTTGAGGATTGCAGCGTTCCGCGAAGTGCGCCGGCTCGCGGACCTCAACGCCAACCTGACGTCGCGCGATCTTGCTGCGGGTTTCCGCTTCGATGGCCAGCGCATCCCCCTGATCAACCCGCAGCGCGGCATCTTCAAGCCCACGCAGATGCAGTTCCTGCTTTCCATCCGCACCGTGTTCCCCAAGCCGGGGGCGGCGGTGCGCTACGACGACCAACGCGAGGTCTACCGCCAGATCGACGAAGGTGGCGACGCGGTCGACTACGCCTTCATGGGCGAGAACGCGGACGCAGCGGAGAACCGCTGGCTTCGCGGAGCGATGGAGAACCGCATCGCCATCATCTACTTCCTCGGCATCGCCCCGGGCATCCACCAGGCGATGATTCCGTCGTTTGTGATCGGCTGGGATGCACAGGCCCTGAAGGCCAGGATCGCGTTCAACCTGGAAGGCGATACGGACCTGGTCGCGCCGCAGACTTCAGCGGAGCGGCGGTATGCGCTTCGTCAAGTCAGGCAGAGGCTTCATCAGGCATCGTTCCGCGAAGCGGTGATTACCGCCTACCGCGGGCGCTGCGCGCTCTCCGGCCTGCGCGAGCCGCTGCTGCTCGACGCGGCGCACATTATTGAAGACCGGCACGAGCAGCTCGGGCAGCCGGTCGTGCAGAACGGCATCCCGCTCGCGAAGACTCATCACGCTGCCTTCGATGCACACCTAATAGGGATCGATCCGGATTTCAGGATCCATGTTTCCAAGCGAATCCTGCTGCAGAAAGATGGGCCGACGTTGGAAGCGCTGAAGCGCTTGGACTCCAACTCAATCTATCGTCCAGCGCGCAGCCAAGACATGCCGGACCGCGACCGCTTGGCGGCGAGGTTCGAGCAGTTCAAGGTGCGGGCGTAAAGCCAACCTCCGCTCGACCCCTCCTTGTCAGGGCGCGCGAAACCGATCACGCAGCTTGCCGGAGCTTGCCGACATTTCGTGCGATGAAGCCCTTGACCATCTCGTGCGCCTTCTCCGTCATCGGCCCAGGCTTATCCACCCACAAGTGCTCGCACCCCTCGAAAATCTCCAGCTGGCACTCGCCACCTGCAGCACGGTAGGTCGCAGCGAACTTTTCTTGTAATGCAGGCAGCACGTTGTCGTCGAGCGAGCCCTGCATGATGAGGAGCGGCGGGAGGGAGGCTTTCTCGCGCCGGTCGAGGATCTCCTGCGGGTTGCCCTCGTGGATGGTCTCCCACGGCACCCAGTAGGTCTTGGTGTTCTTGATCATCTCGGCGCGCTTCATCTTCTCGGCCTGCTGCCAGCGCGCGAACGGGTCGCTGATGGGCGAGCGCGCGGCGACGTAGGCGACGCTGGCGTCGAGCTTGGGCGCCTCGGGGAGCGGGATCGCGGCGTACTTGGGGTCGCGCGGCTTCATGCCGACGAGCTCGCCCATGTGGCCGCCGGTCGAACTGCCCAGTATCCCGAGGGTCGAGGGGTCGCCGTGCCAGCCGGGCGCTTTCCACTTCAGCCAGCGCACGCCGTAGTTCGCGTCCTGGACCGAGGCCGGGTAGGGCGCCTCGGGGGCGAGGGTCATGTCGATCGAGACGACGAGCACGCCGCTCGCGGCCACGGCGCGGGCCATGGTCTCGTTGGCGAAGCGGTCCTTGTTGTTCCAGGCGCCGCCGTGCAGGTCGAGGAGCACTGGGAAGGGGCCGGCACCCTTCGGCTGGTAGATGCGCGCCATGAGGCTCCGGCCCTTGGCGGTGCGGCGGAAGGGCTCTTCGAAGACCGAGATCTCGAAGCGGGCCTTGGGGTCGTATTTGGTGGTCATTGGAGAATTCTAGTTCGGGGTGGGACCTGTTCCGCTAGCAGTTTGTTGAAATTCGCCGCGATTTCATGGAATTGATTTCACCATGAGGTGTCTGACGATCGTCGACAAGAATAAAGGGGAAGCGACGATGCGCGGTGCCGATGTGACGCAAGAGAGC
>Ga0187893_10011011_pt1 | contig 13263 bp, 16 predicted proteins | sample MA1701074metaG_FD_139574 | JGI IMG/M metagenome (GOLD analysis project Ga0187893, IMG submission 139574) | White microbial mat communities from a basaltic lava cave in the Kipuka Kanohina Cave System on the Island of Hawaii, USA - MA170107-4 metaG ...
GGGCGATCAACGATAATTCTTTCCCCTCATACGTGCCGAAGTGGCGGAACTGGCAGACGCACTAGATTCAGGGTCTAGCGCCCGCAAGGGTGTCCGGGTTCAAATCCCGGCTTCGGCACCAAACCTCGTTGCTCATTGATCGCTCCGTGAGATTAAAACTGGCCGCGCACATGCTGACTCACGTAGGAGACAAGAGATCCCTCCGAACAGGCTTCAGGCGCCGAGACACTTCTTTCAGGATGTCTCTCGGCGGCCTGCTCTTCGCACTCGCGGGATTGTTGGCAGGGTGCGCGAGCCAACACGAGGTCGCTCCCGCAGTGCCACCGCCTGATTCTGGACTGAACCGGCAAGTGAAAACCATCGAGAAGAAGCAAGATGAATTCGGCGGTCGAGTCGAGACGTTGATGCAGGACATCCGGGCGTTTCGAGGGCAAGCGGGGTGGAATGAACTGGCCCCCATCCTCAAGAACACGAGGACGGCGCGGGGTGGGAAGGGCTCGGAAGATGCTGCGAAGAACCCGGCCGACCTGCTGCAGGCGTGGGGGGACAAATGGAATCAGTCCCCCGCCGCGGTCTCCCAACGGTATCAGCAGTTGGTCGAGCGGAGCTCCGCAATAGAAAAGGAGCGCAAGGCCCTAGTGGATGCATGGACCGACGTCCAGACCCAAGAGCGAGAGCGAATCCGGAGCAGCGGGGGATCGAGCGCGAGGAATACCGACGCGATCGTCGCCAATTCCTCCTTAACCTATGAGATGAATCGTGCCAATTTGAATCGATTCAGGCTGGACGAGTTGGGGCTCTTCGCACAGATAGCCCCATGACTGCTCTCATCCTGCTCTCACCAGGAGGCCCTACTCGGAGACCTGGTCGATCTACGGCCCGTCACCAAACTTCAGTATTATCGGGTCTGCGCGTCGTGTTTCTGTTCGGCAATGTGCTCGCTGGCCTCGTTCAAGTCCTGTTGCAATTCCTTGCGCTCCCCCTTGGTGAGCGTTCCATCTGACTTCATCGCTGCTTCCTTCGCCTTGATCCGTTTCTGTTCACGTCGCAGGTGCCGGGCTTCTTTCTTGGTGAGTTGCCCGCTCTGGACACCCTCCTTGATCCGTTCCTTCTGGCGATGTTCCCGCTTGTTAATCCCGGGAGAGGCCGGTTCATCAGCAAGCACCGGCACGGAGACCATCAGGGTCAGGATGGCGACCGTAACGATACGTCCGAGCATGTGGCACTCCTTTCGGTTAGAAATAGGCTGGCACGGATGATCTGCGCCGGTACAATAGCCGCGGCGCCGCTCAAATTCAAGGAGGGGGTCAGCCTCCGATCGGGGAGGTGGCGCGCGGCCGGCTATTGCAGGTATACTGCGCCCCCATCAGTTTCCCTAGCAGTCTTCTTGGAGGCGTGCTGTGCTGAAAGAGGAATTCGCCAAAGCATTTCTGACAACCGGGTCCTTCAAGTGGGACCCTGCGCGAGGATTCAAACTCGCGTCGGGCGTTATGAGCCCCTTCTACGTGGATTGCCGCAACCTGATGGCTCACCCTGGCCCGCGCCGTCTGATGGCCGAATTGGCGTTCGAAACGATCCGACATTTGACTTTCACCGTGGTTGGAGGGCTCGAACTGGGGGCCATCGCCCTGGCCACCTCGATCAGCGACCACGGGTACCGCGCGGTGCCACGCCGCGAGTGGCGCACATTCGTCGTGCGCAAGCAGGTGAAGGATCATGGCCTCGGCAAGTTGATCGAAGGGGCGGTCCAGCCGGAAGATCGGGCGCTGATCGTAGATGACGTGCTGACGAGCGGCGGGTCGGTCATCAAAGCGGTGTTGGCGGCCCGCGAGGCCGGGCTGACCGTGACCCATGCCCTGGTGCTGGTCGATCGGAAGGAGCAGGAGGGACGGGCGAAGGTGGAGGCCCAGGGCCTCACGCTGCTCAGCCTGTTGACGATCGACGATCTGATGGCCGTCCGGACCGAAGTCTGACCTGCGTTTCGCGCCTTTCCCGCACTGGGACAGGCACCGCTCCGCGGAGCCAGTCCCCCTACTTGCAGCGGAACTCAATCCCCCAGCGGCGCTCGCGGATGGCCTCCTCTGCCCCCTGGACCGGAGCAGCCACGCGGGTGCGGCTCTTTGCTTCGCCTTCCCGAACGATGCTGTAGGCACCGGCGCACTGTTTCTCGATCAACTGGAAGGCCTCCGGTCGAAAACTGGAGACCAGGTGATTGTCGCCCTTGAAGGGGTAGATCACGACGCCGCCCGTATCGGTCACCTGAACGAACTTGGCGCCCTCGCCGCACCCGGCCCCTACCAGCGCCAGGACAACCAGACCGACTCTTGACCACCGTTTCATCGTGGCCATATCATATTCGACAGACTCTTGGGTCACAACCAAGACACAGGCCCATTATCGGTACACCCCGAGACACAGAGGAGGGAGCACCATGATATATCGGATTGCTTTGGCAGCCGTTGCGCTGGTCCTGACGCTGGGACTCCTCTGGAGCAACGGAGCTTCCGCTTACCATTCGTATCTGCTGACCGTCGCACAATTAAAGACCGGGCTCGATAAGGCGCCGAATCCGGCCGGCAAGGGATTCGTTCTCGTTGACGTTCGGTCACCGAAGGAGCACGCAGCGGGCGTCATTCCCGGCACCGACCTGAACATCGACTTTCGCGAGATCGGCGCCCGTCACCGGGAGATCGGCGCCAAACCTGAGGATCATATTGTCGTATACTGTCAGTCCGGCCACCGCAGCAATATCGCAGCCGAGACGCTGGCCGATCTGGGCTACCAACACGTCTACAATGTTCGGGGCAGCATGAACGCATGGGTGGAAGCCGGCTATTCGGTCGTGCCCGCCAAGGGAAAAGGGTGATTGTGAGTAGATCAACAAATTCCTTACTTTCCCTCTTCGCTGCGCGGAAATACCCCGATCACCGACGGGAGGGGAATGTGACGCTGACCGCTCCCGTCGACGAACTCCTGCCAGGGCGCGGGCTCCCGCTCTCCCTCAAATTTCCCCAGCAGGTCTGGCGCAAGCAGCAAGTCGGAGGAAGAACCTCCGTCCAACGCCATGGCCTGACGGAGCTCCGGTAGTCCCACTCGGAGACACTCGGCCAGCTCCCTCAACCCCACCGCAGCCGTCGTCTTGATCAGGAGAATGGTACCGTCCCCATTCTCTCCGACGACGGTCTGGTGCGCCTGCCTGCCGGAGCGCCGAACCCGCAGCTTGCCTTTGCGGTCCAAGAGCATGAGCGACTGGGCCGCCTCTCGATAGGCCGGGCGCTCCAAGGAGAAATGGTCCACCGACAGGTCCAGAATGCCGGCCTTCCTGAGGTCCGGCTGCACGGGCTCCGCCACGAACAGTCCCTGCCAGATGGGATGCCGCTTGCCTCCGATCGATCGTCCCTCCTTGAGCAGGATACCGAGGTAGGAGTAATCCTCCAGAAAGAGGCCGGAATTGACCATCACGCTCGCCCCTGTCCGCCGCTGCCAGTCCCGGACCGCCGGGGGCTCCGCAAGCCCTTCGTCGCGGAAATGATACGTGGCGAACCGGACCCGTCCCGGGTCCGCCTTCAGAATGACCGAAGAGGGGACCTCATCCTCACACCGATCTCCCGGCTCCCAGAGCGTGATCGCCAGTCCTTCGGCGAGGATCTCCCACCGAATCTCCTGCGTCTCGGCCGCGGCGGGATCAATCGCCAGACACGTCCATCCAGCGAGGACCAAAACCCACCGGCCCAGAACGGAGCGATGACCGTTGGACGTCGGATCAGAAGCTTCCACCTCGCGCCTACTCCTCGGCTCGGACGGGACATGCAATCAGAATTGGCGGCTCTGCGCAAGGGGATTCGTCTTGTGCCTTGACATGGACATCGATCTAGTCGACCATACGCCGACCCGGCGAATGGACGCCGCGAGTTCTCCTCGCGGGGGACTGGCTCCCGGACCCGGAGGTAGTGACATGAGACCGCCTCAAGCGCGAGTTTCCGGCATGTTTCCTACCTGGAGGTTGAGTTGCTTGCTATCGCGGGTCTAGGCGAGGCTACTCGCTTCGGCCTCCTTCCGGAGCGTTTCCACCCATTTGATTCTGTTCTCAGGTTGACGGCTTCGGGCCGTCCGTCCGGCTCATACAGCGGACGAACAGGAGCGCAGTATTGATGCCCTCAGGCTCGGTAGCAAAAACAGACGGAGGAGACGGCGCGAGAGGCTTCTCCGCTGGTGCCAGGGGCATCGGCCTGGTGCTCGCCGTGGTCCTCTGCGCATCGTTCCTTGCGAGAGCGGACGGTCCGGTTCAGGAGAAGTCTGCCGTCATCGCCCCAACAGGCTCACCGCAGGATGGGCATGCAGGAACCGCACCGGCCGTGTCTCCGGCGACGCAGGACGCCGTTCACGCCGGACATGACGCACCCGCAACCGAGGTGGACGGGTACTCGCTGTTCATGCACCACACCGTGGGAGCGTGGTTCCTCGTCATCGGCTCGTTGCTCTTCGCACACCGGTTCACCCGGCAACGCTTCGCAGCATTCCGCATTGGGATCGGCGCGGCCTGGTTTCTTCTTGGCGTGTTCCTTTTCGTCAAATCCGATCCGGAAGGATGGCCCCTGGGGCCGGCTGGATTTCTTGAAAGCTTTACCATGCCCAGCCGATGGGATTGGATTCAACATAAGATCCTGGATTTCATCCCGATGCTGTTGGGTTGGTGCGCCGTGAGAGCTCATACGCCGATGCCCAGGGCCGCTTGGATTTACGCCGCAACCGGGCTCACGCTGCTCGGTGGCCTTGCCTTGACGGTCCACCAGCACTCGAGCCACCCAGACATGCACGACATCGTCAACGTCCAGCACCGCTGGTTGGCGGTCAGCGCGCTGTTCATCGCCGGCAGCCTGATCCTGGACACCAAAGAACAAGTGACCTGGAGGGTGAAGCCCTATCTCCTGCCTGTTGGGCTGTTGCTTGTGGGACTCCAAATGACCTTGTATGTCGAATGACGAGGCGGGCGAGGCAGCCGGCACGCCGACGCTGGAAACCCAAGAAGAGAGCGGTGTGATGGGTGAGTGGTCGGGAAACGGGTGGGCATCGGGAAAAGTTCGAGGAGGCTTCTCCATCTGTGCCGGCCTCTGCGGATTCATACTGCTCGTGGCTCTCGGCGCACCGCCGCGGGTGAGAGCGGAGACTCCGGCTCACGAGGGACCAGGGCCGACCGTCCCGACGGAGCCGTCCCATGAGGGGCATGCCGGAACGGCAGCCCCGAGCAGTCCTCCCGACGGGCCCGGCGCCGGATCAGAGAAGGTGGTCAACACCTACTCCCTCTTCATGCACCATGCCGCCGGTGTTGGGGTCATTATCGTCAGCCTGTTACTCCTGGTTCACCGGCTCACAGGCCAACGCTTTGCGGTGCTCCGTATCGCGGGCGGGGCCACGTGGTTCCTGCTGGGCCTGTTCCTCTTCATCAGGAGCGACCGTGAGGGATGGCCGATCGGGCCCACGGGGTTCCTGGAAAGCTTCACGATGCCGACTCGAGAGGAATGGATTCAACACAAGCTCCTGACCATGATCCCCATGTTCCTTGGCATCTATGTCGGCAAGGCTCACAGTCACGTCCCGAAGGCCTTCTGGACCTATGCGGCGGTCGCACTCGCAGGTGCCGGCGGCCTGGCACTGACAGTTCACCAGCATCTCGAACATCCGGGGAGCGACGACATCGTCAACCTGCAGCATCGGCTGTTTGCGATCACCGCCCTGTTTATCGCCGGAAGCCTGATCCTGGACGCGAAGCAGCATGTTACCTGGAAATTCAAACCCTATCTGCTCCCCGCCGGGCTCCTGATCATGGGGCTGCAGTTGGCCTTCTATGTTGAGTGAAACGTTAGGGTGGATCTGTCTCATCCCCGTAATCGGGGGATCGCTGCATGCGATCCTCTGCCTGCTGGCAGTTCTTCGCTTTCACCCGCGTCCCCAACATCCCGCCTCCAACGAGCAGACCTGGCCGCCCGTCACCATTCTCAAACCGGTTCATGGCCTGGAAAAGGACCTGCGCGGCAACCTCCGCAGCACGTGCCTCCAGGACTATCCGGAATTCCAGGTCGTCTTCTCCGTCCAGGAGACGGACGACCCTGCACTCCCCATTCTGTATGAGCTCCAACAAGAATGGGGGACACAACGGGTGACTGTCGCCGTCGAGCAACGGCGGGCGGGCGCCAACGGGAAGATCAATAATTTGCTCGGAGGCCTTGTTCATGCCCGCTACGAGACGCTGGTCATCAGCGACAGCGACGTCGCGCTGAAGCCCGACTACCTGAAGACCATCGTGGCGCCCCTAGCCGATCCCTCGGTTGGCTGCGTTTGCACGCTCTATAAAGCCGCACGGGCGCACACCTGGTTCGAGAAGATGGAGTTGCTCACGCTGAACGCGGATTTTCTTCCCAACCTGGTCTTCGCCCACATCACCGGTGCGTCCCGCTTCTGCCTGGGCGCTTCAACCGCCCTGCGCCGCTCCACCCTGGAGGCCATCGGCGGGCTGGAAGCCTTGGCTGATTATCTGGTGGAAGATTATGAGATGGGCCGGCGCATCCGGTTGTCGGGCAAGCGCGTGGCCCTGGTCCCCTACTGCGTAGATACCATGGTGGACTTGAAAACACCCTCGCAGTGGTGGTCTCACCAGGTGTACTGGGACCAAAACACGAGGGCGGCCAGGCCGATTGGGTTCTTCTTTACGGTGCTGACCCGCTCGGTCCCCTTCGCTCTGCTGTTTGCCTGGACTCGTTTTGCAGACCCGGTCGGGTTGGCGATCCTTGGTGGAGCCCTCACCATCCGTCTTGCTTCGGCGGGGATTATGATGGGCTGGGGCTTTGGCGATCGGGAAGGGCTCCGCAGCCTGCCTCTGTTGCCGTTCCGGGATGTCGCAGGGCTGGGCTCCTGGTTCCTGGCGTTCACCAAGCGCACCACGATCTGGCGAGGCAGTGAATTCATTCTCACTCGCGATGGCCGCTTGGTTTCTTTGGAGGCAGGCGCATGCGAAAACTCATCGTCACCGGCGACGACTTCGGCCTGGCCGTCCCCGTGAACGAGGCCATCGAGGCGGCGCATCGGGACGGCATCCTGACGGCCGCAAGTCTCATGGTCGGCGCAAATGCAGCCGCCGATGCGGTGGACCGCGCCAAGCGGCTCCCTTCGTTGAAGGTGGGACTCCACCTCGTGGTCGTCGAAGGACGGCCGGTCCTGCCGCCGGAGTCTCTTCCGGATCTGGTGGATCGTCACGGAGACCTTCCGGCGGACCTGGTCGCGGCCGGAGTCCGGTTTTTCTGCAAGTCGGGAGTCCGGCGGCAGTTGGAGGCGGAGATCCGCGCGCAGTTCGAGGCCTTCCGGCGCACCGGCTTGGCGCTGGACCATGTCAATGCTCACAACCACATGCACCTGCACCCGACGGTCCTGCGCCTGGTATTGAAAGTGGGCCGGGAGTATGGGCTCAAGGCGATGAGACTTCCCTATGAACCGCTCCGGCCCTCCTGGCACGCGTCGCCGAGCGCGCGCGGTCACCACCTGGCTACGTGGGTGCTTCTATGGCCCTGGGTCACCTTGGTCAGAGGGCGGCTGAAACGGGCGGGGGTGCGGTTCAATGACTTCGTTCTGGGTCTTCATGACAGCGGTCGCATGGAGACCGACCTGGTGCTTCGACTGCTGGCGCACCTCCCGGAAGGAGTGGCAGAGATGTACTTTCACCCGGCCACCCGCCGATGCCCGGAATTCGACCGCACGATGCCGGACTATCACCACGAGGGCGAGTTGGCGGCGTTATGCAGCCCGGCCGTCCGGGCTGCGGTGAAGGCCTCCGGCGCTCAGCGAATTGCGTTCAGCGACCTGTGTGATGCAGGGAAGCCATCAGCGGTCAGCTATCAGCCATCAGCTTGAAGAGGGAGGAAGGTCCATGTTTCGAGTGCTTGTCGTCATGACCCTCGCTGCCCTGGCCGCCGCGTTCGGACAGATTCTGGTCCGGTGGGGGATGCAGCAGGTGGGGTCACTGGAAAACTATGCCCCGGCGGCCCTCCTGACCTATTTCGGCCACACAGTCAGCAATCCATACGTGATCGGCGGGACCGTTCTGAACACGATCTTCTACCTGCTGTTCCTGGCCGCTCTGTCCTGGACGGGGGTCACCGTCGCCCTGCCGCTGACAGCTTTGGAGTATGGCTTTGCCGTGGTACTCGCGGTGATGATCCTCAACGAGGCGGTCCCCCCGCTCCGCTGGGCCGGCATCCTGTTGGTCGTCATCGGCGTCATTCTGATCAGTACGGCAGGCAGCGAAGTGGCAGCGGCCGTCAAGTCGTGATGCGTCATGCGTGGCGCGCGAGGCGGTGGACGGATTCGAGAGGAGGCATGAAGCGTGGGTCCGATGGAGGGTGAGGCGACGGCTCCGGCGCGGAAGGTCCCCGCGGCGAAAATCCAATTCCTGCCCGAAGACCGGGCCTGGATTGCCGACCGGATTCAAGAGGTCTTGGCCACCGGCCAACTCACGCTGGGCAAGTACGGCCGGCAGTTCGAGGAGCAGTTCGCCGCCTTCTGCGGTCGGCGCCACGCCGTTGCCGTCAACAGCGGCACCAGTTCCCTCGAGATCATCCTCCGGACGTTGGGCGTGGAAGGGAAGGATGTCCTCGTCCCGACCAATACCTTCTTCGCCACCGCAGCCGCGGTCGTGCATGCCGGTGGGCGTCCCGTCTTCGTGGACATGGATCCGGAATCCTTCGGCATCCGACCCGAGGACGTCGAACGGTCCCTGACACCCAACACGGTTGGGATGCTCGTGGTGCACGTCGGCGGCATCATTTCCCGGCGGATCGACGAGTTGCAGGACCTGGCGGTGAAGAAAGGACTGTGGCTCGTGGAGGACGCAGCTCACGCCCACGGGTCCTCACACCAGGGGCTGAAGGCCGGCGCGTTCGGGATCGCCGGGTCGTTCAGTTTCTATCCCACCAAGGTCATGACGTCGGCCGAAGGCGGGATGATCGTCACGGACGACGAGCGCCTGGCCGAGGAGGCCCGCCTCTACCGGGACCAGGGCAAGGCCGGCTTCACCCAGAACAGCCACGTGCGGATGGGCTACAACTGGCGGATGTCGGAGCCCCACGCGATCATCGGGCTCAAACACCTGGAGCGGCTGCCGGCCATGATCGCCGAGCGGCAGCGGATCGCGGTCGTGTATGATCGGGCTCTTCAGGAATTCCACAACCTCAGGCCGGTGGCCGTGCCGCCGGTGGGCCTCTGTAACTACTACAAGTATCTGGCTATCCCTACGGCACTAACAGATAGGAAAGCGCTGAAGGCGCTGCTGCGGGATCGCTACGGCGTGTCGCTGAGCGGAGAGGTGTACGAAGAACCGCTTCACAAGCAGCCGGTCTTCCGGCAGTATGGGACCGGCGGGCTGCCGGTGTCGGAAGACTATTGTGCCCGACACATCTGCCTCCCCATCTTTTCGGGCATGGATGAGGTCGATGCCCAACACGTAATCAATGCCTTGAGAGAAGTCATCGGCTAACGCAAGGAGTTACCAACATGGCGAAAGTTGTCGTGACCGGAGGCAGCGGATTCATCGGGTCGCATGTGGTGGATGCCTTGATGGGTGCGGGGCATCAGGTGACCGTGCTCGACCACGGCTACCCCCCGCATCGCGACGACGTGGTCTACGAGGATGTGGACCTCATGGACATGTCATCGGTGCTCGCCGCAACCAAGGGCGCGGAACACATTTTCCACCTGGCGGCCGTCTCCAACGTCAATTACGCCCACAAGTATCCGGTCTATTCCACTGCCTTGAACGTCATGGGGACCGCCCACGTGTTGGAATCCGCCCGGATCAACGGCACGAACCGCGTCTACCTAGCATCCACCGTCTGGGTTTACAACGGCGCCCCGAACGGCAAGCCTGCCGATGAGTCGGTGCCGTTCTACCTCGATGGAGCCGGCCATATCTACACATCCTCCAAGATGGCCGGCGAGATGCTGTGTCATAACTACCGGCATCTCTATCAGGTACCCTTCACCGTCCTGCGGTACGGGATCCCTTACGGACCGAGGATGCGCGAGGAACTCCTGATCCCGCTTTTCCTCAAGAAAGCCTTGACCGGCCGGCCCCTGACCATCGCAGGCAAGGGGCATCAGTATCGAAATTTCGTCTATGTCCAGGACATGGCGGACGCGCACGTGCTGGCCATGAAGGACGAGGCGGCCAACCAGACCTACAACCTGGAAGGGCGTCGGCAGGTCACCATTCTGGAATTAGCCGAGGTGATGAAGAAGCTGCTGGGCGACCATGTGCAGATCGAATTCGTCCCGGAACGGCCGGGTGATTTCGCGGGGAAACCGGTGTCGGCGGAGAAAGCCCACCGCGAGCTCGGCTGGCACCCCACCATTGAGTTCGAAGACGGCCTCCAGCGAACCATCGACTGGTTCCGCGCGAAGTGGGACAAATAAGGCCGTGCTCCTTGCCGAGCCCTCCGGCTTCTGTTTGGAGCGCCGCCTGGCTCTTCGGTCTCGGAGTGGTACTGGGAGCCGGCGGGCTCGGCGCCCAGACACCCGACGCGCCATTTCTCAGCAAGCTCGAAACCCCGGTGAATCAAGAGGAAGGCAAGCAGGAGGCGGTCCGCGAACTGAAACCGGAGCCTCCCGGATCTTTCTTCACCCGAGGCGAGTACACGTTCATTCCCCTTCCCGCCTTTGCCTATTCGCGCAACGAAAGCTACTGGATCGGCGGCTTGGTGCCGATCCTGAAAGCGAACGACCAGGGCGAGGTAGCGGACATCCTGGCGCCGCAGTATCTCCATAACCAGCACATCGGCGAAAGCCTGTCGCTGAGTTATTACGGCTATCGCGGGGATACCAAGCAGTTTCGCGCAGTCGCCTCCTATGCGACCAAGATCGAGCGGAACTTCGACCTGAGCTACCGGGACCTCGGTGCCGGCGATGGAAAATACATCATCGCCGCGCAGGTCAACTGGTTCAAAAACGCCTTCGCCCGATTTTTCGGGCTAGGGAACAACGCCCCCGAGGGGAACGAAACGAACTATACGTCGCGGGAGGGTCTCGTCAACCTAACGGCCGGGATCAACATCGACGAGGATTTTTCGATCCTATTTACAGAGCGCTACCGTGATGTGCGGGTGGATCAGGGCGCGGTCACCTCTCTCGCTCAGACAAAGAGCCTCTTCCCCGGCGTAACAGGCATTAACGGGGCGCAGATTCTCGGCCAACGGCTCGCGCTCCGGTACGACACGCGCGATTCCCAGCTCACCCCGACCAAAGGGTCGTACGTCACCCTGTCGCTGGAGCTCAGCCAGAACCTCGCCAGCAGCGCCACCGCCCGCTGGGGACGCTATACCCTGGACGCCCGGCATCTGGTTCGGCATGACACCGATCAGGTGTTCGTGATGCATGTCCTCTTCGATGCGGTGACCGGGGACAAGATCCCCTTCTACGAGCGGCCGACGCTGGGCGGCGAGAATACTCTGCGGGCTTTCGGCCTGAGCCGCTACATCGATGACACGGCGGTACTCATCAACTTTGAAAACCGGATCGAGGCGTTCGAGAAGCGCATTCTCGACCACACCATCAAACTGGAGATTGCGCCCTTCCTGGACATCGGGCGGGTGGCCAGCCGGTTCGACGGGGACTGGTTCAAGCAGCTCCAATACAACCCCGGCGTCGGCATCCGGGTGATGGCCAAACCTCACGTGGTGGGCCGGATCGATGTGGCCTACGGCCGGGACGGCGGCAACGCCTTCGTTGGTCTGGATTATCCGTTCTAACAGAGCGAGAGGGGCGCGACGTGCGAGAGGGGCGAGCTACTTTGTTTCCTCGCCCCCCGGTGGGGGTGTATAGACTGGAGACATAGGTAATACCTGTTCGGAGACATGGGTAACACTTCTGATACAAGGCATGAAACCTTCGACGAAGGGAGGCGTTCATGCCCTGGTGTGCGGTGTCGACCATGTCGTTACGTCGAGAATTCGTGGAACTGGCCCAGGCCGAGGCGGTGAACATGCGAGCCTTGTGTCGGCGCTTTGGGATCAGCCCCAAGACGGGCTATAAGTGGGTCGTCCGGTTTGCCGATGAGGGCGAGCGCGGCTTGCTGGAGCGCAGTCGCCGCCCGCGGCAGTCGCCCCGAAGGACGGCGTCGGCCATGGAGGCGGCCGTGGTCGCGGTGCGGACGGCGCACCCGGCGTGGGGCGGGCGCAAGATCCGCGCATACTTGGCCCAGCGCGGGCAGCGCAGGCTGCCAAGCGCGAGCACGATGACGGCCATCCTGCGGCGGCAGGGGCACCTGGATCCCGGAGCTGCCGCGCAGCACCCGCCCTGGCAGCGCTTCGAGTATCCGGTCCCCAACGCGCTCTGGCAGATGGACTTCAAAGGCCATTTTGCCCTCACCACCGGGATGCGCTGTCACCCCCTGGGGGTGTTGGATGACCATTCGCGCTATGCGCTCTGCCTGCAGGCCTGTCCCAACCAGCAGCAGGGCACGGTGGAGACCGCGCTGCGCACAACCTTCCGCCGCTATGGATTGCCGGCGACGATGATCATGGACAACGGACCCCCGTGGGGCTCGGATTGGGCCCATCCTTACACCCCCCTGACGGTGTGGTTGCTCCGCTTGGGGATTCGGGTGACCCATGGGCGCCCCTATCACCCGCAGACTCAGGGCAAGGAGGAACGGTTTCATCGCACCCTGCAGGCCGAGGTGTTGCGTGGCCGGGTCTTTGCCGATCTGTCCAGTTGCCAAGCGGCACTGGAAACCTGGCGGCTGGTCTAGAACACCGAGCGTCCACATGAAGCCTTGCAGATGGCGACCCCCGCGAGCCGCTATGTCCCCAGTGCCCGGGACTTTCCGGACCCGTTGCCCCCGATCGAGTACGACGTGGGCGACACCGTGCGTCGCGTCCAAGCCAAAGGCGAACTTCATTATCGGGGCCACGTGTTCGTGGTCGGCAAAGCCTTCCACCGGTACCCGGTGGCCGTGCGCCGGACATCCACCGAGGATGTCGTGGATGTCTACTTCTGTCATCAGCGGATTGCCCAATTGGATCTGACGAGTCCAGCAGAGTGACCGTATGTGTTACCGATGTCTCCGAACACCCGTTACCCTTGTCCCCGGTCCATACACCCTCAAGGGAGAGGGGTTGAAAGAGAGACTCCCTCGCCCCTTGGTGAAGAGGGGTTACAAGAGCACCTCCTTCTCCCCGCCAGTGAGATAGGGGAATAAACACCCTCGCCCCTTTGGGGAGA
>Ga0187893_10011013_pt1 | contig 13263 bp, 9 predicted proteins | sample MA1701074metaG_FD_139574 | JGI IMG/M metagenome (GOLD analysis project Ga0187893, IMG submission 139574) | White microbial mat communities from a basaltic lava cave in the Kipuka Kanohina Cave System on the Island of Hawaii, USA - MA170107-4 metaG ...
CCTGAAGCGCGAGCGCCTGGTCCTTGTTGAGCGCCAGATCGAGCAATTGGAGGCCACGCGCCGCGAACGGCTGCACTTCGGTTGGCGAGCCTTCCGCAATCGGCGCGAAGTCGCCGCCTTCGCCGGATTGGCGGGTACGCCCTACAACAGCGGCGAGTCCGAACGCGGCCAGGGCATCTAGCCAAGGCGGGCAATCGCCGGGTGCGTGCCATGATCGTGGAGATCGCCTGGCTATGGCTGCGCCAGCCACAGAGCGCGCTGGCCCAGTGGTACCGGGCGCGCTTCGCCCACGGGGGCCTGCGCATGCGCCGCATCGGCATCGTCGCCCTGGCGAGGAAGTTGCTGATCGCGCTGTGGCGCTACCTCGAGGACGGCGTGATGCCCCAGGGCGCACGGCTCATCGCCCCCGAGATCTGAGCCCGCAAGGTCGTCAACCCAGGAAGCATCGGGTGCCCGGCCAACAACGCCGACACGGATAGAAGGTGGTGACGAGCGATTCGCGCTCGCACTGTCAATCGAACCGGGCCAACCAACGCGAAAAGCACTTGCAGGAATGAAAACGCGAGAAACCGCCATGTAAAACGAAACCCCGCCGCCGGAGGCTTGACGCCCACACCGGCCTCATAGAAGGAAGTTCCTTCCGTGCTTCGTCGCGCCAGAACGCCTTGGCGCGCGCCGTATGGGCGCTCGAGTTGCGTTTCGAGCGAGAATCTCATGTCGCGGCAGGCCCGGCCATCGCCGTACAACGCAGCTTATGGCAAATAAGGGGCCATTTCATGGCGCCGCGCACCGGCCGCAACCGCGCCTGCTACCCGGCCTTACACTTCCCCTGCAAACAGGGTAGAGTTTCTGAGTCGCACGCTGCCGCGGAAGGAGGGGCCGCGGCCCGGGAAGGGGCATCGAGAGATGGCCGTGCGCGGCGACACAGATTGAGCGTCTTGCTTGCGCGCGCTTGCGGAGTGCGCTTGTGCAGGATTCATTCTCCCGGGAACGACGCTGTCAAACAGCTAGGGAGGTGGACGTGAACCGGGCACTCCTGGTAGGAATCAACAAGTACCCCAAGCACGCGAGCGGGCCGCTCAAACCGTTCACGCAACTATCCGGATGCGTGAACGACGTCCGAGCGATGGCGAAGTTCATTCGTACCCGATGCGGGTTCGCGCCTGCCGATATCAGGCTGCTTACCAACAGCCAGGCGACCAAGGCAAGCATGGTCAGGTATCTGCGCTGGCTCGTTAGCCGGGCGCGGCCAGGCGACCGGCTGCTGTTCTTCTACAGCGGCCACGGCGCGCCGTATCCCCGGCCGCACTACCGGGGCCATGCCCATCACGACACCATCTGCCCGTTCGACTTCGACTGGACCCGCAAGTATTCGATCACGGACATGGATTTCAAGTCCCTGTTCGGCCGGCTTCCGGAGGGCGTCGAGTTGATCTGGATTACCGATTCGTGCTTTTCGGGTGGACTCACCCGCAGCCTCTCTGTCGCCAGGACCGATGGCGCCGGATTCAAGACCGTGCCTGCGCCCGAGCGCGTGGCGTCGATCCTGCGCAAGGCGAGGAAGAATCCCCACTTCAAGCGGGTCGGAATGCACGCGATCGCGTCGCAGTTGCACGGGGCGCTCATCGCCGCGGCCGGCCCGGCGCAGTATTCCTATGACGTTCCGTTCCGCGGGGGTGACCACGGCGCGCTCACCTACTATCTACTGAAGGCGCTGAACCGCGGCGATGGCCTTACGGCGCCCCTCGGGCGCATCGTCGAGAAAACGCGCCGCATGGCGATCAGGGGCCAGCATCAACACCCGGAGCTGCGCGGCGAACGCAGCGTCATGCAGCGGCCGTTCCTCGCGCCGCCGCAGCTAGAGGCGTCCCGGAGGCGCAAGTGAGGTTGCTGGAAGTTTTTTTTCAACCGCCGCTCGCCATCGCGCGTCTGGGCGGCAGCGACATGCCGATGGAGAGCTTCACTTGGGCCGAGGACCCGACGATCCACGGCGTGCATCGCACCACCCTGCGCCCTGCGGTAACGCTCGAAGTGGCGGGCGACGGCTCGCTGCGGCCCTATCTTCCCGGCGCGATCCATTTCAAGGATGGCGAGCAGCTCCGGCCGGTTGCCCCGTTTTTCGAGCTCTGGGCGAGGCTCGAGGACGACAATCGGGAGGAAATCGAGAACCGGCCGCTGACGCTCGGGGTTCTCGCCGAACTTGGCGTCTCGCTCGACAGCGTCGCGTTCAACATCACGGTCGCGAACCGCAAGGCGCAGCGCCGCACGCGTTGCGCAGCGGACGCGTTCATCGCGCGCGTCGCGGTGGCCGGCAACGACCACGAGCGCAGGGCGCTGCTTGCCGTCAGTCCCCACAATCCGGGCGAGGAACCGCTGGTGTTTGCCGACCAGCCGGTACCGCTCGGCCATCTGCAGGTTATCCGGCCCTTGGAGGGCCACGCGCTCGGGGTCGATCTGTCGGTGCTGCGCGTGCGCTTCACGCCAGCGCGCGGGGAGGTCTATGGGCCGCCCAGCGCGACCGTCGCGCCCGCCTCGCCGCTCAAGCAGGGCGATATGCTAGATCCGTCCACTCTCGGCGGGCGAATCCACGAGCTCGTGCCCGCGCGCAATCGGATCCTCAATCCGAAAGCCCGTTGGTGCGGCTACGTGATGGCTGGGCACGAGCAGATGGATCCGCAGCCCTCCGACAGCTACGACGGCGCGAACGTCGGCGAAAGCCGCTCCTGGGGCGTAGTCGACGACTCCTGCGACGGGATCGTCGAGGCCACGGTCGTGGTCGCGGGCGAGCGCTACGTTGCAAGGAGCCGGGTCCTGTCGAGCTGTCCTGATTACGCGCCGGATCGCCGCCCGTTCCTGTCGTTCGCCGACGATCTCGCCGATCGCGATTGCGAGGACCCGGTGCTGGATAACGACACGGTCGAGCAGACAGAGGCCGAAGTCGCCGACTTGTTCGCGCGCGTCTTTGAATTCGCGTCGATGGTCAACTTGGACGCCACGCGCAACAACGCCATCCTTGCCAATGCGGGGGCCACGGAAGTCCGCGGATTGCCGCGGGTCGACGAGCGCAGCATGACCAGGCAGGAAACCAAATACGCCAAGGGCGCCGGCTACGCGGACGAGCGGGTGCCCTTGGACGCGGGCAGCCTCGCGCCGCCCAGCGAGGCGCACGATCGGCTCCCTTACGCCGACTTGGCGCGGCGCGCGCACCTTGACCTGGCCGACATCGAGATGCTGCTCGATGCCATGCGCTCGAAGCGCCAGCGGTTTGAGCACCTGCTGCGCCCGCCGTTCGGGCGCTTCCGCCAGCTCAACCGCCGGCCCGGCCGGATCCCCAATCCGAGGTTCCGCGATGCCCGTATCGACCGCGACACCTGGCACGACATGCGCATGCCGCCGTACATGCGCGATTCAGACGCGAATCCGCTCTCGCTCACCTGGCGGCAGTATCACGCCGTCATGGGCCTGCTCGCGCGGCTTGCTGAGAAGCGCAGGGTGCGTGCCCGCGGCGGTGCGTGGCGGCTGGAAAGCCCGCTCGCGCGCCGTACGGTTCGGTTTCTCGAACGGCTGCAGGGCGAGGGAGCCCGGCGCACGCGCAGTACGGGTGACCTGAACCAGCCGAAGCGGGCGAAAGCCGCGCGCCGCGGCCGGAACTGAAAGGAGCAGGCGCCATGAGCGACCGATCCACGAAGATATTCCCGCGCAACCTGACCGCGCGCGCCGCTTACCAGGTCCCCGGTAATCCCGTGGTGACCCGGCCCGAGGACGCGGTCGCGAACTGCTTTCCCGGCCTCGAGCTGGACGAGCGCAATCTTGACCGGCGCTTTTTCCCCGGACTGGTGTTCGAGTTCGTCATGTGGGCCGATGACGAGGCTAGCAACGGCGCGCGGCTTGCCTACGTCGACCATCTCGAGGACCCGGACCTGCAAGGCGATGGCGAGGACGCCCGAGCGCTCTTCAATGAGATCGACGATGCGAACGACCCTGGCAACAACCTGCTGGCCGAGCCGGGTGCGCGATGGTACCTCGACGCGATCACGCAGGACGGCAAGCAGCTGTCGCTGGCGGGCAAGGATGGCGACGTCGTGTGGCGGCTGGTGCGCAGCCTTGAAGCCAAACCGGTGACCATTCACTTGCGGCGGCGCGGCCGCGTCCCTGCCGGGCAGCCGGAGACCCTCGAGCTGAAGGGCTGGCGGCGCCGGTTCACCGACGAGAAGACCGGGGTGATCGTCGGCGCCTATCAACCGGGCGAACTGATGCAAAGCCTGTGCTCGCCGTGGCAGCACGACTTCCGCGACTGCGCGTGCCACTACTGGGCGTCGAACCACCCCGACGTGGTCTATGCGGAGGTCCTGCCGGGCGAGTCGCTGCCTGGCGGGCTTGCGCTCGATGCGGAGCGCGCCACCGAGCGGGTCGACTGGCTGCGCGCCGACCGTGCGCCGCAGCGGGCGGCGGGCGCGCTTCCGACCATGGACGGGAACCGGCGATTCCAGCTGGATCACTTCCAGATCAACCACGTCTGGCAGCGGCTGAACGTGGTCGTGGGTGGCACTGAGGTCGGGCCGCTCTGGGTTCCGCCTACGCCCGATCATGCCCGGCCGTTCGCCTCGCCGGCCGAACTGGCGAACGAACTGCGCACGAAGCTGGCGCCGCTGGAAATGGCGCTCGCGTTCGAATACCTCTATGCCATGCTCTCGCTGCACCTGCCGGAGGAGATCGAGCGCCCGGATGCGAGCCGCTGGCCGACGCTCCCGGACGACCTGAAAGTCGTGCGCCACTATCTGCTGCTCACGCTAGCGAGCGAGATGCAGCATTTGCGCTGGGCCAACGAAATCCTGTGGGGACTGCACCAGGCGAACCTCGTTCCGGGCAACTTCGAACCCGTGCTCGTTCCGGCCCGCACGATTCCCGTGGGGGGCAAGGACGCGGAGGGCAATGTGCGGGCGCGGGAGAGTGTGCTACGCCGGCTGGAGCAGGCCACGCTGGAGGATTTCATCGCCGTCGAGTACCCGAGCGGATTCGTCGACGGCGCCTATGCCCGGGTCATCGTGACGCTGCGGGGGCTGGAGTACCCGCCGCATCTGGCAGGCCTCGCCGAGCGCATCGTCAGCGACGGCATGGAGCACGAGAGCCGTTTTGTCGAGATCCGGGCGCTGCTGCGGGCGTATCCCAAGGACGGAAGTTCAGCCTACCCATATCTGCGCAAACTCGAGGTCGGCACCTGGACGCAGGCGAGGATCGCACAGCCGGTTTTCCGGGAGATTCTGGATGAGCTGCGCGGCGCCTACGAAAAAGCTGCCCACGACGGGTTCACGGAGGCGGGAAAATCGGTGATGGCGGCGCGCGCCAACATGCAGGAGCTGCTGAAGAAAGCGGAGCAACTGGCAGCAAGAGGGATCGGATTGCCGCTGCTCGACCTGCCCGGGCGCTGAGTCCGTTCAGGCGGCGTTGTGCGCGCCTTCGCGCGTGGCTGCGGTGAGCACATCCGCGTGCCACAACCGCAGGAACAGCGCGCGCGCCGAGCGCGCCGGGAGGTGGCGCTGCCAGCGTCTTAGCAGTTCCCCGAGCGGAAGATCGGTCGGCAGATCCTCCAGCATCGGTACCACCGCGACACCGCCAAAATAGGCGAAGGGCTCCTCCAGGCCGGGGTGGTCCAGCGCGGCGGCCATGCGCACGCGCTCACCGAGTATCACCGGTCGCGCGCTCAACGCGAGCGCGGGCGATCGGCGGATCGTGCTGTGCAAGCTCAGCGCCGGCGGGCCGGGCGGATGTTCCGCAGCTGCCGGCAGGGTTGCAGCACCCGAGCGCACGGTCCAGAAAGAACTTCGCAGCACCCGATCCTGTTCGGCGTACAGGCGCGCCGCCCAGGTCGCGTGCCGGGCCGCCGCCTTTGCCTGGCGTTCGCGATAGAAGTTCATCGCCATTCCGGCATCGTCGGCGCAATCGAGCATCGTGTGCACGATGGCGCCCGCCTGCAGCGAAGAGCCGATCGCCGCCTGCACACCTTGCGAGGACAGCGGATCGATTGCGAAGGACGCTTCGCCGACCCGCAGCCAGCCGTCTCCGGCCGGATTGTCGTGCACCAGCGCCGAGGCGTCGCAGACTTCGAGGGGAGCGAGGAGCTTTCCCGCGCACAGGCCCGCGAACAGCTTGGAGCGCGCGAGCATCGCCCGGTAAAGTGCCCCGAGCGCGGCACGGCCTAGGCCCGCACAGCGGGCGGTATCGACGAACGCCGTTACGCCGATGTCGAGGCGCGGCAGCGGCAGGCCCCAGAGCCATCCACACTCGCAAGCCTCGATCCCGGCGAGCGGATGCGCGACCGCACGCCAACGTCCGGACACCGCAACCGTCGCTGGCGACGCGCGCCGCATCCGTCCGCCAACGCGAGCGCGCCTGCCGCGTGCGTCGGCGAGGAACTTGGCCGCGATGCGCACGCGCCCGTCGCCCGTCTCGAATTCGGTTCTCCATCCCGTGCGATCGCGTTCCACCCGCGGCGAACCCCTCGCCACGCGCAGCAGGCGCGCGCCGGCACGACCGGCCAGCGCCCGCAGGCTCTCGTCGAAACGGCCGCGGTCGAGGACTTGCATCGGCGGCCCGGGCAAACGCGGCTGCGCCGCGCTCCAAAGCACATCCGGCCGCTCGATCCGGCAGATCACGGCGCGCTCCACGAAATCGCCCATGCCGAGCGAGTCGGTCAACGCCATGAACGACGCGCTCATGGTTTCCCCGGCACGCTGCGGGGATGCGCCGCTGCGCTCGACTAGGCAAACCTCATGGCCGAGCGTGGCGAGGCGCAAGGCGAGGGTTGCCCCCGCCGGGCCGCCGCCCAGGACGCAGACCTCGCAATCCACGCGCCGCGACTTGCCGGGCGCCCGGCTCATGCAGCGAGGCGCTGGACGAGGTCTGGCCGCAGCGCGCTGAGGCGCACGTAGGTCTGCAGCGCGTAGTGCAGCCAGCCGCGGATGTAGTCGCAACTCGGGCGCCCGCGATGGATCACCTCGTGGTGGCAGCCTCCACCGCACAGGTAGCGCGCCCAGCAAGTTTGGCAGGGCTCCTGCCGGTCGACCGCGCGAATCTCCAACCAGCGCCGCTGCTGCGTGCGGTCCAGCCCCTCTTGCAGGCTGCCCATTGCACCTTTCGGATCGTCGACAAAGCGGTGGCAGGCGTACAGACCGCCCTCGGCCGACACTCCGAAATACCCCGCGCCAGCGCCGCAGGGGTAGGGCCGGTGGGTGCCGCGGTGGATCTCGCGCAGCGCGCTCGCCAGATTGGCAAACGGATAGGTCTCGCCCGCGAGCACGCGGCGCTCGAACTCGCGGCCGCAGTCGATCATCTGATCGAGCATGGTGCCCAGTTCGCCCGGCCCCATCTGGTCGCGCCGGGTCGGGGAGTTGAGCACGGGGGAAAAGCCCACGCTGTCAAAGCCGATCCCGATCAGGGAATCGAGTGTCTCGCGCAAGCCGAGATTGCGCGGAGTTACCGAAACGCGCGCCGAGAACTGCGTCTTCCGCGGGCGCACCAGAATCGCGCCAACCCGGCTGACGATGCGCTCGTAGGTGCCCGCGCCGCCCTTGGTGGGGCGCAACTGATCGTGAATGCGCCCGACGCCGTCGATGCTGACGGTGACGGCAAAGCGGAAGCCCTCGAAGAACGCGAGGTCCTCGGCAGCGAGCAGCGTGCCGTTGGTGGTGAGCGAAAAATCGATCGGCACCGAGCGTTCGGCGGCGAGCCGCGCGGCGAGCGTCGTGGCGTTCCTGATCAGCGCGCGATTGGTGAGCGGTTCGCCACCGAGAAACGACAGGTGAGCGCGCTCACCGGCTGCCGCGTCCGCCAGCAGCCGGCGCACCGATGCCTCGGCGATCTCCCAGGGCATGGCGCGCGCCGGGCCGCCGAAGCCGCCTTCCTGCGCGTAGCAGTAGGTGCAGGCGAGGTTGCACTTCTGCGCCACCGCTAGCGACAGCGAGCGCACGGGAGGATCGCGCAGCGGGGCCGGATCTGCGAATCCGCTCTCGCGCAGGCCCTCGCCGGCCAGGATTTCGCTCAGTCGCTGCGGGTCCGAGCCTGCCGTGTTCTCGAGCGCGCGCTGCAGATCCGCATCGATCCCGTAGACCCGGGAACCATCGGCAACCAGCAGGTGCGGCCCGAATTCGGTCTCGAACAGGTGGATTCGCGAATCCCGCGGCGCCGAGTTGCGCGCGCGTTCGTTCCCGGTGTCGGGTCGCTCCGTTGTCATGTCTTTGCGCCTGCGCCTTCTTCTGCCAGCAACTCGACCGCTTCCCTCAGATCGAGCGTATCGAAACCCTCGTCGAATGCATCGTGAACCGGGCGCAGCAACGCGCGGCCCCGCTCGGCTTCGCCCTGCTGCCGGTAGAGCCGCGCCAGATCGACGCTGGCACGCAGTTCGTTCGACTTCGAGCCTTGGGCGCGGGCGACCTCGATCGCGCGCTGCAAGCTCGCGTGCTGCGCGTCTCTACCCGCTCCCGAGGCGGCGAGCACCGCAGCACTTACGCGGTGCAACTCGGACTCGTAATAGCGCTGCTCGGGCGGCCCGATCAGCGCGCCGGCTTCTTCGATCAGGCGCGCGGCCTGCGCGCACTGGCCCGTCTCGGCTCTCATCTCGGCCTCGGCCAGCAGGGTCTGCGGCACCCAAATGTTGGCCCGCTGGCTGCGCAGGGTCGCGGTGTGCTCGTGGACTTGCGCCAGGCCCTCGTCCGTGCGACCCCGGCGCGCCATCGCCCAGCCAAGCATCAAGTTCGCCCATCGCTCCCAGTACGTCGCGCCGTGCTCGCCCGATACCGCGAGCAATTCCTCGGCCAGGCTCTGAACCGCCGGTTCGTCACGCCGCAGCATCAGCAGCAACCCCACAAAGCAGAGCGAATAGGCGATCGAATTGAAATGCGATTTTACCTTCGCCAGTTCGATGGCTTCCCGGCCTGCGGCGAGCGCCTGGTCCGGATACCCCTGGTGTTGCAGCGCGTGGCAAAGGTGCGCGAGCGCAGCTACCCGCGGATGCTGGCTGTAGAGGAATGCGAGCGCGTCGTGCGCGGCGGGATCGAACAACCCTAGCGCGGTTTGCAGGTGCTGGCGTCCCTCGCGCGAGTTGCCGCGCCAAGTCATCGATGAGCCCAGCAACCGATGCCCGACCATGCGCAGCCCACTGTCGCCGGTGCGCTCGGCGCGGCTGACAAACCTCGCCGCGACTTCCTCGGAAGCGCGCACGTCCCCGTGCACGTAGGGCAACACCCATTGCCCGTACATGACCGGGAAAGTCTCGTCCACCCTCCCGGTCCGTTCGCAAAGCTCCCAGGCCTTTGCATAGTTCGTGGCGAGCGGCTCGGAGACGTAGCCATGGCGGGCGATCAGGGGACCGCTTAGGTAAATGCGCATCTCCAGTTCCTGGGCGTCGCGCTCGACGCCCGAGGGCCGCTGCTCCAGGAGTTGCAGCGCGCGGCCAAGCAGCCGGAGCGCTTCCTCGCTCGCCGAGCGCCGGATCGCCCGCTCGCCGGCACGTCGCCACCACTCGATCGCGCGTTCGTACTGGCCGCCTTCAGTATAGTGGTGCGCGACCACGTCGGGCTCACCTGCGGCGATCTCGGAGAAATCCCTCGTCATCGCGTCCGCGATCCCCGTGTGCAGCAGATGGCGGCGGCTCTTGAGAAGTGTGGCGTAAGCGGCATCTCGCACGAGCGCGTGCTTGAAGTGGTAGTGCAGATTGGTTCCACTGCCGCGCGGATAGACCACCTCGGCCTCGACCAACCGCGACATCGCGTGCGTCAGCTCATCGGCGCTGCGGCCGCTCACCGCGGCCAGCAGATCGAGCGGAAAGTCGCGCCCGATTGCCGCGGCGATCTGCGCGATTTCGCGTACCGATGCGAGCCGATCCAGCCTTGCGGTCAGCGAGTCCTGTAGCGTCGAAGGGATCGCAAGCTCCTGGAACGCGGCGTCCGCCGCGTAGCCGACCCCTTCCTCGCGCAACAATCCGGACTCCAGCAGTGTCTTGGTCAGTTCCTCCACGAACAACGGCACGCCGTCGGTGCGCGCGCGAATCTGCTCGAGCACCTCGGCCGGTAGCGGGCGTCCCCGCGCAACGTGCTCAGCAAGTTCAGCGGTCGCTGCGCGCGTCAGCCGGTGGAGCACGATACTCGAGGCGTGGCCGTAATGCCGCCACGGCGGAATGAATTCCGGCCGGAACGTGATCAGGATCAGCAGCCGCAGCCGTTGTCCGAGATCGACGAACCGGTCGAGCAGCTCAAGCGAGGTCGGGTCCAGCCAGTGGGCGTCTTCGACCACCAGCAGCACCGGTCCGCGCTCGCTCAACGCTTCAAGCTGGCGAGTCAGGGCGCCCAGCGTACGGTTCTTGCGCTGCAGGGGCGTGAGCGTGAGAGGTGGGTACGCCTCCGGGAGGCGGATCGAGAGCAAATCGGCAAGCAGAGGTAGTGTTTCCCCGGGTTCCGTGCCCGCAAGTAGCGCTTCGAGCTTCGCTAGCTTGAGCGCTTCGGCATCGTGGCGCGCAATGTCGGCTGCCCGCTCGAGCTGGCTGATCACCGGCCAGAGGGCGCTGCTGATGTGGTGGACCGAGCAAAGATACTGGACCCGGGTATCGCCGCCGGCGCGGACGTGGTCGGCGAGCGCGCGCGTGAGCCGCGACTTGCCGATGCCGGGTTCGCCGCACAGCAGGACCACTTGACCTTCGCCCTGCTGCGCCAGGCGCCAGCGCTCGGCCAGCAAAGCGAAATCCTGGTCGCGGCCGACCATGGGCAGTAGCGTCTCTCGGCCGCGCAATGCCTCGAAGCGTCCCTGGGCCAAACCTTCGCGCAAGACGCGGTACGCCGAAACCGCGGTGGCGAAACCCTTGAGCGCCTGCGGACCAAGCGGCGCAAGCTCGAACAAATTGCCCAAGAGCCTCCGCGTCGCCTGGGAGATCACGATAGTGCCCGGTTCGGCGAGCGCTTGGAGGCGCGCGGCGAGATTTGGGGTCTCGCCGATGACCCCCTCCGTTGCGTGTCCGGCCTTGCCGACCAGCTCTCCAGCGACGACCAAGCCTGTGGCGATGCCAACGCGCGTCTGCAGCGTGATCCTTTCGTTTGTACCGCCGGCCCCCGGCAGGTCAATGGCCGCAACGTTTTCCAAGGCCGCGAGCGCAGCGCGCACCGCCCGCTCTGCATCGTCCTCATGTGCGCGCGGGTAGCCGAATAACGCCAGCACCCCATCGCCGCGCCGCTCGGCGACATGGCCGTCAAAGCGCTCGATCGCTTCGACGCATCGCTGATGGTAAGTGCGCAGTACGGCTCCGAGTTCCTCGGGATCGAGCCGCGCCGACAGCGGCGTCGAACCGACCAGATCTATGAATGCCACGGTAACCTGCCGGCGGTCGGCCCGGTCTTCCGACGCAGCTTCGCGGGCGGCGGGCAGCGCCACCGCAGCGCGTTGCGGTTCCAGCGCCGCAATCGCCTTGAGGAGTTTCTTGCGGTGCCCGAGCGGGATTCCAATCTGCCGCAATTCATCGTCAGTCAGATCGGCCAGAACCTCGCCGTCGATGCGGTGCTGCTCGAACAGCGGCGCATATTCTGCCAGCCCCAGCGTCTCCAGCCACTGGAGCATGCCAGCCACCGGTCGCCGTCCGCCTTCGATTTCCGCCACTCTCGCCTCCCCCCGGCGCTGTCGCGCCGCGAGCCGCTATTGGTGAAAAACTGCAGCGTCATTCAAACCAGTCCGAGCATGTGCGCGACCCGCGCTGCCGCGACGGCGCCGAGCACAGGTCCGAGCACGGTCACCCAGGCGTAGCTCCAGTCCGATCCGCCCTTTCCCGCGATAGGCAACAGCTGATGCGCGAGACGCGTCCCCAAGTCGATGCCGTAACCGCAAGCGATCTGGCCGCCCGTCGAGCAGAATGCCGCGGCGAGCCACAAGCCCGTAGCGAAAGCGCCGGCGATCGGCGACAGAGGAAAGATGGTCTTGCCGATTGCGAACACGCCGACCACGAAAATGAAGAATGACAACGCCTCGGCGAGCAGGTTCTTCGGCAGATCCCGAATGGCCGGCGCCATTGCGAAACAGGCCAGTTTCTTTTCCCGGTCTTCAGTCGCGGCCCAATGCGGCAGGTACAGCAGCCACACGAGTACGCCGGATGCGATGCCGCCGGCCAATTGGCCGGCGAAGTAAATTGGCGCGTCGGCAATCGGCAGCAGGCCCGCTGCGACAAATGCGACAGTGATCGCCGGATTGACGTTGCCCTGTGAGCCAAGTGCCGAAGCGGTGATCAACCCGAGAGCGAGTCCGACCCCCCAGGCCATGCCCTGCATCAGCCACCCGGCGCCCTTGCCCCACGACTTGTCGAGAAGATCCACGGCAACCGACGCGAATCCAATCGTCAGCAGGAACATCGAGCCAACCATTTCGGCGATGAAAATCTTTTCCATTAAATGCCCCTTTCTATATTGTGCCGTCGCGCCGCAGCGTTACACCATTAGTGCTTAGGTCTCGTCGTGGGCGTTATTGGAATGGCCTCCGGGTAATCTACGCGCATAGCGCCCCCTGGGCAATAATGTTCTCGGCGAGGCGATGAGCCGCGCCCCCTGGGGCATCACGCCGTCCTCGAGGTAACGCCACAGCGCGATCGGTAACTTCCTCGCCAAGGCGACGATGCCGATGCGGCGCGGGCGCAGGCCCCCGCGGGCGAAGCGCGCCTGATAGCACTGGGTAAGCGCGAAGAGGCGCAAAGGGAATTCCTCACCGTGGCGCGCATGGACGGCACCGATGAAACTGATGAACTTGCTGTCCGATTCCTGGCGCTCGCAGCTGAGGCGTTCAACGGGTTCGGGCAAAACCCCTCGCTGGAGATCACGAGCGGGCGCTTGCCGGATGCCCTCGACGCTCTGCGACGGCTACCCTTTCTGGACTTCGGAGTGCCAGATGTAGTCGCGCCTGCTATCGGCGAGCAAGCCATGCGCCTTTCCCTCGGTCCAGTCGATGCAAGGCTGGTTCGACAGTCAGCGCCGGGACCACGGCCGGGAATTCAAATTCATGAACTTGGACGACATCGTTCAGTGGATCGAGCGGGAGCGTCTCATCAATGAATTTAGGGCTCCCCTCAGGGAGCTTGGGATTCCTATTGAGATGCAATAAGCGACCTCTACGGCAACAGATAGATCCTATGTAGGGCCGCGAAGGTTAACCTCTGGTGGCTTTCTCAACCGTGAAGAAGAGGAGACCAGAAGATGAACCCCACGACCCATGGAACGGAAGTTAGCGCATCGGCGCCGGTGC
>Ga0187893_10011014_pt1 | contig 13261 bp, 7 predicted proteins | sample MA1701074metaG_FD_139574 | JGI IMG/M metagenome (GOLD analysis project Ga0187893, IMG submission 139574) | White microbial mat communities from a basaltic lava cave in the Kipuka Kanohina Cave System on the Island of Hawaii, USA - MA170107-4 metaG ...
CGCACGAAGCCTCGTCGCCAGGCCTGGGAGGGCGTGTCCGCCCTGGCCACCTCGGCCGTGGCCGTGCTCGGCCTCGTCACCGTGGCCGCCGTGGTCGCCGCCCCCTGGATCGTCGGGCTGTTCACCAGCCGCCTCAGCGAGGCCGACGCCGCCCGCCAGCAGGAGCTGGCCACGTACTTCCTCCGGGTCTTCGCCCCCCAGATCGCCCTCTACGGGGTGGCGGCCATCGCCGCCGGCCTGCTCAACGCCCACAACCGCTTCGCCGTGCCCATGTTCGCCCCGGTGCTCAACAACCTCCTCGTCATCGCCGCCCTCCTGGGCTTCGCCGCCCTCACCACCGGCGTGCCCACCATCGAGGCGGTCGAGGCCGACCCCACCCTCAAGCTCCTCCTGGGGCTGGGCACCACCGCGGGGGTGGCGGCCATGGCCCTGGCCCACCTCCCCGCCCTCCGGAACCTCCCCGGGCGGTGGCGGCTCCGGGCCCGGTTCCGCCACCCGGCGGTGGCCAAGCTCGCCCGCCTCTCGGGCTGGACCCTGGGCTACGTGGTCACGAACCAGGTCGGCTTCACCGTCGTGGTGGTGCTCGCCAACGCCGTCCAGGGGGGCCCCACCGCCTACTTCACCGCCTTCGCCTTCTTCCAGCTCCCCTACGGGGTGGCGGCGGTATCGGTCATGACCGCCCTCGTGCCCACCCTCGCCGCCCACCACGTGGCCCGGGAGGGCGACGCCTTCCGGGCCCGGGTGGCCGGGGGCCTGCGGGCGATGGGCCTGCTCATGGTGCCGGCCACCGCCGGCTTCCTCGTGCTCTCCCGGCCCCTCATCGCGCTCCTCCTCGAGCGGGGGGTCATGCAGCCCTCGAGCGGGGCCCTCGTGGCCTCCGTGCTCGACATGTTCGCCCTGGGCCTGTGGCCCTTCGCCGCCTTCCTGTGGCTGCTGCGCTCGTTCTACGCCCGCCAGGACGCCCGCACGCCCATGCTCGTGAACCTCGTGGCCCAGGCCTTCTACGTCGTGGCCGCCATCGTGCTCTTCGAGGTGGCCGACATCCCTGGCCTGGCCCTGGCCCACACGCTGTCCTACCTCCTGGCCGCCGTCCTCGCCGGGCGGGCCCTGTCGTGGCGCCTCCGGGGCCTGGAGGGGCCCCGCAACCTCCAGGACGGGGTGAAGGTGGTGGTGGCCACCGCCTTCGCCTCGGTGTTCATGGTGACCTCGGTGGCCCTCGTCGGCACCGTCGTGGGCCCCGGCAACCTCCGGTCGCTGCTCCAGCTCGGCCTCGGCGGGGGGTCGGGGGCGGTCGCCTACCTCGCCGCCACCCGGCGGATGGGGGTGGCCGAGGTCGGCATGCTCACCCGGCTCCTGCCGGCCCGCCTGGGCGGCCTGGCCGGTGGCCGCCAGGCCCGGCGTCCGGGGGCCCGGCGCTGAGCCGGGCCCTGATCCTCAGGTCCTCCGGTCCTCAGGTCCTCAGGCCGCGGCTGGGGCGGCCGGGGCCGGCTCGAGGGCGAGGTCGAGCACCTCGCCCACCTCCGACACGAGGTGGAAGGTGAGCGCCTCGGCCACCGACGAGGGGACGTCGGTGAGGTCGGCCTCGTTGCGGGCGGGCAGGATCACCTCGGTGATGCCGGCCTGGTGGGCGGCGAGGACCTTCTGCTTCACCCCGCCGATGGGCAGCACCCGCCCCTGGAGGGTGACCTCGCCGGTCATGCCCACCTCGGCCCGGGCCGGGCGACCGGTGAGGAGGCTGGCCAGGGCGGTGACCATGGTCACCCCGGCCGAAGGGCCGTCCTTGGGCACGGCGCCGGCGGGGACGTGGAGGTGGAAGCGGCCGCTGGCCGCCTCGGCCCGGTCGATGCCGAGGTCGGCCGCCCGGCCCCGCACGTGGGACAGGGCGATCTCGGCCGACTCCTTCATGACGTCGCCGAGCTGGCCGGTGACCGTGAGCCCCGGCTCCCCCGGCACCCGGGCGGCCTCCACGAAGAGGATCTCGCCCCCGGCGCCGGTGACGGCCAGCCCCGTGACCACCCCGGGCACGGCGGTGCGCTCGGCCGCCTCGGGGAAGTGGCGCCGCCGGCCCAGGTAGCCAGTCACGTCGCCGGCGCCCACGACCACGGGCAGGCTGGGCTCGGGCCCCGGGCCCTCGGGTCCGGTGTCCCCGGCTCCGGCGTCCTCGGCCCCGGTCACGAGCCGGGTGGCGACCTTGCGCAGGAGCTTGCCGACCTGGCGCTCGAGCTGGCGGACGCCGGCCTCCCGGGTGTAGCCCTCGACGATGGCCCGCAGGGCATCGTCGTGCACCACCACCTCGTCGGGGTCGAGGGCGTTGCGGGCCCGCTGGCGAACGAGGAGGTGGTCACGGGCGATGGCCACCTTCTCCTCGGTGGTGTAGCCCTCGAGGGTGATGACCTCGAGGCGGTCGAGCAGGGGCCCGGGGATGGCCTCGGCCACGTTGGCCGTGGCCAGGAAGATCACCTCGGAGAGGTCGAGGTCGATCTCGAGGTAGTGGTCGCGGAACGTGTGGTTCTGGGCCGGGTCGAGCACCTCGAGGAGGGCGGCCGAGGGATCGCCCCGCCAGTCGGCCCCGAGCTTGTCCACCTCGTCGAGCAGGAACACGGGGTTCATGGTCCCCGCCTCCCGCAGGGCCCGAACGATGCGCCCGGGCTGGGCTCCCACGTAGGTGCGGCGGTGGCCCCGGATCTCGGCCTCGTCGCGCACGCCGCCGAGGGCCACCCGAACGAAGCGGCGGCCCAGGGCGCGGGCCACTGACTCGCCCAGCGAGGTCTTGCCCACCCCCGGCGGTCCCACGAGGGCGAGGATGGCACCCGAGCCCCGGCCCCCCACGGCCTCGTCGAGGCCGCGGTCGGCCCGGCGACGGCGCACGGCCAGGTGCTCGACGATGCGCTCCTTCACGTCGTCGAGGCCGGTGTGGTCGGCGTCCAGCGTCGTCCGCGCCGACCCCAGGTCGAGGTCGTCGGTGCTGCGCCGACCCCAGGGGACCTCGCCCACGGTGTCGAGCCAGGCCCGGATCCACCCGTGCTCGGGGCTCTGCTCCGAGGTGCGCTCGAGGCGACCGATCTCCCGGTCGACGGCCTCGCGTGCCCCCTCGGGCAGGTCGAGCTCGGTGAAGCGGCTGCGGTAGTCGTCCACGGCGCTCTCGCCGCCGTCCTCCCCCAGCTCCCGGCGGATAGCGGCCATCTGCTGGCGAAGGAGGAACTCCCGCTGGGCCCGCTCCATGCCCTGGGTGACGTCGTCGTTGATGCGCTCCTTGAGGCTGAGGTCGGCGAGGAGCTCGTCGAGCCAGCCGCAGGCCAGCTCGAGGCGGGCCTCCACGTCGACCGTCTCGAGCAGCTCGACCTTCTGGTCGAAGGAGAGGTCGGGCGAGTAGCCGGCGGTGTCGGCCATGGCCCCGGGGTCCTGGATGCCCCGGAACAGCTCGGCCATGCGGGGGGTGCCCCGTCGCTCGAGCACGTTCTCCACCGTGGCCCGGTAGCGGCGGCTCAGCTCCCGGGCCCGGTCACTGGGCTCGGCCGGCGCCACCACCCTCGCCTCGACCCAGATGGCCCGGCCCGGGCCCGACACCCCGGAGCCGATGCGGGCCCGGTCGAGGCCCCGGACCACGACGGCCCGGACCCCGCTCACGAGCTCGCCCCGGTCCTCGATGGCGGCCAGCGTCCCCACCGTGGCGTAGCGGTCGCCCACCCTGGGCACGAGCAGCACCCGCTCGCCGGCGTCCTCGGCGGCGGCCACCGCCGCCTGGGCCTCGGGGCTCTCGAGGGCCATGGTCACGACCATGCCCGGGAGCACGACGCCGTTCGTCAGGGGCAGGAGGGGGACGGTGGTGGTGGTGGTGTCGGGCATGGCAGCACCTCGGGCCGCGCCTCGTCGGAGTTCGTGGCCGGCCCCGGGCGGCACGTGGGGGCGGGCCCACCGGGCCGGGCCCGGTAGGTGCCACAACGCCCCGGGCCCCGGCGGTGTTCCCCGCGGCCCGACCGGCCGGGTGGCCCCGTGGGCGAGAGCCCGCCGAGGAGGTGGGCGGAGGGTGGTGGAGCCGGCCTATCCGGTGTTGCGAAGCCCGGCGGCGAGGGCGTTGACGGTGAGCAACAGGGTCCTTCGCAGGAGGGGGTCGGGATCGTCCTCGGAGCGGAGGCGGTCGAGGAGGGCGACCTGGATGTGGCCGATGGCGTTGAGGTGGGGTTCGCGGTGCTCGAGGATCCGACGCAGCCCGGGGTCGCCGTCGAGGAGGCGGTCCTGGCCGGTGAGGCGCAGCACCTCGGCCACGGTGAGGGCGTGCTCGGCCTCCACCGCGGCGAGGAGGTGGTGGCAGGAGGGGTCGACGAGGCGCTCCACGTAGTGGCGGGCCATGGCCATGTCGGTCTTGGCCAGCACCATCTCGACCCGGGAGACGAAGGTGCGGAAGAAGTGCCAGTTGGCGTGCATGTCGCCCAGGGCCTCGCCCCAGCCCGCGGCCCGGGCCGCGGCGAGCCCCGACCCCAGGCCGTACCAGCCGGGCACGATCTGGCGGGACTGGTTCCAGCCGAACACCCAGGGGATGGCCCGGAGGTTGGCCAGCTCGGGCGTCCGCCCCGGCCGGGACGCCGGTCGGGAGCTCATGTTGAGCTTCTTGAGCTCCTCGGCCGGGGTGGCCTGGGCGAAGTACCGGGGCATGTCGGGGGAGGTGGCCAGCGCCCGGTAGGCCTCGTGGGCGGCGGCGGAGACGAAGTCCATGGCCTCGTCCCAGCGGGCCAGCACCTCGCCGCTCACCCGGGAGCGCTGGTGGAGGGTGGTGGCCTCGAGCACGGCGGCCATGGTGAGCTCGAGGTGGAACCGGGCCAGGTGGGCCAGGGCGTACTTCTCGGTGATGACCTCGCCCTGCTCGGTGACCTTGATCTGGCCCCCGAGGCTGCCGTAGGGCTGGGCGAGGATCGCCTCGTAGGTCGGCCCCCCGCCCCGGCTGGCCGAGCCCCCCCGTCCATGGAAGAGCCGCAGCGCCACCCCGTGGCCGGCGGTGACGTCCCGGAGCTGGCGCTGGGCCCGGTGGATCTGCCACTGCGAGGTGGTGATGCCGGCTTCCTTGTTGGAGTCGGAGTAGCCGAGCATCACCTCCTGGACGTCGCCCCGGAGGCGCACGAGCTCCCGGTAGGCGGGCTCGGAGAGGAGGCGGTCGACGATGGCTCCCGCTCGGCCGAGCTCGTCCACGGTCTCGAGCAGGGGTACGAAGCCGATGCGACCCACGCCCCGCCGGGGGTCGACGAGGCCGGCGTCGCGGGCCAGCACCATGGCCGCGGCCACGTCGTCGGCGCCCCGGGTCATGGAGATGACGTAGCTCTCCACGGCATCGGGGCCGTAGGTGTCGAGGGCGGTGCGGATCGAGGCGAACACCTCGAGGGTCCGGGCCTGGGCCTCGTCGATGGTGGCGGCCGGGCCCACGAGCCGGCGGTCCCGCTCGAGCTCGGCGAAGAGCAGTTCGGTGCGGGCCTCGCGGTCGAGGGCGTGGTAGGGCCCGTCGAGCTCGCCCCGCCCGGCGAAGGCGGCGGCGAGGACGGCGTGGTGGGCGGTCGTCTCCTCCCGGACGTCGAGGGTGGCGAAGCCCAGCCCGAAGGCGGCCAGGGTCCGCATCGCCCGGGTGAGGCTGGCCGCCACCACCTCCCCCCGGTTGGCCACGAGCGAGGAGCGCATGACCTCGAGGTCGTCGAGCAGCTCGTCGGTGGAGGCGTAGCTGCGCCCCACCACGTGGGGCGAGGCCTCGCCCAGGCGACGGCGGGTGTTGAGCAGCCGCTGGCGCACGTAGGAGCACTTCAGCCGGTAGGGCTCCTCGGCGTTGAGCCGGCCGTAGCGCTCGTGGACCTCGGGCAGGGCCCGGCGGTCGGCCTCGAGGCTGGCCGCCAGCTCCCCCGACACGTCCACGATGCGGATGGACAGCGAGAGGTCGCGGATGAGGTCCTCGACGAGGTCCAGGTAGCGCCCCATGGCGTGGTCGTGCTGGCGGGCCAGGGCCCCCAGCGTCACCTCGGGGGTGACGTTGGGGTTGCCGTCGCGGTCGCCACCCACCCAGGTGCCGAAGCGCAGCGGCCGGGCCCGGAGGTCGAGCTCGACGCCGGCGGCGCCGAGGTGGCGCTGGAGGTCCTCGACGAGGTCGGCCACGACGCCGTCCCAGAGGCCGTCGAGGTAGTAGATGACCGACTCCACCTCGGCCGCCGGCTCCGGTCGCTCCCGTCGCAGCTCGTCGGTCTGCCAGAGGACGTCGACGACCTCCGACAGCCGGCGGTCGATCCGGTCGCGCTCACCGTCGCCACTCACGCTCCGCCGGCCGAGGAGCTCGGCCACCAGGGCCAGCTTGGACTGGAGGGTCCGGCGGGTGGCCTGGGTGGGGTGGGCGGTGAACACGGGACGGAGCTCGAGCTGGTTCGCCACCTGGCCCAGCTCCTCGGCCGGTACCCCGGCGGCCCGGATGCGAGCGACGGTGGCGGCCAGGGTGGCCCCGGCGGTGCGCTCGGAGAGCAGCTCCACCTGGTGAAGCTGCTGGGCCACGTTCGCCAGGTGGAAGGCGGTGGAGAAGGCCCGCACCAGGCACACCGTGGCGCGCAGGTCGAGGCTGTCGAAGACCTCCCGGAGCTTCTCGGCCTCGGCCCGGGAGGCACCGGCGCCGGGCGTGAACGTCTCCTCTCGCACCCAGCGCACGAGGTCGGCGAGGTCACGCCCCTCCTGGCGGGCCAGGGAGTCGTCGAGGAGGCGGGTGAGGAGGTCGAGGTCGGCGGCCAGGCGGGGGGGCTCGGCGCCGTCGCCCCCGGGGGGCGCGGGCCAGGACCCCGCCTTCACCCCGGCGTAGGGCGAGGGCGTGGTCGCCTCCGAGGCCGGCGTCACGAAGGCGACGCCGGTCGGGGGGGGCGCCGGGGAGGCGCGGGCCGGGCTGGGGCGGGCACCCCTCGATGGTACCGCCGGGCCCATGGGCGACCTCGGGGGCGCAAGGCACGCCGGGCCGGTGTGCCGGCCCGGCGGCCGGCGGCCCCTACGCCCGTGGTCGCCCCGCCGGTGGTCGCCGCGGACTGGTGACCCCAGGCTGGTGACCCCAGGCTGACCCCAGGCTGGTGACCCCAGGCTGGTGACCCCAGACTGGTGACCCCAGACTGGTGACATGGTCGCCTCCTCCTGCTCGCCCGCCCGGATGCTGGGGCGGGGCCTCACCCGGCGCTGCGCGGCCTGCGGGGGAGGCGGGCTCTTCACCGGCTGGATCCGCATGCGCGAGCGCTGCCCCCGGTGTGGGCACGTCTTCGGCCGGGAGGACGGCTTCGGCCTGGGCGCCATCCTCGTCAACCTCGCCGCCGTCGAGGCCCTCCTGGCCGTGGCCGTCATCGTCCCCGCCATCGCCCTGCTGGCCGCCGACCCCCAGGCCGACCTCGTCCCCCTGGCCGTGGCCGGGGTGGTGGCCGTGGTCGTGGGTCCGGTGCTCTTCTACCCCTTCGCCCGCACCACCTGGGTGGCCCTGGAGCTCATGCTCCGCCCGCCCCAGGCCCGCGGGCCCGACAACCGGCCCTGAGCGGCCGGCCTCACCGGCTCCCCGACGGCCAGCGCAGGACCGGCATGTTCACCACCACGCCGGGGTCTTCGATGCTGATCTCACCGGCGATCCGGGCCTGGGCCACGGCGGCCGCCGAGGCGAGCACCCGCGGCGAGGCCGACGCCTCCCAGCGCACGAGCCGGACCCGCCGCAGGGGCCGGTAGCCGGGGTCGCCGGGCACCGAGTCGAAGACGTCGGGCTGGAAGCCGAGCGGCCCCCGGGGACCGTCGGGCTGCACGCCGCCGGCGAAGACGAAGACCTCGGCCAGGGCGGTGTCGGGCACGTCGGCCAGAGCCGGGACCACGATGACGGGCGAGCCCATCATGGCCGAGAGGGTCTCGGCGATGGCGGGATCGGAGGTCTCGGGGTGTACGAAGAGGATGCCCTCGCCGTCGTAGTAGCCGAACACGGCCGGGAGTCGGGGGGCATCCGGGCTCCCGGCCATGCTCGCCCCGCCAGGACCCTCGCCCCCGGCCATGTCCCCCCCGCCGGGCTCGCCAGGCGCCGCCGCCGGGGATCGGGGGGCCAGGCCCGGGCGCTCGTCGAGGCCGTAGACGACCCAGGCGCCCACGCCGAGGATGGCCACGGCCCCGGCCACCCCGATGGCCAGCAGGGGGCGGAACCGTCGGCGGCGGCGGGCCGCGACCCGGTGGCTCGGGGCCTCGGGGGCAGTCATCGGCGCTGGCCCTCGCCCGGGTGGTAGCCGAGCTCGCGCAGCCGCTCCGCCACCTCCGCGGGCCCGGTGGCGGCGGGATCGATGGTCACCTCGACGGCGCGGTCCTCCACCGAGACCTCCGTGGATCCCACCCCCGGCGCCCCGGCCAGGCCCCGGGCTATGCGGCCGGCGCAGCGGTCGCAGTGGAGGTCGGCCACCTCGAAGCGCACCGCCTCGCGGGCGGCCACAGCCCCGGCCTCGGTGTCGGCCCTCCCACGGTCGGCCCCGGTCGCACGGTCGGCCCCGGTCGCACGGTCGGCCCCGGTCGCACGGTCGGCCCCGGTCGCACGGTCGGCCCCGGTCGCACGGTCGGCCCCGGTCGCACGGTCGGCCCCGGCCTCGGGGTCGGCGGGTCCGGGGGCCTCCCCATGGTCGTGGCGGCGACGGCGGGCCTCGGCCAGCTCGGCGGTGATCCGGGTGCGGCCGGTGCTCAGGCCCTTGCCCCGGACGAGGCGGCCGGCGAAGGAGTTCGTGAGCACGCCGGTGACCGAGGCCACCATGGCCACCATGGCGAAGACCGGGCTCACGAGCCCGGTGGCCGCCGCTGGCACCCCCAGGCCGTTGAAGGCGAAGGCGAGCGTGAGGTTCTGGCGGGTCTTGCGGAAGCTGTTCACCGCGATCTCGTAGCTGTCGGGCACGGCCTCGAGGCGGTCGCCCATCACGACGATGTCGGAGGACTCGATGGCGATGTCGGTGCCGGCGCCGATGGCGATGCCCACGTCGGCCTGGGACAGGGCCGGGGCATCGTTGATCCCGTCGCCCACCATGCCCACCCGAGCGCCGCCGTCCTGGAGCCGGCGCACCACGGCCGCCTTCTCGTCGGGCCGCACCTGGGCCCGGACCTCGTCGATCCCCACGGCGCGGGCCACGGCCCGGGCCGTGCGCTCGTTGTCGCCGGTGAGCATGATCGGCGTCATCCCCAGGGCCCGCACCCGGACCACGGCGTCGGCGGCGTCGGGCTCGACGGCGTCGGCGATGGCCACGAGGCCGAGCGTGCGGCCGTCGGCGGCCACCGCCACCACCGTGCGGGCCGCCTCCTCCAGGTCCCGGCGACGGGCCTCGAGCCCGGCCAGGCCCCCGGCCTCGCCGGCGACGTCGTCGGGCCGGCCGACGAGCACGTGGCGGTCCCCCACCCGGGCCCGCACCCCCTGCCCGGTGACCGAGCGGAAGTCCTCCACCGCGGCGAGGGTGAGCCCCCGGTCACCGGCCGTTGCCACCACGGCCCGGGCCAGGGGGTGCTCGGAGGGCGACTCGGCCGCCGCGGCCAGGGCCAGGACCTCCTCGGCGTCCACGCCCGGGGCGGCGACGACGTCGGTCACCGTGGGCCGGCCCTCGGTGAGGGTGCCGGTCTTGTCGAAGACGAGGTGGGTGAGCTCCCCGAACACCTGGAAGGCCTCGGCCGAGCGCATGAGGATGCCTCGCTCGGCCGCCATGCCCCCGCCCCGGATGAGGGCGAGGGGCGTGGCCATCCCCAGGGCGCAGGGGTAGCCCATGACCCCCACGGCGAGGGCGGCGAAGAGCCCCCGGGCCCACTGGGGCCCGCCGAGGAGCAGCCAGGCGCCCAGGGTCCAGAAGGCGAAGGCGGCGGCAGCCACCCCGAGCACGGCGGGGACGTAGACGGCGAGGATGCGGTCGACGAGCTGGAGGATGCCGGGCTTGAGGGCCCGGGCCTCCTCCACGTTGCGGGCCACCCGCTCGAGGAACGAGTCGGCGCCGACCCGGGTGACCTCCACGACGAGGGTGCCCGTCTGGTTCAGCGACCCCCCCACGACCTCGTCGCCCACCACCTTCTCGGTGGGGATGGGCTCGCCGGTGACGAAGGACTCGTCCACGGCCGAGGCACCGTGGACCACGACGCCGTCGACCGGCACCGACTCCCCCGGGCGCACCCGTACCCGCTGGCCCACCTCCACCTCGGCCACCGGCACCTCCCGCTCCCCGTCGTCCTCCACCACCCGGGCGGTGTCGGGCTGGAGCTCGAGGAGCTGGCGCACGGCCTGGGAGGTGCGGGTGCGCAGTCGCAGGCTCGTGTAGCCCGAGAGGAGGTGGTAGCTCGTCACCAGGGTGGCCGCCCCGAAGAACTCGGCCACCCCGGTCATGGGCCCGAAGTAGTCGTGGAGGGTGAAGGTCCCGGGCGAGATCATCGCCCCCACGCCACCGCCCAGGGCCCCCAGGGCGCCGAACTCGAGCAGCACGTGCTGGTTGAGGATGCGGTTGCGGAGGCTGGTCACGGCCAGGACGAGGATGTGGCCGCCCACGACGAAGACCATCTCGAAGGCCACGGTGGCCAGGACCCAGGGCAAGAGGGGGATCATCACCGTGGTCGTGGCCATGACGACCATGAGCACGGTGACGATGGCGCTGGCCGCGGCAGCGGCCACGACCTGGTTGCGGGCGGTGGCGAGCTCGGCCTCCTCCTGCTCGAAGCGCACGAGCTTGTCGGGGTCGCGCACCGAGTAGCCGAGCTCGCGCACCACGTCGGTGAGGCGGGTCTCGTCCACGAGGTCGGGGTCGTAGGTCACGAGCCCCTCCTGGTGGGCGAGGCTCACCGACGCCTGCTCGACCCCGGGCACCCGCCGGTAGGCCTTCTCGATGGAGGAGACGCAGAACGAGCACGACATGCCCCCGATCCCGAGCACGAGCGTGGCTCGGGGCGCGGCCCCGCCCTCGTCGCCGGCGGGGCCGGGCGCGGTCGAGCGGGGGCCTTCGGCAGGCTTGGGACCGGTCATGCCACAAACCCTAAGGCTTCCAGTCGACTGGAAGTGCAAGCGCTACCCTGGATCCATGGGCCATGGCACCGGCGACCTCCGCATCGGCGACCTCGCCGGCCGCCTCGGGCTCAACCCCCGGACCATCCGGTACTACGAGGCCATCGGCGTGCTCCCCGAGCCCGAGCGGACCCCCGCCGGCCACCGGGCCTACGGCGACGCCGACCTCGAGCGGCTGCGGTTCGTGCGCACGGCCCAGCGCCTGGGCTTCACCCTCGACGAGATCCGCGAGGTCCTCGCCTTCCGTGACCGGGGCGACCGGCCCTGCGACTTCGTGGTGGAGGTGCTCGACCGCCGGGTCGGTGAGCTCGCCGGCCGCATCGCCGAGATGACGGCCCTGCGCCGCACCCTCCTCGAGCTGAGGGCGCAGGCCCGCCGGCTGCCGCCCGACGATCGGGCCTGGTGCTGCGAGGTGATCGAGCACCAGCCCCCGGACCCGGGTGACCGTTGGGGGCGACCCGAGCCCTGAGCGGGCGGGTCGACGTCCACCGCGGCTGCCTCCCCCTCGCATCGCAAGACGTTTCGCAAGGTTGCAGAGCTATCCTTGTGTGGAGGCTCCGGTTTGGAAGGGATACTGGTGGCCCTGGGCACGACCGTCTCGGTGACCTGGCAGGGAGCGAAGGTCGACTCGTTCGTCCCTGCCCCTCTGCGCGATCTGCGCGTCGAGCTTCCCGAGCGCGTCGTACGGGCAACCGAGCGTGCGATCGCGGCGCTGCACCTCGCGAACCAGCGCATCGGCGACCGACGGTTCGAGACGCTGGCACGCCTGCTCCTGAGAGCCGAGGGTGTCGCGTCGTCGCACATCGAGGGCGTGCGGGCGCCGGCCGAGCAGGTGGCCATGGCCGAGATCGACAGCGAGGCCACCGACGCCTCGGCCGCGTGGGTGGCGGACAACCTGGCGGTCGTCGAGGCGTCATTGGTGCACGCTCGCTCCCCAGCCGTCCTCGGAGCGCGCCACCTCCACGCCTGGCACCGCCGGCTGATGGGCCATGGTGGCCTTCCCGGCGAGCTCGTCGGGCGCTACCGCCGGACCCAGAGCTGGGTGGGAGGTCCCAGTCCTCGCCAGGCCGCCTACGTGCCCCCGCCCGCCGAGCACGTCGTTGGCCTGATGCGCGACCTGCTGGGGTTCGCCAACTCCGCCCCCTACGATCCGGTCACCGTCGCTGCCCTCGTCCACGCCCAGTTCGAGACGATCCACCCCTACGGCGACGGCAACGGCCGCATCGGGCGGGTGCTGATCGGATGGGCCCTGGCCCGCCACGCCGAGGTTCACGTCCCGCCGCCGGTGAGCATCGTCATGGCTCGCGACGTCGGCGGCTACCTCTCGGGGCTGACTCGCTACCGCCAGGGCGACGTCTCGGGATGGGTCGCCTGGGTGGCCGATGCCGTTCGCCGTGCGGCCGAGGGCGTGGACGACGTGGTCGGCGCCGCCGACGACGTCCGTCGGCGCTGGGACGACCTGGTGGCTGGGCTTCGCACCGACGCCGCCGCCCGGCGCCTCCTCGACGTGGTCAGCCGCGACCTGGTGGTGAGCGGACCGTCGGTCGCCGAATCGCTCAGCGTGTCAGGCCCCACCGCCCGGTCCGCCATCGATGCCCTGGCCTCACGAGGCATCCTCGAGCCCATCGCCGTGGCGCTGCGCTCGGCTGGCCGGCCGGCTCGGTGGTGGGGGGCACCCGAGCTGCTGGCGCTGGTCAGCCGGTGGTCCCGCTGACGAACACGATCGGCCCGGGCTGCTCGTTCGCCGAGCCACGGCCCTACCCCGCAGACCCGCCCGTTTGAGTGAGTGCGCCCCCAGGGACTCGAACCCTGAACCCGCGGATTAAGAGTCCGCTGCTCTGCCAAATTGAGCTAGAGGCGCCAGTGGGGTGACCGAGGGGACTCGAACCCCCGACTTCCAGGACCACAACCTGGCGCTCTGACCAACTGAGCTACGGCCACCACGTGGCGTCCCAGCATGGCACATCCCCGCCGAGGCGAGCCCTGAGATCCGGCGTAGCAAGCGCGGGCGATGACGCCCTGGGGCTCCGGCGCCCACTCCGGCTGGGGTGGAGCAGGCGCCGGCACCGGTGGGAGCCAACCACAGCCGCTCGCCCGCCGACAACACGTGCCCGACCGGGACGCCGCCCACCCCGGCCCGGGCCTACGCTGGTGGAGCGAGCCCCTGTAGCTCAGTTGGACAGAGCAGCTGCCTTCTAAGCAGCGGGTCGCAGGTTCGAGTCCTGCCGGGGGCGC
>Ga0187893_10011015_pt1 | contig 13261 bp, 13 predicted proteins | sample MA1701074metaG_FD_139574 | JGI IMG/M metagenome (GOLD analysis project Ga0187893, IMG submission 139574) | White microbial mat communities from a basaltic lava cave in the Kipuka Kanohina Cave System on the Island of Hawaii, USA - MA170107-4 metaG ...
CGCTTCAGCGGGCGCTCGAGCTCCTGGAGCCGGCGCCGTGAGCACGCTCACGCGGAAGAACCTGATGCTGCACAAGGGGCGCGCTGGCGGCGACCGCGAATGGTACGCGATGCTGCCCTTCGAAGTGCTTCAGAGCGAGGCTTATCGAACGCTTACCCACCAGGCCCGGAGCGTCCTCACGGCGCTGGCGGCGCAGTTCCACGGCTACGGCAACGGCAGCCAGACTCTCACGCGCGACGATGCGCAGAGGTTCGGGATCGGGAACCCCTACATGCTCGACCGCTCCCTACGTGAGCTGGAAGCGCGCGCGTTGATCGTCAAGACGCGGCCAGGCAGCCGGCAGCCGCCGCAGGCATCAATGTATGCGGTCGGCTGGCTGAAGATCGATCACCAAGACCGACTTGATCCGCACGACGCCACGCCTACTCTGCGAGCCCCCGACGAATGGCGAAAGTGGAAGCCCGAGATGAGAGGCCGAAACAGGCAGGGGGCATGCTTCGCGCCGTATTGGAGCGTCCCGACGGCGCGTAAAGCGGGCCTCGAGAGGATCATCGCGGGCGAGGGCTCCAAGCACGAGCGCCACGAGGGCAGGCGGCGCGCGCCGATGCAGCGCGGGGATACAAGAGAGCGTAGCGCGGGGATGCAAGGCGAAGGGCCGCCGAGTAGCACGGGGATACCCAATTCTTCCGAGGATTCAGTAGCGCGGGGATACGCATCTAATACTCTGGGGTGTGGGAGTGGTGAAGTTGGGGATGAAGTTGGGGGAATTTCCCGCGTCGGTCCCGCATCGGCTCCGCCGGCAAGCTCGGAGGCCAAGGACGAGCCCCCGATACCGGACACGGTTACGCTCTGCGACCTCGAGAACCAGCGACGAAGAGCGAAGCTCTACGATCTCGCCCGAGCGAAAATGCGTGAGCACGGACATCAGGAGAGGGAGACCAACTGGTTCTTCGGCAGCATGAAGCGCCACTACACCGAGGGCGCGCTTCTCGCCGCGATCATCGACTACCTCACCATCAGGCCGCGCAATCCCTTGAGCAAGGAGCTGATCGACTTCAGGGACTGGGTCGGCTGGCGGTGCCGCGAGGTCTGCGGCAAGCCGTTGCCGCCCGGTGTGCCGCGGCTCGTGCCTTGAAAGGGTTCGCGAACCCTTGCAGAACGCGTACGCGGCTGGTACCACGGTCATCGTCTCCGACGATCAGGGCCTCACGCCCCTGCTGCCGCCGGGCCGTTGGCCGCTCGGCGTCGAGGACCTCCGGCAGCTCACAGTCGATGCGTTCCCACGTTCGGCGCGCCGGCCGGCGCTGTGGGCGGCCTTCGAGCGCGCATGGCGGGCCCTGGCGCCGCTAGCGCGCGAGATCCACGTCGGGGGCTCGTTCGTCTCGAGCAAGCTCGACCCCGTGGACATCGACCTCCTGGCCGTGATGCGCCGCGATCGCTTTCCCTCGCCGGCAGGCTATCGGCCGCGCGAGGTCCGCGAGCTCCTGGAGAGCGCGGGGTTCATCCTCGGGGAGCATCTTGGCGTGGATCTGACGCTCGCCTTCGAGGGCGACGTCGCCAAGCTCGAGCGGTGGCTGCGCTGGATCGAGTGGGGCAAGCCGTACCTGCGCACGGAGGCGACAGTGAACCGGGGCGTGGCTCTGTTGCGATCCCGCGGCACGACTCCGCGGTAATCTCGTGCTGAATCAATACCGGCGCCGTGGGGTCGATGCATCGACATTGACAAGAGCTTGAACAGGACCTCGGCGTTCGCCGAACAGCTCGGTCTTGCGTGTTGGGGCGCGGGACGCGCTCGTACCCCATGTGACCTCAAGTGCGCGGGCGGTCAACGGCGCGATCTCGGAGCCCCGAGCGATGGTCTCCTGAGGCGCATCGCGCGCGATTGGAGGGCCGGGAAGGAGGGGGTAGCTCCCATCAGCGAGCCGGAAGCGGGGCCTACAGCGCCGCGACCAAGACGGCGAGCAGGTAGGCCGCCGCCGCCAGCGAGAAGTCGGCTTCGCGGAAGCTCGGCAGGGACAGGCCGACGACAACGGTGCAGGTGAAGACGACGATCGCCTTGAGCCACCATACCCCTACCCGCGCCGCTGAACGGCGCTCGGGCCGCGCCAGCGTGCTTCCCGGGCCGATCTGGCAGCCTCCGACGTACCTCTCCGGCCAACCGGGAGTCGCCTCCGGGTTCCAGTCCAGGCGCCACTGCTCGATCGGCGCACGGTCCCACGCCGGCAAGGCACGCGGCCAGGACACCGCGCGGCACAGGCCGTGCCACTCATCGTCCGAAACCGGCGCGCGCTCGCGGAGCGCCCGCTTGAGGAGCGCCTCGTAGCGCTCGACCCGGCTGATCTGCACCGCGACGCGAAGCATGCGGCCGGCATCACGAGCGGCACCGGGAAACGCTTCGCAGTACCGGGCGAAAAGCGGGCCAGCCGCCAGCTCGTCGATGAGGCCGTAACCAGTTCGCATCAGTCCTCTTCCCGCGCGCCTTGCTTGCCCATGACGTGCTTCCAGATCGTGACGAAGTGTGGCAGCGCCTTCGCGTAGACCTGATCGAAGGACAGATCCGCGGTCAGGTGGTGCTCGCCCTCGAAGATCTCCTTCAGCGCGGCGACCGCTTCGGCCACGTCGGGGGGCATGGGCTCCGGCGGTACGACCGGCTCGCCCGCGCGCTCGCGCCGTTCGATCTCGGCCAGGGCCCTGTCGAAAGCCTCCTCGAGCTCCGAGGTGGACGGATCCTCCGGTGGTGGCGACGACGGCCGCGGCATTGCGAAGGTATCGTACCGCCGGGCGCGCGCCGGGCGAAGTTGGGGCCCCCTCGCGTGAGAGGACCCAATCCTTCACCGATGGGGCCCCTATATAGGCCGGGAAATCGAGGAAAAAGGGCCCTCCCCCCTGGGGTGCCGGGGGTGCGTCCTGAGCGCGCCGCGCCCCGCTACGTTGCCACGCCAGCTCGACGCCGACGCCAGCGCGCCAGACCAGCGAAGAGAGCAGCGATCGAGCGTGCCCGACCTTCAGGCGTGCGCGGGCCGGTGCTTCGCCCGCCGTGGAAGCGGCAGCGGCAGGCGAGCGAACCATCGGGACGCACGCACACCCGAGCTCGGCACGGCTGCCCTGTCGAGCGCGAGTGAGCGCCGCACAGCGGCTGCAGGTGCTTCGCTACCGTCATCGAGAGCATGATAGCCGTCATGGCGAAGCCCGTAGAACCGACCGAGCCAGGGCGCGAGGCGATCCCGGGCCGAGCTGGTGCTTGGCAAGGAGCAACCTGAGCGCGCCGAGGTGGTGCGCGCTATGCGCGCTACGCCTACTCATGCAGCACCGCAGCCGACGAAGCCAGGACCACGCACGGCCGCACGCGACGCGCTGACGAAGGGCGATCGGCTGCTCATTGCCGGCGTGCTCGCCGTCGTCCTCGCTGGCGGGGCGGCCTACGTGTTCAGGAGCGAGCTGGTGGAGCAGTACGAACGGTTCGTCCACCCGGATCGCTACTGGTCGAAGAAGGTGAAGTCGCTGCGCTTCAACATCGCGTTCTTCGAGTTGGAACACCAAGGGTGCCTAATCGACCTCGACGCCGCGCGAAGAAAAGAACCGATCCTGGCAGCGAAGAACCTGCTATACGGCATCAGCTCCGACAACGCGCGATCATGGGCGGCGGACGAAACGGCGGCGCAGGAGAACCTCTGCGGCGCGCTACTCGGGTCCCTCAAGCTCGATCGAGAGCGGCTCGCCGTCGCCGAGCGCGAACTGGCGCGGCTGCGCCCCAAGTAGCGGTTTGCGGCGATGGGTCTGCGACACGGCCGAGACACCGCGCAGTCGGAGACGTGCAGATCACAACTAACTCGATGATTTAGCTAGCGTCCCCACGGGGATTCGAACCCCGGTTACCGCCGTGAAAGGGCGATGTCCTAGGCCTCTAGACGATGGGGACCCGTGCGGGACCGCGGGTCGGGGCTGGTGGAGGTAACCGGGATCGAACCGGTGACCTCTTGCATGCCATGCAAGCGCTCTCCCAGCTGAGCTATACCCCCACGCAAGGCGGCGGATTATAGCGGCAAGTGCCCGCAGCGGCAAAGAAAATCCCGCTCAGTCGGCGTCGAGATGATGCGCCAGGCGCGCGAGCACCGTCTCGCGCCCGAGCAACTCGAGCACCGCGTCGAGCGAAGGAGTCTGCGTGCGCCCGGTGACGAGCAGCCGCGCCGGCATCGCGAGCTCGGGCATTTTCAATCCGGTTGCCTTGAGCACCGCGCTCGTCGCGGCGGTGAGCGACTTGCGGTCCCAGTCCGACTCCGCGAGCTTCGCCTGGAGCATCTTGAGCGCCGGGCGCGTCTTCGCGTTCAGCAATTCGCTCACAGCCGCCGCCGAGGGCTTCTCGTAAACGTAAAACATGCGCGCCGCCTCGGCGAGATGGCGCGCGGTGTCGGAGCGGTCCTTGAGCAGCGCGACCACTCTTGCGAGCGGCGGGCCGGACTTCGGCTCGGCGCCCAGCGCGCGCAGCGCCGGCTCGACCAGCGCCGCGAGCCGATCATCGGACGCTTGCCTGAGGTGCTGCTGGTTGATCCAGCGCGCTTTCTCCGGGTTGAACTGCGCGGGCGAGCGGCTGACGTGGCCGAGGTCGAACCACTCGACGAACTTCGCCACCGGGAACACCTCCTCGTCGCCGTGCGACCAGCCGAGGCGAGCGAGGTAATTGACGAGCGCCTCGGGAAGAAAGCCCTCCTCCCGGTACTGCATGACGCTCACCGCGCCGTGGCGCTTGGAGAGCCGCTCGCCGTCCGCTCCGAGGATCATCGGCACGTGCGCGAACGCCGGCAGCCGGGCGCCGAGCGCATGGAAGATGTGCGCCTGGCGCGGCGTGTTGTTGACGTGGTCGTCGCCGCGGATGACGTGGGTGATCGCCATGTCCAGGTCGTCCACGACGACGCCGAAGTTGTAGGTCGGCACGCCGTCCGCGCGCAGCAGCACCAGGTCGTCGAGCTCGGCGTTGGCGACCGTGATCGGCCCCTTGATGAGATCCTCGAACGTCACCTCGCCCGTCTCCGGGCTGCGGAAGCGCACCACCGGCGGCACGTCCTTCGGCGGCACGAGCCCTGCTGCCCTGGCGCGCTCCGGGCGCCAGCGCCCGTCGTAGCGCGGCTTCTCGCCGCGCGCGCGCTGCGCCTCGCGCATCGTGTCGAGTTCCGCCTTCGTCGCCCAGCAGCGGTAGGCGTGCCCCTGCGCGATCAGCTGCTCGGCGAGCTCGCGGTAGCGCGCGAGGCGCTGCATCTGGTGGATCGGCCCCTCGTCCCAGTCGAGGCCGAGCCACTTCATGCTCTCGAGGATCGCCGCGACCGATTCCGCGGTCGAGCGCTCGGCGTCGGTGTCCTCGATGCGCAGCACGAACTTGCCGCCGTTCCTGCGCGCGAACGCCCACGAGCAGAGTGCCGTGCGCGCGCCGCCGATGTGGAGAAAGCCGGTCGGGCTCGGCGCGAAGCGGGTGCGGATCGTCATGGCGCGCCGGGAATTCTACGGTAGCATCCGCGGCGTGAAGCCGGCGAAGAAGAGCTACCGGACCGAGCGCGACACCGGGTACCGGCTTCCGGTGTACCCGTACCGCACGCCGCCGGAGATCGCGCGCCAGGCGAAGCACACCTACCCGGTCATCATCGCGGGCGCCGGCCTCGCCGGCCTCACCGCGGCGCTCGAGCTGGGCAGCCGCGGCGTGCAGACGGTGCTGCTCGACGATTCGGACACCGTGGGCGCGGCGGGACTCTCCTCGCGCTGCATCTGCTACGCCAAGCGCTCGCTCGAGATCCTCGACCGCTTCGGCGTCGCCGAGCGCGTGCGCAGGAAAGGCGTCACCTGGAGCGAGGGCGACGTTTTCCGCGGCCACGAGCGCCTCTACCACTTCAACCTGCAGCCCGAGACCGACCAGAAATTCCCGGCGTTCGTCAACCTGCAGCAGTTCTACGTCGAGGAGTACCTGGTGGACGCCAACATGACGGTCCCCGCGGTCGACCTGCGCTGGAAGAACAAGGTGGTGGACGTGCGGCCGGCGCGTGATCACGTCGAGGTCGTGGTGCAGACCCCGGACGGCCCCTACCGCGCGCGCTGCAGCTACCTCCTCGCCGCGGACGGGTCTCACAGCACCGTGCGCGAGAAGCTCGGCGCCAGGGACGCGGTCTCGGCATTCTCGGAGGACTTCTGGTGCATTTCCGACGTGCGCATGCGGCGGCACGAGAGCACGGTGCGCAAGGTGTTCCTCGACAACCCGCACAACGAGGGCGGCGCGATCTGGTACCACCAGATGGCCGACAACGTCTGGCGCACCGACTGGCAGGTGTCGCACTACCCGAACCCGAGCGCTGCGGCCACCGAGAAGCACCTGAAGAAGCGCCTGCGCGGGCTGCTCGGCGCAGGGGCGAAGTTCGACGTGATCTGGGTCGGTCCGTGGCGCTTTCGCCGGCGCTGCCTCGAGAGGCTCGTGCACGGGCGCGTGCTCTTTCTCGGCGACGCCGCCGCGCAGCATTCGCCCTTTGGCGCCCGCGGCGGCAACCGCGCGGTGCAGGACGCGAACAATCTCGGCTGGAAGCTCGCGCTGATCCTCGCCGGGAAGGCGGCGCCCGAGCTGCTCGAGAGCTACGAGGCCGAGCGCCATCTCGCGGCGCGCGAGGCGGTGGAGATCGCCACGCGCAGCGCGACCTTCATCGGGCCGGAGAACGAAGGCCAGCAGGTGTTCCGCGATGCGACGCTCGAGCTCGCGCAGCGGCAGGCGTGGGCGCGCGAGCTGGTGAACGTGGGGCGCCTTTCCACCGCCTGCACCTACGTGCGATCGCCGCTCAACCGGGAGAAGGAAGGCGAGCGCGCCGCGTTCCACGAGTCGGTCGCGATGCCTGGCGCCGCCGCGCCCGACGGCCGCATCGCGGGCGTCGGCTATCTCGTCGAGCGCCTGCAGGGACAGTTCACGGTCGCGTACTTCGGGCGCGAGGGTCCTCCACTCGATGTGCAGACGATTTCCATTCCCCTGAAGGGGAACGAAGCCCTCTGCGCACGCTACGGCGCGACAGCGCAGGGCGCGACTTACGTCTTCCGGCCCGACGGGCACATCCTTGCGCGTTGCCGCGGGATTGATCCTGCCTTCGCGCGCGAGGCGATCGAGGCGGTGTCGAGATTCCGCGCTGGCGCTCCGCGGCAGCCGGTGGATGCGCCGCCCACGATCCACGACCGCGACCGGCTCTACGACGAATTCGCGTCGGTGCTCGACGGCGTGCCGCGGAAGCAGCGCGAGCATGCGCTCGCGCAGCTCGCGATGGCGCTCGCCTACCGCCTGTCGCCGGCCGAGGCCGCCGCGGCGGCAAAGGCTTGTCGTCCCCGCGGTGGTAGGCGGGGACCCAGTCGCGGGTAAGAACCTGGGTTCCCGCCAGAAGCCTGCGGGAACGACAGGAGTGTGGTCAGTCCGTCCCGCCCTCGACCGGGAAGCGCTGCGCGCGCCAGCGCAGCATGCCGCCGGAGAGGTTGGCGACTTTCTCGAAGCCTTCCTTGCGCAGCAGCACGGTCGCTTGCGCCGAGCGAGCGCCCGAGCGGCAGATGGTGACGATCGGTTTTTCTTTCGACAGCTCCTTTGCGCGCGCGAGCAGCGTGCCGAGCGGGATGAGTCGCGCCCCCGGCACATGGCCGAGCGGACCGGTGAACTCGTCAGGCTCGCGCACGTCGACGACCTGCACCAGCGGCCGGAACTCCTCCAGCCAGTTGGGCTGGATCTCCCAGATCCCGGCGAAGGTGTAGATGAGCGGCGCCCAGTCCGGGTCATCCGCCAGCCCCTCCTCGCGCTCGGGCCGGCCGCAGCGCAGGTTCGCCGGGACCGCATGCTCCATCTGCTTCGGGTGCGCGAGGCCGAGGTTGGTCATGTAGCCGACGAAATCGCCCTCGCCGATCGACTCGGCAAGCCGCGGGTTGTAGAGCTTCTCCTCGCCCACGCTCGACGAGGTCAGGCCGCGGTAGTCGTGCCCCGGATAGACGGTGCAGGAGTCGGGTAGCGAGAAGACGCGCTCGCGCACCGAGCGGAAAAGGGTGTGCGCATCGCCCTGCTGGAAGTCCGTGCGCCCGCAGCCGCGGATCAGCAGCGTGTCGCCCGTGAAGCACATCGAGCGATCGTCGAGCACGTAGGTCACGCAGCCGTTGGTGTGCCCGGGCGTGCAGCGGACCTCCAGCGCGCGCTTGCCGAACTCGACGCGCTCGCCGTCCTTGAGGTAGCGGTCCGCGCCTTCGGCGCCGCTGCCCGTGCAGACGGCGATCTTCGAGCCGAGCTTGCGGCGATGCAGCCAGGCGCCGGTGACGTGGTCGGCATGCAGGTGCGTCTCGAGCGTCCAGCAGAGCCTGAGGCCGAGCTCCTCGATGAGCGCCGCGTCGCGCCGCGCCTGCTCGAACACCGGGTCGATCAGCACCGCATGGCGCGCTGCGGCATCCGCGAGCAGGTAGGTGTAGCTCGACGACTGCGGGTCGAACAGCTGCCGGAAGATCAGCATGCCGCGGGGTATAGTTGCCCCATGCACAACTTTACGCCGGTTTCCGCGCTGATTGGCGGCGCGCTCATCGGCCTGGCGAGCGCATGGCTGCTGGCCGCGAACGGGCGCATCGCCGGGGTGAGCACGATCGTGCACGGCATCTTTTCCCCGCCCGAGGCGCAGTGGCGCGCCTGGTTCGTCTCGGGCCTGCTGCTCGCCGGGCTCGCCTGGATCGGTTTTGCGGGGCCTGTGCCTGTGCGCACCAGCCTCTCGGTCGGCTGGGTCGCCGCCGGCGGCCTCCTGGTGGGGTTCGGCACGCGCATGGGCGGCGGCTGCACCAGCGGCCACGGCGTCTGCGGCCTGGGGCGCCTGTCGGTGCGCTCGCTCGTGGCGGTGATCACGTTCATGGCCACGGGGATGATCTCCGCCTTTGTCGTGCGCCACGTTCTCGGAGTCCCGTCGTGAGCGCGCTTCTTTCCGCGATTGCCGCCGGCTTCGTCTTCGGCCTCGGCCTCTGGATTTCCGGCATGGCGAACCCGGCGAAGGTGATCGGCTTTCTCGACATCACCGGCGAGTGGGATGCGAGCCTCGCGCTGGTCATGGCCGGGGCGGTGGGCGTTGTGCTCATCCCGTTCCGGCTCGCGGTGAAGCGCGCCAAGCCGTTGCTCGAGGAAGCCTTCGCCTTGCCGACGCGCAAGGACATCGACGCGCCGCTCGTGGCGGGCTCGGCCCTCTTCGGAGTGGGCTGGGGGATCGTCGGCTACTGCCCGGGGCCGGGAATCACCGCGCTCGCCACGCTCTCGACGGAGTCGGTGGTGTTCGTGGCCGCGATGATGGTGGGCGGGCTCGCGCACCGGGCTCTCACGAAGACCTGAATCGGGTCCCCGCCCCCGCCGGAAGCTCGCGGGGGCAGGCCGTGAAGCCGCGGGGACCTCGGATCAAAGCGGGGTAAACATCGGCACCGGCGGGCCGCCGTCGGTAGGCTTGAACACCACGCGCACTTTCTGCCCGATGCGCACCGCGTCGAGGTCGCAGTCGACGATGTTGGTGAGCATCGTCACGCCCTCCCCCAGCGTCACGTAGGCGATGCAGTAGGGCGCGGGCACGCCGCGGCGCAGCACGCTGTAGCTGTAGATCGTTCCGGTGCCCTTCGCTTCGCGCCATTCGGTGCGCTCGGAGAAGCAGTGCGGGCAGGCCGCGCGCGGATAGTGATGGAACTCGCCGCACGCCGCGCAGCGCTTGACCAGAAGCTTGCCCCGGGCCGCGGCGTCGAAAAACGGCTTCGCTTCCGCGTTCACCGCGGGCGCCGGGATCTTTCTCGCGCTCACGCTCGCTCCAGGACGAGCGTCGCCGAGCCGTGGCGCGTGCCGAGCTGGCCGCCCGTGCCGTGCGCCACCGCGAGATCGCAGTTCTTCACCTGCACCGCGGGATGCGCCTCGCCGCGCAGCTGCCGCACTGCCTCGATCACCTTGGTCATGCCGCCGCGGTTGCCCGGATGGTTGTTGCACAGCCCGCCGCCGTCGGTATTGAAGGGCAGCTTGCCGCTGCCGGAGATCAGGTTCCCGTCCGCGACGAAGCGTCCGCCCTCGCCCTTCGCGCAGAAGCCCAGGTCCTCGATCTGCACGATCACCGTGATCGTGAAGCTGTCGTAGATCGAGACGTACTTGACGTCCGCGGGCTTGACGCCGGCCTCGGCGAACGCCGCGGCGCCCGACCAGGCCCCCGCCGAGGTGGTGAGATCCAGCTTGCCGCCGTTCTGCCCCTTGTTCGCCTCGCCCGCGCCGATCAGCCGGACGAGCGGGCGCTTGAGGCTCTTCGCCACCTCGGGGCGGGCGACGATCACGGCGCCCCCGCCGTCCGACACCACGCAGCAGTCGAGCCGGTGCAGCGGATCCGCGATCATGGGCGAATCGAGCACTTCCTTCACCGTCACCACCTCGCGCAGCATCGCGTGCGGGTTGTGCTGCGCGTGGTGCGAAGCGGCGACCTTGACCCAGGCGAGCTGCTCGCCGGTGGTGCCGAACTCGTGCATGTGGCGCATCGCGACCATCGCGTAGCTGTTGGTCGTGACGATGCCGTAGGGCGTTTCGAAGGGCGCGTCGGGCACCGCGCCCCCGTAGCTCCTCGGCTGCGTGCCGCTCGAGCCTTCGGAGCGCGGCCGGCCGGCGAGCGTGACCAGCGCCACACTGCACTTCCCGGCGGCGATCGCCTGCGCGGCGTGCGCGACGTGCAGCAGATAGGACGAGCCCCCGGTGTCGGTCGAGTCCATGTGCCGGACGCGCAAGCCCAGGTAGTCCACCATCGAGAGCGGCCCGAGGCCCGGCGCATCCCCCGCGCAGAAGTAGCCGTCGACGTCGGCCTTCGCGAGCCCGGCGTCCTCGAGCGCGCCCTTCGCGACCTCCGCGTGCAGCTGCGCGACCGACTTGTCCGCGGCCTTGCGCGCCGGGTGCTCCCAGGCGCCGACGATGCAGGCCTTGCCTTTGATGCTCATTGTTGCGGGAGCGTACCATCCCGGGCGCGGCCACTCCGGGAGGAACTGTGAAAGGGCTGAAGGACAAGGTGGTGATCGTCACCGGCGGTGCGGGCGGGATCGGCGCCGCGGTGTGCGCGCGCTTCGCAGAAGAAGGCTCGAAGGTCGCGGTGTTCGACCTGAACGCGGGCGCCGCGGCGCACGGCAGGGCCTACGCGGTGGACATCACCGACCAGGAGCGCGTGATCGCTGCGGTCGGAAAGGTCGAGCGCGAGCTGGGGCCCGTGGACGTGCTCGTGAACAACGCCGGCTGGGATCGCGCCGCGCCGTTTCTCGAGACCGACGCCGCGCTGTGGCAGAAGATCGTCGCGATCAACCTGATGGGGCCGCTGCACATGCACCACGCGGTACTCAAGGGAATGAGCGCGCGCGGCCGCGGCCGCATTGTCAACGTCGCCTCCGACGCGGGCCGCGTCGGCTCCTCGGGCGAGTCGGTCTACTCCGCCTGCAAGGGCGGCATCATCGCCTTCTCCAAGACGATGGCGCGCGAGCTCGCCGCGAGGCGCATCAACGTCAACGTCGTCTGCCCGGGGCCGACCGACACGGCGCTGTTCCGCGATTTCGCCGGCGAAGGCGAGCGCGGCGAGAAGCTGCGCGCGGCGCTCGCGCGCGCGATCCCGTTCGGGCGCCTCGGCAGGCCCGAGGATCTGCCGGGCGCGATTCTCTTCCTCGCCAGCGACGACGCCGCGTTCATCACCGGGCAGGTGCTGTCGGTTTCGGGCGGGCTGACGATGGCGGGGTAATTCTTCACACCAAGGCCGGGCAATCGTTCACATCCGCGCTCGCGCTGCCTGATGTAGAGTTGGGCGCGATCGCTATTGCAAGTAGGGGGTGCAATGGTCCTCAGTCGGCTCGCTGCCCTGGCACCACTGGCGTTTCTGCTCCTAGCCACGGACGCCTTCGCGCAGGTACTTCCGCCCCGCTCCGTTTCCGACATCCTCGCGGTACTCGAGGCGCACAAGCCGGATCCGGCCAAGATCCGGCAGGCGCGCGAGGCCGCCGTTCTCGAGCGGCCCAGCACCGACGACCGGCTGACGCTCAAGCGCTTCTATCTGGCGCGGGCCGAGGCACGGGGCAACCTCGGGATGGTCAAGGACCAGGTTTCTGATTTCGAGAAGGCCCTCGAGTTGACGCGGCCGCGCGATGGTGATGCACATCTGATCAAGTCGCAGCTGATGTTCGCCGCCACCCTCGCCGATCAGCGCACGCGCGCGTTCGAGATGGCTCGGGAACTGCCTCAGCTAGCGGCTCGCCCGGGAGATCGGTTGGCTGCGCACCGGGTGTTGGTCGGGTTCTACGCGGTCTATGGCGACTTCTCATCCGCTCGCAAGAATCTGGCGGCGGCAGAAGCGGCGTTCGATTCGGTCTCGGGTGACAGGACGATGCACGAGTACTTCAGCCATTTCATCGAGAGCGCGCGGCATCGACTTGCATTGAACGAGGGGAATTTCGACAAGGCAGAAGCACATGGCCTCAAGGCGCTCCAGCACCTGATCGCCTTCCGGAAGGTCCTTCCTCATGTTCCCGCCACCCGGGTCAGGATCAGCCCCCTGACCATGGAGCGGATCCATACCATGATCGAGTACAGCGTCGGCCAGACGCAGCAGCGCATGGGCAAGCTCGTCGAAGCCGAGCTCACCGTCAGGAACCTGCTCACGCGCACGCTCGGATCCTTCGGCAAGCACTCGCCCGACGCGGCCGCTGCGCTTGCGCAGCTCGCCTCGGTCGTCTTCGAACAGGGCCGGTTCGATGACGCGGGCCAGCTCGCGCGGGCGGCGACCGAGATCTATGGGCTCGTGGGCGCCGCTCCTGCGACATACTTTCGTGTCGAGGCAAGCCGCATCCTTGCGAGCGCCCATGTCGAGCGCGGCGCATACGCGGAGGCTGCCGAGGCGTTCGCGCGCCGCCGGCAGGCGATCGAGACCGACGCCGAGTACGCGGAGCGCGTTGGCTGGGAAGATCCCCTCTGGGCATATGCGCTGGTGCGGCTGGGGAGAGCCGAGCCCGCGCTGGAGATGACGCGGCGGCAATACGATCGGGCGCGCGAGCGCTGGGGCGAGGCCTTCTACCCGAGTGCGGAAGCCCGCGCATTCCTCGCGCTTGCTCTCGCAGCAAAAGGGGCGCGCGAGGAAGCGCTGCTGCATTTCCGCGCCGCGATCCCGATCCTTCTTGAGGACGCGCGCATCGGGCGGCAGGGCGAAGCTTTCGCCAAGAGTCGCAGGCTCGAGCGGCTCCTCGAGGCGTACGTCGGCCTGCTTGC
>Ga0187893_10011016_pt1 | contig 13260 bp, 5 predicted proteins | sample MA1701074metaG_FD_139574 | JGI IMG/M metagenome (GOLD analysis project Ga0187893, IMG submission 139574) | White microbial mat communities from a basaltic lava cave in the Kipuka Kanohina Cave System on the Island of Hawaii, USA - MA170107-4 metaG ...
TTCCTCCCGCAATTGCGTGTTGCTGGTTTGCGCTTCAGCCAGCTTCCGCTCGGTCTCCCGCAGGGATTGTGTCTGCTGCTCATCGCGCGCGAGCCATCGCTCCTGGTCGTGACTCAACTGCTGGTAGCGCAGAATCAGCCAGATCAGCGCGCCGCCGAGCACGGTCAGTCCGGTCACCATAACCAACGCAGGGATCGGTTGCGCCAGCCAGGCGATGAGTCTTTGGCGCAAGCCGGCCGGTTCGGGAGTGGGGAGAACCGCGGCCGGTTGCCACGTCCCTGATTTCGCGACAACGGTTGACTCGACGACGGACTCAGCCAGCGACAATCCCACACCAGGTTCCTCTGTCTCCGGGGCCGCGACAATCTCTCCCTCGTCAAGTACTTTGATCAATGCGCGGGCCGTGGCGACTCTTTGCCATCCGTCGGGCAGGCTATCCAGGTAGCTTTCCAGCCGCCGGCGCTCGCGGGCCGAGAGTTGTCCCTGCGCGTACTGATCAATCAGGTCGTCTTCAACGCTTTGCAACTGCGCGAACAGTTCGTCATCCATGAAATATTGCGCCGCGATGGCCTCCTGCTCGGCCTCCGGCAGCATTCCCAGGAGATAGGCGGCGAGTTTTTTACGGTCTACGGTCTCTGATTGCATCAACGTACGCAACCTCCCAAGCCATGATGACCTCGCGCGGAGGTTTACTTCATTATTATTTTTGTTGAGTCAAACACTCCTGTACGCACTTCTCCAGTTCCCGCCGGCTTCGCAACACCCGCAGGACGAGCGCATTGGAGGTAACGTCAAGTTGCTCAGCCAAGGCCTTTCGTTGCCCGGCATCGCTTTTATGATACCGCACGAACAGTTGGCAGTCGTCCTCAGGCAGCCGCCGCAGGCAGCGCCGCAGACAATCGTGGCACTGCGCGGCATACACTTTTCGGTCGTAGTTCGGTCGCCACAGCCGCTTGAAGAGCTTTTTCAACCGTTGCGCCAGCAGGTCCCGGCGCCGCTGCTTGCGCGTTTCTTCGAGCGCCACAAAACGAGCGAACCCGTGCAGGAAGGCCATCAACGGGTCCTCGCTGGCGCTGGTCAGCTCCGCCCCCCCGCTGAACTTCTCCAGCGCGCGCGCGATGGTCTCATCGGCCAGATCCTCTGGGTCGGGGAATCGCCGGACGGAAAAATACTTGACCAATTTCCTGCGCGCTGTCTCGTACTCTTCCGCGCTGCGGAACAACTCGCGCGCCATTTTCACCTCCACTCCCCTTGCAAGACGAATGCGCTCCAGTAATAAGGCGAACGCCACGCGGGCTGGCGCAGCATCGAGATTTGCGCTTGGCGCAAGGCAGCCGCCGGACGCAACCGCTGCTTGAGCATTCCCCGGTAGAACCGGATCATCAGTTCTTTTGTCCCTTCGTCTTCGACCTTCCACAGACTGGCCACAACGCGCGCGGCGCCGGCGTACATAAAGCCGCGCGTCAAACCGACCAGGCCCTCGCCCCGGACATCTTTGCCGAGCGCCGTCTGGCACGCGCTGAGGGTCACCAGGTCGGCCGAGAGCTTGAGGTGGTTGTAGACGTCATCGAGCCGTAGCAGCCCATTCTGCTCCCGCTTCTGCTCGTCGAAGAGCGAGAGCGCCAGGCCGGACAACGACGGCTGCTTTTCGTTGAACAGGCCGTGCGTGGCAAAGTGAACGTACCGATACCTGGCCATCTCGGAACTGGTCGCCGCCGTATAGTTGGCCGCGAAATCACGTCGCACTGCGCTCTGCCCCGGCGGCGTGAGCTTGGCAATCGCTTCGACTTCTTCGCCGCTCCCGCGTAAGCGAACAAGCGCGATGGCGTCACGCAGCCGCCGCCTCTCAACGGCCTGCGCGGTCGCGCTGGCGGGCGGGGATTGAGACGGGGCAGGGTTTTGCGCCGCGCGGCCGCCCGAAGCGAACCGCTCATCTTCCGCATCGAAGACCGGGTCGGCCAGCGCCGCAAAGAGTTGCGGCGCTGGCGCGCGCCCGGCTAATTCGCGCCGCAACACCACCAATGTCGAAGCCGATGGCAAGCTGACGATCTCGCGCCCAACGACCAAGGGCGTCGCGGGCGACACGCGCTTGCTCTTTGTCCCACGCGAAGCCGCTGTGGCCAGCGGCTCTGGCAACACAGCGAATGGAATGTATTGCAATCGCCCGTCAGGAACAATGACCAAACGCTTCCGGCCCAATTCTGCCGCGGCTGGCGCGAGCGCCATCTCGCTTAATTCAAGCGTGGCTGCCCGGGTTTCGGCGTCGAGTTTGGCCGTGCGCCGCCGATATTGCGCTGGCGTTTCGCCGGTGCGTTGTCCACGTGGCGCGGAGAGGTGCTCAGCGAGCCGTTTGGCGGCCTCCTCGATCCTGGCGCGCGGCGGCAGCTCATAGCTGTGAATCGTGTCAGTCGTGACGGCCCAGAGATAACTGCGCTCTTCGCCGAGCGCATATTCGAGCAGGAGCGTGTCCGCGTCGAGTAACTCCCGTTGGATTTCAGCGAGGCTTGATGGCTGCGGCTGCGTGATGGCGGCGTAACCCGGACTCTTCTGACGAATTTCCGCCCGGACTTGCTGTAGTTCGATATTGAGCGCGCCAATCTCTTTCTCCAGCGCCGCCGCCAGCGCCGCCGTCCGCTGATTGCTTTTGAGCCGCACAACGAGATCGGCTTTGTCAGCGAGTCGTTGTTGCAAAGACCGTTCGCGCTCCAATAGCGCCGCATCCACCCCGCGACGGATGTCAGCCCGGGCCTCGGTCAAAAGTTCGAGCAGGCCGCGGGCGCGGGCACGGGCGCTGGCCTGTAGCGCGGCGGCGGCGTGCTCTTCGCGGGGGCGCTCCCGGCGCAGCCGCATGAGCAGATCAATGTAAAATTCGTAATACTTTTGCGCCGAGGCGAAATAGCTGACGCGCAGTTCCTGGCTGACGACCTTGCGGCGCAGCGACTCCACGATGTTGAGGGCCATCTCGATCTGCGCGCGCGCTTCATCGAGCTTGCCTTGGTCACGCGCGACCCGCGCCAGGCCGTGAAGCGTTGTGGCCTCGCGGCTCCGATCACCCAAAGCGCGCGTGATCGGGAGCGATTGCTCCAGGTACTCCAACGCCTTCGCCGGGGCGCCCGATGAGACATACGCCAATCCGATATTGCTCAGTGTGACCGCTTCGCCGTCGCGATCTCCGGCTGCGCGATAGAGCGGCAGCGCCTGGATGAAGTGTTCCAGCGCCTTCTGATACTCGCCTGACGAGGCGTAAGCCGCGCCAATATTGCCCAAGTCTGTCGCTTCCCCGATGCGGTCCCCGACCGCGCGATCAAGCGACAGCGCCTGGTTGAAATATTCCAGCGCCTTCTGGTACTCGCTCATTGAAGCATAGACTTGGCCGACGTTGCTGAGCGTGATCGCCAGCCCACGGCGATCATCAACCTCCTGTCTAAGCCGGCGCGCCTGGTCGAGATATTCCAGCGCCGTCTGATACTCGCCAAGCAAATTGTAGAGCAGGCCGATGTTGTTGATCGCTTGCGCCTCGCCTCGACGATCGCCGGCCTTCCGGCTGAGCAACAGCGCCTGGTCATAGTGTTCCAGCGCCTGCTGGCTCTCGCCCAGATAGCGATAGAAATAGCCGAGGTTGTTGAGTGTGGCGGCTTCTTCGCGGGGACCAGCCGCCGCGCGCACGAGCGGCAGCGTCTGGCGAAAATGCTCCAGCGCCTTCTCTTTCTCGCCCAGTTCGTCATAGACATAGCCGAGGTTGTTGAGCGCCTCCGCTTCGCGAAAGCGGTCACGCAGTTCGCGGCTAAGCCGGAGCGTTTGGGAGAGAGGCTCCAACGCCGCCTGCGGGTCGCCCAACCTGGTGTAGGAATAAGCAATGGCGTTGAGCGCCGCCACTTCCCCCTCGCGCCCTTCGCGGTCGCTCAGGGCGCGCCAAAGATCCAATGCCTGGCGGGCATGCGCCAGCCCCGTCTGTGGCTCTCCCAATGCGACATAGACATAAGCCATGTTGGTGAGCGTAGTGGCCTCTCCCGGACGATCCGCCAACGCGCGCCGCAATTGGAGCGCCTGATTGTAGTAGTTCAGCGCCTCCCGGCCCTGACCCAGCCGATTGTGAACCAGACCCAGAATGTTGAGCGTGCGGGCCTCCTGGGCGCCGTCGCCCGCGGCGCGCCAGAGGGGAAGCGCCTCTTTATACTTTTCGATTGCCGTTCTCAGAGGCTCCGCTGTCCCTTGCGCCCGGAGCGCCTCCCCTTGCGCAAAAGACCTTTGCGCGGCGATGCGCGGGCCATCTTGCGGTGTAGCGGCCCGTAATTCCGCAATCTTCACTTCGTAGCGCCCGGGCTTGGCCTCTTTCTCTAACGACCGCGCCTTCAGCCGGTAGAGACCTGTAGCTTCTGTCACGAAGAAGACCGGCTCTGGTCCTTGAGCGCCATTTGGGCTGTCCACTTCGACAAGCTGTTTGTCGTCCGGGCCAAACAGCGCGACTACAATATCAATTCCGCGCTGCTCGACCACCACATGCAGAAACTGCCCCGCCGCAAGCGCGATTTGATAGGCGTGCGTCTGGCCGCCAGCCAGTTCCCGTTCAATCGGTTTATCGAGTTCCAGTATGCGGACGTCCTGATTGTTTTGCGCGGCGTTACTGTGTGAGCCGAACCAGAGAAGCGCGCCAAGCCAGAGCGCGATTGCGCAATGGATAGCTGATCGAATTGGTTTAATTTCTACCCTGCCCATTGTTCGCTCACCTCCATTCGCCTTGCAGGATGAACGCGCCCCAGTAATAAGGCGAACGCCAGTCCGGCTCGCGCAGCATCGAGATTTGCGCCTGGCGCAAGGCCGCCGCCGGACGCAACCGCTGTTTGAGCATTCCCCGGTAGAAGCGGATCATCAGTTCTTTCGTTCCTTCGTCTTCGACCCTCCACAAACTTGCGACGACGCGCGCGGCCCCGGCGTACATAAAGCCGCGCGTCAAGCCGACCAACCCTTCGCCCCGGACGTCTTTGCCGAGCGCGGTCTGGCACGCGCTCAGCGTTACGACTTCGGCGGGCAGGTTCAGGTTGTAGACTTCGCCCAATCGCAGCAGCCCGTTCTGCTCGCCCCCCTGCTCATCCACGAGCGAAAGGAGAATTCCGCTCAACTCTGAATGCTGATCGTTGAGTAGGCCGTGCGTGGCGAAGTGCGCGTAGCGATATTTGGCCATCTCCGTGCTCTTCACCGCGGCAAAGTTGGCCTCGAACCCATAAGCCAGTTTGCTCATTCCCGCCACAGCGAGCCTCGTGATGGATTCGGCCTCTTCGCCGCTGGCGCGAAGCCGAGGGATGCCGCGGCCATCACGCAATGGTCCGACAGCGCGAATAACCGGATTCAGGTCAGCAGGCTGGGGAGAGACCTCGGTCTGCGTGGCGCCGCTCTGAGACTCGGCCTTCCTCAACTCCTCGCATTTATCGCGTTGTTTGACCCGTTCGTCGCACACATCGAAGACCGGGTCGGCAAACGCCGCGACCAGCTTCGGCGCGGGCTTGCGGCCGGCCAGTTCGCGCCGCAAAACCGCAATCGTCGAGGCCGACGGCAAACTGACGATCTCGTGCCCCACGATCAATGGCTGGGCGCCGGCGCCACGACTGCTTTTCGCTCCGCGCGTTTGAGCCTCCACGCCCGGCTTCGGCAAAACGGCGAAGGGAACGTATTGCAACATCCCATCGGCGACGATGACCAACCGCTTCTTTCCCAACTGCGCGACGGCTGGCGCGAGCAGCGTCTGGCTCAACTCCATCGCGGCGGCTTGAGTTTTGGCGTCAAGCTCCTCGACTCGCGCCTGCTGCTGCGCCGATGTCTCGCCCGTTCGCTGGCCTCTCGGCACAGTCAGACCAGCCAGTAATTTCTCAGCGGCGCGGTTGATTGTGGCGCGGTTGGGCAGTTCATAGCTTTTGATCGGACCCGCCGAGCTAACAACCCAGAGGTAACTGCGTTCTTCGCCGAGCGCGTATTCGAGCAGAAGGGTGTTGGCGTCGAGCAGACGCTGAAACTTTGCAACCGTGAGCGGCTCCGGCTGGGTCAGCGCCGCGTAGCGCGGGCTGGTGGCGCGAATCTGCGCTTCGACGCCTTGGAGTTCATTGTAGAGCGCTTCGAGTTCTTTGGCGGCGGCTTCGGCCTGTCTTGATGTTTGCTCGTTGCCGGACAGGCGAATTCGGCGGTCAGCCACCCCAGTGATCAGTCCCTGCAGTTCGCGCTCGCGTTTGAGCAGTGTGGGGTCAGCTCCTTGGCGAATCTCAGCGCGCGCTTCACCGAGCAACTCGATCAGGCTGCGGGCACGTTTACGTTCACTGGCTTGCATCGCTGCCGTTGCGTGCTCTTTCGTGTGATACTCTTTATACAATCGCATGAGCAGGTCAATGTAGAACTCGTAATACCGTTGCGCGGAGGCAAAGTAGGAAGACCGCAACTCATGGCTAACGACATTGGCCCGCAACGACTCGATGATGCTGATCGCGGTCTCGATCTGCGCGCGCGCTTCGCTGAACCGATCACGATCACGCTCCACGTGCGCGATCCCAAAGCGCGCTTCCGCTTCCCCGCTCCGCGCGCCGACAGCGCGCTGCAGCGGCAGCGCCTCCTGGAAAGTATCAATCGCCTGCTGGCGCTGTCCCAGGTAGTAATAAGCTCCGCCGATAGCTGTAAGTGTATTTGCCTCGCCTTCGCGATTACCAATTTCACGCCGGATGAGCAAGGCCTGGTTGAAGTAGGAGAGCGCCTGTTGATAGTCGCGTTGGCGGAAATAAGTCATGCCGATGGTGTGGAGCGCGGTGGCTTCGCCAGGGCGGTCACCGGTAGCGCGCCGGATGCGCAATCCTTGCTGGTGGTAGTCGAGCGCCTGCTGCTGATCCCCGCGGTCGGCATGCACAGAGCCGATGTTGCCGAGCGTTTGGGCTTCCCCGACGCGGTCACCCAGGGCGCGCCGCCTCTGCAAGGCCTGGTCATAGTAGGCGAGCGCCTGCTGATAACTCCCCAGGTTGTAGTAAACGAGACCGAGATTGTTTAGCGTGCCTGCTTCTGCGCGATGGTCGCGGGCGGCGCGCAGCGCGAGCAGGGCTTGATGATAGGAGTCGAACGCTTGTTGGTAATCATTCAGGGCATCGTAGGCCTCACCCAGCACGGCCAAGGCTAATCCTTCTCCGCGCTGGTGCTTCGACTCGCGAAAGAGCGGCAGCGCTTGGCGATAGGCCGCGATCGCTTTTTGCTGATCCCCCATCTCGCTGTAGACCTTACCTATGCCAGTGAGAACATAAGCTTCCCCAAGGCGATCATTGTTGGCGCGCGCCAACTGTAATGCCTGATCATAGTAGGCGAGCGATTTTTGGTACTCGCCCAATACTTTGTAAGCGTCGCCGATGTTGTTGAGGATGATGGCTTCTCCGCTACGGTCTGGGCCCGCGCGCAAGAGCGTCAGCGCCCGCTCGTAATAATCGAGCGCCGTCCGCTTATCTCCCCAGTCGCTGTGGATGTTGCCGATGTAGTAGAGCGTGGGGGCCTCCCCGAGCTGGTCACCAGCGGCGCGAAAGAGCGGGAGCGCCTGGTTGTAGTAATCGAGCGCTCGTTGTCGCTCGCCCAAAGCGTCCTCGACCCGGCCCAGGCCATAAAGCGCCCTGGCTTCCCTGGCGCTGTCACCCAGGGCTTGCCAGAGACGACGCGCCTCCTCGTATTTCTCGCCCGCCTGGCGTTGGGATTCCGCTCCGGGTTGAGCTTTCAGTTGGTCTCCCGCCGACAAAGCTTGCTCGGCCAGGATGCGATTGCGGTCCGCCGTAGTGGCCGGGCGTAACTCGGCCATCCAAGCTTGATAGCGCCCGGGCTTGGCATCTTTCTCCAACGACCGCACTTCCAGCCGATAACGTCCATCTGCCTGCGTTATGAAAGAGAGTAGCTCCGGCCCCTGCGCGCCATTCGGGCTATCCACTTCGATAAGTTGTTTGCCATCCGGCCCCAGCAGCGTCGCCACCACATCAATGCCTCGCTGTTCGACCACCACGCGCAAAAACTGTCCCTCCGCCAGCGTCATCAGATACGTGTGCGTCTGGCCGCCCGCAAGTTCGCGCTCAATCGGCTGGCCCACTTCGAGCGATTGTGGTGGCGATTCATTCTTCGCCTGGCTGGGCGCCGGGGTTTGCTGTTGTCTGAAGTGACCGGCGATGGGCTGCGTTTCGGCTGAAGTCGCTGGCCAGGATGTTGAAAGAAGCCCGGCGGTGAGCGCCAGCGCAACGCCGGAGAAAACAAACCATCGTCTCCACCGGCGCAGAATGCTCCGAGAGGTAATGCGGCTGATCACTATAAGATCTCCTGTGATGGCGGATGAAAAGCGATCGCAGCTTTTACACGGCTAAGGCGTCCGCTGCGAATTTAAACTTCATTACGTCGAATTGTTCTGTCTTTCCCGTCCGTCATCATACACCTTTTGCAGCGCGCATCTCTACTCACGCCGTTATGTTTTTCCCGCGAAGGCTTGTCACTACCCAACTCTTTTCACTGCGGATGCCGCGACCTTGCGTCGCGGAGCTTCACGGTGGTCGCTACAATACCTGCCAATTCCCCAGATGCCGCGAGCTTGTCTCATTGGTATCTACACAAATTTTCGAGACTGTTCTTCGCGGCTTTGCCGCCCGATGTACGGAAGTGGCTCTGCCCTTCCGGAAGCTCTGTTTTTTTCCTGGGGCTACGCCCCGACTGTTTGGCGCACTGAAAATTGCCCGGAAATCCGCTCTCTACTTAATCCTAAAGCGATGGGGGCACAGCCCCGAAGAAAAAGAGCGCCGTTCCCGGAAGGGCAGAGCCACTTCCGCACATCGGGCGGCAAAGCCGCGGGAAAAACACAATTCAAAATCTGTGTAGATACCAATGAGACAAGCTCGCGGCATCGGGAGAAAGCAAAAGATTTGGGTAATGACATGCCGCAACTGCTTTCAGCTTGTCATCGCTCACCTCCATTCCCCTTGCAGAATGAAGGCGCTCCAGTAATAAGGCGAACGCCACTCCGGCTGGCGCAGCATCGAGATTTGCGCCTGGCGCAACGCCGCCGCGGGGCGCAACCGCTGTTTGAGCATTCCCCGGTAGAAGCGGATCATCAACTCTTTCGTCCCTTCCTCTTCGACCTGCCACAAGCTGGCTGCGACACGCGCAGCGCCGGCGTACATAAAACCGCGCGTCAAACCGACCAGCCCTTCGCCTTTGATCTCTTTGCCGAGCGCCGTCTGGCACGCGCTCAGCGTCACCAGATCAGCCTGCAATTTGAGGTTGTAGACCTCGCCCAACCGCAGTAATCCGTTCTGTTCTTGCTTCCGCTCATCCACGAGCGAGAGCAGAATCCCGGTCAGCTCCGGATGTTTGTCGTCGAGCCAGCCGTGCGTGGCAAAAAGCACGTGGCGATATTCGCCCAGTTCCGGGCTGGTCGCCGTCGCGTGGTTGGCCTCGAAACCGAGCGCCACTTTGCTCATCCCCGGCGGCGCGAACGTCGCAATGGTTGTGGCCTCCTTGCCGCTCTCCCGAAGTCGTGGCAATCGCAGCCGCTGTTCGGGATCGCCGGCGCCAGCGCCGAGCCACGTCCGGAGGACTCGGTCTTGCGGCGAAGGCAAAATGGTTGAGGGTTTGGCCTGAGCGGCGGCGCGTTGCGCGGCGCGCGCCGCCTCACCGAGCCGTTCATCCACCTCGTTCTCATTGAAGACCGGGTCGGCCAGCGCCGCAAAGACCTTCGGCGCCGTTTGGCGTCCGGCCAACTCGCGCCGCAACACTGCAATCGTCGAAGCCGACGGCAAACTGATGATCTCGTGATCAATGATCAACGGCTGGGCGCCGGCGCTGCGCCTGCTCCGCGCTCCGCGCGTTTGAGCCGCCCCGCCCGGCTTCGGCAAGGCGGCGAATGGGACGTATTGCAACGCCCCATCGGCGACGATGACCAGCCGCTTCTTCCCCAACTGCGCCGCGGCCGGCGCAAGCAGCATCCGGCTCAACTCCGCCGCCGCCGCCTGAGTTTTGGTGTCAAGTTCTGCATTACGCTTCCGTTGCGCCGGGGTCACGCCCGCTTCTCTCACCACAGTCAGGGCAGCCAGCAGCTTTTTAGCCGCGTCTTCGACCTGCGCGCGCTTAGGCAGTTCGTAGCTTTTGATCGGGCCAATTGAGTTTACAACCCAGAGATAGCCACGATCTCTGCCCAAAGCATATTCAAGCAGCAGTGTCTCAGAGTCGAGCAGGCGCCGGATCTCGGCCAGCGTGATCTGTTGAGTAAGGGCGGCGTAGCGAACGCTAGTGGCGCGAATTTGCGACTCGACACTTTGGCGCTCAAGATTCAGGGCCTCGATTTCCTGGGCCGCCCTCACTGCCTGCTCAGAGCCAGGGGGCAATCGGATATACAACACTCCTCTGGCCGTGAGCTTTTGCTGGATTGTGCGCTCGCGTTCAAGCAATGCTGGAGCAATGCCCTGATGAATGTCAGCTCGAGATTCGGTCAGCAGCTCAAGCAAACTGCGAGCGCGGGCGCGTTCACTGGCTTCTAACGCCGCCTCGGCGTACCCTTCAGTTGGGTGTTTCTGGTGGAGTTGCATCAGCACACCGATATAAAAGCTGTAATACTCCCACACTTTGTTGAAATAGGAAGCGCGCAGTTCACGTCCCGCGATCCCGGCGCGTACTGACTCGATAACCTTGATAGCCTGCTCGATTCCGGTCTGCGCTTCTTTAAGTTGGCCGCGGTTATACGCCAGCTTCGCCATATGGCCGAGAGCGGCGGCTTCGATGTTTTTCTTCTTCAAGTCCCGGCTCAGCTTGAGCGCTCGTTGGTAACAATCGAGCGATTTCTGAGGTTCATGCAAAGAGGCGTAAAGATCACCGAGGTAAGCATAGCTTATGCATTCTCCGAAACGATCACCTGTCTCCTGGCTGAACGAGAGCGATTGAGTAAGGTGGTCGAGCGCTTTTTGGTTTTCTCCCAGCAACATTTCAACGCTGGCCAGATTGCCGAGCACATAAGCCTTATTCTCGCGGTCTCCGATAGCCTCGAAGATCCGGAGGGACTCTCTGAGGTAGTCACGCGCTTTCCGGTGCGCCTCCACTTCATCCATCTCCCTACAGGTCGAGCCCATATTGCTCAGCGTGATGGCTGCCGCTCGAGGCTCATTGATCTGCTGTTGGATCGCCAGCGCCTGCTGATCGTATTCGATCGCTTTCTGGTACTCGCCCAACTCGTCGTAGAGAGCGCCCACGTTTCTGAGCAAAGTAGCCGTTCCTTTTTTGTCGCCAAGAGCCTGCTTGAGTTGCCTGGCCCGGCTATAACAACTGAGCGCCTGCGTCAGATCGTTAAGGTCTTTGTAGACCGAGCCGAGGGTATTGAGCGCCTCGGATTCGCCGAGAGGCTCTTTGATCGCTTGCAACAAGGCCAGCGATTGGTTGAGATAATCGAGCGCCTTGGGGAGATCGCCTAAGGCTTGATAAGCCGCGCCGAGATTATGCAGTGTCGCTCCCTCGACGCTCCGGTCGCCGGCGGCGCGCAATAAGGGCACGGCTTGCTGGTAATGGTCAATCGCCTTCTGCTTCTCTCCCATTTCGCTGTAGGTTGCGCCGATATTGTTAAGTGATTGCGCTTCCGCGGCGCGATTGCCGATGGCCCGTCTGATCGCCAGCGCCTGGTTGAAGTAATCGAGCGCTTTCTGCGTCTCACCCCAGGAGCCATAGAGACCACCGAGATTGTTGAGGACGGTTGATTCACCGTGACGGTTGCCGATGGCCTGTAATAGCGGCAATGCCTGATTGAAGTAGTCAAGCACCTTCTGCTTTTCGCCGAGATAGAGGTAATTCACGCCTATATTGACGAGAGCATAAGCTTCGCCGCCGCGGTCTTTTACTTCCCGGAAGAGCGGTAAGGCTTGAGTAAAGTGATCAATCGCTTCTTGCCGCTTACCCAAATCGCTGTAGGACGTGCCAAGATTATTAAGCGCCGTGGCCTCGCCGCTGCGATCACCAAGCTCCCGATAGAGCCGCAGCGCCTGGCTGTAGTAGTTGAATTCCTGCTCCCTATTGCTCAAATCGTTGTGAGCACTGCCGAGATCAACGAGCGTTTGGGCCATCCTGGCGCGGTTGTTTGTGCTTTGCCACAACCGTAGCGCTTCCTCGTACTTGACGATGGCTTGACTCGAGGTTGCTGCCGTCCGCTGCGCGCGCAGCAGCTTTGCCTCAGCCAAGGCTCGTTCGGCGGCAATATTAGTTTTGTCCTGTGCGGTCGCTGCCCGGAGTTCTTCAATCCTTACCTGGTAGCGCCCTGCAGCCGCATCCTTTTCCAGCGAGCGCACTTCCAAGCGATAATTCCCAGGCGCCTCCGCCACGATGAAAACAGGTTCAGGCCCCTGCGTCCCATTCGGGCTGTCCACTTCAAAAAGCTGTTTGCCGTCTGGCCCAAACAGCGTCGCCACCACATCAATCCCACGCTGCTCGACCACCACATGCAGGAACTGCCCCGCCGCAAGTGTGATCTGGTAAGCATGCGTCTGGGCGCCAGCCAGTTCTCGTTCAATCGGTTTACCGGGTTCCAGCGGACGAACATCCTGGTTATTTTGCGCGGCGCCGCTGGGCGGGCCAAGCCAGAGAAGCGCGCCGAGGCTGATCGCGAGCGCGCCGAAGATCGCCATTCGCAGTGCGATCCATCGAGCGGATCGCCGGGTCGCAGATCGAGTCATCACTATACCTCCGGTTAAGACAGGCCAAGCGTCTGCCGTGATTGGTTGATCGGGCGAGCAGGCAAGCTGGAAAGCTCGTCCCACGAACTGCTCGGGCTGATGTGACGGCGTTGAGCGATAAAGCTGTGAATGATGATTACGAAACCGATTATTTACACTCCGAATCGAGACTGGTCAAGATGGGGCGCCTCGGTTGATCAAAAACGATCCGGCTATTCGCCGGTTATTTGCCAGTTATTTGCTTGAAACTCTGAAGTGTAGGGGCGGGTTTTCCCCGCCCGCATCTGCTGACGAGGCGCTTGGGCGGGGAAAACCCGCCCCTACACTCAAGCCGCGTTTACGGGATGAAGAGCGTGTCAACCAGTTCAATGGCTTTGATTCCGCATAACGGACGACGTGTCCTCCACCTTGTCTTAACTGAATGGCGCAGGCATACTGCCGCCGCGTTCAGCTATGCGTATGTGATCAGACTACGGCGGACGATGAGCCGCTTGGCTCAGGCGTTCGATTCTCTCCTTTCACTTTATATATCGCGGGATCGAGGCTTTTTGTCGCATCGCGTCAAGAA
>Ga0187893_10011017_pt1 | contig 13259 bp, 5 predicted proteins | sample MA1701074metaG_FD_139574 | JGI IMG/M metagenome (GOLD analysis project Ga0187893, IMG submission 139574) | White microbial mat communities from a basaltic lava cave in the Kipuka Kanohina Cave System on the Island of Hawaii, USA - MA170107-4 metaG ...
AGGAATGCTGACGTCGCGCGCCGGGGCTCGAAGAAGATCGAACTCTCGAGGAGTTTCTCCCCGTAGGCATAGCCCGTTGCGGCGTCGAGGCTAACGAGGGCGCCCACGTCGGAATTCTTCATCTGAAGAAGAGCCTGGGCCACTCCCCCGAGGCTCCAGGCCACGAGACCGAAAGCACCGTCCGAGACCTCGGGGTAGCCGTGCATTTCCTGGATCGCGAATTCCAGGTCCCGGATCTGGGCATCGACGGCGAGGGCGTCGTACGCGGCCTCGACGTCTTCTCTCGCGGGAAGGGTGGGGAGGGCGACGACGACGTAGCCGTGGCTCGCCAGGTACTCGCAGAGAACGGTGTTCATGTAGAAGGGGCCGGTGAGTCCAGCGGAAACGAGCAAGAGGGGAAACGGCCCCGAAGCCCGAGGTGCTTTCTCGACCGCCGCCGTCTCCGCGGAGAAGAGCGATTCGAGCGACGCCTCCGAGAGCGGGAAGCCGTAGGTTGCGAGCCGCCCGCGGAGGCTCTCGCGGCCGTCGGCGCCATCCGCGTACCGGCCGAAGGTCACGGGTTTCGCGCCGGACGCCGTACGCTCGGCGGGATACCAGATCGACATCGTGACCGGTCGGGCGCGATGGTCTCCCGCGGCGCGGAACGGCCGGGAGTAGTCGAGCGATTCGACCTGCTCGAAGCCCACGCCGTGGGGCCCCGGCTCGAGTCCTCCCCACAGAACCGCCGCCGAAAGGAGCGCGAGGTAGCTCACGAAGCGAGATTAGCGCGCTCTCTTTCCACTCGTAAGCGCTTCACCCCTTCCTTCTTGATCCGGGCGCAGACGCTCTGGAAGCTCTCGAAGTTCTCGACGATGCGGGCGAAGATGTTCATCGCGACCGGACCGGTCGGCATGCTCGGCTTCGCCCCCCGGCCGTAGAAGAACGCGAGCTCCGCCATGTCCTCGGGCCAGTCGATGAGGACTCCGCCGTCGATCCGATAGAAACCGATCTCGCTCGGAAGCGGAAGCGTCGTCTGGTGCTCCGGGCCGATGCGAAGGGAAGGGTCGATGGGGAGATAGGTCTCGGGGCCCGACCACATCGCGTGGTTGAGCTCGCCTTCGAACGGAAGCGCCTCCCAGATCGCGCTCGAAGTGCGAGGCGCCTCCTTCTCGAGAAGCTCGGCGATCGCGGTCACGTTCTCGGCGGGAAAAACGAGTCGCAGGCGTCGCACCGTATTTCTGTATCACAAGAGTTGTGGAATCGCACGTCAGAGAGGTGCGGCGGCGGCCGCCCGGAGCGCCCGGTGCACGACCGCGGGATCGCCGAGCCGCCTGCGGAGCTCGCGCTCGAGGGCGCCGATGGGAAAAAGGTTCTGGGGTGCGCGGGGCTCCTTGTGGGGAACGGAGGCGTATCGCGGAAGCGTCTTCGCCGCGAGGCTCGCGAGCGACCGCACTCTCGACAACGGCAGCTCCGCCGAAACCTCGAGCCGTGCCACGCCCGAGAACGGGTGGCCTCGCTCCCCTCCGAGGCGAAGGTAGCTCGAGTAGCGCCGGTAGGAAGTCGTCGTCAGGAAGAGCGGCGTGCGCTCGAAGGGCTCGAGGCGTCCCACCACGCGCTCGAGCTCGGAGGGGAGATAGCTCACGTGATGGGACTTGACGTATCCGAGGACGCCTTCGCGAGCGTGGTGCATCGACAAGGGACCGTCGACGACGAGAAGGTCGAAGCCCTTCTCGAGATCGGTAACCTCGATCTCGAGCCTCCGCAGGCGCTCCTGCAGAGCCGAAAGAAGCTGGGCAAGGGATTCACCCGCGACGGGCTCCGGAGCGTAGACTCCCGCCTCGGTCACGAGCGGCGCCGCGTCCGCGCAGGCGGTAAAGAGCTGTCGCCGCACCTGGATCTCCCGGATCTCGGCGCGCGCACCGACCGCGACAACGCCCGCGGCGTACGACGCGCAGAGGCCCCGGCGGAGCTCCGACTCCTTCTCTTCGAGCCACACGACAGCGTCGACGCGGCGAACGCCGTCCACGAACGCGACTCGGGGGGCAACTCCGGGCGGCTCCGGGGGGATCGGCGCCCATCGTTCCGCGGGGACTTCGACTCCGGGATCGACCTCGGCGGCCGAAGGCACCATCTCGAAGGCGTCGAACGCGCTCCCGTACTCGGGGTCCCACGCCTCGACGAAGATTCGAGGGGTCACAGCACGACCCTCGTCACCGTCGACGTCACCGGGTTCTTGCTCACGCGGTACTGCACCGGGATCCGTGCGGCAAGGTTTCCCTGGTGGGTCACGACTCCGACCATCCGGCCGCGGCTTCCGAGCTCCTCGATCGCCGAGGCGACGACCTCGAGCGTCTCGTCGTCGAGGGTTCCGAAGCCCTCGTCGAGAAACAGCGACTCGAGGCGGGCGGAGCCCTTCGCGGCGAGCTCGGCGGTCTGCTCGGCGAGAGTGAGCGCGAGAGCGAGGGAGGCGAGAAACGTCTCGCCCCCGGAGAGCGTCCGCGCCGAGCGCCGCTCGTCGGCGCTTCGGTGGTCGATGACCTCGAAGTTCAGCCGTTCGTCGTACTCGAATGAATACTGGCCGCTCGAGAGCTCGTGGAGAATCGCGGTCGCGCCGGAGGCGAGCCTTTCGAACGCTTCTTCCAGAAGCCAGCGCTCGAAGCCGGTCGACTTGAGATGCTGTCCGAGGGCGCCTGCGACCTTTGCTTCTTCCGTCTCTTTCTTCACCGCCTCTCGCATGCAGGACGCGCGCTCGAGAGCGGCTCCGATGCGCTCGACCTCTTGCGCCGCTTTCGCGAGGGCGGTCACGACGGCGTCCCGGGGCCGTTCGGAGAGGGGAACCTGGAGAGCGCGCGCGCGCGCCGCGATCGCCGAGAGTTTCGTCTTTCGCTCGGACTCCGCAGCCTTCGCTGCCTCCGCAGTATCTCGGGCGGCCGCTATTCGTCGGGAGAGCTCTCTTTGAGCCCATTCGAAGAGATCGCTCCATGCCTGGTTCAGGTTGTCTCGTTGGGATGGAGGCGGTCCGAGCGCGGCGACCCGATCGCGGGCTTCCTCGAAGCGCCGGAACGCCTCCCGCTCCTCCGAAGAGAGCTTTTGCGCGGTCTTCTCCGCGCTTCGCTCCCGCTCCCGGGCCTCGTCCCTCGCGCGCGTCGCCGAGGCGATGCCCTCGAGCTTCGACGCAATCTCCGCTTCCGAGGGCGCGCCCCCGAGACGCTTTTCCAGCGCTTCGACCCGACTCGTGAGCTCCCGCACTCTCTCGGCGGCGAGGGCCGCGCGCTTCGAGGCCTCCTGCCAGGCGCCGTCGGCCCGGCTCCTCTCCCGCGCGGCCTTCGACGCCGCCTTCTCGGCGCTCGTGAGCGCCGGAGGAGCCGCTGCTCTGGGGATGGCGGCGACGACCTGAAGGCAAACCGGACAGGACCCGCCCTTCGTGAGATGGCCCCTCAGATCGTGGGCCGCGAGATTTCGCCGCGCCTCTTCGAGAAGGTCTCGCGCCTTTCTCTCTTCGGCCTCGGCGGCGAGCTTTTCCTCCTCGCCCCGCGCGAGCGCCTTCTGAGCTTCACCAGAGGCCGGAACCGCTTCCGAAAGTCGTTGGCGCCGGTCCAGGAGCTCCCGAAGGGTCTCTCGATCGGGGAGCCGCGAGAGTGCCTCCTCGAAAGCGGCGCCGGCGCTGCGCGCATCGGCGAGAGCTTCCTTCGCGGCCGCGATCTTCTCCGAAAGCCGCGCGGCGTCGGAAGGCATGGGGATGCCTTCGAGAAGCTCCTTCTCCTTCTCGATCGTCTCGGCCCGACTTCGCATCTCCTCCGCCTTTCGCACGAGCGCCTCGAGCTCCGGCTCCTGCGATTCGATCTCCTTCTTCAACGCCTCGAGCTCCGAGACCCGTGCCTTCGCCGTCTTCTTCTTGTCCTCCCGCGCGTCGGCCATTCTCTCGAGCTCTTCCCGGTGAAGGGCCGCCTTCTGCGCGGCCGCCGCTTCGCGGATCCGGGCCCGGTTGCCCATGTTCTCGTAGACTCCCACTCCCAGGAGCTTGATGAGGAGATCCTGGCGCTCGGCGGGAGTGTCATGGAGAAAACGCGCGAACTCGCCTTGAGGCAGCACGACGCAGGTGGTGAACTGCGTGAAGTCGAAGCCCAGGATCTCGCGCACCCTCGCGGTCAGCTCGTCCGCGTTGCCCGCGAGCATCTTGCCATCGGACTCGAGCCGGGCTTCCTTCGTGGTGGCGCCGCTCTTCGTCCGTCGCACCACCCGCACGGCGGTGAATCGGCGGCCCTCGACGGAGAAGTCGAAGCGCACTTTCGCCTCGAGCTTCCCCTGGCTCACGACCGGGTGGACGAGCTGTGGATTCCCGTAGCGGGGGACGCTTCCGTAAAGGGCGAAGGTCATCGCGTCGATGAGGCTCGACTTTCCCGCCCCCGTGGGGCCGGTGAGGACGAAGAGCTCTGCGCCACTGAAATCGCACACCGTTAGCTCCCGGTACGCGGTGAAGCCCTCGAGCTCGAGCCTAATCGGCCGCATGGACCTCGTCGAGGATCTCGTCGAAGAGCGCGCGCACGCGCGGGTCGTCTTCCCCTTTTTCCTTCAGGTACTCGGCGAAGAGCTCGCGGGGCGAACGTCCGAGCCGCCGCTCCCTCCCGGGTGATTCGCGTCCGTGTCCCGCAATCGCGACGTCGACGGCGTTCGGGAGGATCTCCCGGACCTTGTCCGCGAGCCCGGGAGCGGGCGCCGCCGAGACCTCGACGCGCAGCCACGCGTCGCCCACCTCGGGAGAGAGCCGCTCGATCTCCGCGAGGGTTCCCTTCACGCGTCGGAGCTTCCTTCCCGAGCGCAGCGGAACGACTTCGACCACGGCCGGAATGTCCGGCTCGGCGTCGATCACGTTCACGCTCTTCACGTCGTCGGTTTCTCCGAAGTCGAGCTGGAGGGGCGAGCCCGAGTACCACGCGCGGCAGGCGGCGGGAAGCTTCTGCGCCCGGTGGAGGTGTCCGAGCGCCGCGTAGTGGAGATGACCGGGAAACGCCGTCGCGGGAATGCCGTACTCGAAGATGGTGTGGGCCTGCCGCTCTCCTCCACCGAGGACACCGCCCGCGACCATGGCGTGCGCGAGGAGGAGGTTCACGGCCTTCGGCGGCGGGAGGAACTGGCAGAGGTGCTCGATCACGCGCGTCGCCCGCTCCGCGTAGTCGCCCTGCTGCTGTGCCGCCTCCTTGGCCATGAGATCGTCGGCCTTCACAATCGAATGCTGGGAGAGAAACGGAAGGAGGGCGATGGAGACGGCGCCGACTTTCGTCTGGAGCGTCAGGACTCCGCCCTCCGAAGGCCGCGCCGGCTTCGAGAGGAGCCGGATGTTGGTGAGCCGCATCAAAGGCTCCACGGCTTCGAGCCTCCGGGGGTTGTCGTGGTTTCCGCAGATCGCGACCACCCACTCCGACGCGCGCGAGAGATCGAGGAGGGCGAGGTAGACGATCTCCTCGCTCTCGGGTCCGGGGGCAGCGCCGTCGAAGAGATCGCCGGCGACGAGGACCACGTCCACTTTCCGTTCGCGGGCGATGTCCGCGATCTCCGCGAGCACCTGCCGGTGCTCCTCGGCGCGACTCCTTCCTCGAATCGTCTTCCCGACGTGCCAGTCGCCGGTGTGGAGAAAACGCATCCGAGCGCTATGTTAGCCCTTCGAAAGGATCCGCGGAGGTCTCGCTCGTGGAAGATACCGGGCTCTCGCTCCGTCCCGCTTCGCTCCTTCGCGTCGCCCACGAGGGGAAGGGGAACTGCGTCACGAGGGGGATTCCGAGCTCGGGCTGCGAGAGGATCATCGTCCCCGGCTTCACGATGGTCGCCCGCTGCCGGTGAACGGCGGGAAGAAAGCCGTACTCCTCGCGGCTCGCCTCCGCCGTGTCGAGCCGGCCCACGACGCGGATGGCGGAGTTCGCGATGATGCGCCGCTCCACCTCGCTCGCCGTCTGCTCGGCGCCGATGAGGATGATGCCGAGAGAGCGGCCGCGCTCGGCGACGTCGAGGAGCGTCTCCTTGATGGGGCTTCCTCCGTCCCGGGGCGCGTACTTGTTCAGCTCGTCGAGCACCACGAAGAGGAGCGGCCGCGGCTGGCCGGAGCGCTCCTTTTCCTCGAACGCGCGCCGGAGCGTGACCCCGACCACGAACCGCTTCGCGCGGTCGCTCAGGTTGTGGAGGTCGACGACCGTCACCTGCGCTTCGCGGCGGATCTTGTGCATCTCCGCGCGGGGGATGTCGCCGCGCACCAGGTGCTCGACGTGGGGCACCGCGCCGTGGAGCCTCCGCGCGAAGGCGTTCACCGTCCCCTGGCCCACGGCCGGGCCCGCCCAGAGGCGGCGCATCGTCTCGTCGTCCACGTGGTCGGCGATGAGCCGCGCGAGCTCGAGAAACGTCCGCACCTCGCGCCCTTCGAGCCGCACCCCGCCCTCTCCCAGGGGCTCGGCGTCCTTGAGGCGCGCCGCGACGTTCGCGACGACCAACGTGTACTGCTTCTGATCGTCCTCGGCGTCCGTGAAGAGGAACGGAAAGAGTCCCTCGTGGCAAAACTCGGTGAGGCTCCAGAAGTAGGAGCGCACTCCCGTCGGCCGGGTCGCCACGTCCGGGGCCGCGTTCCGATCTCCCCTCCGCGGCGGCGCCCAAAGCTCGACGCTCCGGAAAGCTCCGGGGGCGAGACCGAGTTTTCCGTACTTCCCGCGATCCCGCTCCCCGAGCTTCGCGTTCGCGTGATCGAGGAAGAGAAGATCCTCGCCCTTGATGTTGTAGATGAGGGCCTTGGTATTGAGGGCGTCCGCGCCGAGGACCTTCGAGTGAAAGAGGCTGTAGAGAAGGAAGCACGCGTACGTGGTCTTCGTCGCGACCCCCGAGATGCCGCTGATGTTGACGTGCGCCCCTCGGGTTCCATCGAGGAACTCGAGGTTGAGATAGACCGGCTCCTCGTCCCGCGAAAGGCCGGCGGCGAGGCGCTTCGATTCGTCCATTCCGTCGAAGAAGAGCGCCTGCTCCCGTTCCGCTCCGGGGGCCCGGCGCACCGCCTGCCCCGGAAGGGGCGGGACGAAGACCTCGGGCTCGAACCTCGTGGCCACGACCTTCGCCGCCTGGCTCACCTGCGCCGGGAGCACGCCGCTCTCGATGAGGAACACGTCGGAGTCGAACCGCGCGCCCTCGTGCCGCGCCCGCACCTGGGTCACGATCCCGAAGATGCGGACCGTCTCGCCGTTCGGGAGCACGCGCTCGAGAGCGACGACGTCGTCGAGCTGGAGGAACTGGCCTTCGGCGATGGCGACCCAGAATTCGAGCGGCGTCGCGTCTTCGGTGCCGATGACCCGGCCGGCGATTTCGGATTCCGTCACTTCCGGGGGGGAGTATGTCACTTTCGTCTTTGAAGCCAAATCCCCCCGCGCCGGTGGGGGGCTTCTCCCTCAGATCCGCTCAGAACCCCCAATTTTTTCAATGACTTCCCCGGCTCCGCCCGGGCATGCCCCTTGCACGCATGGGCTCCCGTGGGGAAGACGCCTGCCCGAAGGATGATGCTTTGCGCGGTTCTCGCGAGCGTCATCCTCGTCTCATCGGCGGACGCTGCTCCCACCTTCCGCAAGTCGATCACGATCAACCCCGGAATGGTGTCGGGAGGCCCGCTCACGGACTTCCCCTTCCTCTTCAACACCAACGACCCCGCCCTGCGGACGACGGCGAACGGTGGCACCGTCACGAACGTGAACGGCTGGGACATCATCTTTGCGACATCACCCACATGTGCGGACTCGACGAGCTGCGGCGGCGCCAAGCTCGACCACGAGATCGAGCGCTACAACGGCGTAACCGGTGAGCTCGTGGCGTGGGTGAGAGTGCCGTCGCTCGACAACGGGACGGTGCTCTACCTCCACTACAGCGACCCCGCCGTCGTCGCCACCACCGAGAACGAGACCGGCGTGTGGGACGCGAACTATCAGGCGGTCTGGCACCTCTCCGAGGCTCCGGCCAACGGCACGGTCGGCGGGCACATCGACTCCAAGCACAACACGACGCAAGGCGCGCTCTTCAACAACGGAACTCCTCAGGGGTTCACGGCCGCACCCTCCTCCACCAACGCCGCCGGCATCGCCGCGGGCGCCGATCGCTTCTACCGCCCGGTCGCCGGGAGCGACCCCTCGAACGACGACACCGTCAACGTCACGGACCACGCGACTCTCGAGCCCGCCGCGAACATGACCCTCGAGACCTGGGTGAACGCGAGCAGCCTCCCCGCGGTCGCTTCGGGCAACGTCCACCTCCTGGCCCAGAAGAACCACCTGGCCGCCAGCCCGTGGAACTCCTACCAGCTCTTCTTCCGTGGCGACGCGGCAGCGACCCAGTTACACTTCGGGTGGACGAACACCACGCTCGGGGCCTACTACGCCGTCAACGCCGGGCCTTTCTCGACGGGAACCTGGTACCATGTCGCCGGCGTCCTCAACGGCAATACCGTTACCCTCTACGTCAACGGGAGCGCGGCTGGCACCACCACCGCGACGAAGGCGGGGACGCTCCTCAACACCGCCGACCTCCTCAGCATCGGCAACGGCCAGGCCCCGAACATCGGCACGGACGGGATCCTCGACGAGGTCCGCCTCTCGAGCTCGGCCCGTTCCGCGAACTGGCTCCTCACGCAGTACCGGAACGTCAGCTCGCCCTCGACCTTCTACACCTTGGAAGGGATGAAGGTACAGTCGGGCGCGTACGTCGGAAACGGTGTCGACAACCGCCCGATCCATGTCGGCTTCCAGCCCGATGTGGTGTTCGTCAAGCGGGACGAGAATCTCTACTTCGAGGTTGTGACCACCTCGAAGATGCCGGTGGACACCACGAAGCCCCTCGATCAGAACGGAGCGGCGACGTTTGCCGGTGGCATCAAGTCCCTGACCGCCACTGGCTTCACGCTCGGAACCAACGCCAACGTGAACGCCAGCGGCGCCCAGTACCACTGGGTCGCGTTCCAGGCGGTGGACGGGGAGATGAAGGTCGGGACCTACTCCGGCACCGGGGTGACGCGTTCGGTCACCGGCGTCGGCTTTCAGCCCGACTATCTGATCACTCTTCCCGTTTCCGGCGGAAGTCCCGACGGAATTCCCCTCAGCAGGGCCTCCTCCATGCCGGCGAACACCAGTCACGACTTCGACGCGACGGCGTTCGGCCCGGCCGCGGATGCGATCAACTCCTTCCTGGCCGACGGCTTTCAGGTAGGGGCCTCGTTCACCACGAACAAGAGCGGCGCGACCTATTACTACATCGCGTGGAAAGTCACCGCAGGACGGATTGCCGTCAGCAGCTACCTGGGAAACGGCCTCGACAACCGAAACCTCGACGTCACCGGTTTCCATCCCGAGTGGGTGCTCGTGAAGAGGTCCGGAAACCTCCGGCCGTGGGTCCACAAGCCCGCCTCGACCGGCATCAACACCAACTACGACCTCGCCTTCGTCGACTCTATCGGCCTCCCTGACGATATCCAGACTCTCCGGCCGCTAGGTTTCCAGGTGGGATTCGGCCCGGAGAGCCCCGATCGCACGAACGACTCCGGCATCACCTACTACTACGTCGCCTTCGGACCACACACCGAGACGAACTATCGCTCGATCGGCACGAACGGCGCCGCCTACAGCGCGGGGACCATCACCGCCACCGTCGGCTCGACGGTCGTGACCGGTGTCGGAACCGGCTGGAAGACGGCGAACCGCGGGCGGGGCGACAGCATCAGCTTCGGAGGCTTCACCGGAACGATCCTGTCCGTCGACTCCGAGACCCGTCTCACGCTCACGACACCTTCAACCGTTGGAGGATCGCCCGCCTACACGATCTCCCGAAAGTTCACGACCCTCGCCGCGTGGGAGGGCTGCGTCGACGGCGGTGCCTGCGGGCCCGACCCCGCGACGGCCTCGACGAGCCTGGTGAACGACAACCGTTCCGAGGTGGGGATTGCGTACGACGACGGCCCTCTCGCCCGCGTGAGCATCAGCGGGTCCATCACCGATGCGACCCACACCATCACCCTCACCGCCGATCCTGGAAACCGCCACCTGGGAGTTCCCGGAGGCGGTGTCGTCGTGGACGGCGCTGCCACCTCACTCGCGGTGGTGCTGGTGAACGACCCCTACGTCAACGTGGAGTGGCTCGAGATCAAGGGAGGGCTGGACGAGGGAATCGAGTTCCAGAACGTTTCTCCCGGAGCCAACCAGCAATTTGCCCGCAACCTTCTCGTCCACAACACGACCAAGGATGGGATGCTCATCGACGACACCGGCGCCAACGTCGACGTCTACAACAATGTCGTTTACGGGAGCGGAGCGAACGGCATATGGATCGGGACCGCGCTTACCACGGGTACCGTTCGCATGTTCAACAACACCGCCTACGGCAACACCGGGGCCGGGATCACCGCCTCCGGAAGCAATCCCACCCTCACCCTGCGGAACAACATCTCGCACAGCAACGGGGGAGCTGAATTCAGCGTCTCGGGCGAGAACCCGGCGAGCTCGAACAATCTCTCGAGCGACGCGACTGCAACCTCCGTCAATCCGGCGGGGGATAACGCGCTCTGGAACAACGTCCTGATCGGCAACATGAACTTCGTCAACGCCCCGGCGGGCGATCTGCACATCCAGAGCGGGAGCCGGGCGGAGAACAACGGCGCCGACCTGAGCCCGGTCGTGTACTCCGACATCGACGGGGGCGCACGCGTCAGCCCATGGGACATGGGGGCCGACGACATCCTGGGGACGACGGAGGTCTCGCTACTCTCGTTCGAAGCACGGGCGCTCGACGGAGCCGTCGAGCTTTCCTGGGAGACGGGATCGGAGCTCAACAACCTGGGCTTCCACGTCTACCGCGGGGCTTCCTCGGACGGCCCCTGGGAGCGGCTGACGGCGACCCTCATTCCCGGGCTCGGCTCTTCGCCTCAAGGCGCGCGCTACGTCTATCGAGATACTCCGCTTGCGAACGGCACGACGTACTCCTACCTTCTCGAGGACGTGGAGACGACGGGCCGGACCGAGAGGCACGGGCCGGTCGAGGCAACGCCGAATGTCCAGGCATCACCGTCCGACGAGACTCTTCCGATCTCGGCCGCTACGTATGGAGATCCGGAGGCGACGGTCCTGCGAGTCCTGTCCCGCGGACCCTCCGAAATGCGCGTCGTGCTCACGACGGGCGGCTTCTACGCCTTCCCTCAAGGGGACGGAACGGTCGAAGTCGAGATCCCCGGATTCGTTCCCGCGAAGCAGATCCCAGCGCTTCCTTCGAAGCTCCACTGGCTCGAGGCCGTGGCCGGCCGCAAGGTCGAGATCCTCTCCGTGCGCGCGAGCGGCGTCGAGACTCTGACGCTCGTTCCCTCCGCCGCCTCTGCGCGCGAGCTCGAGGCTTCACGCGACGGGACGCAGAAGCTCCGAAGGTCTCGTGCCGGGGTCTTCTCCGCGCAAGGACTTCTGCCCGCGGAGTCGGCGCGCATCGCGGACGTGGCGTTCCAGGGCGACGCGAAGAAAGCGCTGCTGGAGCTCGCGCCCCTGCGTTGGAACGGAGCGACGGGGGAGCTCCTCTTCGCCCGGACTCTCGAAGTCACTCTCAGCTTCCGCAAGCGCGATCCCTCGGAGAGCGCAGCCGCGAGGCGAGGCCGGAGCGCGGGCTCCCGCGGCGTCTTCGCGCGTCTCGCGACCGTCGAGCCCGGTCTCTACCGCGTCCGCTACGAGGACGTGTTCCGCGACACCCGCGGCACTGGAGTCGACGCGAGCCTCCTGCGCTTGAGCCGTCTCGGCCGGCCGGTCGCATTCCGCCTCGAGCCTCCGACGGGAAGGTTCCAGCCGGGCTCGGTTCTCTATTTCCTGAGCGAGGGCGCGGAGGCCAACGCGTACGGAAACGAGGCGGTCTACGAGCTTGAGGGCGGACGCGCGGGCGAGAGGATGCGCGCCGAAAGCGCCGCGCCCTCGGGAGAGAGGGTGGATCGCTACTGGGCCACGGTGGCGCGCGAAGAGGACCGCTACTACCAGGCGGCGCTTCTCGATGCGCCGGACCTGTGGCTCTGGGATCTCTTTCTCGCTCCGAGCCGCAAGATGTTTCCGTTCTCGGTGAGCTCGCTTGCTTCCGGATCGAGGGCGAAGCTCGAGGTCTTCCTCCAGGGCGCGAGCGACTTTCCGGAGTCCCCGGATCACCACGCCCGATTCTTCGTGAACGGCACCTTCGTCGGAGACGACGAGTGGAACGGGAAGGACCCGCGCGAGGTCGAGCTCGACGTTCCTGCGGATTCGCTGCGCGAGGGGGAGAATGCGCTCGAGATCGAGAGCATTCAGGACACGGGAGCCCTCTACTCGATGTTCTTCCTCGATCGCTTTTCCGTGACCTACTCCCGAATCGCCGCTGCCACGGACGGAGCCGCCCAGGGGACCTGGGACGAGTCGGGCGCGGCGGCCGTGTCCTCCATCGGCCCCGGCGTACGCGTTCTCGACGTGACCGAATCGAAACCCATCTGGCTCACGGGAGCGCGCCACGATTCCGAAACACTCCGGTTCCGCGTCGAGGCCGGCCGCTCGTATCTCGCTCTCGATTCTTCCGCCGTGAAGCGCCCGGAGGTACGGAAGGCCGCGATGCCGTCGTGGAGGAAGAACCCGCCCAGAGTGGACTACCTGGCCATCGGCCCCCGGGATCTCCTCGAAGCCGCCCGGCCACTCCTCGATCACCGTCGAAATCAGGGCCTTGCCGTGGCGCCGATCCCCATCGAGGAAGTGTTCGACGAGCTCGGCTATGGCGAGAGAAGACCCGAAGCGGTGCGCGACTTTCTCACCGACGCCTATCACCACTGGCCTTCCCCGATTCGCTACGTGATTCTTCTCGGCGATGCGTCCTACGACTTCAAGGACCGCCTGGGGACGGGCGCTCCCAACCGCGTTCCCGCGCTTCCGCTGAAGACGAGCTATCTCTGGACGGCTTCGGATCCGGCGCTCGCGGCGGTGAATGGAAACGACCTTCTCCCCGACGTCGCCCTCGGACGTCTCCCCGCAGCCGATGCGTCCGAGCTTCGCGTCATGGTCGAGAAGATCCTCGCCTTCGAGGCGGAGGGGCGGGGGTTTGCCGCGCCTCTGGTTCTCGTCACCGACAACGGAGACCTCGCCGGCGACTTCGATGCCGACGCTCTCGATCTGATGGCGTCCGTCGCCGCCTCCCGTCCCGTTCGGCACATCTCTTTGGGAGCTCTCGGGGTCGACAGCACGCGGAGGGAGATCCTCGACGCCTTCGACCGCGGGGCTTCGGTCGTGAGCTAC
>Ga0187893_10011018_pt1 | contig 13259 bp, 11 predicted proteins | sample MA1701074metaG_FD_139574 | JGI IMG/M metagenome (GOLD analysis project Ga0187893, IMG submission 139574) | White microbial mat communities from a basaltic lava cave in the Kipuka Kanohina Cave System on the Island of Hawaii, USA - MA170107-4 metaG ...
CGCATCGCGCCGCACATATGGCAACGTTTCGAGCCAGTCGAGCGCGCGAATGCTGTTCCACAACTGCAGCCCAGCGATGCTGAGGCCCCATAACTTCTCCCTCGGTCCGCCGAACAGTCGATGCTCCAGCCGCAGGCTGTCGTTGTAGCCGATCATGTCGTAGGTGAAGACCACGAAGCCCTGGCGCGCGAGGTTGATCGCCCGGCCAGGGACGGACGCGAGCGCGGTGTTTTCGAGCCGACCGTACGCCCAGTGGCCGTGGGGCGAGACGATCGCCGGAAACGGACCGGAGCCCGCGGGCCTGAATAGATTGCCCGTCACGAAAAAGCCGGGCAGGCTCTCGAAGAAGACCTTGAAAATGGAATAGTCCTTGTGCCGCCGCTCGCCAAAGACCTGGGCCCGAAGCGGGGTTCTGATCGGCGCCGGGAGGAGCCCGGCGGACGCGAGGATGTGCTCCCGGAGGTAGGCGGCGCGCGGCTGCCATTCCTGAAGCGACGCGTATTGACGGACGGTGAAGCGGTCGTTGAGCGTTCGATACGGATTCGCAGAGGCGGGAATCGCCTGCGCGTGCGTCTCCGGCCGCATCGCGGGCCCGAGCGCGAGAGCCAGGACGAGAGATGCTGGTATCAGTCGGCGCATTGCCGGATTGAGAATCTATTCGACAATTCCCAATCCGGCAATGTGGGGGTCAACTCAGAACGCCAGGCGGACGCCGAAGCGTATCTGCCGTTCGCTGCCGTCGTTGACCGCTGTGACGACCGCGTACCCGTTCAGGTCGTTCACGGTTCCGTCGGGGTTCAACCGCAGGTTCGAGACGTTCGTGTTCCCGTTTCCGGGATTCTGGAACCGGGGCGTGTCCGTCACGTTGAATATTTCCGCGCGTATCTGCAGGTTCATCTGCCGCGGCAAATCAAACTGGCGGAAGATGCCGAGGTCCCACGATTTGACGCCCGGCCCACGCAGGAGGTTGAACCCTGCCGTGCCGAAACGCGCCTCGGTCACAGGCCGGAACGCCAGCGGATCGAAGTAGGGACTGGTCCGACCGATTCCGCCGAGAATCGCCACATCAGACTTCACCTGGTCCGCGCGCTGGTCGTTCTCGGGTGCGTTCAGCGAGGTCCCCGACGCGGTCACGTTGAACGGGGTCCCGCTGTAGAAGCTGAGGATGTTGTTGACCTGCCAGCCGCCGACGATCTGCGACCACACTCCGCCATCGTTCACCCAGCGCCGGCCGGGGCCGAACGGAAGCTCGGCGATGCTCGTGATCGACAGATTGTGCGTGCGGTCGAAGTCGCTCAGCGATTTGTTCAGGTCGTAGTACTCGGGGATGTTGATGCGCAGCGCGCTGTCGCTGTTCGCGTTGCCGGCAATTCCCCTCGACTTGGACAGCGTGTAGAAGAAGCCGAGCTGGAACCCGTTGTTGAAACGCCGCTCGAGCCGTGTCTGCAGCGCGTTGTACTCGCTGTCGCCGACCGGCGCGATCAACCGGGTCTGACCCGTCCGGCCGAACTGCCGGTTCAACTGGCGCCCCGCCTGGCCGCCATTGATCGGAGACCAGTTCAGCTCCCTGAAGCCGAGCTGGTCGATCTGACGCGTCCCTACGTACGCCACTTCCCCGACGAAGCCCCACTGGAGCTCCTTTTCGAAGGCGACGTTCCACGACTTGACGTGGCCGCGCTGGAACTCGTCTTCGAGCGTGAAGACCGTAATCGGGCTCGGCACGGGGATGATCCCGTTGCCCACATCGGCGGCGGGAATCGCGGGGATTCCCTGGCTCGTCCGGCTGACATAGGCGAGCGAATTGGGGGCGTTGACGATCAGGTTCAGGACCGCCGGATGGTTCGTCCGCATCGGCCGCGCCAGCGCGTACGGATCGTTGGTGATGCCGAAGCCTGCGCGAAGCACCGTGCCGTCCGTCGGGCGATACGTCACCCCTACGCGCGGCGCGAACAACCCTTTGCTGACGCTGACCCCGAGGTCCGTCGGCACCGACCCGACACCCCCGATCATCATCTGGTTGGTATTCACGTCATAGCGCTCGAGACCGCGTTCCGCGCGCGTGGGAACCGGGAAGTACTCCCAGCGCGTGCCAAACGAGATCGTCATGCGCGACGACACCTGCCATTGATCGCGAACGTACAGGCTGTATTGCCAGTTGCGCGTGGTGTAGGGCTCGTTCAGCCCCAGCCGGCCGATCCGGTTCGGCACGCCGAGCAGAAACGTGGCGAAGGCGTTGTATAGATTGCCGCTTGGACCTCCGAGGATCTGGGTCGGGCCGGCCTGGAAGCGGAACCCGCCCCGCGCGCCGACGCTGTCTCCGCCGCTGATCTCCGGTTGCGTGTGGTTCAGCGCCTGATAGTAGATGTCGGTGCCGAACCGGATGTTGTGGTTGCCCTTCAACCAGTTGGCGTTCATCACCATCTGGTACTGATCGTCGCTGCGGTAGTACGGCATGAACGTGTCGGTCGTCCCCAGGTCGGCGTAGGTGTCGAGGTCGAAGAGCGGTGTGCCGCCCTCATAGGGATGGATGCCGTTGGTGCCCGGCAGTCCGAGCCAGTCCAGGCCCTTGTTCTCGCCGATATCCGATTGCTCGACGCCCGTGTTCATGCGCACGAAGCCCACGTGCGCGTCGAACAACAGCGTCGACGTCATCGCGTAGGTCGCGCCGGCCGAGACGTTGTAGGTGTTCCCCTCGCCTGTACCCGGATTGCTGCTGCCGAGCGGCTGGCCTTGGAGCTCGTGACCGAAGTTGGTCCCGTTCTCGGTGAAAAAGTCGAGGACGCTGAAACGGCCGAACACGTTGACGTTCGGCGATGCGTTCCAGTTCACCTTCGTGTCGAGCGTCGAGCGGTTCAGCACGAAGGGAGCCGACAGGAAGTAGTTGTCGGTTTCTCCGGGTAGATTGGGCAGCGGCAGCAGCGCCAGGAGCTTCTGCGCCGTCGGGTCGATCATGTTCGCCGGGATGATGTTGTTCGGGAACGGCGTCCGGCCGGAGCCGTTCGCGTTGCCGGTGAACGGATTGTAGATAGGCGTGGACGATGCGCGCAGATCGCCGCTGCGCACCGCCGCAGTCGGGACCGAGACCGTCCGGGTCAGCGCCTGGCGATCGCGCGTCCCCTCGTAGCTCGCGAAGTAGAACAGCTTGTCGCGCAAGACCGGACCGCCGACCGTGCCGCCGTACTGGTTGTAGCTCCAATCGCCTTTCGGCTGGCTCGTCGGCTGGAAGTACGGCTTCGTCCTGAGCTGTTCGTTCGAGAAGTACTCGAAGAGCGACCCGTGAAGGATATTCGTCCCGCTCTTGATCTGTACGTTGATCGCCGATCCGCCCGCGAGCCCCTGCTCGGCGTCGAAGCTGCTGGTCACGATGTTGACGGTGTCCAGCGACTCGAGCGCCGGGACGTAGGCCGCCACGTGCGGCAGCCAGATGTTCGTCGTGCTGACGCCGTCGATGCGGACGTTGTTGGAGCTGCGGCTCGCGCCGTTGACGTTGAACACGAGCGCACGGGACGGGTTGGAGGGCACCGAGTGCGCTTCGGCGGGCGGCGTGAAGCCCGGCAGCACGCGGAACATGTACTGGTAGTTCCGGTTCAGGGACACAGGCAGATTCACCAGCTCCACGGCCTTCAGCTCCGAGCGGACTTCGGCCCGGTCGGTCTGCAGGACCGGGCTGGTCGCTTCGACCAGGACCGTCTCGGATAAGGCGCCCACCTCGAGCGTCGCATCCACGCGCGTGATGCTGTTGATCGTGACCGGAACCTCCCGCGAGAAGGTCTTGAACCCGCTCAGCGTGACGGTGACCGAATAGGTGCCGGTCTGGACGGCCGGGAACCTGTAGGCGCCGGTATCGTCCGTGATGCCTTCGCGCGCAGCCTTCGTCGCGAGGTGCGTGATCGTGACCGTGGCGCCCGGGATCGAGGCGCCGCTCGGATCGTGCACGCTGCCGACGACCGACCCGTACAGAACCTGCGCCGCCGCGGCCCGTGGCGCGGCCAGCGCACAGATCAACGCCAAGGCGACCGCGAGGTGCATCGCGATCGGCAGATGCCCGCCTGGGGAAGCGGTTCCCGATGTCATGTTGACTCTCCTCAGAGGACGACGTCCTCAGTGCGCAACGCCGGGTGGAAACTGCGTCCGGCCGGGAATCCAGAGGGCAGGCGAGGGTCCGAGCGGAGCCTCCCCCCGGTTGGCCGCTACGCTAGAAAAGGACCGCGGTGTTGTCAAGGGCTTTCGAGCGGCTCGTCGAGCGGCGCTACGACGCGAACGCAGCCTGATGAGCCTGAAACGTCGCCCGGAAGTACTTCAGCACCCGAAGCGGATCGGTAGACGGTGGGATTTCGGCGAAGCAGTAGCCCTCGAACCTGATCTCGTTCAGCAGTCGGATCAGGGTCTTCCACGGATACTCCTCCAGAAAGAGGTCGCGCATGTGCACCTGGCCGATCGCCGCCTGCACGAGCCGGAAGTTGGCCTCCAGCCCGCCGTCGAGGAGATCGTCCTGGTTGGAGTTCCAGCAGACGCGAACCGCCGGATGATTGTCGGCGTAGTCCAAGATCGTACGGATGCGCGGCACCCGGGCCGTGCCCTCGCCATGGACCTCGAGCTGAATCTTGACGCCCTGGTCGGCCGCGGCGGCGCCGCAGACCTTCAACGCCCGGCCGATCTGCTCCAGCGTCTTCGCCTCGGGCACGCCAGGCGGCAGCCCGTTCGGCCGCACCTTCACGCCCGGCGAGCCGACGTCGCGCGCGAGCTGCACCCACGCTTTGGTCTCTTCGATGTTCTTCGTCAGGACCGCCGCGTCGGGCGAGTGATACTCGCAGATCGTCCCGAGACCCGCGAGCGCTATCGGCGAATCCTCGAACCGCTTCCGGACCTCCGCTCGTCCCGCCGCTGACAGCGCGACCTCGACGCCGTGGGCGTGCGTCGTCCGCAGCTCCACGCCGTGGAGCCCGGCCTCGGTGAGGTTCTTGATGATCGTGGGAATGTCCCAGTCCTTCGCGATGTTGTACGTCACGGTACCGATCCGCGGGCCCTTCCGCCGCCCGGCCTGCCCCGAGCGAAGCCGAGGGGACGGCGCTGGCGCGACGCCGGCTCGTTCGAGTCGTCCGAGCGCAGGGAGACCGGCGGCCGCCGCAAGAAAACGTCGTCTGGACCTATTCAACCGATTCATAGGATGTCCCGCGGCCGCTATCGCCGCTGCCCGAGGCCGAACTGATCCCCGGCCCGGATGGGCAGGTCGCCGTTGAAGATGATTTGGAGCAGTTTCTCGCTCTGCACCGCCCGACCCTGCTCATCCTCGAGCGCGGCGACGATTTTCTTCGTCTTCGTCTCGATGACCTCGCCGGTCGACGGATAAGCGTACATGCCGTCCATGCTGAACGAGATCCAGCCGGGCTGGTCGCGCAACTGGATGCTGGCGACCTGCCGTGGCGGCATGACCGTGGCGTCGAACACATGAACGCGGCTGTTCGCCCCGTCCGCCAGCCAGAGCTCGGACTCGTCCGGTGTCAGGGCGACACCGTGACTCGGGCAGCCGTGCCGTTTGACCGGCCCCTTCTGATAGCCCGACACCTCGACGCGGTGCATCATCCGCCCCGTCTGAAGATCGCCCACCTCGAAGCCGAGTAGCTCGTTGACATTCACGAAGCAGAGCGTCTGGCGGCCGTTGATGGTGAAGGGCCGGATGACGTTCCCAAACGGACCCACCCGTTTCGTCACGGAGTGCGTCGACGCGTCCGCGACGTTCAGCATCGGCGACGTCAGGCCCGCGAGATAGACGAACCTGCCGTCCGGAGCATAAATCGTGTTGTGCGCGCCGGAATTCGTCTCCAGCCGGGCGATGACGTCGCCTGTCATCGCGTCGACCGCGTGCCAGTGCGGACCCTCGAAGGAGGGCACGTAAAGTGTCTTTCCATCCGGCGCGATCGCCATCCGATCGCAGCCGCCTTCGTACGTCCTGTTCCAGACGATTCGCTCCGTGCGCAGGTCGATGGAGAACACGCGTTTCGGCGTACTCACGTACAACCGGCCGGTGTCCGGGTTCGCGGCGATGCCTTTGACGTTCTCCGGCGCCTCGCCGTTCTTCTGTTCGAGCGTCGGGATGCGCTTCACGAAGCGATGGCCGCTGGCGATGTCGAAGACCAGGATCCCGACGCCCCCATGCTCGACGTAGTTTCGGATACCGGGCGCCGCGACGTAGAGCAGTCGCCTCTCCTCGGCCACACCTTCGAGCGATGGCATCGGGATGGCGCGCGCGCCGACGGCCAGGCCGAGCGCGCAGAGCGAGAAGCGCAAGAGCTTGAAACTCATCAGATCGCGCGTGTTATATCATGCGATCTCTGTTATTTGATGTGAGGATCAACATGCGACAAACAGCTCTTCCGATTGCAGCCGCCCTGTTGATGACAGCGGTCGGCCTGGCCAGCGCGCAGAAAACCACGCCGGTGCACCCGGGCAAGGGAGGAAGCCCGCACGTCAAGACGGACTGGACCATCGATGGTGCCAACGTCTCGATCGAGTACGGTCGGCCATCTCTGAAGGGCCGCCCGGAGTCACAGGTGATGCCACGGGGCCAGGAGTGGCGGACGGGCGCGGACGAAGCCACGACGCTCAAGACCGACAAGCCGTTGAAGTTCGGAACGCTCACCGTTCCGGCGGGCGCGGTGACGCTGTACACGGTGCCGGGCGACAAGGAGTGGCAGCTCGTCGTCAGTAAGCGCACCGGACAGTGGGGCATCCCGTATCCAACCGGTCAGGACCTGGGACGAGTGCCGATGAAAGTCGCCAAGACCAAGGCGCCGGTCGAGCAGCTCACGATCTCCATCGACGACACGCCCGCGGGTGGGGTGCTTCGCGTCGAATGGGGCACCGCGAGCGCCAGCGTGCCGTTCACGGTCGGATAAATCATCTAACGCAGAGGACGCAAAGCAGGCAGAGGACGCAGAGGTCTCTGCGCCCTCTGCGCCCCCTGCACTCTCTGCGCCCTCAGCGTCCTAGAACATCACCCTCAACCCGAACCGCATCTGCCGCTCGCTGCGGCGACGACGCCGGTGATCTGCCCGAAGTTCGGGCTGGTGAAGTCGCCGCTCGGATTATTGAACTTCGGGTTGTTGAAAAGGTTGAACACGTCGATGCGGAAGTCGCCGCTGATGCCGCGCGGCAGTCGGAACCGCTTGGCGAGCGAGGCGTCGACGCTGACGTAGGCCGGACCGTCGAGCAGCTCGTTGCGCCCCACGTTGCCCCACGTGTTCTGGGCCGGCGCTGAGAACACCGATGTATCGAACCACAGGTTCCCAGGACCGATCCCCCCGAGCACGTTCGGCGTGCCGCTCGCGTTCGGCCGCTGCTGGTTGCCGGGTGCGCGGAGCGTGGCGTTGCTGGTCACGAAGTTGATCGGCAGGCCGGACTGCGCCGTGAAGAAGCCGCTCACCTGCCAGTTCCCCAGGACGTGGCTGAGGACGCCGTCCCGCAGCCATCGCCCCTCGGGGCCGAACGGCAGCTCGTAGACCCAGCTCACGACGAAGCTGTGCAGACGATCCTCGTCGCGACGGGCGAACGTGTTGGGTGGGTTGAACTGATTGTTCTGCTTCACCGGGAAGTTGTACACGTAGCTGTTGTCGGGGAACGGCAGCGTGCTCTGCGGCCTCTTCCCGCCCGGCATTCCTCGACGTGTTCGGGATGACGCTCGAGGAGGCCGAGGCCCAATGGCTGGCCTTCCTCGACAGCTGATTACTCGCGGGTGAGCGCGAGCCAGGCCGCGACCGGCGCGAGAACCAGCCCGGGCAGGACAAGGAGAAGCAGCAGCGGCGCGTAGTGCCACGCGGCTGTCGCGAGCGGGGTCAAGTCAGGCGCGGACGGGAACGCCGGCAGCCGCGGCCAGATGGCCGCCGCGACCGCCAGAACGACGACGAAGGCAGCCGCGCCGGCCACGCCGTGCGCGATCGCGATCGGCCGCGCGGCCGTGCGCGCCGCTTCCTGGCGCGCCCGCAGCTGCGCCTTCCACCAGACGACGGCCGACGGGGGGACCCGCGCCTCGGCCGACGCGCGATCGTGATCCTCCGCAAGGGCCGCGGCGACGTCGATCAAGTCGGCGCAGAGGCCGCACGTCCGGACATGCCGTCGTAGATCGACGTCCGCCCGCTCGGGCCAGCGACGCGACGCGACCGCGTCGAGCGCCTCCTGCTCGCGCGGACACTCAGTCCTGCGCACGGGAAGCTCCAGCCCGGTCCGGTTGCGCCGCGACCTGCCGCTCCGGCTGCCCTCGCAGGAATCCCGCGAGCCTTCGGCGCGCGCGGAACATCAGCACCTTGACGCTCGCCGCTTTGACCCCCAGCATCCGGGCGATTTCGCGATGCGACGAGCCTTCTGCGTACGCGAGCCACAGGAGGGCGCGCTCGCGGGGCCGGAGCCGGCGCATCGCGCGCGAGAGATCCGTTCGCATGGTCGGATCCGGCGGAGTTGTCGAGGGCTCTTCGATCGAGCCACTCGACGCGCGCTCCGAGCGTGTCGAACGGCCCTGCCATGAGCGAGCGAAGCGAGTCGAATGGTCGCGTACGAGGTTGATCGCGATTCGGAACAGGTAATGGCGGCGGTGGGCGTCGCTGGCGAACGCGTGGTCGGCGCGCAGGAATCGATAGTAGCTTTCCTGCAGCAGGTCGTCCGCCGCGTGCGGGTCGCCCGTCATCCGCGACAGGTACGCCCAGAGTGGACGGGCCGTCCGTTCGTAGAAGGCGCGAAACGTCGGCTCGTCCATCGTGAGCGTCTCGTCCGTCCCACCCGCGTCCTGGAGGATGGCTTGGCCGAGGCTGGACGCGGTTGCGCAGGGGACGATCACGTCTCGCCCCGCGGCGCGACCGGGAGGGGATCGAAGAGGCCGAGCCGCCGCGAGAGCGCGTACGAAACCGCCGCCGAAACCAGAAATCCGCCGCCGACCGCGACGGCGAACACGCCGATCACCCACAGGGGCAGCTGCACGTCCTCGATGACGCGGGCGCTGGCGAACTGGAGGCCGAGACCTCCGAGCGCCAGAACGAAGCCGGCCTGCAGCGACCAGAGGATGCGGCCGACAGGCGCCGCGATCGCGCGCGGACCCTCCACCGCGATCGGCGCCGACTCGAGGAATCGCTGTCCCGCAGGAGACTGGACGTAAGCGAGCAGCTCTTCGTTCGCCGTCAGGCGATCGAGGAGCTTGTTGTGCGCGTCGGTCTGGATTTTCGTGAGCCGAATCCATCGACGGTAGTCGATGACCGTCCTGATGATCCAGACGAACAGACTGGTCACGATCGCCACGCCTGCCAGGATCGCGGCGCCGGCGAGCGTGTTTTCCCAGAAGTTGATCAGATCCCTCTTCGGATCGCTGTAGCCGCCGCGCAGGTCCCCCAGGAAGTAGCCCGGGTTGTGCGCGACCTCCGGGTGCTGCGCCAGAAACGCGGCCAGTGTGGGGTACGTCGCCAGGTAGTTCTGGTTCGTCAGGAGCGACGGATCCAGCCTGAAAACAACCGGGAGCGACGGCGGGTACTGAGCGAGCGTCCGATGCAGCGCCTCCCGGGTCTCGCTGGCATCCCGAGCCTCAACCCGCACGGACGGCGGGGCCGTTTGGGGTTGTCTCGCTTGAGCCGGGAGGACGGCAAGCGCGGCAACGAGCAGAACTGTCATGACGACTAATACGCGGATGGGACCGATGGGTTAACACGAACAGTTTTCGTGGCACGACCCTCAGGGTCGTCCAGGCTGACGAGGCTGAAGCCTCGTATCACAGCGACAACTTCGTAACCATCATGATCGCGCCGCGGGAAGACTAAAGTCGAGTGAACGCGCGACCTGATACGGAGAATTCCCTGCTCTCGGCCACCAAACACGGCCCCGGAATCGCATAAGATGCTGAGCGGTCATCAGACCGCTGGATGCCCACCAGCCCCTCCGAACGCTCTCTCGTTGGTCCGATCCTGTTCGGCCTGATTACGCTGGCGGTCTACAGCGGCCTCAGGGCGATGCAGGTCATCCCACGCGTGGACCCATGGGATCGCGCCCTCCTCGTCAGCCTCCCCATCGTCGCCGCAGGCGTGATGATCCTCGTCCGCGCGCTGACGTCGCCGGGCAAAGAGGAACCGGCCAGCTCGGCCCGGCCGACCCCGCTGGTCGCGCCTGCGCCTCCGGCCGCGATCCGGACGCCCGCGGCCTCCGAGCCTCAAGCGCCGTCGACCACGCCGCGGACCGTGGAGGAGGCGCCGAAGCTGGACGCGGTGCTGCGGTTCGCCCGGGAGCTGAACGCCTCGCCCGAGATCGACCGGCTGCACGGGGCCATCAGCCGGGGCCTCGCGCCGCTCCTCGGCTATCAGGACGTCTGGATCGTGACGCGCTTCGGGTCGCTCCAGCGGGTGATCCTGCCCGAAGGCGCGCGCTCGGGGTCCGAAACGCTGAAGTCAGTCCAGCAATGGGTGACGTTTCCGCTGGCCGCGGACGGGATGACGTTCGGCCTGCTCGGCATCGGTGTCGGTCAGGAACGCATGAGCGAGCGCCGTCGCGAGGTCGTCAAAGAGGTCGCCACGCTCCTCGCGCAGGCGCTGAAGACGTCAGAAGCCTTCGAGCGCATGCGCGAGACGAGCACGGTCGATCCGTTGACCGGCTGCTCGACACGCGCCCACGGCCTCCACCGACTGGAGATCGAGCTGCGGCGGGCGCAGCGGTCGGGAAAGCAGGCGGCCGTGCTGCTCCTCGACCTCGATCACTTCAAGGGCGTGAACGATCGATACGGGCATCCTTGCGGCGACGCCGTGCTCGCGCAGGTCGGAAAAACGATGATGCAGACGCTGCGGGCGAGCGACATCCGGTGTCGATGGGGAGGCGAGGAGTTTCTCCTCGTGCTCCCGGAAACCGGTCTCGAAGCGGCCAAGCGCGTGGCCGATTCGGTGTGCCACCGGATCGCGGACGCGCGGGTCATCTACGGCAGCGAGGAGGTCCGCGTCACCGTCAGCGTCGGCGTGACCGTCACCCGCCCCGGCGAGATCGACACGCAGAATCTGCTGTTGCGGGTGGATGCGGCGCTCTATCGCGCCAAGAACGAAGGACGCAACTGCGTGCGGGCGGTCATCGGGGACCTGCGCGGCGTGCCGGTCGCGCGGCCGCCGAGCGGGCCGATTCTCCCCTTCCCCGACAGACGCGATCCCTCACGCTCCGATCGACGGAGGATCGCCGGGTTCGGCCGCCGGCGGACGGATCGCACGCCATCGAACGGATAACGCGCGCCCCCCCGACGCTCACGTTTCGGTGTCAGTCTGCAGCGGGGCTCCTCCCGACCACACAGGCGCCCGGATCGAAGCTAAAGGCCCGCTGCAGAGTGACACCGAGACGTGAGCGTCTAGCCTCACACACCGCGCGCGTGCGGACCGCCCCAGCCTTCACGGGAGAGCGCCCGTTGGAGATCCGCCCAACGCTGGTTCAGCTCTCGAGGGCCGCTGAACCGCTCGACCCGGATCGCTGAATCCGGCCGATCGATGACGAGCTCGTACCCCTCACCTCCGGCATCCGGCCGCACTTCGCACCGGATGCTCACCGCTCCGCGGCGAAAGAAGTAGTACATGGCACCCGGTTCTTTCGGATCGTGTGCGGTCAGCGGATAGTGTGCGCTTCACGCCAGATCACAGTCGTGCAATCCGGTCCACGCAAATAGTCGGCTACGCGTCCGATCCACATTTTGAGCTTTGCCCGTAACCGCCTGTGAGCGTGAGGGTTCATCCCGCCTGCCTGCCCCGGCACCGCTCCTGAATCCCTACCTCTCGGTGAGTCTTCTTATGAGTATCAAAAGACCCAGGAAGGCGAAGGCTGCAAAAATGGCTAAGAGGAAGCGGTCCAAGCAGGTCTCGAAGCAGGCCTATGCGAGGATTCGACTGCTAGCGGCGGCGGCGCTGGTGTTCATGGCCGTGATGGCCATCGTGGTGGACGCTTCGGATCAGTCCACGGCGAAAAGCTCATCGGCCGTCGTGGCGTCGCTCTCGTCATTGGGGACGGTGGCGCCGATCGAGGACAGACCCACGGCAACGGCCGGCACGAAGCCGATTCCCGACTCGACCTACGTGGGCTGCCTGCGCGAGGACGATGGCAGATTCGTGTTGACGGAGATCGGCGGACCGAACGCGCCCAAGTCGCGGAACTGGAAGACGATGTTCGTGACGAAGAAGGCCGGGAAGCTCGAGGTGACCTCCTCGGGCACGCTGCGGCTGTCGCGGCACGTCGACCAGACCGTTCAGATCACGGGCAAGCGGAACGACAAAGCGTTCGCGGCTCGCTCGTTGAAGGTGGTCGGGTCGACCTGCAGTAACTAGATAGTTCCTCGGGCCCCGGGCCTCGTCCCTCGGGCGGTGCCTCGGGCCTCGTTCCTCGGGCTCGAATGAGTTCATCGACGCTAGGGGGCCGGTCGAAAGACCGGCCCTTTTTTTTGTCTATACTCCCGTCTCATGCCTATCCTCCTGATCCTCCTCCTGGCGCAGGCGCCGCCGGTCGCCGGCGATCTTCCAAGTTGTCCGGAGCTGACCCGCGCGATTACCGATATGTCGCGGCAGGACGCCAGGCTACGCGACTGGCCGCAGCTCGGGCGGTACCGCGACGCGAACCGGCAGCTGCCCCCGCCGGCCGCGACCGAAGCGCGCGTCGTGTTCATGGGGGACTCGATCACCGACCTCTGGCAGCAGCCGCACTTCGGCGGGTTCTTTCCGGGGAAGCCCTACGTCGATCGCGGCATCAGCGCCCAGACGACGCCGCAGATGCTAATCAGGTTCCGCCCCGACGTGATCGATCTGAAGCCGAAGGCGGTCGTCATCCTGGCCGGCACGAACGACATCGCGGGCAACACCGGGCCGATGACGAACGAGGAGATTCAGGCGAACTTCACGTCGATGAGCGAGCTGGCGAGCGCGAACGGCGTCAAGGTCATCCTCGCGAGCATCCTGCCGGTCAGCGCATACCTCGTCCAGGCGCCCGCCCCGCCGCAGACGACGCGCCGGCCGATGGAGCGGATCCGTGCGCTCAACGAGTGGCTGAAGAAGTACGCCGCCGCGAACGGGCACGTGTACCTGGACTACTTCTCCGCGATGACCGATCAGTCAGGCCTGTTGCGCACTGATCTGAGCGAGGACGATCTGCACCCGAACGCGAAGGGCTACGCGATCATGGGGCCGCTGGCGGAGGCGGCGATTGAGAGAGCCTTGAAATAAGGAGGTAGGAGGTAGGAGGTAGGAGGTAGGAGGTAGGAGGTAGGAGGTAGGAGGTAG
>Ga0187893_10011019_pt1 | contig 13259 bp, 12 predicted proteins | sample MA1701074metaG_FD_139574 | JGI IMG/M metagenome (GOLD analysis project Ga0187893, IMG submission 139574) | White microbial mat communities from a basaltic lava cave in the Kipuka Kanohina Cave System on the Island of Hawaii, USA - MA170107-4 metaG ...
CATGTCGGCGATGCGCGCGAAGAGCGCGAGCGCCGCGGGCAGACGATCGTGCGCGACGCCGGGGATGCCCGCGTCGGTCGAGGCGATGAACGGCACGCCGGCCTGACGCAGGCTCGTGTAGGCGGCGCGCATGCGCGTGGCGAACTTGCCCGGCGTGCCGTCCTCGGCGAAGAAGCGCGCGAAGCCGGTGTTCACGGTGGGCGAGACGTACGCCCCGGAGCGCGCCAGGATCGCGACCAGCTCGGGCGAGGGCAGCGAGCCGAAGCCCTGCTCGTCGGCGAACGAGCAGTGCTCGATCGTGCGCGCGCCCGCGAGCGCGGCGCGCTCGATGCCCGACGTGCCGTGGCAGTGCGCGGCGGTGTGGCGGCCGCGCGCGCGCGCCTCGGCCACGAGCGCGTCGAGCTCGTGCTGCTCGAACTGCGGGTCGGAGGGCTTGGTGCCCTCGGTCAGCACGCCCCCGGTCGCCATCACCTTGATCCAGTCCGCGCCGCGCGCGACCTGGCGCCGCACCACGTCGCGCACCTCGGCCTCGCCGCGCGCCTCGCCGCCCCAGAACCAGCAGTGACCCTTCGGCGAGGTGACCGGCTGGCCCGCGCAGAGCAGCCGCGGCCCGGCGAGCTCGCCCGCCGCGATCCGGTCGCGCAGCTCGAGCTCGCGCCACGCACCGCCGCCGAGATCGCGCGCGGTGGTGATGCCCGCCTCGAGCATCGCGCGCGCGCGCGCGGCCATGCCCGCGAACAGCGCCTCGGGCGAGACCGCGAGCTGCTCCGCGGGCGTGCGGATCGCGGGATCGAGCGTCAGGTGCACGTGCGCGTCGATCAGGCCGGGCAGCGCGGTCGCCCCGTCGAGCGCGATAGTCTCGTCGTCCGGACCGGGATCGAGGCCGGGTCCGATCGCCAGGATCCGATCGCCCGCGGTGCGCAGCGTCGCGCGCTCCGGGCCGAGCGCGTCGCTCGTGCCGTCCCAGATCCGCAAGCCCGAGAGCGCAAGCGACACGCGGGCATGCTATCACGGTGCGCCGTGTCGACCGCCGAGGCGCCTCTCGATCTCGACGACGCGCCTGTGCTGACGGGCGAGTTCGCGGCGCTGCTCGCCGCCACGCTGGCGTTCGGGCTCGCGCACTCCGCGTACTTCCTGTTGCCGAAGTTCCTGGCTGTGGAGCTCTCGGCATCGGCGTCCGAGATCGGCTGGATCTCCTCGCTCGCCTGGTTCGCGAACGTCGCGCTGGTCGCCTTCGTCGGGGTGTGGATCGACCGGCGCGGGCGGCTGCTGTTCGCGTATGCGGGCGCCGCGCTGATGACGCTGGTCTGTGTCGGCTACCTGACGATCGACTCGCTGGGCTGGTGGCTCTCGCTGCTGCGCGTGCTGCACGGCTTCGCCTTCACGCTGTTCTTCGTGGCGGCCTCGACGCTCGCGGCCGACGTCGCGCCGCCGCGCCGGCTCGGCCAGGCGCTCGGGCTGTTCGGCGCGATGATGGTCTCGACCAACGCGCTCGCGCCGGCCGCGGGCGAGTGGATCTCGAACCACTTCGGCTGGACGGCGATGTTCGCGGCCACCGCCGCGGCCGCCGCGCTCTCGGGCGCGCTGCTGCTCGGCGTGCGCGAGCACCCGCGCGCGCGCGGCGAAGCAAAGGTGCCGGGCCTCGCGAGCGTGTTCGGGCGGCCGGACATCGCCACCGTGCTGGTCGCGTGCGCGCTCGCCGGCGTCACGTTCGGCGCGCTGTTCACGTTCCACCAGCCGTACGCGCTGTCGCTCGGGATCGAGCGCGTGTCGGACTTCCTGGTCGCGTACGCGATCGCGGCCGTGTTCGTGCGCGCGTTCCTGGGCGGGCTCGCGGACCGGCTCGGCCGGCTGCGCATGAGCGAGCTCTCGCTCGCGCTCTACGGGTTGGCGCCGATCGCGATGGTGTCGCTCGGAGCCACCGCGTTCTCGTGGATCGGCGCGCTGCTCGGTCTGGCGCACGGCGTGTTCTACCCGGCGCTGAACGCGCTCGTGGTCGAGAACGCGGCCGACGACGTGCGCGGCAAGGTGATGGCCGTCTACAACGGCGCGTTCAACGTCGGCTTCTCGCTAGGCTCGCTCGGCCTCGGCTATGTGGCCGAGGCGGCCGGCTACGGCGCGCTGTTCGGGCTGGGCGGCGCCGCTTCGTTCGCCGCGCTCGCGCTGCTCGCGCTGCGCAAGCCCGGCCGCGCGGCTCGCTAGGCGCGCGCGCGCAGGGCGTGGTACAGAACGGCGCGGTGCCGTTCCTGAGGAACATCTGGTACGTCGCGGCGTGGAGCCACGAGCTCGGCGCCGGGCAGCCGCTCGCCGTGAAGATCATCGGCGAGCCGCTCGCGCTGTACCGGCGCACGGACGGCGCGGTGGTCGCGTTCGAGGACCGCTGCCCGCACCGCCAGGCGCCGCTCTCGCTCGGGCGCGTCGAGGGCGACGCGCTGCGCTGCATGTACCACGGGCTCAAGTTCGCGCCCGACGGCGCGTGCCTCGAGATGCCCGGCACGAGCGCGATCCCGCCGCGCACGCAGGTGCGCGTCTACCCCGCGCTCGAGCGCGCGAGCTGGATCTGGGTCTGGCTGGGAGACCCGCGACGCGCCGATCCGGCGCGGATCCCGGCGACGATCGCGCTCGACGATCCCGAGTGGCTGATGCGCGCGGGCGGGCTCGACTACGCGGCCGACTGGCAGCTCGTGAACGACAACCTGTGCGACCTGTCGCACCTGGACTTCGTGCACGAGCGCACGCTCGGCGCGTCGACCGGCGCGAGCTGGTCCGCCGAGCAGCCGAAGGTGACACCGAGCGACGACGGCTTGCTCTTCGAGCGCTGGTTCCTGGACCACGCGCTGGTGGGGAGCCGCGCCGGCCGCGTCGACACCTGGAACAGCTACCGGTACCTCTTGCCCGGCACCTTCCTGATGTCCACGCAGTCGTTCCCGGTCGGCACGGCGCAGGCGAGCGGCTTCGGCGCGCCGGCCGCGAAGCCGATCTACCGGCGCATCGACCAGCAGGCGGTGACGCCGATCGGCGAGCGGCGCACGCGCTACCTGTACGCGTCGGGCGTCGAGCGCGCCGGCGCGAGCGAGAAGTTTGCCGAGGGCGTGTTCCGCGTGGTGAACGAGTCGTTCGCCGAGGACCGGCGCATCATCGAGGCGCAGCAGGCGATCTGGGACCAGACGCCGGCCGAGCACGAGCGTGCGTTCCTGCCCCAGGACAAGGCGCCCGCGCTGTTCCGGCGCATGGTCGCGGCGCGGCTCGCCGACGAGCGCACGTGAGCGCCGCCGCCCCGACCACCGCCGAGACCGCCGCCGACGCGCCGCGCGCCATGACCGGCGCGCCCGCCGCGTCCGGGCTCGGCCAGTGGAGCTGGGCGGTGTTCGAGTGGGCGCGCAACCCGTACGTCATCCTGATCACGATCTACATCTTCGCGCCCTACTTCACCTCGACCGTGGTCGGCGATCCCGTGCGCGGCCAGGCGCTGTGGGGCCGGATCAACGGCTTCGGCGGGCTCGTGATCGCCGTGCTCTCGCCGATCCTGGGCGCGATCGCGGACTCGGGCGGGCGGCGCAAGCCGTGGCTCATGGCCTGGATCTGCGTGATGGCGCCGACGAGCTTCTGCCTGTGGTTCGCGCTGCCCGGCGCGGAAGGCGGGCTCTCGATCGCGTGGATCGCCGTGTTCCTGGTCGCGAACTCGGTGGCGTTCGAGTTCAGCGCGGTGTTCCACAACGCCATGCTGCCGTCGATCGCGCCGCACGAGCGCGTCGGCTTCCTGTCGGGCCTCGGGCTCGCGCTGGGCAACGCCGGCTCGCTCCTGATCCTGGTGTTCATGCTGTGGGCGTTCACGCTGCCGGGCGCGGTGCCGTGGAGCTTCGTGCCCGAGCGCGCGCTGTTCGGGCTCGACACCGCGACGCACCAGCACGACCGCATCACCGGTCCGATCGCCGCGGTCTGGCTGCTCGTGTTCGCGCTGCCGCTGCTGCTCTTCACGCCCGACGTCGCGCGCGGCACGCGCCCGCCGCTCGAGGCGATCCGCGAGGGCTTCCGCTCCGTGCGCCGCACGGTCGCGAGCCTGCGCCACTACAAGAACATCGCCACGTATCTCGTCGCGCGCATGGCCTACAACGACGGCAAGACGGCCGTGCTCGTGTTCGGCGGCGTGTACGCGGTGGGCGTATTCGGCTGGGACGCGCTGACCATGACGGTGTACGGGATCGTGCTCTCGGTGTTCGCGGTCGCCGGCGGGATCTTCGGCGGCTTCCTCGACGACCGCTTCGGCTCGAAGATCGCGATCCTCGTCTCGATCGGCGGAACCACGCTCGGGCTCGTGCTCGCGCTCTCGATCACGCCGACGTCGCTCTTCTTCGCGATCCCGTGGGATCCCGCGACCGCGGGCCGGCTCTGGGACCTGCCGTTCTTCGCGACGGTTCCCGAGCTGCTCTACCTGTGCGTGGTGATCCTGGTCGCGATCTTCATCACCGCGGCCTACGCGAACTCGCGCACCATGCTCGCGCGCATCGCGCCGCCGGAGATGATGACCGAGTTCTTCGGCATCTACTCGCTCTCGGGTACGGCCACGACCTGGCTGTCGGCGTTCGCGGTCAGCTTCTTCACCAGCGCGTTCGAGAGCCAGCGCGCGGGCTTCGCGTCGATCCTGATCTTCCTGGTCGCCGGCCTGATCGGGATGCTGTTCGTGCGCGAGGAACGCGCGATGGGAGCAAAGCGATGATCGTGCGGGTGCTCCTGATCCTCGTCGGGCTCGTGGTAGCGCTCGCACTGATCGCCGCCGGCACGGTGCTGAGCTGGATGCGCACGCCGCACGGCGTGCTCGATCCGGGCGCGGCGCTCGTCGTCCACACCATGCCCGGCGGCGAAGAGCCGGACTTCTCGCCCGAGAACCGCGTGGAGATGGACGCCTGGGTCGGGACGTTCATGCCCGCGGCGGTCGAGAGCGTGGCGGTCCGCGACGCCGCCTACCCGAGCGAGGTCGGCGAGCAGCCGCTGCGCGTCTATACACCGGAGGGCGACGCACCGTTCCCGCTGGTGGTCTGGATCCACGGCGGCGGCTTCTTCATGGGGGGCGACCTGCCGATCTAGGACGGCGCGTGCAGCCAGCTCGCGGCCGACGTAAGCGCCGTGGTCGTCTCGGTCGGCTACCGGCTTGCGCCCGAGCACCCCTTCCCCGCGGCGGTGAACGACAGCTTCGCAGCTCTGCGCTGGATCGCGGCGCACGCCAACGAGCTGCGCGGAGATCCTGCGCGCATCGCGGTCTACGGCGGCAGCGCGGGCGCGAACCTCGCCGCCGTGGTCGCGCAGCGCGCGCGCGACGAGGGCGGACCCGCGCTCGTCTACCAGGTGCTGTTCGTGCCGGCGCTGTACGCGAGCGGCGAGCCGACGCAGTCGCGCCGCGACTTCGGCAGCGGCTACGGGCTCGACGGCATCCCGCAGATGATCGCGAACTACGTTCCCGACGAGTCGCAGCGCGCGAACCCCTGGGCGTCGCCGCTGCTCGCCCCGAGCCTCGCAGGCCTGCCGCCCGCGCTCATCCTGACCGCCGAGTTCGACCCGCTGCGCGACGAGGGCGAGGCCTACGCCGCGAAGCTGCGCGAGGCAGGCGTCGCGGTCACACAGGTGCGGTACGACGGCGCGATCCACGGCCTGCTCGGCTCGTCCGACGACTTCGCGGCCTCGCACGCGCTCAGCGTCGAGAAGCTGCGCGAGGCGTTCGGGCTCTAGCGGCGGCGGCGGCGCGCGTACGCGGCAGCGGCGGCGACGAGCAAGAATGCGCCGAGCGCCGGCTCCGGCACCGGCGCGACGCTCGTGACCCCCATCTGGATCCAGAACCGCTGCTCGTCGCCGCCCGGCCCGAAACCGCGCCCGAACAGCACGACGTCGACGTAGGACACGTCGCCGAGATCGGGCGGTTCCACCGGCAGCGACGCGGAGAAGACCCCGCCCGGATGACCGCCCACGAACGCGAAGAACATCGAGTCGGCGACCAGCTCGTTCGAGCCAGTCGCGAGCGGCGCGCGGAATGTCAGGTACGCGATGGCGCGCTCCGCGCCCGGGTGCGCGCTCATGAACCAGACTGACGACGCGCTCCCTTCGACACCGTCCGGCGTGGCCGCGAAGAGACCCCCGGCAGCGAAATCGATCGACTTCGTCGCGCCGAGGAACTCCCTCGAGTCGTCGCAGCCGCCGCAGGGCTCCGCTGCCGTATCCGAGTCGAACACGAGCCGGGCGCGCCACGGCGCCTCGGGCGCGATCCCGATCGCTTCGAGCTGCGCGATCACCTCGGTCGGCTCCGCGCGAACCGGTCCGTCGGGGCCGACGATGATGGGCGGGTCCGGCCTCACGGAGTTGATCATCCCCTCGAGCTCCCAGGTGACCAGCATCGCGCGGGCGGCGCCGGGCCAGAGAGTCACGAGTGAGAGCAGAAGTAGAGGGATCGGGTTCCGAGTCACGCGGCGTGCAGCTTGAACCAATCCAGCATGCGGGTCCAGCCCTCGCGCGCGGCGGCGTCGCGGTAGCTCGGACGGTAGTCCGCGTGGAAGCCGTGCGGCGCGGCGTCGAAGACGTCGATCTTCGACTTGCCGCCCGCGGCGGCGAGCGCGGCGCGCATCTTCTCGACGTTGTCGAGCGGAATGCCGGTGTCCTCCGCGCCGTACAGGCCGAGCACCGGCGCGTGCAGCATGTCCGCGACGTCGAGCGGGAACTTCGGCTGGAGGTCGTTCTTGTCGCCGGTCAGGCGCCCGTACCATGCCACGCCCGCGCGCAGCTTCTTCGAGTGCGCGGAGTAGAGCCACACGATCCGCCCGCCCCAGCAGAAGCCGGTGATCGCGAGCCTGTCGCCGTTCCCGCCGTCGGCCTCGGCCCAGGCCGCGGTGGCGTCGAGATCGGCCATCACCTGCGCGTCGGGCACGCTCGCGACGATCGGGCGGATCTCTTCGAAGCTCGTCAGCTTGCTCACGTCGCCCTGGCGCACGTACAGGTCGGGCGCGACCGCGAGGTGCCCGGCGTGCGCGAGGCGGCGGCACACGTCGCGGATGTACTCGTGCACGCCGAAGATCTCCTGCACCACGAGCACGACCGGCGGCTTCTCGACGCCGGCGGGCTTGGCGCGGTAGCCCGGGATCGAGCGGCCGAGCACCGGGATCGACACCGCCCCTTCGACCAGGCCCTTGGTCGGGGTCGAGATCACGTCCGCGCGCAGCGGACCCGCGGCCAGTGTGTAGCCCGCGGCCGCCGCGCTCGTGACCAGGAACTCGCGCCGCGTGAGCCGGCTCATGCGTTCTTGATCGTCATGCCGCCGTCGACGGGCAGCACGGCGCCGGTGATGTACTGCGACGCGGGCAGGCAGAAGTTGAGCGTGCCGTGGGCGACCTCCTCCGGCTCCGCGTAGCGCTGCAGCGCGACGCGGCGCTTGGCGAAGATGGTCTTGTGCTCCTCGGGGATCCCGGCGGTCATGCCGGTGCGGATCGGCCCGGGGCAGATGCAGTTCACGGTGATCTTCTCCGGGCCGAGCTCGACCGCGAGCGAGCGCGTGAGCCCGACCACGCCCGACTTCGCCGCGGTGTAGGGGCTCCCGTACTTGGTCGCGCCGAGCGCCTCGGTCGAGGCGATGTTCACGATCCGCGCGGCGTCGGACTTGCGCAGGAACGGCAGCGCGGCGCGGATCACGCGCACGTGCGCGGTGAGCAGCACGGAGAGCGAGATCTCCCACTCCGCCAGGTAGTCGGCGCCGTCGATCGCGCTGAAGCGGCTGATGCCGGCGTTGTTGACCACGATGTCGAGCCGCCCGAACTCGGCCGCGATCTCGGGCACGACGCGCGCGACCTCGGCGTCGTCCGCGACGTTCATGACCCAGCCGCGCGCGTTGCCGCCGGCGCTTCGGATCTCGTCCACCACGCGCTCGACGCCTTCCTTGCCGACGTCCGTCACGGCGACCTGCGCGCCCTCGTCCGCGAACAGGTGGGCGGTGGCGCGGCCCATGCCGCTGGCGGCGCCGGTGACGAGTGCGCCGCGGCCGGCGACGGAGCGCGAGAGGGTGGAGAGTCTGGGCATGGCCGAATCCTACCTTGCAGTGCCGTGCGCGTGCTGCGCCTCGGCCGGCCGCCGCCCGGCCAGCGGGCCCGCCATCTGGCCGCGCGCTGGCACCGCGCTTGCTCTCTCCCCGGCGAAAGGAGGACGAGATGCGCTGCCGGATCCTGGGCTTGCTGATGCTCGCGGCGGTCGCCTTTCCGGCCTCGGCCGCGGAGCCGCGCTACGGCCCCTGCCGCGCCGAGCGGACGCGCGACGGCAACACCGCCGAGCTGCGCTGCGGCGAGGAGCTCGTGGCGGTGCGCCTTGCGCGGGTCGCGACACCCGCGAACGGCGAGGCGGGCCACGACGAGACGCGCCGCGCGCTGCACGCCCTGCTGCGCGGGCGCGAGCTCTACATCGCGTTCGCGACGCCGGGCCGCCCGACACTGGATCGCGACGGGACGCTGCTCGCCTATCTGTACGACTCGGCCGGCCAGAACATGAACGTCGCGATGATCGCGCTCGGCTGGGGCGCGTACGCGGCGGCGGACGAGGGCGATCCACTCGCGCCCCGCTTCCGCGCCGCCGAGCTCGAGGCGCGCGCCGAGCAGCGCGCGCTGTGGACGATCTGGACCTACGCGGGCGACTGAGGCTCGATCGCCGCCGCGCTACGACATCCCGATCGAGAGCAGGTTCGTGACCGGCTGGTAGAGCTCTTCCAGGTACGCGACGTCCGCGGGGTCGAGCGCGATCTCGGTCGCCGCGACGAGCTCCTCGAGCTGAGCGACGCGCGAGACGCCGACCACCGGCGCGCACACCGCGGGCTTCGAGAGCAGCCACGCGATCGCGAGCTGCGCGGGCGCCACGCCGTGCTTCTTCGCCAGCTCGATCACGCGCTCGGCGATGTCGAAGTCGCGCTCGCCGCGGTACAGGCTCTGCGTGCGCACGCGGTCCATGCCCTGCGAGCGGCTGGTCGAGCCGTGCTCGAACCCGCCCTTGTACGAGCCGGCGAGGATCCCGCGTGCGAGCGGCGACCAGGGCGTGAGCCCGACGCCGGTCTTCGCGCAGTACGGGTTCATCTCGCGCTCTTCCTCGCGGTAGATCAGGTTGTAGTGGTTCTGCATCGAGACGAAGCGCGTCCAGCCGTTCATCTGCGCGGTGAGCTGCAGCTCCGCGAACTGCCAGGCGAACATCGACGACGCGCCCAGGTACAGAACCTTGCCCGCGCGGACCACGTCGTGCAGCGCCTCGAGCGTCTCCTCGATCGGCGTCTGCGCCTGGCCGGGCACGCCGTGTGGGTGGCGGTGGATCACGAGCTGGTCGACGTAGTCGTGGCCGAGACGCCGGAGGCACGCGTCCACGCCCTCGATCACGCGCTTGCGCGAGAGCCCGCCCTGGTTCGGGCCCGGCCCGACCGGCATGGCGATCTTGGTCGCGAGCACGTAGGTGTCGCGCGGCGCCAGCTCGCGGAGCAGCTTCCCGACCACCTCTTCGTTCGCGCCCATGCCGTAGAAGTCGGCGCAGTCGAAGTAGAAGAGCCCGTTCTCGAGCGCCGCGTGCAGGATCGGCCGCGCGTCGTCGATGCCCAGCGTCCAGTCGCCGGTGTGCCCGCGGCCCGGAACGCCGAAGTTCATCGTTCCAAGGCACAACCTCGACACGCGCAGACCCGACCGACCGAGCTGGATCGACTTCAACATGGAGCCCATGATACGCGCAGGCGTACACTCTCTGCCGAGCAGCCGCCGAGGAGGCCCCCGTGACGTCCGCGACCCTTTCCGACCGGCCCTACACCGTGATCTCGTCCGACACCCACGCGGGCGCGAACATCGCCGCGTATCGCGAGTACCTGGACGAGGAGCACAAGAAGCTCTTCGACGAGTGGCGCGGCACCTACACGAACCCACAGAAGCAGCACATCGGCTCGAAGAAGCACAAGAACTGGGACGACGCCGAGCGCATGAAAGACATGGAGACCGAGGGCGTGGTCGGCGAGATCATCTTCCCGAACACCGTCCCGCCGTTCTTCAAGACCAGCGTGCTGATCTGCGGGAACCCGAGCGTCGAGAACTTCGAGCTCCGGCTCGAGGGCATCCGCGCGCACAACCGCTGGCTCGCGGACTGGTGCGCGGAGTTCCCGGAGCGGCGCGCTGGCATCGGGCTGATCTACCTGAACGACCTCGACGCCGCGCTCGAGGACGTGCAATGGATCGCGAAGCACGGCCTGCGCGGGGGCGTGCTGCTGCCGCACGTGCCGCCCGACTGCACGCACATCCGCCCGCTCTACGACCCCGAGTACGACCGGCTGTGGGCGCTGTGCCAGGACCTGGGCGTCGTGCTGAACCACCACGGCGGCACCGGCTCGCCCGAGTACGGTCCGTACAAGGTCGCGCTGCCGATCCGGCTGGTGGAGACCGGCTGGTTCTCGACGCGCAGCTACACGCACATGCTGCTCTCGGGCGTGTTCGAGCGCTTCCCGAAGCTCAAGTACATCGTCACCGAGTCCGGCTGCGCGTGGGTGCCGTCGACGCTCGCCACGCTCGACGCGCTGTGGGCGCGCATGCGCACCGGCGCGGTCGGCGAGTTCCAGTTCGCGGACGGCTCGCTCCCGCCCGAGAAGCCGAGCTTCTACGCCAAGCGCAACTGCTTCTACGGCGCGAGCTCGCCCTCGCCGCGCGAGCTCGCCGGCCGGCACGAGATCGGCGTCGACCACCTGTGCTGGGGCAGCGACTACCCGCACTACGAGGGCACCTACCCGTACACGCGCCAGTCGCTGCGCCACACCTTCCACGACATGCCCGAGCCCGAGGTGCGCGCGATGCTCGGCGAGAACGCCGCCAAGCTCTACGGCTTCGACCTCGAGAAGCTCGCTCCGCTCGCCGCCCGCTTCGGCCCGACACCGAAAGAGGTCGCCGTGCCGCTGAGCCCGGAAGAGTTCCCGAAGAACGCGATGACGATGGCGTTTTCGGGCTGAGGTCCGGCAGCGGTGGGACGGAGTCGGGCGCCGTCCGCGGCCGCCCGCGGCGGCGCCCGCAAGCCGCGAAGCGGCGCGCAGCGAGGCGAAGCCGAGCGTAGTCAGTCAGACTCCGCCCGCGCGATGCTTGCGTGGAACGGGATGACGACGTGGTCGCCCTCGATCACCTGGGCGAGCGGGATCTGCATCTCCTCGCCGATCGCTTCGGTGAGCGCGCGGCGCTCGCGCTCGTCGAGGCTCTGCATGGACGGGATCGCGGCGGTGTCGAGGTCGATCTCGCCGGCCAGGAAGCCCGCGGGATTCGGGAAGCGCGCGGTCATCGAGACCGACTGGATCGCGACTTCGGCGAAGCCCGCGCCCTCGAGCAGCGCGCGCAGCTCGGCCTCGTCGCCGAGCGCGAAGATCGTGCGCAGCGCGGAGATGCCCGCGCGCCGCTCGATCACGCGGTCGAGCGTGGCGTAGAACGGGTGCCGGTCCAGCCCCTGCCAGACCGAGAGCCCGAGCCGGCCGCCGGGAGCGAGCACGCGGTGGAGCTCGGCGAGCGCCTTCGGGCGATCGTCCATGAACATCAGCGCGAACTGACACAGCGCGACGTCGAAGCCCCGGTCGGGGAACGGCAGCGACTCGGCGCGCGCTTCGCGGAACTCGATCGCGCGACCCTCGCGCGCCGCGGCCGCGCGCGCGACCTCGAGCATGCGCGGGTTCAGGTCGACGCCGGTGATGCGCGCGGCGGGACCGACGCGCGACGCCGCGGCGCGCGCCACCACGCCCGTGCCGCAGGCGAGATCGAGCACGCGGTCCTGCGGCCGCGGCGGGACCGAGTCGACCAGACGCCGGGCCCACGGCCCGAACAGCGCCGGCACCATGTAGTCCTCGTACGTCTGGGCCGGGTTGCTCACGGCCGGTCCCACTTGCGCAGCAGGTAGGACTCGACGAGCAGCGCGTTCGCGGAGCCGAGCGCGTCGTCGAACACGAGCAGCTCGGCGATCTCGCCGTCGAGCGTGTTGCCCGCGGGCGAGGTGCCGACGCCGTAGCCGACGCACGGCGGCGCGGCCGAGCTCGGCAAGAGGTTCGAGCCGCTCGCGCTGGTCGGCGCGCGCGCCACGCCGTCGATGCGCAGGAGCCCCGTGCTGGTCGGCGACGTGACCTGCATCAGGAACACGCCGAGCGAGCCGACCGGCGGCGGCGCGTTGTTGAAGATCACGCTCGCGCTGCCGGCCACGCCGCGGTCGTCGAAGATCACGAGGTTGCCGCTGGCCGCGTCGGTCGTGCCGGTCTGCCAGTAGATCTCCTGCAGCGCGTTCACGTTCGGCCCGGTGCGCAGGCTGAACACGCCGTTGAACGACTTGCGCACGCGGTTGCGGCTGACGAAGTAGTAGGTGACCCCGCCCGGGTTACCGGCGTTCGAGAGGTCGATCGGGTTCGCGCCGCACAGGTAGTCGTCGACGCCGTCGAACTCGATCGTCGCCGCGCCGTTGCCGTTGCGGCGCCAGAGCGGCTGCGCGCTCGCTCCCGGTGGCACGAGCACGTCGAGCGCGGGCCGGCGGTCGCGCCACGAGACCACGCTGCCGTCGGCGTCGAGCGCGAGGCTCGCGCGGTCGTCCGCGTCGAGCCAGAGCGCGACCGAGCCGAGCGCCGCGGGCTCGAAGCGCGTGGACCACTTGGCCGTGAGCGTGCGCTCGACCGCGCGGCGCTCGTCTTCGCTGAGCGCGCGGTCGTAGATCACGAGCTCGGCGAGCTCGCCGTCGAGCAGCTGGGACGCGGCCAGCGCGTCGCCGAAGCCGTAGCCGACACAGAGCTGCGCCGGCTGGTCCGGGAACAGCGCCGCGGCGTTGGTGTCGACCTGGTCGTTCGGCGCGCGCGCGCCTTGCGTCGCGATCGTGCCGGGGGTCGAGGTCGACGGCACCTCGATCGTCGCCAGGTACGCCGTGCCCACCGCCGGATACGCGTCGTTGCGGCCGAAGACGTCCGACCCGGTCGACCGGTTCGCGGCGTAGATCAGGTTGCCGCTGCCGGCGTCGGTCGAGCCGCCCTGCCAGTAGACTTCGAGCTCGGAGTGGCCGGCGCTCGGCAGTCCGCCGCTCGCCGCGCGCAGGCTGAAGATGCCGTTGTAGTTCTTGCGCACGCGGTTGCGCGCGACCGCGAAGATCGTCGCGCCCGAAGTCAGGTCGAGCGCGCCGTCCGCGCACATCACGTCGTCCTGGCCGTCGAAGCGCAGGCTGCGCAGGCCGCCGATCGCGCCGCCGCTCTGCGACGGCGATCTCACGTCGGACGCCGC
>Ga0187893_10011020_pt1 | contig 13257 bp, 9 predicted proteins | sample MA1701074metaG_FD_139574 | JGI IMG/M metagenome (GOLD analysis project Ga0187893, IMG submission 139574) | White microbial mat communities from a basaltic lava cave in the Kipuka Kanohina Cave System on the Island of Hawaii, USA - MA170107-4 metaG ...
CCTTCGATGCGGCTCTGGCGCTCTCGAGCGCTAACCCGCGATTCCGGTGGCTCTGTCCACCGTGTTGAGTGCTTGCAGCACTACAACGTTACGATGGAGAGCCGGTCATCCCATATTGTCTAGCCCGGCGGCGTTGCGTGGGGCTTGCCCGGCTCCGACCCCGTGGTGCACGAACCGCGGCGCCACAGATAGAACGCCGGCACGCCCATCAGGACGACCCCCAGGCCGATGAGGGCGCGCCCCGGCTGCGTCAGCAGCGTGTTCAGCACGATCGCGAGGGCCGACAGCACGAAGTGCGCCGGCGTCGAGGGATACCCGGGCACGCGAAACGGTCGGTGCACGTGCGGGCGGCGTCGCCGGTACGTGAAGATGCTCGTCGCGCCAAGGGCATAGAAGATCCAACCGGCAAACACGACGTACGTGAGGAGCTGCTCGAAAGTTCCTGTGACGGCCAGGAGCAGTGCCCAGGCGGAGCTTGCCAGGATCGCGAACGCGGGCGTCTGAAACCGCGGGTGGATGTCTGCAAGTCGCTGGAAGAAGACCCCGTCCCTCGCCATCGCAAAGTACACGCGCGGCGAGGTCAACGTGAGGCCGTTGGCCGCGCTGAAGATCGAGACCAGGATCGCGGCGGCGATGGCCCTACCGGCCGTCGGCCCCATCAGCGCCTCGACTGCCTGTGCGGCGACGCGGGTGGAGCCGGCGACGCCGGTCGTTCCGAGCGCCGCGACGTACGCGACGTTGGCGAGCACGTAGATGCCGACGACCGCGGCCGTGCCGATCGCGAGGGCCCGCGGGAACACGCGTTGCGGATCGACCGTCTCGCCGGCGGAGAGCGTCGCGTACTGCCACCCCTCATAGGCCCAGAGCACCCCGATCATGGCGAGGCCAACACCGGAGACCAGCGACAGCGTCACCGTCTCCGGCCAGAACGGCGCCGCGCCGTCGCTCGAGCCTTTCCCGAACGTGATGAGGGCGACGCTCATAACAAGGAGCGCAGCTACTTTGAACGCTGTCGTCCAGTTCTGGACACGCGCGCTCCGGCGTGTGCCCCGGACGTTAATCGCCGCGATTGCGACGATCATCAGCACCGAGACGGCTCGCGCCGCCGTGGCGCCAAGCGGCACGAGCTCACCGAGGTACGCCGAAAACGCGACCGCCAGGGTGGCGACCGATCCACTGCTAATCACGAAGAACAGCGTCCAGCCGTAAAGAAAAGCCGGGAGCGGACCGAAGGCACCCCGGACGTAGACGTAGATCCCTCCGGCCTCGGGATCCATGGCGCCGAGCTCTCCGTACGTCAATGCGCCGAGCAGTGACAGGACGCCGGCGATCAGCCAGACAGCGAGCGCGAGCCCGAGGTGGCCGCCGCTGTCGCGCAGCACGCCACCCGGCACCAGGAAGATTCCCGAGCCGATGACGGTGCCGATCACGATCAAGACGAGGTCCCGCAGCCAGAGAACGCGCGCGAGCGTGGCCATCACTTTCTCTTATGGATGCATTATATGTTGCGACAGGCTCGACGAAGCCTGCGGTCAAGCTTCCTCAGGCCCTCCTCCTACAGAGATTCAGCATCGTCCGTTGCGTGAGCCGATCGATGACGCGCGGTTGTGATATACAGAGGCCGTGACCCAGCATCCGGCGGCGCCGGATCGGTCCATCGCGACATCCGGCACCGCGGTCCAGATCGATCGAGTCGAGGTGCGTCTGGTCCGGCTGCCGCTCGTCGAACCGTTCGAAACGAGCTTCGGTCGTATCGACTCCCGGTTGGTCTTCCTGGTTCGGGTCGAGGCGGCGGGGGCCAGCGGCTGGGGTGAAGTGGTGGCGCTCGAGGAGCCGACCTACAGCTACGAGACCGTCGCCACGGCGCTCGAGGTGATGCGCCGCCATCTGGTGCCGGCGCTGATGACCGGTCCGATCATCGAGCTCGACGAGGTTGCCGGCCGGTTCGGTCGCTTTCGCGGTCACCACATGGCGCGCGCCGGCCTGGAGCTGGCCTGCGCCGACCTGCTCGCCGGGCTGCGGAGCGAACCGCTCGCGCGGTTTCTCGGCGGATCGCGGTCGCGAGTTCCCGTCGGCGTCAGCCTGGGGATCCAGCCGACGCTGGCCGCGCTACTCGACAGAGTGGACCAGCACCTCGCGCTCGGGTACCAACGCATCAAGCTGAAGATCAAGCCGGGATGGGACCTCGACGTCGTGGCCGCGGTGCGCGGTCGTCATCCGGACATCCTGCTGTCGGTGGACGCGAACGCGGCGTATACGATCGAGGACCTCGAGCATCTGAGGCGGCTGGATGGGTTCGAGCTCCTCATGATCGAGCAGCCGCTCGCACACGACGATCTCCTGGACCATGCGCGCCTCCAGGCGTCGCTGCGGACGCCGCTCTGCCTGGACGAGAGCGTCACGAGCGTTCGGCTGGCGCGGCAGGCGCTCGAGCTTGGAAGCTGCCGCGTGATCAACATCAAAGTGGGGCGCGTGGGCGGCTACACGCAGGCCCTGGCCATCCACGATCTGTGCCGCGCTCGCGGCGTCGCGGTCTGGTGCGGCGGGATGCTCGAGTCGGGCGTCGGACGCGCGCACAATGTCGCCTTGGCTTCGCTCCCCGGGTTCACGCTCCCGGGCGATATCTCGGCCAGCTCGCGCTATTTTCGCCGTGACCTCATCGTCCCGGAGATTCAGGTCCGCCTGGACGGCACGGTCGAGGTCCCGCAATCAGCGGGTCTCGGATTCGACCTGGATCTCGACTACATCACGAGCCGGACCGAGACGATGGAGACGATCGAGCGACGGCACGCTGACGGGTAACTTACGTCCGACCCGAACGGCAGTTTCGGATGAGAACCGCTCTACTGGGCGGTCGTCTTGCCACCTCCTGCTGGCTTTCCTCCGTCAGGCTCCTGGAACCAGCGCGCGCCGGACGTGTATTCCTGGTGGGTCTGGCGTAACGCGGCCAGCGTTCGCTTGGGCGCGAGGTGCGTGTACGCCACGACGATCGCGTTCAAGGCGGCCATGGCCGCGACGTACGACCCGGTGATCGACGCGCTCTCGATAGATACCGTGATGTAGCGATCGCAGAACCTCGCGAGCGGCGTCGTAGGGCTGTCGGTGAGAGCGAACGTCGGGACGCCGCGCGCCCGTGCCCGCAACACGGCGTCGACGGTCTCCCGCAGACACTTTCTAAAGCTGATCGCTACCAGCAGATCTCTCTCCGTGAGAAACCGCACCGCGTGCAACAGGCTGCCCGCGCTCCCCACGGGCGCCTCCGCATTACATCCGAGCGCGCGCAGACCGTAGGACAGAAAGCCGGACAGTGAGGCGGCAAGATCGACGCCGACGACGACGATCCGTTTCGACCGGTGGATCTGCCGCGCCAGGGAGATGACCTGCCCGACCGGAAGGCTCGCGCGCAGGGCCTGCATCCGTTCGACGTCGGCCTCCAGGCTCCGGCGCACCTGATCCCGCGGAGTCCGGCCTTCTCGAGCGCGCGCCTCCATCACCTTGAAGGGACTGATGGTGCCGACGAAGTGCTCGCGGAGGTCGGCCGCAAAGTCTGCAAACCGCGTGTAGCCCAGCGCCTGGGCTGTCCGGACGATCGTCGCCGGATCCACGCGGTACCGCTCGGCGAGGGCCCGTGACGAAAGGTGGTACGTCTGGTCGGCGCTTTCGAGAATCGTTTGCACCAGACGCCGGCGCCGCTTGTTGAGGTGCCGTTCGGAGCGCGCCAGGCGGGTTGCGAGCGGGGATTCGGTCGGCATGGCTTCTGAATTATGGCGCAGCTTGGGGAAATCCCACAGGCAGGCGGTCGGTTGGCCCCGGGGATCTACCAGATTGGATCGACCTACGAGGACAATCCAAACCCTTGGAAGCTCGACGCGCAACGAATGATGCAGTCTGAAGTATGTGTCCAGCGCGTGGCGGCAGCCGGTCGCATGCCGTCGCTTGACAGTGTGCATCATGCCATGCATTATCACGCTTTCAGTCGATTTCTGAGACACATCTGGGAGGAAAGATATGAGCGCCCGGTGGATCGTCGTGAGCCTGAGCGCCGCGTGTGTGGCTTTGAGCGTGCCTGCCATGGCACAGACCGGAAGCACCGGCGCCCTGACCGGCACCGTCACCGACGCCGTCGGAGCGGTCCTGGCGGGCGTCGAGATCACCGTGACCAGCGAAGCGACCGGCGAGAAGCGATCGGTCGTCTCGAAAGGGGACGGCAGCTACGCCGTTCCGCTGCTGCTGCCGGGCTCGTATCAGGTGGCGTTCTCCAAGACCGGTTTCAAGCAGGCGGTCAAGACGGGGCTGCCCATCAACGTCACGGAAACGGCGCGGCTTGATGTGCAGCTCGAGCTCGGATCGGTCCAAGAGGATGTCACGGTGACGGCCGAGTCGCTGCTGGTGCAGACCGAATCGAGCTCCCTGGGACGCGTCACGGACCAGGTGCTGGTCAGCAACCTCCCGCTCGTCACTCGCAACTACACGCAGATCGTCACGCTTTCGCCCGGGATCGCCGCCGGCGTCACGAATGCCACCGAGCTCGGACGTGGGTCTGGTGGCGAGTCGGGAGGAGGCTTCCGTGCACACGGCGCGTTCGGCAGAGACAACAATTTCCAGATGAATGGCCTGCAAATCAACGACCTTCAGGCGAGCGGCAGCTTCAGCGGCGGTGTCGCGATTCCCAGCCCGGACGCGATCCAGGAATTCAAGGTGCAGACGGGCCAGTTCGACGCCGCCTTCGGGCGGAACGCGGGCGCCAACGTCAACGTCGTGACCAAGAGCGGAGGGAACCGGTTTCACGGCTCCGTTTTCGAGTTCTTCCGCGACGATGCCCTGAACGCCAACGAGTTCTTCCGCAACCGCACCGGACAGCCGAAGGGCGTTTTGAAGCAGCACCAGTTCGGCCTCACCCTCGGCGGCCCGGTCCGGAGAGACAGGCTACTCTTCTTCGGCTCCTATCAAGGTACGCGTCAGCGAAACGGCGTGAGCGGAGGCTCCACGGCCAATATCACTTCGCCACCGTTCACGGACGACCGGTCGCGGGCGGCACTGGGGGCGCTCTTCGCCGGCCAGCGCGGCGTGTTCCAGAATGCGTTCGGAGGAGTGGGGCCGGCGATTCTACCGAACGGCTCCAACATCAGCCCGCAAGCCCTCGCCTTGCTGAACCTGCGGCTTCCGAACGGTCAGTTCGTGATTCCCACGCCCCAGACGATCAATCGCAGCCTGCCGTTCGACCGGCAGGGCTTCTCTGCTTTCAGCGTCCCCGGCACGTTCGACGAAGATCAGTTCATTGTGAACCTGGACTTCCTACACACGGCCAACAGCAAGTTCTCCGGCCGCTTCTTCGCCGCCGACAGCGACCTGCTTCTGCCGATGCCAATCGGTCAGACGGGATCCCCCAGCGTCCCCGGTTTCCCGTTCCTTATCCCCAACAGGTTTCGAACACTGTCGCTGAATCACGTCGCCACGGTCAGTTCAACGCTGTTGAACCAGTTGGACTTCGGGTTTCATCGAACCGACGTCAGCAATCTGCAGCAAGAGCAGTTCACGTTTGCAGATGTAGGAGTCGCGGCGCCTCCAGTCGCCAATCTGTATCCGGTGATCGGAGTCGTTGGCTCGCTGGCTCTTGGCGGCAACGGCCAAAGCGTGCGGGTCGTTCAGAACCATTTCACCATCCAGGACACGCTCACGTATATCCGAGGGCGGCACACTTTCCGGGTTGGCGGAGCCTTCACCCGCTCGAAGCTCAGCGAAGAGAACTTCACCTTCTTCGGGGGGCTGCTCTTCCTGAGCTGGCCCGACTTCTTGTTGGGTCTGCCCGGCGGGCCTGCGGCGGCCGGAGGCAACGGCACGCCGTTCAGCAATGTCTTCATTTCCATCGACATTCCGGGAGATCTCGACCGATCGTGGGTGGTCAACGATGGAAACGCCTACATCCAGGACGATATCAAGCTGACCTCCTCGCTGACCTTGAACCTTGGTCTACGTTACGAGCGACTGGGGCACCTTGCGGACACCGAAGGACGGAACGCCGGGTTCGATATTGCGCTCGCCAATCCCGATCCTCCGGCTGGAGGCACACTGGCAGGGTATCTCGTCTCGGAAAACTTTCCCGGGACCGTGCCGGCCGGCGTGACGCAGTTGGATAATCGGTTCGGTGTCTACGGAAAGGGGCAGAACAACGTCGCCCCGCGCGCCGGCTTCGCCTGGGAGTTACCAAATTCCTTCCTGCCGTTTACCGAGCGAATGGTCCTGCGCGGCGGCTACGGGATTTACTACACGCGCGCGACCGGGCAGGCGTTTCTTCAACTGGCCACGGCCCGGCCCTTCGCGGCGGCTCGCCAGTTGACCGGAGCGGAGAATGTCGCGGCCAGTTTCGCGAACCCGTTCCTCCCCGAGCCCTCGCTGCCCGCGTTTACGCCGTACTCGTCGGCAACTCAGCTCAGCACGAGCCTCATCGATCCAGACTATCGTCCCCCGGTGATGCAGCAATACAGCTTGAACCTTCAGACGGCCCTCGGGCGCAATTACCTGCTCGAGCTGGGATACGTGGGAACGCGCGGCACTCATCTGATCTACAGACATTCGCTCAATCAGGCGAGGCTGGCCAGCCCGACGAATCCGATTCGTGGCGTGACGACGAACACGGTGGCGAATATCTCCCAGCGCGTTCCCATCCGAGGGTTTACTCCGCTTGGACTGAGCGACATCGACTCGTCGGCAACCTCTCGATACCACGGCCTGGAGGTCAGCCTCACGAAACGTCTCTCGAAGGGGCTGCAGTTTCTGGCCGCTTATACGTTGGCCCGCTCCTACAGCGACGCCGCCACGAACACGTCCGCCAGCGGGTTCGGGTTTTCCGGCGATCAGCAGAACCGCGACGCCAACTACGGCCGCAACGACTTCAACCGCGAGCACCGGTTCGTGGTGAGCTATGTCTATCAGGTCCCCAGCCCGCAGAGATTCCCGGCCGTCATCGATCAGCTGCTCAGCGGCTGGTCGGTGTCCGGCGTGACGACCATACAATCAGGTTTACCCTTGAGCCTGTTCGGCACGAACGCCAACAACGCCTTCGGGATTACGGGCGACCGGGCGCAGCTCGCTTCCGGTTGCACCAACGACGATCTCGCGACTTCAGGCTCGGTGACCGACAGGCTGGGCGGCTACTTCAATGCAAACTGCATCGCCCGCGCCAATCCGAACGCCCCCCTCGGTCCGACCAACGCCGCCGTCTGGCCCGTGATCGGAGACGACGGCAGAGCCACGGCCTTCGGCAACAGCGGGGTCGGCATCATCGCCGGCCCGGGACAGAACAACTCCGACATCGCGATCATCAAGCGGACGCCGTTTCGCTGGCTGGGTCAGGGCGGCAACATCGAGTTCCGAGCGGAGCTTTTCAATGCGTTCAACACGCCGCAGTTCGGCCTCCCCGACCTCAACGTCTCATCCGCGACGTTTGGCGTAATCTCGACGACGTCGGTGAACCCGAGGATCATCCAGCTCGCGCTGAAGCTGAATTTCTAGTCTGGCGATTGTGAGACTTCGTCGATTCGCTGTCCTTCTCATTCTCGGATTCTCCGCTACCTTGGCAGCGGAGCCGGCGCGCATCGCCCGCGTCGAGAACGGTCTTCTCCCCGCGGTCGTCGTCAAAGGGACGCCCGTCCCTCGGTTCTCGATCGCGGAGCGCCTTGCGCACTACACCGTCGCGGGCGCGAGCGTGGCGGTCTTCGAAAACGGCGCCCTCGCCTGGGCGCGCGGGTACGGCGTGGTCGAAGCGGGATCGGCCACGCCCGTCACGCCGTCGACGCTGTTCCAGGCGGCCTCGGTCAGCAAGCCGGTCGCGGCCGTGGGCGCGATGATCCTCGTCGAGCGCGGAAAGCTCGCTCTCGACGAGGACGTGAACGGGAAGCTGCGATCCTGGAAGGTCGCCGAGAGCGAGCTCGTCAAGTCGGAGAAGGTCACCCTTCGGAGACTCCTCAGTCACACGGCGGGCCTGACCGTGCACGGGTTCCGCGGCTACGCGGCGGGCGAGGCCGTGCCGACGCTCGTCCAGCTCCTGAATGGCGAGCCGCCGTCGAACTCGAAGAGAATTGAAGCCGACATCGCACCGGGCAGCCGATATCGCTATTCCGGCGGCGGCTATAGCGTCGTGCAGCAGATCGCGATCGACGTCACGGGTAAGCCCTTCCCAGATCTTATGCGTGAGCTCGTGCTGATGCCCGCCGGGATGGCCGACAGCACGTACGAGCAGCCGCTTCCTGCGGCGCTTGTGGTCCGGGCCGCTACCGGGCACCGACGCAACGGCAAGCCGATCGACGGGAAACGGCACATCTATCCCGAGATGGCCGCCGCAGGCTTGTGGACGACGCCGTCCGACCTCGCGCGCTTTGCCCTCGCGATGCAGAAGGCATGGTCGGGCGGCTCCCGTGCGATCGTCTCGCGCGATACGGCACACCGGATCCTCTCTCCTCAACCGGCATCGCCGGCTTACGGCCTAGGTTTCGGGCTCGACGGGGAAGAGTTCGGACACGGCGGGGCGAACGAGGGTTTCCGGTGCGTGCTCGTGGGGTACAAGGACGGACGCGGCGCCGTGGTGATGACCAACGGCGATCGAGGCGGCGAGCTCGCGCGCGAGATCCTTCAAGCGGTTTCCGCAGAGTACGGCTGGAGCGGGTACAAGCCTCGCGAGCGCGAGGTGGCGACAGTGGCTCCCGCCGTTCTGCAGGCGTACGTCGGGGAATACCAGTTTCCCGAGTTCGTCGCTGTCGTCACGCTTCAGAACGGCAGACTCTCCGTCACGCCGGGCAGCCAGGGGACATGGGAGCTCCTGCCGGAGGCGGACGACCGATTCTTCTCCTTGAGTGCGGGGATTCCGCCGACCCGCTTCGTCAAAGACGCCTCGGGCAATGTGACCGAGATCGCCGCCGGCGGCTTGACCGGCAAGAAGATCCGCTGAGGAACGTCCATGAATACTACACGATCTGAGCGATGCCTCCGATTCGTTCGCCTCGTCACGCTGCTGACCGTCTCGTGCCTGGCCGGCGCGCACGTGCTGGCGCAGCCGCCCTCGCCGGCGGGGCGCTGGGAAGGCGCCATAAACCTCCCAGGCTCCGAGCTGAAGATTGAGCTGACGTTGACCCACAACGGGAAGTGGAGCGGCACGATCGACATTCCGGCCCAGGGCGCGCGCAATCTCGCGCTCGCGAACGTCACGGTCGCCGGATCGGCCGTCTCGTTCGAGCTGCCTGGCGTCCCGGGCGCCCCCACGTTCGAAGGCACGCTCGCGCCCGACGGCGCGTCCATCGCGGGCGACTTCACGCAGGGCGGACAGACGATACCGTTCAAACTCCAGCGAAGGGGCGACCCTTCGAAGGCCGCGGCCGCCGCCCTCGAGGGTTTCGACGAGTTCATCCAATCCGCCATGCAGAGTTGGAGCGTGCCCGGTCTCGCGCTGGCCGTCGTCAAGGACGGCCAGGTGGTGCTGGCGAAGGGGTACGGCCTGAGGAACATTCAGGCGAAGCTCCCCGTCACGACCGACACGCTCTTCGCGATCGGCTCGTCGACCAAGGCCTTCACGACGATGGCGATGGGGATGCTGGTGGAGGAAGGGAAGCTCTCGTGGGACGAGCCGGTCACGAAATACCTGCCCACGTTCGCGCTCAAGGACGAAGTGGCCGGCGAGCGGATGACACCACGCGATCTGGTCACGCACAAATCTGGCCTGCCGCGTCACGACCTCGTGTGGTACAACGCGAAGCTCTCGAGGAGCGAGCTCGTCGAGCGGCTGCCTTACCTGGAGCCGAACGAGGACTTCCGCGAGAAGTTTCAATATCAGAATCTGATGTTCCTCACCGCGGGCCACTTGACCGCCGAGGTCGCCGGCATGTCGTGGGAGGACGTGCTGCGGACTCGAATCTTCGAGCCCCTCGGGATGACGAGCAGCAACTTCTCCGTGGCGCTGTCGCAGAAGGCCCGCGACTCTGCGACTCCGTACACGCTCAAAGAGAAGACGGCGCTCGACGTGCCTTTTCGGAACATCGACACGATGGGACCTGCCGGCTCGATCAACTCCAACGTGCGCGACATGTCGAGGTGGCTGTTGCTGCATCTGAACGGCGGCCGGATCGAGGGAAAGCAGGTTGTGGCCGCCAGACAGATTCAAGACATGCATCGGCCGCAAATGGTCATTCAAACCTTCCCGGGTCTTTTCGAGGACAGGGAAGTCCAGCAGCCCGCGTACGGACTGGGGTGGTTCATCGAGTCGTATCGCGGCCGCAAGCGCGTGCATCACGGCGGCAGCATCGATGGTTTCTCGGCGATGGTTGCGCTCATGCCGGACGACGGCATCGGCGTCGTAGCGCTAGCGAACCTTCACGGCACACCGCTTCCCGCGCTCGTTGCACGCCACGTGTCGGACCGGTTGCTCGGGTTGGAGCCCATCGACTGGAACGGGCGGTTCCTCAAGCGTCGGGACGTCGGCGAGAAAGCCGTGGAAAGCGCCAAGAAGGCAGCCGGCGAGGACCGGAAAACGGGCACGACGCCGGCGCACCCGCTCGAGGACTACGCCGGAGAGTACGACCATCCGGCCTATGGCACGGTGACCATCACGCGCGACGGTCCGGGCCTTGCGGCCCGCTTCCACGAAATCCCCATTCGGCTGGGCCACTGGCACTACGAGACGTTCCGCGGAGAGGTGGACGACAAGACCTTGTCGGAGTTGAAGCTCTTCTTCCAGTTCTACACCGACGGTCAAGGCGAGGTTGAGCGCCTGACCGTGCCGCTCGAACCCTCGGTCGAGGCGATCCCGTTCAAGAAGCGGCCGCCGGCCCGACTGACGGACGCGAGCTTCCTCAAGCGGCTCGCCGGCGACTACGCGATGTCTGACAATCCAGAGTTCAAGATGGCCGTCAGCCTGAGCGGATCCGTGCTGACGCTCACGCTATCGGGACAGCCGCCGTATACCCTCGAGCCGGCAAACGGGACGACGTTCACGCTCAAAGGGCTCACCGGGTTTCGTGCACGGTTCATCGTAGCGGGCCAGGGGCCCGCGACGTCGCTCAAGCTCATTCAACCGAACGGCGTGTTCACGTTGAATAGAGTCTCGACATGATCGGTGGTCTACGAAAAGCTCCCTCAGGTCTCAACGACGCACGAACAGCTCGCCTGCTGTGCAGGGCGCTTCTTCTGCGACGAGCTCCCCGCGACCTACGTGTTGATCGTGCGTCCGGAAGGGCTCGCGCTCGAGCGCCGGAACCGTGAGCCACGCATACTGCTGCCGGTGAGCGGGAACCGCTTCAGCGACGGGCCGGATCGTCATCCGCTTCGATGGCGGTCAGCCGGGTGTCGCACCCGCCCGTCGGTGTCGGCGCACCACATGACCGGAGGCGCCTCGGTCAGCGATGCCTGCGCCAGCAACGGTTTCTGGACTATGCACCTCTTCACCTAAGGAACGCTGAAGTGTGGCAGGCGGTTGCCGGCCGTCCGTTTGCGACCGTCAAGGGAACGCTTCGCGGTTACCAATCTACCGTGTGCGGGATGCGGTGTTTCCGGCCATCGTGGCGGCAGCTGTTGCCTCATTCAGTACTGTCAGTTCGATCGCCGCGTAACGGGCCAGGGGCCGGAACCAACTTTCGTCCCCGACGCCTCCCCGAAGAAGCCGGGCCTTGATCCTCCCGTCCGGCTATCAACCCGGGAAGCGTTACCCGCTCGTAGTCTGGGTCTACGGTCTCTTGGAGCTTTCCTGGGATACTCACCACTTTGGAGGGGCGGGCAGCCGCTATCGAAACCTGCAGGTCTTTGCGACACGAGGCTACGCGGTCCTGCTTCCCGACTCGTATCTATGGCCTCCCGCACCCATGCAGACGCTTGCGGCCAACATTCTGCCGGGCGTCGACCGCGTCGTCGAGCTCGGGATCGCAGACGCTGCGCGAATCGGCGTGGCCGGCTTCAGCTACGGAGGCTACACCGCCGCCGCGCTCCTAGCGCAGACGACACGGTTCCGCGCGGCGATGGTGACCGGTGGCGTGTACGACCTGTGGCGTCTCTATGGCGACCTGGATGCGGGTGGGAACAGCGAGGGCGCAGCCATCGCCGAACGGTACGCCGGAGCGCTGCCCTGGACCAACCTCCGCAGCTATATCGAGAACAACCCGATCTTCTGTGTCGAACGCATGACCACGCCTCTCCTCATCATCCACGGCGCCAGGGATTCAGTATCCGTCACACAGGCCGACGCTCTGTTCGTCGCTCTCCGCGCTCGCGGCAAGACGGTCGAGTACGCGCGATATCCAGACGAGTTCCACAGCTTCGTTAACGTCGCAAATCAGAGCGACTCCCTGCGGCGCTTCGTGGCGTGGTTCGACAAGTATCTCCAGCCACCTTTGCGCGACACGACAGAGGCGGAAAACAAGAAGGAAGCACGATGACTCGGGCGGTCCCTATCGCATCACACCAAGATCGGCAGCAGCGAACCTGACCGCTTCGCGCAGTTGAGCCCGTCCGTGCGCCGCCGCGATTTGCTTCAGGTCGACAAGACTATCCGGATCGTAGTTCGCCATCTCGCGTTCGTATCTTTCCCATCTGACGAGGAGATCGAGCGTTGGAAGAAGCCTCGAAAAACGCGTCAGGCGTTGGCGTGGGATCCGTTCACCCCATTCGTGCGCCACGGCGCGATCCAGGCTCGCGTGGTCGATGTGCGACGTTCTGTTTCGCGCCAGCGCCTGAAGCAGAATCCCCGCGCTCAACGGCGCCCACGCGATGCACGACTCGTCGAGGTCGATGAACCGCACGGCGTTGTCGTCGACGAAGATGTTGGTCGGCGTCGCGTCGAGGTTGGTCCATCCGGAGGGCAGGTCGAACTCCTCGAGAATGAGGAACAGAGAATGCAGGACCGACGCCAGACCTGAGTGATCTTCGCTGGCGCCGGACCTCGCTGGGCCGTCAGTGAGAGCGACTTTCAACAGATCCGCCCCCGTTGTCTCGAGATCCGAGGTTCTCAGCGCCGCACACCCAGTGACTGAAAGTCCGCGGATCGGCACTCCAGCTCGCGTCCCACACGGCACAGGGCCTTGAGCGCCGCTTCACACGCTTCCTGGGTGGACGCGCGCTCGAGCGCCGCATCCCCAACCGATTCTGTGAGCCACCAGCGTCTGGCTGATTCCACGCCGATGACTTCTATGAAGTTCTGCGGGAACGCTTTCGCCAGGAGTGACGCGAGCCCGACGGTCTCCGGGAACCGCTGCGGCTGGTGCTTGAAGAACACGGCCGAGC
>Ga0187893_10011021_pt1 | contig 13256 bp, 14 predicted proteins | sample MA1701074metaG_FD_139574 | JGI IMG/M metagenome (GOLD analysis project Ga0187893, IMG submission 139574) | White microbial mat communities from a basaltic lava cave in the Kipuka Kanohina Cave System on the Island of Hawaii, USA - MA170107-4 metaG ...
CAGTGGGACGAGATGCCCCCCGAACTCCGACTTTGGGGGGTATGCTCCCCTAAGTCGGAGTTCGGGGTCTGAGTTTGCGGGATGGCCTACGGCCCGCCATGTGCGGAACACCCGGCTAGCCGGTCAGTGGCCAGGGCCGTCTGGATCACCGCGCGGGCTTGGGGGTCCGAGGGCGAAGCCTCACTAGAAGACCGTCAGGCCGACGTCCTGACCAGCCCGGACCGGCGATGGTCAGGCTCGTCCAGAGATCCTGCTTGCCCGATCGCGTCTGCGCCTCGGCCGGGGGCTGACCAGCCAGCCAGCGGAGCTGTGAACCCCGTCGGTGACGGCGTAGGCGCCCGTCACACCTCACCCTCGGCGGCTAGCCGTGTCACAGGGTGTGGGTCAAGGCGTGGCCACGTCGCTCCCGGAGGGCACGATGGGGGCATGCACCTGACGGGCGAGACCAGCCGGGTGGGAGACCACCAACCAGACGGGGCCCTTTTGCTCTACGGCCTGTTGACGTCCCTCATGCGCCGCAGCGTGGGTCCTCGCCGCCGTCGCCTTGGTCTTCGGCCTGGTCGGCGTCTGGGCAGGAACCCGGTACGCGGCCCTCGACGCGCGAGCGGGAGCAATCGAGGACGCCGCGCTCATCGAGGGTTTCCGCATCAGCATTCCCGACCCTCGCCCGGCGATCCAGCGGGCACAGTTAGAGGTCCGCGCCATGGCGTTCGGTGGCCTCGCCGTGGTGACGGGCCTCATCGCGCTGGGGGCAGGCGCGACCGCGCTGGTGCTCCGCCCACCCAAGCTGAGCAAGCCGACCCCACGGCTCCCCCGCCCCCCTTCGTAGGCGTCCGCCGCGAGCCGGGGAGTCCCCAGCGTTCCTCCGCATGAGGAGGAACGCCGAGCGGTTGCCATACGCGGGATTTCGCCACGAGTTGCGAGACGCCATGAACCGTCGGGTCGTGTCGTTTGCCTGGGGCCGGGGGTTGGGTCATGTGTCACGCCTTATTGCCGTGCACCGTGCCCTGGGTGGCCTTGGCTGGGGCTCGCTGTTCCTCGTCGAGCGGCGGCAGCGCATGATCGCTGAGTACGAATTCGACCAGGTGATGATCCCCACCGACAAGGACAGCCTGGTCGCAGAGCCCCTCGTCGGCGTCGAGAGGATGGGGAACCCAGCACTGGCTCGTCTCATCGTGGACGCCGTGCTGTCGGCCGACGACGTGGTGCTGCACGACGTCGTCGTCCACCGTGATCTCTACGAGCAAGGCATGCGCCTCGGCTGTCGGCAGATGCTGACCTACCGGTCTGTCAAGAACCGGCCAGACCCCGGCAGTTGGGTCGCGCGACACACACCCGGCATCCACCACGTGTTCCTGCTCGGCAACCCGGAGTACCGAGAAACGCGGGAAGGGGTCACGCTCGAGGGCGTGCACGACGTCATGCGCCAGCCTCTCGCGGAAGAGTCGATCTGGCCGGAGGACACGCCGAGGCCGAGAATCGTCGTGACCGCTGCGGGGGGCGGTCACGGTGACGCGAAGCATTTCCTGACGGCCGCGCTGGAAGGGACCAGGCTGTTCGGCTCGAGGGCCCGCCGGGCCGTCTCGGTGTACGTCGTCACCGGCCCCCATTTTCACGGCACGTTTGCCGTCCCGTCCGGGATGAACGGAATCGTTCGCGTCACCCCGTACGTGGGGCCTCGGTACTCCATCTACCGGGACACGACCGCCGTGGTGGCGCACGGCGGGTACAACACCGTGCAGGAGTTGGCCTCGACCGGCACGCCGGCGGTCGTCGTGGCCGGTACCCGTGACTTCGAGGACCAGCGCGTCCATCTGAACGCTGCCGCTGACCGCCTCGTGGCGGTCGTCACCGAAGCGACGCCGGAGGATATCGCGGACGGCCTGACCAACGTCGTACAGCACAGCACAGACGGCCCGCGGCGCGCCATCCCACCGCAAGGCGCGTGGGAAATCGCGTACCGCATCACGCAGCTGTGCATGCCGTGACCGATCCGCGCTTTCCCGTGCCCGAACCGGCATCCGGCGTTGGGTCCGCTGCACCATCTCGCCATATTGCGTTGTTGAGCAACTACGCTCGAACCGCGAGCTATCGCGAGGTGCTGGCGAAACACGCGCCGGACAAGGTCGTCGCAGAGATCGGTTGCGGCAGCGGTGTGCTGGCATGCTTCGCGGCCCGAGCGGGAGCCAGGCGCGTCTACGCCATCGAGCAGGCGAGCGTCATCGGCACGGCACGGGAGATCGCAGATGTAAACGGTCTCAGCGACCGCATCGTGTTCATCCCCGGCCACTCCCTCGACGTCGAGCTGCCTGAACGCGCCGACCTCGTGTATGCGGAAGTGATCTCCAGCGACGCGCTGAGCCAGCACGTGCCGCCGTACTACCGCGACGCCCGGCGGCGTTTTCTCGCACCGGGTGGTCGCGTGATCCCACAAAGCCTGGCGATCAATGCCGTGTGCGTAGAGTCGGCCGCGGTTGCCGAGTTTCACTACCTCGGTCAACAGTCCATCCGCAGGGCAAAGCGCCTCGGCGAGCTGTACGGGCTCGAACTTTCACCGCTCGTCCACGCCTACGAGGCTGAGATGAGAACCGCTCGAGATTCCTACGCCGCTCTGGAAATGGAAAGGCTCACGGGACCATTCACCGATGATCAACGGACACCGCGGACCAAGATCCTCACGGACGAGGTCGAGATCGCGCGGTTCGAGTTGAGCGTAGACGAGGAGGAGCAGCCGTTGCGCGTCCCGCTCGAGTTCGGAGTTACGGCTTCCGGTACGCACAACGCCGTCGCGATTTCCTTCACGGCGCAACTCGACAATGAGATCGTGCTCTCGACCTCGCCGTTCTCGTCTCAGCTGCTCCCCAGTTGGGGACAAGTCGTCCGTCCCGTTGCACCGGCAGCCGGGCAGCAGCGCGAGCCGGTCGTAGCTCCCGGCAGCCACCGCCCGCTCCACCGCCGCTCGAGCCCGTGCCGGGTCGAACCGGCAGGTGCCGACGAACACCGCCTGCGCTTCCCCGACCGTGATCACCGTCGCCCGACCCGCCGGCCACGTCCCAGACAGCCAGAGGCGACCTGACGATCCAGACACGACCGCGGTCGCCGCCGATCGAACACCGTCGCGAACCCAGGCGGTGTTTCAGGACCACCGGTTCCGCAGAACCACGAGAAGCCCAGGGAACGAATGCGCCGGACACCACCGGCTTCGGACGGTACCGAGAAGGAACTCATTTCAGGCCGTACTCAGGGTCGCGCGGATAGGCGACTCCTAGCCGCGCGCGAGCTGGCCGTTCATGGGACCGATCGAAGCCTATCCGCGCGGCGGCTCACCGCCGGCATGCGCGTCACGCGATCCACATCCCTCGAGGGCGCGACGCTTGCGCACCGCTCGACGAGCTCCCCGGTTGCCGTGTCGTATTGGTACAGCTCGATGTCCGTTTTCGAGGCATTCAAGAGGTCGATCCCAGCGTTCGCCCAGACCACCTGATGAGGGAGCTTCGTGCCGACGGCGTCCGGCTTGAACTCGTGCCGCAGCGGTTCCCGCACCCTCTCGCCTGGCACGGTAGGGTAGAAAGGCCCTTTGACAACGTTGTACCCGAGTCGTGGCTGCGGTGCCCGGTACAGATGGATCCACTCGGCTGGAGGTTCACGAAACACCGGCTTGCGTTGGCGGCCATGGGCCGTAACGAAATCAATCCATTTCTTTGCCCATATGTCGTAGGGCCGGATCGTCGGTCCTCGTGAGATCGAACACCTTGGATTTCCCGTCACCACAGATCCGCAAATAGTCGTCATCCCACACGCCGAACACGACTCCTCCTGCGTAGGGCTCGGCTGGCGATCGCGCGGCCACGCGTAGAACGGACGCTCGCGCAGCGATGAGCCCCGCGGTGTCGTCGCCATCATGGTGGGTGTAGAAGCCGGCGGCGAAGTCACCTCTGCCCAAAGGCTTGACGTTCTTGGGTATCCGCTGCGCGATCGACCATCGTGTTCCGTGGTAGAACTCGAGGCGTTTGGGTGGGCTTGTCCCGTCGGTCTCGGCCGTACGGGCGAGACCGTCCACGACGATGCTCCTGCGAGTCGTGGCGCGCGAGAGGAATATGATCGATTACCGTCAAGATATCTTTGCGCGGCCAACATGACGAATGCCTCATCACGCCGTCTCGAGCTGCCGCCGCCCGACTGGACGCACTCTGCGTACACCGGCTGGACGCGGGCGCATTGGGAGGCGGTCGCGGACCACCTGTTGGCCAGCCTCCGTCCGTACGCGACCCCACGACACGCGCAGATCCGGCTTCCCGGCCGAGCGAGCTGGTCGGGGCCGCACTCCGACGGGCTGGAGGGGTATGCCCGCAGCTTCCTGCTTGCAGCGTTCCGCCTCGCCGGCTCCGCAGGCGAGGTCGCCGGTGACGTGGCCGAGCGCTATGCGGAGGGGTTGGCTGCGGGCACGGACCCCGCCGGGCCCGAGGCGTGGCCGCCTCTCGCCGACCGCTCGCAGCAGATGGTGGAGGCGTCGTCGATCGCGCTGGCGCTGCACGAGTCCAGACCGTGGATCTGGGACCGGCTCTGCCCGCAGGTGCGCGAGCGCGTCGTCGGCTGGCTGGCGCCCATGGTCGGACGCCGCACGTACGACAACAACTGGGTGCTTTTCCAGGTCATCGTCGAGGAGTTCCTCGCCTCGGTCGGCGCGGACCACGACCGCGGCGAGATCGAGGCCGGCCTGGACCGGATCGACGAGTGGTACGCCGGCGACGGCTGGTACCGCGATGGGCCAGAACGGCGTTTCGACTACGCTGTCCAGAAGTTCACGGCCGAGAAGTTCGCGTCCCAAGAGTGCTTCGATGCGGGGCAACGGTTCGACTACTACGCGGGCTGGTCGCTGCACCTGTACACGTTGCTGTGGACGCGCATGGCGGGCTCGCGCGCCGAGCACCGCGTGGCGGTCTACCGGGAGCGCCTGCGGGAGTTCCTCGCGCAGTACGTGCACCTCTTCGGCTCTGACGGAGCGCCGGTCCACCATGGGCGCTCGCTGACCTAGCGGTTCGCCTGCTTGGCCCCGGTCTGGCTCGGCGCCCTCTGCGACGCGACACCCCTGCCACCCGGCATGGCGCGGCGGCTGGCCAGCGGGGTGCTCCGGCACTTCGTGGAGCGTGGGGCCCCTGATCACCGCGGTCTGCTGACGCTGGGTTGGTACGAGCCGTTCCTGCCGACCGTCCAGCCCTACTCCGGTCCCGGGTCGCCGTATTGGGCGAGCAAGGGGTTCCTGGGCCTGCTCCTACAGCTCGACCACCCAGTGTGGACCGACGCCGAGCAGGCCTTGCCGGTCGAGGTCGCCGACCGTGTGACCGCGATGCCCGCGCCCGGCTTCCTCGTCCATGCCACCAAGAGCGACGGCCTGGTCCGCCTGGTCAACCACGGCAGCACCTACCTGTACCCGCCGCAGCCAACCAGGCGCGACGATCCGCACTACGCGAAGCTCGCCTACTCCAACCGGACCGCGCCCGAGACCGGCGAGCCCGCGTGGGCACGCAACATCGACAACCACATCGCCCTGCTCGCGCCGGACGGCACGACGTCCCGCCGTGAGCGCATCCACCGCATCGCGGTAACCGGCAACTGGGGGGCCTCTTGGCATCAGCCGCTGCTGGACCGGCGAGAGACCGGGACGTGCCGCATCGAGACCGTCTCGGTCGTACGGGCGCGTGGGAGCTCCGCGTGCATCTCGTCGCCGCGCCGCGCGGCTGGGCCGTGCGGGAGGGCGGGTACGCGCTCGCCGACGCCCGCCCGCTCACTGCCCGCGGCACCGAGCGCTGGGCGGTCGTCCGCCGCCCGGACAGGCTGACCAGCGCGATCCTCGCCTTGCACGGGTGGGCGTCCGCGGCCATCGCGCGTGAGGTCGCGGCGAACGCCTTCGGTCGCCATTCGGCGACCCCCTACCTGCTCGCTCCCGCTCATCCCGGTGGCGAGGCCGTGTACGTTTCCCTGATCGTGCTCACCGGCTCGGCGGCCCGGCTCGACGAGTTCGCGGTCGGGGCCCACGTCGACGGCCGTGTGGTGCAGTTGCGCCTGCCAGATGGCGAGCGGTTGCACGTCCGGGTCGGCGACCTCGGGCGAGGTCCTATTGTCGCTGGCCGCGGGTGAGTTGTGCACCTTCGGCGCGGTCGTGGCCCATGGCGAGGTAGCCGCCGTCGACCCAGAGGTCGGCGCCGGTGATGAAGCTGGCGCCGGGGCCGCACAAGAAGAGGATCGCGCTGGCGACCTCGCTCGGCTCGCCGACTCGGTCGAGCATGTGGTGAGCGCCGAGGATCGGCGCCCACGTGAGACGGTCACCGCCGGTCATGCGGTCCAACTCCGGGGTCCAGATGACACCGGGCGAGATGCTGTTGACGCGGATGCCGTCGGCGGCCAGGTCGAGCGCCTGGCAGCGGGTCAAGGCGAGCACGGCGCCTTTGGTGGCGTTGTAGGTCCAACGCTGAGGCTGGGCGATGTGGGCCGAGATCGACGCGATGTTCACGATCGCCCCGCCCCCGGCTGCGCGCATGAGCGGCGCGATGCACGAGGCCATCAGGCCGGCGCCCTTGACGTTGGTGCCCAGGCTCGCGTCCCAGTCCTCCGGCGTGGCGTCCTCGCCCATGGACAGGAACGTGGCCGCGCAGTTGACCAGCGCCCGCACCGGCAGGCCCACGGCCGCGGCCGCGCTGGCCGCGGCTTGGCAGTCACCGAGTTGGGAGACGTCGCCGTGCACGGCGGTCGCCCTTGCGAATGTGGCCGTCGTGGCAGCGAGCAGCGGGGCGTCTCGGTCGATCAGGACCACATGGGCGCCGGCCGCTGCGAATGCCTCGGCGGTGGCTCGACCGATCCCCGACGCCCCTCCGGTGATCACGGCGACCGTCTCGGCGAACGGCTCAGGCATTGGCGACCAGCTCCTTCATCCCGCGGAGCACGAGCAGGCAGGCACGTTCGGTGAACTGGGTTTCCGAGCCGGGGCCGGCAGAGGCCGCGGTCTCGCGGGGCGGCAGCAGCCAGGAGAACCGCACGCCGCCACGGACCAGCAGCTCCAGCAGGCAGCCAGCGCCACGGAGGGCGTCCTGGTCGACGTCGAGGCGGAACGCGGGCTCCCGCGGGGGCGCCGTCTCGTGACCGTGTGCGAACCCAGACACGACGCCGGTCACGCAGCGTCCCCCGCCGATCTCCACGGTCAGCGGGAGCACGGGGCAATCAGGGGCGACCAGCCGCGGGACACCGAGCCACCATTCCGGCTGGCTGCCGTCACGGTCGGCCAGCAGTTCACCCTCCCAGCCGAGCCGGTGGAGGTCGGCGCGCAGGCGCTCGGCGCTGATAGGGAACAAGCTTGCCACCCGCCACCGAGGAACCCTCCAGGGCAGCCCCGTCTCCAGCCGCCAACGGCGGAAGGGCGAGCGCAGGACGTTCTGCAGAAGGCACCGGTACGAGTCGTCGGGAAACCGAACGCCGGCGCCGAGATGCGGTTGGGCCTCGACGAGGTTGGCCAGCAGCAGCCGTGCATCGGCATCGAGGTCGGCGTCGGCCACCTGTGGCCAAGCCTGGCGCCCGAGCACGCCGAACCACACCCGCTGCTCACCGTGGCGCCGGCCACCGGCGGCGGCCGCTGGGTCGTCGCCCTGTTCCACGCAGGCTGCGACGGCCTTCCAGACCTCGGCCGTCGCCGGGTGCCGCGCCGTGCACTCGACGTCCTCGACCGCGCGGTGGCAGGAGCGGTAGCTGCGGCCCGGGCGAAGCCGCTGACCGGCCTCGCAGGCATCGACCTCTGCGTCCAACTCTCTCGTTCCCCCACCTGGACGGGTCCGCAGCAGGGGGTTCAGCAGGCTGATGCCGCCGAGCACGACGGGCGAGCCGGGGGTCGGACGGTCGTGCCGGCTCACGACGACGGCGGCGGGGCCGGCAGCGGGCAGTCCTGGGCGGATCTCCCGCAGCCGGCCCCCGTACTGAGCGGCGGAGTACCCGAGGCGACCGGCGAGCAGGTCGGCGAGGTCGGCCTCGGGGATGCACACCTCGATGTCGGGCGGTCCCGCCGGAGGCGCCAAGAGCAAATGTCCACGAGCGTCCAAGCCGATCGCCCGCTCGTCGATGATCCTCCCGTCGGCGTCCACGACCAGGAAGCGGTAGCGGCAAGGCCGCAGGCGGCCGGCCGCGCCGACCTCCTCGACCAGGTCGGAGGCGAGATCGCGATCGCCGCGATCGACTTGGAGTAGCGCGTCCAACCCTTCGCCGCTCGCGGTGGCTGCGCACGACCTGAGGGGCTCGACCCACCCGCCTGGATGAAACCCCAGGTCCGGGGCACCTTCATCCCGGCGCACCCACGCGGTGCCGGCCTGTTCGACGAGCACCTCGCCAGCGGCTGTCAGCGTCAACCGGTCGCCCGGCTCGGCCCGGACGACCCTGCGGCCTTCCGCGCCTCGCAGCAGTCGGTCGAGGAGGCCGCGGCTCATCGGGTATTTCTGGTGGTTGAGCCACGCCGCCTCGTCGATGCAACACTGGCCCTGCGGAAACTCCACGACGCAGGACGGGGCCGCGCGGGCGAGCACGCTCGTCGTCAACGCGTCCCAGTCCGGGGAGACCCTCGGCGGGCGCCCTTCGAGGATCTCGGTCTCGAGTACTGGCTGGCAGGGCAGCAGCACGAGGTCGAGGGCCGTCACCCCGAGCGTGGTGAGCAGCCGGTCCACCCACCCTAGCTCGACGACGCTGTCGACCAGGCTCCACGCGGTTGCGTCGCTGGCGCGGATCGCCAGCCCGTGCTCGGGCACGCGCCACGTCGAGGGGGTCCATACCAGCTTGGTCTGTTCTCCCAGGGTGATCTCGGTCCAGTCATCGACGGTGACGACCTCTTGGAACCCCATCCTTCGCAAGGCATGGCCCATGCGGGCGTCAGCCGGGCAGAAGAGCGGGATCCGCCTGTCGATCTCGTGCAGCGACGGGATGTCGAAATGATCTCTGTGAGCGTGGGACAGCCACACCGCGTCGAGCTGCCCGATCGCGCTGGCGTCGATACGGCGGGCTGGGTGGTAGGCGAAGAGACCGCCTCGGAACGAGTCGAAGAGATGCGGGTCGCACAACATGCGAAAGCTGCCGCCTGAGCCGTTGATCTCGACCAGTACGGTCGCGTGCCCGCCGATCTCCAATGTCACCGCCATGTTCACGGCTCCGATCTACGAAAGAGCTCCGTGAAGCGCTCGAGAACCTCTGCGCGGTTCATGTCGGACGAGTCGAGCCGCACGACCGTCACCTTCTCACGCAAGTCCTCGGCGACTTCCTCGAAGCAGGCAGCAACGAGCGAGACATACGCGCTGGTGAAGTCCCGCTCGATCTTTCGCCTCCGTGCCCGCAGGCGGCGCATGAGCACCTCTGTCCGGGCGGTGAGATGAACCACCGCTTTGGGCGTCGGCAGGGCGGAGGAGACCAGGCAGTAATACCGATAGAACGTCTCGAACTCTTCGGCGGTGAGGTCGGCGCGGTGGCGCAGCGCTTTCGAATAGGCCAGCGAGGTGTAGATGTGCTGGTCGAGAATGCTTCCATCCGCTGCCTTCAGCGCCTGATGCGCCCGGAGCAACAAGGTCTCCATCTGGCAGGGCAGGGCGAAGGAGCGGTCCCCATGGAGATAGCGGGTGAGGTAGGTGTCTCCCCGTCCGTCTCGTTGGAGAAGCTTGATGTCGGGGACCCACACCGCGGTCGGTGTCTGATCGATGTAGCGTTTCAGGAGCGTCGTCTTCCCGACGGCTGGTGGGCCGACGACCGCAATGAAATCACCGGTCGCCTCGCGCCACATCTGGGGATGGAACCCCAACCATTGCTCAATTCTCTTCTCAGCCGCAGTCACAGCTGGATCGTGGTCTGCGGGAGGAGACGCCCGGTCATGCCCGGAACGGAGGGGCGTGTAAGGCCAAGCGGGTGACAAGTGCCCGGAACGCCCGGCCGCGGGAGAAGAGGACGTGCTTCTCGTCGGCGGCCATCTCGGCGAGCGTACGGCCATCGCCCTCGACGGGTACGAACACCGAGTCGTAGCCGAACCCGCCGAAGCCCCGAGGGGCATCGGTGATGGCGCCCTCGACCATGCCCTCACCGACCAGTTGCGAGCCATCGGTGAAACAGGCGAGCGCGACGGTGCGCACGCGGGCTCGGCGCCGGTCGTGCACGACGCCATCGAGAAGCCGCAGCAGCTTTGCCAGGTTGTCGGCGTAGCTGGCACCCTCACCGGCGAACCTGGCGGAGCGCAGGCCCGGCGCGCCCCCGAGGGCGTCAACCTCGAGGGCGGTATCGTCGGCGACCGCCGGCAACCCTGTCGCCTTGCTCGCGGCCGCAGCCTTCAGCAGCGCGTTCTCCCACAGGGTGGCGCCCGTCTCCTCCACGTCGCACAGACCCGCCGGGCGGGGCACCAACTCGATCGCGGAGCCCACGATGGCGATGATCTCGGCCGCCTTGTCGGGATTGGCGGTGGCCAAGACGAACCTCCGGACGGCGTCCGGCGGTTCTCTAAAGGCACCCGAAATCATGAAGGCCCTCAGTATAGGGCTTCGCGGTGGAGTTGCGCGCTGCTATCCACCGATGTAGGACATCTCGACCTTGTGGAGGGTGCGGGTCTCGGAGGTGCGGAGCTCGGAGTACCGATCGGTCCGGCGACCCCAGATCCCGGCGATGACGGACTCGAGCTCGCCGTCCGTCGCGCCGTTCCGGAGCAGCGCGCGAAGGTCCCCGCCTTTCGTGGCGAACAGGCAGGTGTAGAGCTCGCCGACTGCGGACACGCGCGCGCGGGTGCAGCCCTGGCAGAAGGCCTGGGTGACCGAAGAGATCACGCCGATCTCCCCGCCGCCGTCGAGGTAGCGGTAACGGGACGCCACCTCGCCCACGTAGTTGGGGTCCACCGGCTCGAGCGGCCAGACCGCGCCGATACGGCGAACGACCTCGGCGGACGGCACGACCTCGTCCAGCTTCCACCCGTTCGTCGTCCCCACGTCCATGTACTCGATGAACCGCACGATGTGCCCGTGATCACGCGCGTAGGCCGCGAGATCGACGACGCCGGCGTCGTTCACACCGCGCTTCACGACTGTGTTGAGCTTGACCGGCGCGAACCCCGCCGCGCTCGCAGCCGCGATGCCATCGAGCACACGGCAGAGCGGCATGGGCACGTCCGCCATCGCGCTGAAGGTCTCCTCGTCCACCGAATCCAGGCTCACGGTCAAGCGGCCCAACCCGGCGCCGCGCAGATCGGCGGCCTTGCCCGCGAGCAGGGAGCCGTTCGTCGTCAGCGCGATGTCGTCGATGCCGTCCACCTGCGCGAGCATCGCGACCAACCGCTCGATGCCATGGCGTACGAGCGGCTCCCCGCCGGTCAGCCGGATCTTTCGGACACCGAGCTTCGCGAAAATGCTCACGAGCCGTGTGATCTCCTCGAACGTGAGCAACTCATCACGCTCGAGGAATTGGAACCCTGGGCCGAAGACCTCCCGGGGCATGCAGTACGTGCAGCGGAAGTTGCACCGGTCCGTCACCGACACCCGCACGTCGCGCAACCCGCGACCGAACTCATCGACGACCGCCATCAACTCCACACCCTCCACGTTGGCCGGGTTCTTTCCAGCCGTAGAGCCTATCCGTTGCTCCGGACGAGCGGCAATATCGCAGAGGCGCAAGTTGTGTGCTGGATGTGCGCCATATATGGCGCACATCCAGCACACAACTCCTCCATGTCCGAAACCCGCTAGCCGGTTAGTGGCCGGGCCGCCCAGATCACCGCGCGGGCTTGGGGGCCCGAGGGCGAAGCCCTCACTGGTGGCCCGTCGGCGAAGTCCTTTGAATGTTCAGGGTGCGATCTGCGCCCGCGCCGCAAGGCGCGAGGAGGCGGCCACTCGAGAAACATCATCTACTGCCGTCATAGCGCCTCCTCGGCGGATGGGGTATGCGTGTCCAATCGCATGAACGGGTGTCGCGCACCCCCCTGAACTGCCCCGGGCCGGGGCGATTCAAAGTCCACCTCCGTGCTCAGCTTGCCGAGCAGGCCCGCAAGGTCCACCTTGGTGTCAGCCACCGCGTCTCCATTCTCGAGATCCTGGAACGGACCTCGAAGGAAACGCGGTGGCTTTCGCCCTTCACGAACTCACGCACGGTCACCGCACAACCCGGTCCACGAACATTCGCCCGAGTACTACAGCCTGTGATTTCTGTGATTACCGTGTTGTTACACCAGCTCCAGGGCTCTAACCCCGATCGCCGAATCGGGCGCGACCCGTGTGCACGCGTTGCACCGAACGTATGACGCTCTACTGTGCGGACCATGCGGGAGCAAAAACCCGGCGAGGAGCGGTTCAGCCCAGCGGCCCAGGCCGCCGAGTGGGACGCACGGTACGGCGAACGCGACAAGGCGATGTGGAGCGGGCGGCCGAACGGGCGACTCGTTGCCGAGGTAACCGACCTCAGCCCCGGCCGGGCGCTCGACATCGGTTGTGGCGAGGGCGCCGACGCGATCTGGCTCGCTCGGCGCGGCTGGAGGGTCACTGCGATCGACGTCTCCGATGTCGCCCTACGGCGGGCGCGGGAGGCTGCCGAGCTGGCCGGCGCCGCGGTCGAGTGGGTCTGCGGGGATGCCCTGCAGACAGCGTTTCCCCCCCGCTGGTTCGACCTGGTGTCGATGCAGTACCCCGCGCTGCCCAAGGCCGCCGGCAAGGCCGCCATGCGGGCGTTGCTCGACACAGTGCGCCCTGGCGGGTTGCTGCTCGCCGTCTACCATGACCTCGACGACGAGCACCGCGAACACATGAAGTCGCGGGGCCTCGACCCGGCGGACTACGTCGGTGCCGACGACCTCGGCCGCCTGCTCGGCGACGACTTCACAGTCGAGCTGCACGCAGTTAAGCCGCGCATCGACCCGCCGCCCGGCGCCCCGCACATCGCCGACGTCGTCCTGCGCGCCCGGCGTCGCTGACGCGCTGCCCGGGCGCGACGGGTCCCTGACACCGGCTGAACGAGGCCGTTCCATTACGGACTCTGGGCTGCAATTTGGCGCCGAGCGCGGCAGACGACGGGTCGGTCGCCGACCCGCATGGGGACACGACCGCACATAATCACGGGCGCCGATCAGGGACCCGGCGGCGCCTCGAAGGATGCTCACAAGTGCCGCTATGTGCGACCGACAGGGCGGAGCCAGCCCTCGGGTATCGGCTGGTCCGCAGGTCTGGAGGCATTGAGACGTCTTCCCCGCACATCGGGTGCCCTACGCCCGGCCGGGC
>Ga0187893_10011022_pt1 | contig 13256 bp, 13 predicted proteins | sample MA1701074metaG_FD_139574 | JGI IMG/M metagenome (GOLD analysis project Ga0187893, IMG submission 139574) | White microbial mat communities from a basaltic lava cave in the Kipuka Kanohina Cave System on the Island of Hawaii, USA - MA170107-4 metaG ...
CACTAAATACCAGCCGCCACGTCTTGTGACTGAGCTCCAACGCCATGTACAACACCGCCTTCTCGCAGTAACCTTCTTCTTGCAGGATCGCTTGGGTCGTATTCATACCATCACCTCATTAATGGTTTATCTGTTAAAACCACAGAGGTTAACCCAGGCGGTCCTGCATAGGATCTACACCCATTAGGGTTTCATAAATCACCTACAGGTTCGTATATCAGAGGAAACCGATGCAACTCTCACCACGCGAAAAAGATAAGCTGCTGATCGCCATGGCCGCCATGGTCGCCGAGCGGCGCAAACAACGCGGCATCAAGCTCAACTATCCGGAAGCTGTGGCCTATATTTCCAGCGCCATCCTGGAAGGCGCACGAGAAGGAAAGACCGTAGCCGAGCTGATGAGCTATGGTGCTACCCTGCTGAGCCGTGAGGAGGTCATGCCAGGCGTGCCGGAAATGATCCACGAAGTGCAAGTCGAAGCGACCTTTCCGGATGGCACCAAGTTGGTCACTGTGCACAACCCGATCGTATGAAGGAGGACGTGATGATCCCGGGAGAATTTTTCGTCGACCAAGGCCAGATAAGGCTCAACGAAGGCCGCGACACGCTGAGCTTGAAGGTGGCCAACACCGGAGACCGGCCGATCCAAGTCGGTTCTCATTATCACTTCTATGAGACCAATCTGGCGCTGCGCTTCGAGCGCGAAAAATCCCGAGGCTACCGACTCGATATCCCGGCCGGCACGGCGGTGCGGTTCGAGCCGGGGCAGGAGCGAACCGTCACCTTGGTGGCTTATGCGGGCGAGCGCAAGGTGTACGGGTTTAACGCCAAGGTGATGGGCCCACTGGAGGGAAAAAAACCATGAGCCTTATCGACCGCCGCGCTTATGCGGAGATCTACGGTCCCACCAAAGGGGACCGCGTTCGCCTCGGGGATACCGAGTTGATCATCGAGGTAGAGCACGACCACACGAGTTACGGGGAGGAGGTTAAGTTCGGCGGCGGAAAGGTCATTCGCGACGGGATGGGGCAGAGTCAGCGGACGTCCGCGGAGGCGGTCGATGTGGTGATCACCAACGCGTTGATCCTCGACCACTCCGGTATCGTTAAGGCTGATATTGGGATCAAGGATGGGCGCATCGCGGGCATAGGCAAAGCGGGCAACCCCGATGTCCAGCCCAATGTGGATATCATCATCGGTCCCGGCACCGAAGCCATCGCCGGAGAAGGATTGATCGCGACCGCCGGGGGCATAGACTCGCATATTCACTTCATCTGTCCCCAGCAGATCGAAGACGCGCTGATGTCCGGCGTCACCACGATGATCGGGGGAGGCACAGGCCCCGCGACCGGCACTAATGCCACCACCTGCACCCCAGGCCCGTGGAACATACATCGCATGCTGCAGGCCGCCGAAGGGCTGCCGATGAACCTCGGGTTTTTGGGAAAAGGCAACGCGAGCCAACCGGAAGCGCTGCGCGAGCAGATCGCGGCGGGGGCTATGGGGCTGAAGCTACACGAGGATTGGGGCACTACGCCGGCCGCCATCGACACGTGTCTGAGCGTGGCCGATGAGACCGATGTCCAGGTGGCGATCCACACCGACACGCTGAACGAGTCGGGGTTTGTGGAGCACACCATCGCCGCGTTCAAGGGTCGGGCCATTCATACCTATCACACCGAGGGAGCGGGAGGGGGCCATGCCCCGGACATCATCCGCGTCTGTGGGGAGGCGAATGTGCTCCCATCCAGCACCAACCCGACTCGGCCTTTCACGGTCAACACCGTGGACGAACACCTAGACATGCTGATGGTGTGTCACCACCTCGACCCCAAGATCGCCGAAGATGTGGCCTTCGCCGAGTCGCGCATCCGCCGCGAGACCATCGCAGCCGAGGACATCCTACACGATCTCGGCGCTTTCTCCATGATCTCCTCCGACTCACAGGCCATGGGCCGAGTCGGCGAAGTGATCACCCGCAGTTGGCAAACGGCGCATAAGATGAAGGTGCAGCGCGGGCCTCTCCCGCAGGACTCGGCGCGCAATGATAATCTGCGCGCCAAACGTTATGTGGCCAAGTACACCATCAATCCGGCCATCACCCATGGGTTCGCGCACGAGGTGGGCTCGATCGAAGTGGGTAAGCTGGCCGATATCGTGCTGTGGAAGCCGGCCTTCTTTGGAGCAAAGCCGGCGCTAATCATTAAAGGCGGTATGATCGTCGCCGCCGCCATGGGAGATCCCAATGCCTCCATCCCGACCCCCCAGCCGGTGCATTATCGACCGATGTTCGCGGCGTTTGGCGGTGCCCGCGCCGAGACCTGCGTGACTTTCGTGTCCGGTCAAGCCTTGGGTGAAGGGATTAAGGACAGGCTAGGTCTGCGCAAACGCCTAGTAGCCGTGCGCGGCACCCGAACCATAGGCAAGGCGGATCTGCGCCTGAATGATTACCTGCCACAGATCGAAGTGGATGCCCAGACCTACCAAGTGCGAGCCGATGGGCAACTGCTGACTTGCGATCCGGCTCAAGTCTTACCGCTGGCCCAGCGGTATTTCTTGTTTTGATGGAGGCGGTTAACATTTAATGGGTGACGTGACCCCATTAATACCGCCATTAATCCCGGCGCTGAGGGTTTGATGACAGGAAGGAGCGCATGATCCGTACCGTTGAAGCTATCGTCGACGATACAGGCGAGCTCCGGCTTTCCGCGCCATTGCGCATATCGGGCTCTCATCGCCCGCAAGCCTTTGCCATTGCCGTAGACACCGTCAAGGCGGCCCGGCGACTCACCGACCTCGTGCAACGCCTGTGCCCTTGAAGGTTGATACGGCAATGACCGCGAAATTGGTGGCAAGGAACAATGCGATTCGATTCATGTGAGCCTCCAGGCCCTGATGGGTAGCGCTTCCGTCAATATGTGGCGCATTCTAATGATTACAAGGCCGAGCGCGAGACCGCGAGCAACAACCGCCCGCACCGGGGCCGATGCGACCATCTTGCGATCAGTGCGATCGACCGTCGGCGTGAAAGGTTTTCAATGCTCGTCCGGTCATATACGGCACGGGGGTGTGCGGCGATGGATCCACGCATCACTGGCAAGAGGTCCAATAGGCCATGCCCGTAGTCGGCGCTGCGGCAGGGCTCGCGACGCCGGCACACTCGATTCACAGCAACACTTATTTGGAGAGTTACACATGAACAGAACCAAAACCGGACGTGGCCTCATGCTGGCGATTGCTGCTGCGGCGTTTTTCGCAAGTCAGGGCACACTGATCGCGCCCGTACAAGCGGAGGAAGCGCAGGAAGCGCAGATTCACTGCGGCGGCGTGAATGCCTGTAAAGGCACCTCGGACTGCAAGACTGCGGACAACGCGTGCAAGGGCCAGAACGCCTGCAAAGGGCAGGGTTTCAAGGCGCTCACGGCTGAGGACTGCGCGGAGCAGGGCGGCAAAGAGATCTAGTTCGAACCATGCGGCAAGCGGCCGGGCGCGCGCGCCCGGCCGCGCACCGTAACCATTACGTCCCGAAAAGAATTCGTACCCGATGATTACTGCAGCGAACGACTTCCTGGGCTTCGGGCTAGGCCTGCGCAAGGAACATTACGCCGAGTTGCTCGAGGCGCCGGCGGCCGTCGACTGGCTGGAAGTGCTGACCGAGAACTATCTCGTGCCCGGCGGCAAACCGCTGTATTTCCTCGACCGGATCAGCGCCGATTATCCAGCGGTGATGCACGGCGTTTCACTGTCGATTGGCGGGAGCTCGCCGCTCGATTGGGACTACCTGCGGCAGGTTCGCGAGCTCGCCCACCGCATCGAGCCGCGCTGGATTTCGGACCATTTGTGCTGGACTGGAACGGGCGGGACCAACCTGCACGACCTGATGCCCTTGCCCTACAACGAGGAAACCTTGCGCCTCGTGATCGAACGGGTCGCGCGCGTGCAGGAGTATCTTGGTCGGCAGATCTTGCTTGAAAATGTATCGAGTTATCTTGCCTACGCGCACTCGACGATGCCGGAGTGGGAGTTCTTAAGCGCGGTGGCGACGGGCGCCGATTGCCGCATCCTGCTCGATATCAATAATATTTTCGTCAGCGCGCGCAATCACGAGTTCGAGGCCACGACTTATTTGAACGCCATTCCCGCCGAGCGTGTGGGTCAGATCCATCTCGCCGGGCACCGGGACCACGGCGACTACATCGTCGATACGCACGACGCGGCGATCGTCGATCCGGTATGGGCGCTCTATCGGGCCGCCGTGCGACGCTTCGGTCCGGTGGCAACGATGATCGAGCGCGACGACGACATACCACCGCTCGCGGACCTCATCGCCGAACTCGAGCTGGCGCGCCGCCATGCCGCGGATGCGGGTACAGTCGATGATCGCCCGACACCCGCGGCGAGCGCGGACCGACCCGCACGTATCACGCCTGGACCGACCCTCGCGACCCTCCAGCGCGAGCTACAGGCCCATGTGCTCGACCCAGTGCGCGCGATGCCGGCGTGCATCACGGAGACGCCCCGGGTAGACCGCCAGCGTCGGGTCGAGATCTATACGGCCGGCTATCCCCTGCGCTTGATCGAAGCGCTTGCGACCGATTATCCGGTGCTGCACACGTTACTCGGCGCCGATGACTTCGCTGCGCTCGCGACCAACTACATCGACGGCCATCCGTCCCGACATTTCTCATTGCGTTGGTTCGGTTGGCAACTGAGTCAATTTCTGGCTTACGCCGCTCCGTATCACGCACAACCGCTGCTCGCGGAGCTCACGCGCTTCGAATGGACACTGGGCGAGGCGTTCGACGCCGCCGACGCGGTCAGCGTGAGTCTTGACGAGCTCGCGCAGTTGCCGGCAACCGTATGGCCCGTTCTGCGCGTCGTCAAGCATCCTTCAGTCCGGCAAATCCGCTTGGGCAGCCTGGTACCGGGGTATTGGCGCGCGATACAAGATGGAGAGTCGATCAGCGCCATCGCGTCACCCGGCGCACCGACGATCTGGCGGGTGTGGCGGCATGAGCTGCGGACTTTGTTCCGCTCGATGGAAACGCTCGAAGTGGAGAGCGCGCGTATTCTCGACGGCGCGACTTTCGGTGACCTCTGCGAACATTTAAGTGCTGAGATGCCGATCGCCGACGTGCCAGGCTTGGCCGCAGGCTTGTTGCGCAACTGGGTCACGGAAGGCGCGATTGCGCGATTCGACCTCGGCGCGGCGCAAGCGGGTCTAACCGCAGTACGAAAGATCGCATAAGCACTATGTGGCAAAAAGAAGCCCAGTTCACCACACTCGTCAACGCGCTCTCGGCGGATCTATACCGCTACGCGTTCTGGCTGTGCCGCAACCGCGAGCAAGCCGAAGATCTGGTGCAGGAAACCTTTGCGCGGGCATGGCGCGCGATCGAGGACCTGCGCGACGACCGCGCCGCACGCGCCTGGTTGCTGGTGACCTTGCGACGCGAACACGCGCGCTATTACGAACGCGAACGACCGCCCACCACCGATATCGATCCAGACACGATGCCGGCGTCGCGAAAAGACTTCGACGGCAGCACCGAAGCGTGGGCCCTCCGGCGCGAACTCGAGCGACTGTCGATCGAATACAGCGAACCGCTGGTACTGCAGGTGATCGGCGGCTACAGCGGGGACGAAATCGCCGACATGCTCAAACTCACTCCGGCGGCGGTGACCACGCGGCTGTTCCGCGCACGCCAACAATTGCGGCGCGCGCTGGACGGCGAGGCTGACGATCTCGAGGTCGCATCCTTATGAACTGTCTTGAATTCCGTAAACAGATTCTGGCTGCGCCGCGGTCGTTAACACCGGCGATGATTGCGCATCGCGGTGAGTGCACGCAGTGCGTTGCCTTCGCGGCTGGCGTCGATAAACTGGAGTCGGCCCTGACGGAGGCGGTGCTCGTCGATCCACCCGAGGGGCTCGCGAATCGCATCCTGCTGCGCCGCTCGCTTGTCGATGCTCTGCCCGCGGTCGTACCCGCGCGGCGGCGCTTCCTGGCGCTCGCGGCCAGTGTCGCGGTGGCGACGACCGGACTCGGCGCGTTTTTGTTCTGGCGGCGCGGCGGGCAGGAAGACGGCCAGGAAGAGGGCTTCGACGGTGGGCTCGCGCGGGAACTCGTGGCGCACCTGCTGATGAGGCATCCGCCGGGCCTCGGCGCCGCCACGCAACTAGTGAGCGAGACAGAAGTTACCGGACTTCTAAAGCGCGCGAGTTTTGCCTCCCGCACGTCATTGGGTCGGGTGGAGAACGCGTGGCCGTGCGAGTTCCGCTATCAGCCGATTGCGCATCTGGTCCTGCCCGGCTCTGCGGGCCCCGTCACGGCACTGGTGATGCCGTTCGCAGTCGCTCCGCGACCGCATCATTTCGCGGGGCCTAATCTCAGCGGCGTTATCGCGCCCTGCGCGCACGGCACGCTGGCGCTCCTGGCAGAGTCCGACACCGATCTAGACGCGCTGGCGGCGCGTCTCCAAGGTGCTATCGTATCCGCCTGAATGATCGTTCGGAAATAGAAGGCATTGTGCAGAATTACCGCATACGGAAGATCGGCTTGATTACGACACAAAAAACACAGCCACTTAGGGAACTCCCTGGCATTGAGCTCGAGTGGCGCCCCATCATGGGGTCGGGTTATGAGTCGGTTTCTGCCACCGTTTCGGGGCAACCAAGATCCCGCAACGCAGACAGCGACAGCCCCCTAGGCTCAAATGCGGGGAAGCGGGGAAGCGGGAGCAAAGCCACAGCATGCCACGGCCCGGGTATGGGGTATGGGGTATGGGGTATGGGGTATGGGGTATGGGGTATGGGGTATGGGTATGGGTATGGGTATGGGTATGGGAAGAATTCTATCCGGACCGTTGATGACGCGACTCGTTGCTATCTTAGCTTACACCTTGCTGCCGCTAAGCTACGCCGTCGGCGGGAGTTTCGATCATAGCCACCGCGCGTGGACTGAATTGTTACGGCAACACGTCGTCTTGATCGACGGCGGCAGCGGCTCTCAGGTGCGCTATGCCGAGCTCAAAAACAGACGTACCGAGCTGAAAGCGTATTTGGATACGCTGTCCTCCGTGGCGCTAGCGGAGTTCGAACGTTGGAGCAAAGCGCAACAACTCGCGTTTCTCCTTAACGCATACAACGCCTTCACCGTCGAATTGATCCTCACGCGTTATCCGGATCTCGAGTCGATCCGAGATTTCGGACGCTTTATCGACAACCCATGGAAGAAGCGCTTCTTCAAGCTGCTGGGCCAAGAGCAGAATTTGGACGGCATCGAACACGGCGTCATTCGCGCCCCGGGCGTCTATGACGAACCTCGCATCCACACGGCGGTTAACTGCGCCTCTATCGGCTGCCCGATGCTGCGCGAGGAAGCCTACATCGCCGATCGCTTGGCTGCGCAGCTCGAGGAGCAGGTCGTGCGGTTCCTCTCGGATCACTCGCGCAATCGCTATGATGCCGCCACCCATACTCTTGAAGTGTCCGAAATCTTCGACTGGTACCGCGAAGATTTCTCAAGCGGTTTCCAAGGGATCCGGTCCCGAGAACAGTTTTTCGCCAAGTACGCGGAGCTGCTGACCGACGACCCCGGCGGGCAAAACCTGATTCGGCGCCAACAGGCAAAGATCCGCTTTGTCGATTATGATTGGGCCTTGAACGATTTCAAAGGGTAGTGTTGCGGGAACATGACGATGAACAAGCTGTGGCCAAATGATCGCTCGCGGCTCACGGAGCAGTCGAGCCACGAGCCTCGCAACAGGGAGCCTGCCGGGCCGCTCTGTGCCGCTGAGGGCCATGAAGGTAACTACTTGAGCCCCGAAGAGATCCACGCCTGGGCGCCCTACACGAGCGGGCCTGAGCCCAGCCAAGGTCGCGAAGCCCTGCGCGGGCGCCTGCTGGACATCGGCTGCTGGACACCCGCGCAGATCGCGGGCAGGCGATGGAGCATCGGCTGTGTGTCGCTCGAGATCACGCAGCGCTGCAATCTCGATTGCACCCTGTGTTATCTGTCGGAGCACTCGGAGGCGGTGAGAGATGTTCCCCTGGACGAGCTGTTTCGCCGCATCGAGATCATCTATGCGCATTATGGCGAGAACACCGATGTCCAGGTGTCGGGCGGGGACCCGACCTTGCGAGCCAAAGAAGATCTGATCCAGATCGTGCGCCGGATCACCGACAAGGGCATGCGCGCTTCGCTGTTCACCAACGGGATCCTTGCCAGCCGCAGGCTGCTCTCGGATCTGTGCCGGGCGGGTTTGGTGGACGTCGCCTTCCACGTTGACCTGACCCAGCAGCGCAAGGGCTATCGGTCGGAAGCGGATCTGAACGCGCTGCGGCAGAAGTATATCGAGCGAGCGCGGGGCCTGCCGCTGTCGGTGATGTTTAACACCACGGTCTTTGCGGGGAATTTCCACCAGCTCCCCGCGCTGGTGCGCTTCTTTCGCAGCAACGCGGACGTGGTCAGGCTGATCTCCTTTCAGTTGCAGGCCGACACCGGCCGCGGCGTGCTGCGGGAGCGTGATGTCCTCATCACTCAGGAGAGCGTGATCGAGCAAATCCATCGCGGGGCGGGAACGAGCCTGAGCTTCGACACGCTCGCGGTGGGACACCCGCGCTGCAACAAATACGCGATGGCCTTCGAGATCAACGGTCAGCTCTACGACTTCCTCGACGATCCCGGCTTCATCGTGCCCTTGCTCAATGAAACGGCCGAGGTGCAATTCGACCGCAGGAACCGGCGGGCCGCCGTGCTGTCCGCCTTGAGGGCCTTTGCCAAGGCCAAGGGACTGTGGTGGAGGGGGGCGAAATGGCTCGCCGGGACCTTATGGTTGGCCCGGCGAGACCTGTGGGCGTCCCGTGGCCGCATCAACAAGCTCTCGTTTGTCGTGCATAACTTTATGGATGCCTGCAAGCTGGAACGTGAGCGTCTGGAGGGCTGTGTTTTTATGGTCGCCACCGCCGATGGGCCGATGTCGATGTGTATGCACAACGCCAAGCGAGATGACTATGTCCTGCGGCCCGTAGCGCTAAACACGCCCGCGGGCCTCGAGATCTGGGATCCCTTGGGCGGAATAAGCGCGGCCGGAGACCTCCCGAAAGTCCCTCCCAGCGAGCGCGATGTCCAGACCTATCCCCTGAAATATCTCAAGGGACGCGTCCGAGCGGCAGCCCTCAAGCGGAAAGCCGCCGCGCGACACGATGAGCCGTGATCCCGGTGGTGAAGAACCCAAGGATTCTGTTTTTATTGCTCTTGCAGCTCACCGTATCGGCGTGCAGCACGCTCGTCCGGGTCCCGGATGCGGCTTACGACCTCGAGCCTCCGATTGAGGCTTATGCGCGGGTCCTGCAAAAGTACGTCAACGACGGAGGTGAAGTCGATTTCCCGGCGCTCGCGCAAGACAGGGCGGGGCTGGACCGCTACGTGGCTTACGTCGCGCGCACACCCGCGAGCGGCTTTGCCGATCCGCAGGCACGCCTAGCCCATTACCTCAACAGCTACAACGCACTGTCCATGTACAATGTGCTCGAGCTGGGGATCCCCGAGACGCACGCGGGATGGCGAAAGATCCGCTTCTTTTGGCTGCGGGACTTCGTCATCGGCGGCACCGAGCTGTCACTGTACGCCTACGAGAACGAGGTCATCCGCAAGCTCGGGGACCCGCGCGTGCACTTCGCGCTCAACTGCAGTGCGCTAAGTTGCCCCGTCCTCCCGAGGATCCCTTTTAGTGGCCTGACCCTCCACAAAGAGCTGGAGCGCGAGACCCGCAAGTTTTTCTCAGGGGAACGTAACCTGCGCATTGACCACGCCGAGAAGAAGGTCTATCTGAGCGAGATCCTGAGTTTTTATAGCGAGGACTTCACCCCCGTATACGCCCCCAGTCTGATCGCCTATGTCAACCGCTATGTCGCAGATCCGATCCCCGAAGACTACACGGTGGAGTTCATCGACTACGACTGGACCATCGCCAACGCACGGCGTGCCCGACCGGTTGCGACGGCCTCACTCCGGCCCCCGATAGTGAGCAGACCCAGAGCAACCGAGACTCACCAGGGGCACTTTAGGTCTGTACCCGTTCACGCACGGTGGTGATGCGGATCCTGCTTTGGGCCATCCGGTCTTTTCTGGGCACGCTGTTTCTCGCCACGGGCATCGGAAAGCTGCTCGACAACCGCGGTTTCGCTCGGGTGATCGCGACCTATGAGCTCGGCATTCCCGAGCCGGGTTTGTTGCCGCTCGCGCTCGCCATCTCCTTGCTGGAGCTTGCGGTCGGGATCAATATTCTGCGTGGCCGGAGGCTGAAGCAGAACGTGCTCGCCACGCTCGTCTTTCACATCGGCTACACGGCGCTTGCGGCGGCTACGCTCGTCAGAGGGCTCCCGATCGAGAATTGCGGTTGCTTCGGAGTCTTCCTCGCCCGACCCCTGCGCTGGTCCATGGTGGGCGAAGATCTTGCCCTCGCGGCCGTCAGCGCAGTGGGCGTGTTTCTGCTTAGCAACCGGAGCCGGCGCACCTGAGCCGAATTGGCGGTTGACGGTACCTATCACTCGACCCGAGTTAACCTATGAACAACAAAAAGTTGCTTTTGCTGCTGAGCGTCGCTTTGCTCTTGGTCGGCTTTTTCGCCTTCGACCTGGGGCAATACTTGAGCTTGGCTTTCTTCAAAGCACAACAAGCGCGTATCGCCGCCTATTACCAAGCTCAGCCCTTGCACATGGTAGGGATTTATTTTGCGCTATACGTAGCGGTAACCGGTTTGTCATTGCCGGGCGCCGCCATCATGACACTGGTCGCGGGCGCGATCTTCGGTCTCTTTTGGGGCACGGTGATCGTATCCTTTGCGAGCACCATCGGCGCCACCCTCGCCTTCCTCACGTCTCGCTTCCTGTTGCGCGATGCGGTGCAGGCCCGCTTCCGCGACAAGCTGAAAGCTATCAATACCGGCATCGAAAAAGATGGCGCCTTTTATTTGTTCGTCCTGCGCCTGGTTCCCGCCTTCCCCTTTTTCGTGATCAACCTGGCGATGGGACTGACCCCAATCAAGACCGCCACTTTCTATTGGGTGAGCCAGCTCGGGATGCTGGCCGGCACCTTGGTCTACGTCAACGCGGGCACGCAGATCGCGAGAATCGATTCCCTGGCCGGGATTTTGTCGCCCGGCCTCATCGCCTCCTTCACCTTGCTGGGTGTGTTCCCGCTGCTCGCGAAGAGGCTAGCCGAATACGCCAAGGCGCGGAGGGCGCTGCGCCGCTTCCCCCGCCCCAAACGCTTTGACCGCAACCTGGTGGTGATAGGCGCCGGTTCGGCGGGGCTGGTAGCCGCGTACATCGCCTCCGCGGTGAAGGCAAGAGTGACTTTGATCGAAAAACACAAGATGGGGGGCGATTGCCTCAACACCGGTTGCGTTCCATCCAAGGCCTTGCTGCGCTCGGCCAAGTTTCTCTCGCACATCAAGCGCGCAAAGGAGCTCGGGTTTCGCAGCGCGCATGCCGATTTCGACTTTGCCGAGATCATGCAACGGGTTCAGCGCATCGTGCGCACGGTGGAACCCCACGACTCGAGCGAGCGCTATACCTCCCTCGGGGTGGAATGCATTCAAGGCGAAGCCCGTATCCTCTCACCCTACACCGTGCAAGTGAACGGCCGCACCCTCACCGCGCGCGGCATCGTGATCGCCGCCGGCGGCCGGCCGTTTGTTCCCCCCATTCCGGGTCTTGATGAGGCCGGCTACCTCACTTCGGACAGCGTGTGGGAATTGCGTCACTTGCCGGGGCGCCTGGTCGTCTTGGGCGGAGGACCGATTGGCTGCGAGCTGGCCCAAGCCTTCGCCCGCTTCGGCTCTCGCGTGACCCAAATAGAAATGTTGCCGCGTCTCCTGCCGCGCGAAGACCTCGAGATCGGGGCGATGATCAAAGAGCGTTTTGAGCGCGAAGAAATCGATGTACGCCTGGGCTACAAAGCTTCCGAGTGTCGCGTGCGCAACGGAGAAAAAACACTCATCTGCAAGCGGGCGGGCGAGGACACCGGGGAGGAGATCGCGATTGAATTCGATGCCCTTTTGGTAGCGGTAGGACGGATCGCCAACACCGAGGGCTATGGGTTAGAAGAGCTGGGCATAACGCTCACTCCCTCTCGCACCATAGAGACCAACGATTACCTGCAAACCCGCTACCCCGACGTTTATGCCTGCGGCGATGTCGCAGGCCCGTATCAGTTCACCCACACCGCATCCCATCAGGCGTGGTACGCAGCAGTCAACGCGTTGTTCGGCCGTTTCAAGAAATTCCGCGCGGACTACTCGGTGATCCCCTGGGCCACCTTCACCGATCCGGAAGTCGCCCGCGTCGGGCTGAACGAGCAGGATGCAAAAGCGCGAGGGATCTCCTACGAGGTAACGACTTATCAACTGGCAGATCTCGATCGCGCCATCGCCGAAGAGGAAGCCCACGGGCTGGTGAAAGTGCTGACGGCGTCGGGGAAGGATCGCATCTTGGGCGCGACCATCGTCGGTGATCACGCCGGCGAGATCATCGCCGAATACGTTGCCGCCATGCGGCATAAGCTCGGCCTCAACAAGATCTTGGGCACCATCCACATCTATCCCACCCTGGCGGAAGCGAACAAATTCGCCGCCGGTGAATGGAAACGCGCCCACGCCCCCCAAGCGCTGTTGCGCTTCGTTGAACGCTATCACCGGTGGCAGCGGGGCGGGTCTGGATAGACAATGTCCCCTATTCTCTTGTCGCGAGCTTCGGTGACCGTCGTGCAGCGGCAAGCAATCTGCCCGCTGACGGCTTAATTCGATGCCTTAAGCGCCAGCGCACAGCTACGCCCTAAGGCAAAGGCTATGGATTTGTGATTGTCTCTAGACTCGCTCACGTGCCGTCGACATAGTTGTAATTCGTGTCAACATGACGTGAAGACTCGATGACCGTTCGGAAGCAAGTAGAGTCGATCGAGATCGCGGAAGCGTTCACCGTGCGGCGGTGGTTAGCACTCTTCACACAATCATCACGCCATCCGCCGCTATACTTGAGCTTTAAAAGCGAGCCCGCTCATCGTGGAACCAAGCAATCCTGGCTATCTGCTCCTCATCGAAGACCATCAAGACATCGCCGAGATGGTGTGCGCCTACTTCGAGCATCGCGGCTACGCGGTAGATTATGCGGGGGACGGCGTCACCGGTCTGCACCTCGCAGTGACCAACAGCTACGACGTAATCGTCTTAGACCTGATGCTCCCTGGACTG
>Ga0187893_10011023_pt1 | contig 13255 bp, 5 predicted proteins | sample MA1701074metaG_FD_139574 | JGI IMG/M metagenome (GOLD analysis project Ga0187893, IMG submission 139574) | White microbial mat communities from a basaltic lava cave in the Kipuka Kanohina Cave System on the Island of Hawaii, USA - MA170107-4 metaG ...
CTTGTAGCCAATGGCGTACATGATAATCGAAACAAAGAGCCAGAGATAATTCGCGGTTGCCATGCCGCCGCCGCTCAATTGCCACGCCAAAACCGCCAGCCAATCGAACGCATAAACGGCGAGCAGATAGCGCAGCCAATTCAGATTGATTTTCTCGATCGAGGAAAAGGCGGCTTTGATATTCTCCTGGTGCCGTTGCAGCATTTTGTAAGCGGCCACGAAGTAAATCAGCATCTGAATAATGAGCAGCCAGCCAATGATCCGGCATTGCAAACACGGCGCTGCCCAAGCTTCGTGAAGATATTGGATTTTCTCCGCCGCCGGTTGCAGATAAAACGGGACGAACGCGACGGCGCTGAGCACGAAGGGGATGAAGTGGAGCCAGGCGGTTGTTTCAAACCGAAAATCTTTCTTCGTCAGCGCCTTGACGTAAAAATAGAAGAGCGGCGCAAAAAGAAAAGTTAGTGGCGCGTCAACTTTTGCAAGCTGTGGGAATTTGAAAAGATATTGGGTATACGCCAGCGTGTGCAAAATGATATTGCCGGCAAACAATGCCAAAAGCAGTCCAAGAATGCGATTGGCGACCCGATTGCCGCGCCGCAACGAGAGCAGCGCCACCGCCAAAAATCCGCCTTGCACTACACCGGCCAGCAATAACACTGTGATGAAATCGAGCGAGGGTTGCATAAGCGAAATATAGACAATCTTTTTTTGACCTTCAACTTAATTTTACAGTGCGTTTGACCAAGATTGAGCTTGCCCTGTTGGGCACCCGCAAAGAGATTGTGCAACTGACCATTTCATTTCCCATTACTTCCTCACGATTATCCTTCTCACTATCTTTTCCGCGATTTGGCTACGTTAGTTGTACAATAACATGAAACTGCGGATGAGAGGAACTGGCGCAGTTCTTGAAGAGAGTGGGACACCACCCAATATTAAGAACTTCCTGTTAGGCGACTGTATCAAAGAATTTCCAATCGACCGGCTTAAGATATGAGTAAGAGTTGGCTAACTCTTGAACAACTCTGGCATGAGGTGGATTTTAAACCCAACAAACAACAGGAAAAGGCCATTCTACACGCCGATGGCCCGCTTTACCTTCCTGCCGGCCCCGGTTCCGGCAAAACACGAGTATTACTCTGGCGAACGCTGAACCTGATTGTCTTTCATGGCATCCATCCCGAGGAGATTTTTCTTTCCACTTTCACCGAGAAAGCCGCGCTTCAGCTCAAAGAAGGACTGCGTAGTCTGTTGAGCATTGCCACAAAATTTACGGGCACCCCTTACGATCTTTCTAAAATGTACGTCGGAACGGTTCATTCTCTATGTCAACGCTTGATTGCTGATCGCCGTTTCTTTGCGCATCGCCAGCGTGGCAGAATTCCTGCCGTACTTGATGAGCTTGATCAATACTTTCATCTTAACAACAATAGGCGATGGAGCGCGCTGACAAGCGCCGCGGGATTGTCTGATTCACCCGAGGAGAAAATCAATCTCCTCATGACGGAAAAGGCTTCGCTTTCGAAATATGCTGCGGTCACCAATTGCCTCAGTTTGTTCAACCGCTTTTCGGAAGAATGCCTTGATCCGGTTTCGGTCAAGCCGCGAGCGGATGATTCTACGCTCCAGGCGTTGTTGGAAATGTATCGCAGCTATCTCCAGTCACTCGCAGAATCTGAAAAAATTCCCCAAAGTGATCTTTCCTTGCTGCAGCAAAAAGCCTTGCAAGTCGTTGCAGAAGGTCCGGCCGGCGGGCAGGTGTTCAAATATGTCATCATCGACGAGTATCAAGATACCAACCCTGTGCAAGAGGCGCTGTTTTTTCAATTGGCGGCAGGCTACAAAAATCTCTGCGTGGTCGGCGACGATGACCAGTCGCTCTACCGTTTCCGCGGCGCGACCGTGGAAAATTTTGTGCAATTTCCAGAGCGTTGTCAAACCTTTCTGAATCTTGCTCCAGCTCGCATTCCGCTGACCACCAACTATCGCTCACGCCAAAGCATAGTGTCTTTTTACTCCAAATTCATGCAACTCTGCGATTGGCGCGCGGGCGGGAAAGCTTCCCAATCGTATCGCGTCCCTAAGGATATCACAGCTCATCGCCAAGATGGTCAACCTGCGGTGATTGCCAGCAGCGCGGAGGCGCCGGAAAGAGTTTGCGAACAAATTGCAAAACTCGCACGTCGCTTGCTTGACGAAAAGAAAGTCGATAATCCCAACCAAATTGCCTTTCTCTTTCCTTCGCTAAAAAGCCCACAAGTGCAGCGCATGAAAGAAGCTCTACAAGCCGAAGGCCTGCGCGTTTATGCTCCCCGCGCCGGAAGATTTCTGGAAGTGGAAGAGTCCGTCGCCCTCTTCGGCCTTTACCTGCATATTTTTGGCAAACCCGATCGTGGTGAATTCTCCAGCCGTGATTATGACGAATTTCATCGCTGGCTTGACCGCGCTTACGAGCAGGCCAAAGCGTTGCTGGAAGACGATAAACAACTCAAACACTACGTCAAAGACCGCCGCGATGAAATTGCTACGGCTGTTGCGGATTACAACGCTCTTCTGCGCGTGGTCACGAAACAGAAGTGGGATACCTCTGCGCCTTTTGAAATTGCCACCATGCAGCGACCACTGCACGATGCGCCGCAGCTTTCGGAGCGCGCCAAGCGCGCGTTGGCAAGCAGTTACTTTGCGAATATCATCAAGAAGCGACATGCAGACGGCAGGCCCTTTTCATTGGATTATATTCTGAAACGCGCCACTTCATTGGATTGGAATGTTTTGGATTTGTTTTACCGGCTCTGTGGATTCGACCATTTCAAAAAAATGTTCGATTTGGCTGAAAGCGGCGACGACGAGGGGCCGATTTGCAATCTCTCGTTGATTTCGCAATATCTCGCGCGCTATACTGATCGTTACGGGTCCATTCTCACCGCGCCGGCTTTGATGCAGGAGCTTTTTCAAAGGCTCTTTTTCAGTTCATATTTGTATGTGCTGTTTCGCCGCGGCGAATCGGAATATGAAGATGCCAATGATCCTTTTCCCAAGGGCCGAATTCCGTTTTTGACCATTCACCAATCAAAAGGCTTGGAATTTCCCGTTGTGGTGTTGGGCAATCCGCGCAAAAAAGACAAAGACGCGCCAATCATCGAAAAGCTCGTGCAGCCACTGTTGGATCGCACCGGCGAGCCATTGGACCGCATGGCCAAGTTCGACGTGATGCGCGTGTTTTACGTGGCGCTTTCGCGCGCGCAAAATTTGCTGGTGATTGCGCATTTTTCGGGGCGAGGCCAGAGCATGAATGAGCCTTTCAAGAGCATGCTGGATGAGGATTTTCCGCGCCTGCCGGAGTTCGACATTAATTCGATGCCATCGGCTCATTCCAGCAAAGAGGAGCTTCCCAAAAATTATTCTTACACCGGTGATTTTCTGCTTTACCAAAAATGCGCGCGGGAATACATGATCTTTCGCAAATATGGTTTCGTGCCCTCGCGCTCGCAAACCATGATGTTTGGAAATTTGGTTCATCGCACGCTAGATGATCTGCACCAATTTCTCATTTCTACACGGAGCCAAACAAATGGATCGCAACAATGAAGAAATCGAAAGCCGCATTCGCGAATTTTTCGAGCAGAATTATGAGATGTTGCGGCTGGAAGGCGGCCATGCGCTCTCTCCGGAATTCAAAGCCGCCGCGCTCGAGCAGGTTTTGATGTATTGGCGGCGGCTCCGTGACGTGGCGGAAAAAGTCACGGATACCGAAGTTTTGCTCAATTTGCCGAAGCTGCTCACGCCCAAAGGCCGCGAGTTCGGCATCGAAGGCGTGGTGGATATTGTGCGCGAAAATGACCGCACGGTGATGTACGATGTCAAAACTCACGAAGCCGATGACATCCGCCGCAATCTGGCGGAGTACGAAAAGCAATTGAACGTGTATGCCTTTATCTGGCAGAGACTGCGCCAGCAGGAATTGGACGAAACCGCGGTGATTTCCACCGCTTTTCCTGAGAGTTTGAAAGCGGCGTTGAAAAGCGGCAATGATTTGCAGTTGCAACAAGAATTGGAAAAGTGGGAGCCGCTGATTGCCATTCCGTTTAATGCCGATCATGTTGATGATACCATCCGTGAGTTTGGCCAAATTGTGGACGCGATTGAGAACGGCGATTTTGCGCCGCCCTCGTTGCACAAGCTGCGCGCCAAGCCGCATGGCATGAAAATTATTTTTGCCGTGCAGGTTTGCCGCAACTGCGACGCTCGTTTTTCGTGCTCGGCATATCGCGCTTATGCCCAGAGCAGCCGCGGCAATCAGGAAAGCAGTTTCCGCCAATATTTTTTGGATGATTTCGGCACTGAAGAAGAACGAGATGAACACGTGCAGGCAGGATTGGATGTGCTGCCTGCGATTGAAGGAACGGATTGATGCGAAGTCCAACTTACGCAGAGGAATTTCTAAGCATAGAAACAGCGTGAGTGCAAGTAGGACTTCACGACACTGGTAACTGGAGGATTTTGAATGAATGGCTATGAACAACAATTAGAGCAGAAGAAGAATAGGGTTCTTGTCGAGAACAACGCTCAATTCATTTTTGACCATCTGATGGATAAGGCCAATATTGGCGGCAAGCACGAGAGACGTTGGCTTTGGGAATTATTACAAAACGCCAAGGATTCAATCGATGAATCTAAAGCGATTTCCGTTGAGGTAGAGTTTCAAGACACTCAACTGATATTTCGACACAACGGTAATCCTTTTACAGATGATGAAATTATTCATCTGATCTACCACGGCTCAACAAAAAAAGGATTGGCTGACAAAACGGGTAAATTCGGCACGGGCTTTCTCATGACACATTTGTTATCCAAGAAAGTTCTGGTTTCTGGGATACTAGGTGACGAGAGGCATTTTCGGTTCATACTTGACAGAAGTGGCAAAAGCCCTAAAGAAGTCGAAAACGCTATGGAATCATCTTGGGAAGAATTCAAGAACCTTCATATCGAATCACTGCATAATAAATTTACGACAATATTCCAATATGAACTAGACAATGAAGGTAGAAGAATCGCTGAGAATGGATTACGCGATTTGCGCAGAATACTGCCATTTGTGCTGGCATTCAATCCAAAATTTGAGAGCATTGTGCTGAAAATCTCTGGAGGATTCGAAAGCTTCAGTAAAATTTCCGTTAAAGAAGTTGATCAAGACCGGATTAAGATTGTGACTATTGAATCCAGAGATCAAGAACAGAATTCAGTTCTACACACTCTGGCGATTGCGTCAGAAGACAAAACGACCACTGCTGTACCCTGTCTCGTCACCGATGAGGTAACGATTGTCAAGCACCTTGAAGACGATATACCAAAACTTTTCTATGACTTCCCTTTGTTCGGCACTGAGGATTTCTCATTCCCTGCTGTAATCAACAGTTCTAGTTTCGAGCCTACACCAGAAAGAGATGGTATTTATCTCGGTAAGAATGAAAGCGAAGAGATAAGCCACAACAGGCAAATCATTGAACAAGCCAGGGGTCTCTATCTTGAATTAGTTCAATTTGCCTGCGATGCTCGATGGAGAAACCTTTACGAGCTTGCATCCTTTTCCCAACCGATCAGCAAAGAGTGGTTGGATATTTCTTGGTATAAACGGATGTTTCAAAACATGCTGGATGAAGTTCTTTGCAAAGAGATTGTCGAGACAGAAAACACCATGCAGATTTCACCAAAGCATGCAATCTTCCCGATCGATTCTCCACTCTTCGACCTATGGGAGCTTTCTTCTTCGATTTATTCCAGCAAACTGCCTATCAAGAAGCACGCTGAAATTTGGATGCGTATTTTAAAGTCATGGGGAGAACTACTTGGAAGGAATCCTGATGATTTCGACTTTTGCCTTACGTTTCAGAAATTCTGCAAGATTTTATCTGGGTTTGCAACCCTTGAAAAACTTGAAGCCGCTCTTCAAACATTAGACGAGCGTGGTTGCATTCCGTGGCTCAATAAATTCTTTCATCTTCTGCTTTTACAGAATAAAAAGCATCTCTTTGAAGAGTACCCAATAATTCCAAACCAAAATGGCGTATTCAGGAAAAAGACCACAATGCTATTTCTCGATTGTGGAATTGATGAATCAATAAAGGATGTGGCCAAAGCAAGCGGCGACGATTTGCGTGATCACCTTGTTCATAGAGCCGTCGAATTGGACAACTCACTTCTTGCTAAAAAAAACCAAGAAGAGGTTCTTCGTTCAACGCTCTCTTCTCTTAAGGAAAAGACCGTAAAGAATTCTCAAAATTCTCCGCTCCGGAAGCCTATCATCGATATTTTCTCTTGGTTAGTTAAACATCAGCGTTCCGACCTTCTACGGGAATTCCCAGTCGTTACCAGTAAGGCGGAATTGGATTCAGCTGCTTCATTTTCCATACTCTCAACCACAACACGCATGTTGGTTCCTCCTGAATTATGGCAAAAAACTTCGATGGACTTTTCAGAACTTTTTTCTCCAGAATTTATTCTAGCGACTGAGTACACCATGAACTTATCAAAAGTCGATTGGGATTACCTCATTGAAAACCTATTTGTCTATTCAGACCCTATTTTTCAAGAAGACACAATATTGGACAACAAATTCATTTTCTCGGATGATACTGAGCAGAAGGAGCATCGACTTGAAAGCGTCAAGTGCTCACGAATCGCTTATCTCGAACTCAACGACAAGGGCGTTATTGATCGAATAAGAAAAAGTAAACCACGTGCTCTCTTGTTTTTCAAGTTTCTTTTGTCTCACGTGCTAGTCGAGGATTCAAACTGGTTGCAGTCTATGACGGTGAATTGTGAGTGCGGTTCAACTCATCTAATTGTTCCTTCACATTGGTTCCATTATATCAAAACAAGGAGATGGGTCCCGTCCGGCAACAGTCGCACCGAATTTCTATCCGCCCAAAGTCTTGCTGGGCTATTGGAAAATGAGTGGGATAGCATTTCCAAATTGAAAGAAGACAAACCCGCTCTCTTTCTGAACAAAACGGAAATTGGAGTTGGTGAACTCCTGCGTAATATTGTGACTGGAGACGATGACATTAAGAAACTGGAATGGGATAAAGCAATCGCCGCCATCCTTACCAGTGGCTCAGATCCTAACCGCTTGATGACTGAGTTCGAAAAACGAGAAAAAGACCGCGAAAAGGTCCGAACCAACCAGCATTTGGGAAAGACGATTGAGGCCATATTCGAAGCGACCTTCAAATCCGACGAACTCAAGGCACTTGGTTTCACCATCCGACGTACTGGTTTGGGCCATGACTATGAAATCGAACACGACTTTGTTCAAGATGAACAAGAGCAATTGCTCAGTTTACAAACCTCGACAAAATCGATCCTTGTGGAAATAAAAGCAACGACGGGAACTTCAGTAGCAATGACTTGCACGCAAGGGACAAAGGCCGTACAAGAACAAAACCGATTTTGCCTCTGCGTGGTCCCAATTTCTAGTATCGAAATCACTGACGAAATTATCAAAACCAGTGCGCGATTCGTTATGAACATAGGTGAACTCTTGAAGCCAGAAGTATCAGCAGTTTTGTCGTTTCATGCAAATAGGATGGAAACGATTTCAAGCGGCGGGGGCATTCAAATTGATATCAGTGAACCTCTGGTGAAATACAGAATCAACCAAGCGGTGTGGGAAAATGGAAAGAGCTTTAATGAGTTTATTGAGTCTTTCTTAGATTCCCCGTACGAAAAGAGGATATAGACAAAGTAAGACTTGGATTCCGCTATGTTAAATCCGCCTTTCGACCAATTAGGTCCAAGTCTGACTTCGCCTGTTTGGCTTGAGGGATTTCTTAAAACAAACACCATGAACTTGCACCATGAGAAGGAATCTCCATGCCGATTACAAAACTCCGTCCAAGTTTTTCTTTTACCAAAGACCGGCTCGAACAACTCAAAGCCATCGTTCCTGAAGCCTTTGCCGACGGCAAGATCAATTGGGAATCTCTCAAGCAAGCGTTGGGAGAGTTTTTGGAAGATGAAAACCAAGAGGCCGAGCACTTTGGCCTGTTCTGGCCCGGCAAGCGCGAAGCGCGGCGTTTGGCGACGATGCCCAGCAAAGGTACACTCATACCCGCTGTAGGAGAAGGCATTGACGAAGACAACACCCGCAATATTTTCATCGAAGGCGAAAATCTGGAAGTGCTGAAGCTTCTGCAAAAAAGCTACGCCGGCCGGATCAAGATGATTTACATTGATCCGCCGTACAACACAGGGAATGATTTTGTTTATAAAGATGACGAAAGCGAATTAATCTACGCCCATCTTTATAGAACTAATCTAATTGATGAAAACGGAAATCCATTAACATCAAATATTGGACACAAGCAAAATGGAAATTATGTCAACGTCAATACGCGGAGAAGTGCGAGGTTTCATTCAAATTGGCTGAATATGCTATATCCGCGTTTGAAATTGGCACATAACCTCCTGCGTCACGATGGCCTAATAGTCGTTAGTGCCGATGATGCTGAGTATGCAAATTTGCGGTTGTCACTCAATGAAATATTTGGGGAGGAGAATTTCATTGGGACAGTAATCTGGAATTCGACAAAAACCGTAACGAACACAGCATTGATTTCTGTTTCTCACACGTACAATCTTATATTCGCCCGCTCAAAGGATTATTTCATTGAACATCGCCATCATTTTCGTTTAATAGAACTTGGTGAAGGTTTTTCCAATCCAAACAATGACCCCCGTGGCCCGTGGAAAGCTGATCCTTTTCAAGTTGGCGGAATCCGACCGAATCAACTATATGCGATATCAAATCCAAAAACTGGCAAGACTTATCATCCAAACCCAGGTTGCAGCTGGAAAAACGAGTCCACGGTTTTTGAACAACTACTTGCTGACAACCGTATTGTTTTCGGTGTTTCTGGGGAGGCTGGCCCTCAAAGAAAAAGATTCCAATTTGAGGCAGAAGAACGCGGACGTGTTGCCAAAACATTATGGGATGATGTGGATACCACCTCAAATGCCACTCGTTCACTTGACGACTTATTTAATCAACATGTTTTCGACAATCCCAAACCAGTCGATTTTGTAAAACGATTTGTTGAGTTGAGTGCACAAATTCCTCCTGATGCAATCGTGCTTGACTTCTTTGCCGGTTCTTGCACAGCCGCTCAAGCCGTTTTGGAAATGAATCGTGAAGACGGCGGTAACCGTCGCTTCATGATGGTTCAACTTCCCGAACCAACGCCAGAAGATTCACCTGCGCGCAAAGCTGGTTACGACACCATCGCCGAAATCGGCAAAGAGCGCATCCGGCGCGTCATTACCAAAATGAAAAAAGAAGCCAATGGAAATTCTCAGACAAAACGTGAAACGCCCGAAGACTTAGGATTCAAAGTTTTCAAGCTCACGCGCTCCAATTTCAGAGTATGGGAAGATTACGATGGTGAGAACCCTGAAGAGCTTGAAAAGCTTTTTGATCAAGCCGAAACCCCGTTGATCAAAAACTGGAAAGAAGAAGACTTGTTGACGGAAATCATTCTGCAGCAAGGCTTCCCGCTGGATAGCCGGATTACGCCGCAAGCCGAATTCAAGCAGAACAAAATCCAACTCATTGAATCCACCTTTTGCGCCCACCGCCTCTTCGTTTGTTTGGATGTCAAAATCAAAGACGATACGATCAAACGTTTGGAGCTTCGTGCCGAGGACATTTTCGTTTGCCTCGACTGCGCGCTGACGGATCAAGCCAAGATGCGGCTGGTGGATGCGTGCAATTTGAAAGTGATTTGAAACCGAAATCGTAGCACCGACCCCTTGTGGGTCGCTGTTGCAAAATAAAATGCGTTCATTTCAAAAGTCGCCCACAAGGGGCGAGGGCTACGTCATACTCAGCAAAACCATCTATGTCAAAACAATTGCAACTTAAATTCGACGGCAATCAAGATTATCAGCTCGACGCCGTGGCCAGCGTGGTTAGTTTATTCGATGGGCTTCCTCAACGCGCGCCGGAGTTTGGTTCGGGCGGAGACATCATCTCGAACCTGCCACCGCATGACAATCTCAATGAATCCTGGCTGCGCGACAACCTGCGCGCCGTGCAAGAAAAGAATAAAATCGACAATCATCTTGCCGATCTGGAGATGGACGATGGCATGGAACTGAATGGCGTCAGCGATAACGCCTGGCGCTATCCGCATTTCACTGTTGAAATGGAAACCGGCACCGGCAAGACCTACGTGTATTTGCGCACGATCTATGAGCTGCGCCAGCGTTATGGCTTCAATAAATTCATCGTGGTTGTGCCCAGCGTTGCCATCTACGAGGGCGTAGTCAAAAATTTTGACATTACTCAAAATCACTTCCGCGCGTTATATGGCAACGAGACCGTGCAACGGTGTAAATATGACGGTGATCATCTCAGTCGTTTGCGCTCATTCGCCACTTCGCCATTTACCGACATTATGGTGATGACAATGGATGCGTTCAACAAGAGCACGAATCTGATTTACAAATTCTCCGAAAAACTGCCCGGCGAGCGCAAACCCTATCAATTCATTCAAGAAACCCGCCCGATTTTGATTTTAGATGAGCCGCAAAATATGGAGAGCGTGAAATCAAAAGAGGCGCTGCGCACGCTGCATCCTTTGTTTGCGCTCCGTTACAGTGCGACACATCGCACCAGCCCCAATCTGGTTTATCGTCTCACACCTTTCGAAGCCTTTCAGCGCAACCTGGTAAAAAAGATTCAAGTCAGCGGTGTGACCGAACGCGATAATTTGCAACAATCCTTTTTGGCCTTGCTGTCGGTCACGAATGGCAATGGCATTAAAGCCAAAGTACGCACCTACTGCAATGATAATGGCGCAACGATGGAAAGCGACCTCATTCTCAAACATGGCGATGATTTATATGAAAAGACCCATCGCGATGAGCACAAGGGTGGATATCGAGTAATCGAAATCAACGCGGCACAAAAATATGTTGAGTTTGAAAATGGCGTCAAGCTTGTGCAAAGCGGCACTGATTTAACTTATCGCGAGGCCATCTTCCGCGTGCAAATCGAGGAAACCATCAAAACACACATGGAGAGGCAAGAGCAGTTGCTGGAAAAAGGCATCAAAGTTCTTTCGCTCTTTTTTATAGATCGCGTGGCGAATTATGTCGAAGAAGAGGGCATTATCAAAAGGTTGTTTGATTGCGCCTTTAATCGGCTCAAGAAAAACCATCCTCATTTTAAACAGTTCAGTCCCGAAGAGGTGCGGCGAGCGTATTTTGCCAAGATGAAAGTGGGACGCGGTGAAGAGAAAGCAATGAACACCGACAGCCGCAACCAAGCCGAGCGTGAGGCAGAACGAGCCGCCTTTGAATTGATTATGCGTGAAAAGGAAAAATTGCTTTCTTTCGGTGAGCCGGTTTCTTTCATCTTCGCACATTCTGCCCTAAAAGAAGGCTGGGACAATCCCAACGTTTTCCAAATCTGCACGCTCAATCAAACCGCTTCGGAAATCAAGAAGCGGCAAGAGATCGGTCGCGGCTTGCGGCTGTGCGTCGATCAGCAAGGCCAGCGACTATTTGACGAGGAGGTCAACGTGCTAACGGTCGTTGCCAATGAGAGCTATGCTTCATATGCCAAAGGCTTGCAAGAGGAATATGTCAAGGCTGGCGACGCCGCTCCCCCAGCACCTTCAGAAGTGAGAAAAAAGAAGGCGACGCGTAATGACCGTATCTTCAATCACAATCCGGAATTCAAAAATTTTTGGGAAAGGCTTTCCCAGAAGGTTTCATACCAGGTGCATTTGGATACTTCCGAGTTGATCAAGGAAAGTGTTCGGCGCCTCAACGCGCAGTCATTTCCGGAACCGACGTTGGTTGTGGAAAAGGCCCGCTTCGTGGTCACACACTTCACTTTGCAGCTCGAAGCGGTTTTGCAGCGGAAAGCAAGAATCTCCATCACCATCTCTGATACCAGCGGCGAGCACAGAAAAGAGACCTATGATTTTGGCGAAAAAGAAAACTTGGCGCGGCGGTTGAACGACGAACGTTTACGCAATTTTCAATTGCTGGAAATCCACAATGGCAGAAGCAACCCGCGGGTGATATTCCACAACAATGTTGAATTGACCACGTTTTCTCCGTTTGTTTTCGAAAGTGAAGCTGGACAAACAGTGGCCGAGCGGACGGAGGCTTTGCCAATCACACGACACACAATCTTCAATTTGATTGATCGCGCGGCGCGCGAAACCGGCCTCACTCGTCCGACGATCAATCAAATTTTCAAAGGCCTCACGACAGATCATAAGCTCCTGCTCTTTCGCAATCCTGAAGGGTTTACCAGCCTTTTCATCCAGCACATTCGCGAGACTTTGGCCGATCATATTGCCGAACGGATCAAGTTCAGTCTGGAAGATGGAAAAGCTCTGTTCAATCTTGGGAAACTGTTCCCAATTAAAAAAGATTTCGTGCAGCGGGAATTAGTCGAGGCGGGCGAAAAAGGGTTGTATGATTTGGTGCAAACCGATTCCAACAACGAGCGGGTGTTTGTCGCGCGCGTCAAGCCCGACGAGAAGATCGTCTTCTACTTCAAGTTTCCGGCGTCATTCAAAATCAAATTGCCGAAAGTCATCGGCGATTACAACCCGGATTGGGGCATCGTCCGCCACGATGATCACGGCAAGCTTATTCTCCAGCTCGTCCGAGAAACCAAATTTCGCGAAGAAGCGGATTTGAGGTTCCCCCACGAAAAACGCAAAGTCGAATGCGCCTGTCGGCATTTTCGCGCCATGAAAATTGATTATCGCCCCATCTTTCCGGATTTTGCCGAGTGGTGGCGATCTGAAGACGAAGTTACGGCACGAGGATCAGTTGATATCGACAAGATTGAAAAAGATCAGCGTCAACCACAAGTGAAAGCCGAAGCAATGAAAGAGGTATCGAAAGCCGCAGCATAATGACCGCCTGATTCCGATAATTGTTTGCAGTGAAGGTTTGGTGTGAAAAATATGGAGAAACGAGCAAATTGGTGTCAATGACGGCACGGGTCATTTTTCCGCTCTTTTTTGCTGCCGGTATTCCTTAATCAGTTGATCAATTTTTTTTTTCTGACACTCCACCGGCGGCTTGCACTTGCGCGCGAATTTCGTCAATCAGGCGGGCAATCTTGCGGTGATCTTTCCGAAGCGGCTGCAAAAAGAGAAGCCGTAGCGCGTCAGAAACGACGGCATTGGGGTCACCATTGTAATGCTCTTGCGCGACTACAGAC
>Ga0187893_10011025_pt1 | contig 13253 bp, 9 predicted proteins | sample MA1701074metaG_FD_139574 | JGI IMG/M metagenome (GOLD analysis project Ga0187893, IMG submission 139574) | White microbial mat communities from a basaltic lava cave in the Kipuka Kanohina Cave System on the Island of Hawaii, USA - MA170107-4 metaG ...
CTAAGAATTTTTTCTTGCATTTAAGAAACGAATGGCGGACACTGCTTGAGCCGATCCCGGAGCCCCACAAATATCAAAGACGCGTATTTGCCCTCGGCCTGGCTTACGAATTCATTGCCGTCCGCGGCTCGGCTTACTACCTGGATTTACGGCGGCAATATTCGCTGGCAGGCACGACGCGCCATACAACCGCAGACTGGCGTACCATTCCGCTGCTCTCAGCGGTACCGCCATCGGAGGAAACGCCGCAGCCTGCAAATCCAAACAAAACAGATTTGATCGGAGACAGGAGCAGATGGGAGACAATGCAGCGGTTCGTGGAAGACGAGCGGATGGTGTCGTTTGTGCGCGAGAAGCTGCAGGAGTTGTTTAACCAGCGGGGGCGGGAGGCGATGCGGGAGGAGGTGGAACGGTATTGCCGGGAGGTGTTGGAGGCGGCGATCGGGGAGTTGGATGAAGATGATTTGGTTAGGCATCAACTGGAAGGAGAGGCGGCGGAGTTGAAAGCAGTGATGAATGATCTAAGGCGAAGCACTGGCGCAATCAAGTTTTTCAATTGAAGCCAGCAATCTACCTGATTGCAACATCTAGCCCGTAGCTAAGCAAGGAGTATCTGATTCAATGTCTGAAATGCTCGACTGTTTGATGAAATACAAGACAGAACATCTATTTCTGTTGATCGGGAGAAACCCGCTGCCAAACTTCGTCGCAGCCAAACTTCTTGGAAGGAAAACGGATAATAGTGGAAATCCCATCAAAACATCTCTCTATCTATTACATTCCGAGGATGACAAGCGGCGCGGGTTGAGCGGGACTAAAAGCTATGCTGACAATCTGAAAAAAGTGTTGGGGGAGGAAGAGTATGTATACAACTATGTTCCAGTCGAACCATCGAGGCCGGACACTGTTACTGATGGGATAAGCAAATATTTGCCGGTTATCCCGAACGATCAGTTGGTCGGCTTGCATTACACTGGAGGAACAAAAGCGATGGCTGTTCACGCTTATAACACCTTCAATTGTTCGAAACGCAAGGTGACTTACTCCTATCTCGATCCGCGTAGTCTGGCTTTGAACATTGATGCGGATAATCCGGGCGGAGAAAGCACCTCTTTCCCGCTGGCGTTGACTGAAAGGCCTGAGGAGAAGTTATTGTTCGATGCAGCCACAATCTCACTGAACGAGCTTCTGGCTTTGCACAATCTTGAAAAGCTTCAGCGCCGCACAGAAAACCCGCTTTCAATAATAACCCGACCCGCAGATGTGGAAGCGATGAGCAAAGATGTAGAAGGCCATATCAACGGTGGCTCTTTATCGGCTACATTACTGGAAGAGTTTGTCCTCAGCCAAGTATTGGAACTGAAGAGAGAATGCAGCCTCCACGACTGCGGCTACAACCTTGAGATCGCGCTCCCTAAGAACATTGCAAATAACGGCCAGTTTTTCGAGATAGACGTGGTGGCCATGCGCGGTTATCGGCTGTTTGCCATTTCCTGCACGCTTGATGTTGATCCAGATTTAGAACTAAACCCGAAACCACCAGGGTATAAAGCGCGGACGGGAGCGAACAAATGCAAACAGAAGCTGTTCGAGATCAAAGCTCGCGCCGAGCAACTGGGCGGCGAAGAGGCTAGAGTCGCACTTGTCTGCCCAATGGGAAAACCCGGTCAACCAAACGGAGTGGAGAATCTACGAAGGCTCATGGAACAACTCAAAGGTGACAACATCAGAGTCTTCGGCTATGACGATTTGGCTGATCTAAAAATTCAACTGCAAGATTGGTTCATTCGCGGGGTAGTGTAAGGAGAATCGAGTATGCCTGTTTTGACCATCGTTGATACAACCGGAATACAGAACTACATCTTCCGCAGCAACCGCTTGCGGGAAAATATCGGCGCATCTGAAATCGTTGCGCAGGCAACTTCTGACTGGGTTTGCGAAGTTCTGCAGGATCCACAACTCGGTTGGGCGACAAACCTTAAACCTGCCGGGATAGCTTTGCGAAATATCTTCGATCAGATAGACGAAGGCAAAGAGCTTGAAAACCATGGGCTGGCTGCCGAGTTGATCTACGCTGGCGGTGGGAACACGCTGGTTTTGTTTGACTCTCCCAACCACGCAAAAGAGTTTGAATACTGGTATTCGCGGATTTTGCTTAAACGCGCACCAGGATTGGATGTGGTTGTCGGGCACAGCGGTGAGTTCAATATGGCAGCGCTCGATGAAGTGAACCGCCCGATGATTGAACGAGCCAGCAACCAAGCCGGAGATCAAATTGATGATCTGAAAGCCAATCGCCCGATCTCGGCGCCAGTGATGGGATTAGGCGTGACTGTTGAATGCGCTTCGACCGGCGGCGTAGCTGTTGATCGCCCCCAAACTGAATCAGATCGCAAAAAATATAGCGCGAATGCCTATCTTTCCGCCGAGACTTTGGCGAAGCTCGCCCACACGCGGCAGGCTAACGAGAGATTGCAAAGGGAATTGTTGAACGATGAATTGAGGACTCTCTGGTCGCAATTACCGGTGAAGGCCGATCAGGAGTTTAATCCTTTTGAGAAAACGGCAGCCGGTTTCCGTTTCACTCTCAACGTCCCGCTCGATTTCGATGATCTTGGAAGAACCAGCGGAGATACCAGCTATATCGCCGTTGTTCATACTGACGGCAATGGTGTGGGCGAGCGAGTCAGGAAATTCGGTCAGGCCGCGGCAACGAGCCGTGAGTGGATCAAACGCGCGCGCAAGTTTTCCAGATCAATCTACCGTGCCAATCTCGCAGCATTGCAACAAACAATCGCTTTGCTGCTCTCGCGCATTGCAAAACAGAAGAACGATTACATGCTGCTGGGAACTCACGGCCAAGAGTTCACTTTGAGCAAATACGAAGATATCTCTTGTTTGCCGTTCCGCCCATTGATCTTCGGCGGTGAAGACGTTGCCTTCGTGTGTGATGGACGCGTGGGCATTGCACTCGCGGCCTACTATCTGAAACAAGCTGAATTGCAAACGCTCGCTGACGAAAAACCACTGTTCACGCGTGCCGGAATCTCAATTGTTAAAAGCCATTACCCATTCTCCCGGTCCTATAAGCTGGCCGAAGACCTGGCAAAGAGCGCAAAAGAGCGAATTGTCAAAGTAGACCCAAGGAAAACACTCTGCGCAATTGACTGGCATATCGCCGCAACGGGGTTGGCAGGAGATGTGAATGAGATTCGACGGCGCGAGTACACAATTCGGGGAGAAAACTATTTGAATATTCGTCCACTTACGCTTCATCGGGCGAGCGACACCGACGGCTGGCGTTCGTGGGATGTGTTCGCGCGGATGATCGAACATTTTCTCAAACCTGAGTGGTGCGAGAGGCGCAACAAAATCAAGGCGCTACAATCAGCCCTGCGTGAAGGTAATGAGGCCACAAGGGATTTCATAACACTCTACCGGTTGAAAGGGCTCCCACCGGTCGAAGGTATCGCGCCAGAAACAGATGGCTGGCATGGTTCGCATTGCAGCTACTTCGACGCAATCGAGGCGATTGATATCTTCTTCCCGTTAGAAACCTTTACCGCCGGCACACGCGCTCAAGCGGTGCAAAGTCAGGAGGCGCAATGAGCGGATATTTTTTGCGAGTGCGATTGATCAGCGACACGACCTTCGGACGAGGCGACGGAGTATCGGGTTCGATTGACGCCGAAGTCGAACACGATGCGATCGGATTGCCTTTTCTGCGCGGACGGACATTGAAAGGGCTGCTGGCCGAAGAATGCGCGAACATAATCTATGCAATTGAATGTCAGGGAAGCGGTTTCTCCGATTGGCGCGCATTGGCCAGACGACTGTTTGGACAGCCAGGCAGCACGCTCGATGACGATGGGGAGTTGCGGATCAGCGATGCGCGGCTGCCCGGAATCGTCATCCAGTCTGTCAAAGCCGAGATTGATTTGCGACTCAGCCCACGCCCGGACGAACAGAAAAACGCCATGCGTGAAGATGAAGTGATCGCAGCGTTAACGGCAATCAGGCGGCAAACAGCGATTGATCCCAATGGCGCGCCGCGCGCCGGTTCGCTGCGCTCGGCGCGAGTGGTATTGCGCCAAACTATCTTCGAGGCTCCGCTCAGTTGCGATTTCGATTTGAATGAACAGTCCCGTGAACGCGAGCTTGGCTTGCTGGTCGCCTGCGCGGCGAGCTTGCGTCGCGCAGGCAGCGGTCGCAATCGCGGGCGCGGGCGTGTGCAGGTAACGCTATTAAGACGCGCCGCCGCAGGTGTTGAAGATTTGACCACGCAAGGACTGAACATCTTTGGCAAGTTGCTCAAGGAGGTGAATTGATGCGCGCTCTGACTTTTAGTCTCCGATTGCTCGAGCCAATGCTCGCCACTTCGCTCGAAGGCGATCCCAATAGCGCCGTCTCGTTCGATTACGCGCCGGGTAGCGTCATTCGTGGCGCGGTCATCAGCCTTTACTTGCGAAAACGAAATCGAAAAGAACTTGATCTTCAAAACCAGGAAGCGCTTGATCTGTTCTTCAATGGCAAGGTGCGTTATCTGAACGCCTATCCACTGGCTGTTATCAACAGCAACGGCGAAACAGCGCGCGCACTGCCGACGCCACTCTCGTGGCATATTCGCAAAGACGGTTCTGTCGCTTCCGATAGCACTACAGTTTACGACTTCCGGTTTGCATCAGCGCAACAGGATTTCAAACAAAATCACGGTGAAGAATCGCGAACGCCTCTCGCCAACGCGCAGCCATTCTTTCGTTTTGAGACAAGCCAAAAATTTATCGCAGCCAAACCGTCTCGCCGGATTGCTGTTCACACTCAGCGTGAGGCGGTAAAAGGACGGGCGATTGAAGATGGCGGTGCAGTCTTCCGCTACGATTCGGTCGAAACGGGAACGCAATTGGGCGGCGTCATCATCTTTGAAGACTCCGCTAGTAACTATGTCAATGGGATTAAGGATCTGTTGACCGGCGCAGAATTAAATCTTGGCCGTTCGCGCACGGGCGGCTATGGTCGGGCTATTGTCACCAGCGTCCCGCAAGATCAGGCATGGGTCGAATCAGCGATCCCTACAAAAATTGAAGTCGGCTCGGAGTTCTCGATTACCCTGCTCGCCAATGCGCTCGTTCGTGACGCAAATGGCCAACTTCAGACCGATCTTTTGCCTGCGGAACTGAAAGATTCTCTCGGCGTTGTCGAGAGTGTTTCCAAAGGGACGCACAAACGCGCAGAGGCGGTCGGCGGCTTCAACCGTAAATGGGGATTGCCGTTGCCGCAAACAGTTTCGATCAAAGCGGGCAGTGTCTTTGTTTTCAAAGCCGCTGTAGAAATTACGCAGAACCAATTGCAGAAGCTGGTTGATCGCGGCATCGGCGAACGCCGGTGCGAAGGTTTCGGTCGCCTCGCCGTCAATCTCAATGTCAACCCGCAAATCGCTTGGCGTGGCGCATATGAAGATAAACCTGCTTCCGCCCCCGATCTTGCCGCCGCCTCGAATGATGAAATCGAATTGCTTCGACGGATTGCCAAAGGAGTTTTGCGTCAGCGGTTCGACGTTAAACTCCCCAAGCTGGTCAACAGCTATAAAATCGTCAGCGACTCTCTTCGCAATCATCAGATTTCCCGCCTGCGCGCGGTGATTCGCGCGGCGTTGAGGAGCAAGAACCCACACCTCGTCACCGATTTCTTCAAAAATCTGAGACCGACCGGGCAACAGGCATTCGAGTCCGCAAAGGTTGAGGCTCAATCCCTCTCAAAGTGGATTGAGCAGACGATCCGTGATCTTTCGCTCTTCGAGGTTAAAGAGGTTGCATTTGGCGCCTCTGACGAGGCAATGAAGGCAGAGATCAAACTAGAGTATCACCTTCGATTAATTGACGGAATGCTGGCGCAGGCAGCGAAAGAAGCTAAGTGAAAGGAGTACGCCCATGACTCATCCAATCTCCTGGCGTAAATCACGACAGATCATTGAACGCATAATTATTGAAGGAACCCTCATTCTCGAAACGCCGGCTTCGTTCAGCAATGGCGACACCGACACGGTGATTGACATCCCGCTGCTCACCGATCCGCTTGAAGGCCGCGCGTTGCTCACTGGCGCGTCGCTGGCGGGCGCCCTGCGTAACTATTTGCGTGAACACACGCTGGGTTACGAGCAACGAGAATTCACCGATAAATTCGATAGGCGGCTGACTTTCATCGACGCAGAAGGAGAGCGAAAGCCGCAGCCGCTTCCGATTGTCGCGCGTCTCTTTGGCTCGCTTGAGGACGATGGTGAGCAAAGTCCTCTGATCATTGACGATGCTCTTGGCACAGACGATCAACCTTCCACCGAATTGCGCGATGGCGTGCGGATTGACGGCGAAACGCGCACAGCCTTCATTGATGAAAAGGAAAAGGGCGCAAAGTTTGATCTGGAACTGTTGGAAGCAGGAACCCGATTCGACCTGCGATTCGAGTTGCTTATATGTGAATACGGTACAGCCCCGTCGCGTGACGAACTCATAGTCGCACTGGTAACGGCGCTGCAAGGGTTGGAAGAGGGCAAGATTTTTATGGGTGCGCGTAAACGCCGCGGTTACGGACAGGTGAAGGTCAATGGCTGGCGCGTGAAGAGTTACAACCTCCGCGCCAGCTATGGTCTGCTGGATTGGGTCAAACGCGGCGGCGAAAAATTGCTTGACTATGGGGCTGAACAACTTGTCGAACGTGGCGTGAAGTCCGAGACGAAGATCGAGGCCGCTCTTGGCGCATCTGCATCTACCGGCATTCTCTCCTTCTTTCGTTTACAGGCTGAGTTCTTGCTTGACGGATCAATGCTCATTCGTACTGGAGGCATCAGCGCGAGCGATCCAGATATGGTTCATTTGCACTCGGCGCGCATCTCTGATGACGGCGCGCGCCATCTCAAGCCAGCGCTCTCCGGAACTAGCGTCGCCGGAGCGTTGCGCGCTCGCGCGCTGAAAATCTGCCACACGCTCGATCAAAAAGACTTGGCAAAAAAAACGATTAACGATATGTGGGGAGAGGATATGGAAGAACTGAAGAGGCGGCGTGAAAAGGGTGATAGAAATGCCCTTCCGTTCGCCAGCCGTGTAATCGTCAGGGAAACGATCATCGAGAATGCTCAAACCGAACTGGTTCAGAACCGCGTCAGCATAGACCGTTTCACCGGCGGAGCACGCGACACTGCTCTCTTCAATCAGCAACCTGCTTTTGGCAAAAGCGACACTTCCGTCAACATAGACTTGAAATTGATGAACCCCCAATCGCACGAAATCGGGCTGCTGTTACTCTTGCTTAAAGACCTCTGGATGGGCGACCTCCCGCTCGGCGGCGAAAGCAGCGTCGGGCGCGGACGATTGCAAGGACGGAACGCAACCCTGGCTCTCACTACGGGCGATTCAATTCGAACCTGGACGCTTTCTTCTCGACGCGAACGCCCTTATGAGGTCGAGGTCGTCGGAGATAATCGCGATGATCTCGAAACATATGTCACAGCCCTCAACGATCATCTGAAAAGGGAGGCGTAACCAAATGGCGGAATGGCAACGCAAAATTGAAACACAACCGGCCAAACTGACACGCTCTGACGAAATCCGGAAAACCGATTTGACCGATCTGCTCTCTTGGCTCCAAACACAGGCGCTGGAACTGCGAAAGATCGCCGTCCCCGTCTGGCTGCTTGCGCATTCCGACGACGGGATCAATTGGGGAGTGCTCGATCAATCAGGCGACCTAATTGTTTCGCGAAAAGCTCTAGCTGATTCTGAAAACGATCCCAGCCTCTCTCTCCAGCAAAAAGATGAGATCGGAAACGCCCTGAAAGCCTGTCCGGAACTGCGCGCTGCCACTTTGCAGCAAGCGCGCCTCTTCAATACCAAGGTCGAGCGTCTGCTCTGGCGCGATGGTGACGGCAATTTTCACTCTCGCGTCATTGCGGATGTCGCCGCCAAGGATCAAGCCGACTGGAGTGAGGCTTTCGATGAACCGCAGGTCTTGTGGGGATCGCACGGCGTCGGTTTGAAACACGGGTTCACTCTCTTGCGCGACGGCGCGCAAGGTTTGCGCCACGCCCTGCCGTGCGGTTTGGCAATCAAATCGGACGGTTCGACTACATCGCCGCGCCTGGTCGTCCGCCACTATCTGGCGAAGGACGAGGTTTTTGCGCGTGTTGTCTCAAGCCGATTAACAGCATTGAAATAACCTTGGCTGCAATGTTTGAGGAGAATGACAATGACCAGACCGATTCATTCAAATCCAAGTACCGAACGCCGCACTGCCCGAGCGCCTTACAACTTTGTGCCGCTGCCAACTCAAATCGTTAAGACTGCGCTGCCACCACCGCAAGACCGTTACGATGCGAATCTCTGCACAGGATGGTTCGATTGCGAGTTGGAGTCCTGCTCGCCTGTCTACGTGCGCGGCCTGATGAAGCTTGCTGATTTTGACAAGGCCGACCGCAAGAAGGCGAAAGAAGTGACGCCTGAAGAGAAAGAGCAACGCGCGCCGTTCTGCTCCGCCGACCTCGAAGGCGCGCCTGACCAACTGGTAGAAGGCCGCCCCGCGCCGATGATCCCCGGCAGCAGCCTGCGCGGGATGCTGCGCGCGCTGATTGAGATCGCTGGTTACGGCAAGATGAAATGGGTGAATAAAAGCCCGGCAATCACTTACCGCGCTGTCGCCGCCGCGCGCGAAGACCCGCTGGCCGAGCCTTACCGGAATTTGATCGGCGCTTTCAGCAAGAATGTGCGCGCAGGCTACCTCGAGAAAAAAGATGACCATTGGCTGATCTGGCCTGCCGAGCGCCCCAAAGACCGCGGCTGGCCCGATGAAGGCGCGTACCTCAAGGTCAAAGAGCGCGACATCCGCAGCGGCGCGATCACTGATTTCTACCGCTTCAACAGCGAAGGCTACCTGCCCGAGTATTACTTCATCACCTTCGGCATCAAGCTCATCAACGGCAAGCGTGGCCGACGCGCCATCGTCAGCCAGATCGGTGACGACAGCGCTGATTATGAACACGAGGGCGTGCTCGTCTGCTCCGGCAATATGCTTGAGACAGCGAAATTCGATCAGGACTTGCAACGTTACGTTCAGGAGTCACCCCGCCGAAATCATGCGCTGGTTTTGCCTAGGAAGCGCAATGCCAAGGAACTGAAGATCGAGCCGGAGTTGATCACCGCCTATCTCAACAGCTTGACGCCGTATCAGGAGGAGAAGCTATGGGGCGAGTCGGAGAGCGGCCAGAAGTTGGGCGTGTTGGAGAACGGTGCGCCGGTCTTCTATGTCGCGCAAGGCGACCGCGTCGTCTGGTTTGGCCACACACCGAACTTCCGCATCCCAGCGTTGATCTCGGATGGCACGCCCAAAGGCGAGAAGGTTGCCACGCCCGCCGATTTCGTGCCGAAGTCACTCCACAGTGACGGTTCGCCCGATTTGGCAGAAGCCATCTTCGGCTGGGTCGGCGAAGAGATGACAGCCCAAGACGGCAAAGCAGAACAATGCGCAAGCCGCGTCGCCGTCACCGATGCTCGTTTTGTCAGCGCCAAAGCGGGCGTTTGGTATGCGCCGCGCCCCATCACGCCGGCCACGCTCGCCAGCCCGAAGGTCACAACTTTCCAGCATTATTTGGTGCAGGACAAGGACAGCACGCCAAGCCATAACCCGGACAATCGCCAATCGCTCGCTCACTTCATCCACCACGATTCGACTGAGATTCGCGGCCACAAACTTTACTGGCACAAAGGCGAAAAGCCTCCCATTGAGGCCAACGCTGACGAGAGACAGATTGAGTCGCAATTGACGCGCATCATCCCTGTGCGTCCTGGAGTGAAGTTCACTTTCCGCGTCCATTTTGAAAATCTGCGCCGCGAGGAATTGGGCGCGCTTGCCTGGGCATTGACCTTACCCGGCGAAGCGGGAAAGACCTACCGCCACAAACTCGGCATGGGCAAACCGCTCGGCATGGGCGCGGTCGCCATCACCGCGCAACTGCGCCTCACCGACCGCCGCATGCGCTATCAAAGCTTGCTGACTGGCGGACGCTTGACCGCTGGCGACGAAACCAAAGACACGCAAGAGTTCATCGCCGCCTTCGAGCGTTTCGTGCTCAACCAAATCGGCGAAAAGAAACAGCGGTTGGCTGAAGTTGATCGCGTCCGCATGTTGCTAGCGATGTTGCAATGGCGCTTGGGCGACGACGCTTGGCTTGACCGAACGCGCTATCAAAAAATCGAACACGAACGCTTCGGCAACGAGTACAAAGATCGGCGCGTCTTGCCCGACCCGCTGGCCGTAGCCAAAGACGATAAGCCGTAAATGAAGATGACGTGAGGAAACTATGCCCATCACCGCCTTCGCACTCGAAAACTTTATGGCCTTTGAGCGTACCGACTGGCTGGAACTGCAGAAGCTGACGCTCCTACTGGGCCGCAACTCCAACGGGAAGACTGCCTTGATCCGCGCGCTCCGCCTGCTCAAGCAAAGCGTGGCAACTAACAACCCTGACCAGCCGTTCCGCTTTGTTATGGATGGCGGCCTGGATGCCGGTCACTTCAAAGCTGTACTTCATCAGTCGCCACAAGAAGACTTCATTGATGAGGGCAAAGTAGACTCAGAAGAGGATCGGCGGCGGATAGAGGAGGCCAGGAGTTGGTCGAAGCAACTTAGCTTCTCATTTCGCAGCGCAGTGCCGCTCTATAAACTCCCTGTTGATAGTCTGCCAAATGATGCTGAAATCCGGGAGAAGCACGGCGATTACGCCAATGTAGAGTTTGAGGCACTGCTTGGCTACCGGGAGAGCTTAATAACTGGCCGCGTACTGCCTGTCTTTTGGGAATTGAGTTACTGCGGAGTGGCTGGGGAGAGGGTGCAACCTTTCCGATTGTTGCAATTGGAGCGCGACCTGCACGCCAAAGCTTCTGGGGGCGTACCTCAAGATACTTGGCGCGCAAAGAGCGATTTCTTTTCACAAACATCTTCCGATGAGCTGGCCGATTACTTCAGCCTTAGTTGCCTTAATGGATTTCTTCCCGAATTGACTGAAGGCAAACTGTATCCACAGTTGCAATCTAATGTCGTTGAGCAAAAGCACGCCGACGGAATCCGCGAACTTTGGCAGTTACACAAGCAAGAGGTCATCAAATTTCTCGACAGCATCAAATATGTGGGCCCCATCCGCCCAAGCCCGGAGCGGTTCTACCTAATTACGGCTGAGACTCGTGAGGCTTGGCGGCGGCAAGGAGCGACGGCCTTCCTTGACTACCTCGAAGGCGACGATGATGAAGCGCATAACAGGCAGATCGCTAGCTGGCTGGACAAATTCAAGCTTGGCCAAGCCCTGCGACGTAGCAAAGCCGATGTGCGTGACTTCAAGCCATTGATCGTGTCGAGGTTGGAGCTGGAAGAAGCTAACCAAGGCGCGGTGGTTAACCTGAAGGATGTTGGCTACGGCGCGTCACAGATCATTCCCATCATCGTGCAGTGCCTTGATGCTCCTCCCGATGCCTTAGTTATTATCGAGCAACCGGAACTGCACTTGCATCCCAGCGCACAGGCTGACATCGCGGACTTATTGATCGAGAGCATCAACGAACCAACGGTCAAGCCAGCGCGGCAGCGCCCGCTGCGCCCTGGTAGATACCCCGACAGTCGAAGAGTTGAGCAAGTTGAGCAGCCGCCGGAGAGGGTGGCGCGGCGCTATCTGGTGGAGACTCATAGCGAGACTTTGTTGCTGCGTCTGCGCGTCCGGCTCGCACAAGGACCAGGTGCGAAGTTTCCTTTGGATTTCAAAGACTTCAACTGTTACTTCGTGAACCGTCCTTATGGCGCTGACAAGAGCACTGTTAAAGCCATGGAATTCAATGAGGACGGAGAGTATACGGAGCGACCGCTTGGATTTGTAGATTTCTTCAGCCAGGACTTCAAGGAACTGTTAAAGCTGAAGAGAGTTCGTTTGGGAGAGGAGATTGACGAAGATGATGAAGATAGCGTTTGACACAAACTATCTGCTCAACGAAGACCTACTTTGCGTATCGCTAATCAACAGGTGGCTGGCGGGCAAGCCCTTGCTATTCAAGCTGGCGTTAGATGCGAAGGGAGAGATCGCAGGCGAGTATGCCGAGTTCGCAGAGAAAGCGCCGGAAGAGTCACTACTGCGCTGCATATGGGCGCGTGTGGCAGATGACCTCAGCCTCGGCCAAGTTACCACCCTGCTTGATTGCGATTCGCTCCCACCAGACCTTCCTGAACTGAAGATACGCCATCTCAACAAGCCGATAGAACCCGAACTATTCAGGATGGGATGCAACTATGATGATGTTTTGGTTTGGCTATTCGGCAGGTCGCCGGGCCACAAAGCGCGAGGGTATTGTCACCACTACAATTACGTGACCAGTCAATACCTGAAACACAACGAGCGTCTTCTTAAGGAGCTAATGGAGATGATGACGCTGCCTTCCTGTCGCGAAGCACTGGCGCTTCTCTTAGAAGAACGACAAATTACAGGCAGAGTGGTGGAAACTGAACGACTTGAACTAAAAGAGAGTATCAGCGACACCGGTGTGGAGAAGATAGCAAGAACTGCCTCCGTCATGCTTAACGAGACTGGCGGAAATATCTTCATAGGAATCAGAGACGGCAGTGGAGAAATTACGGGCGTCAACTTTGATGACCTTCGCTGGGCAGATACTGGAAAGGCAATGGAATTTCTCGCAACCAAAGTCAATTCTATCAGGCCTTCTCCTGCCGACTTGATCTCCACCACGCCGATCAAAATGGACGACGGTAAAATAGTGATTGGCATACATATTAAAAAAGGGGAAACCACGGAAACGTATTGCTACGGTGGATGGAAATATGGCCGTAATGGGAACACCACCTCTAAAGTACGAAAATGTCCGGAGTAGCAATGGAAAAATTCTGGACGTGGTTTGGCAGAATTGACAACATCTTCGGCATTGCCGCGGCGGTCTTTGCCGCCGGTTCATTTGCCCTGTTGTGGCGGCAGAATCGGCGGTTGCGCGAGTTGGCTAAACAATCGCCGCGCGTCGAGAACTTCGCTGAGCTGCGCGCGCTGCACGAGGGGGTGAAAAGCTCCGCGCCCGTCGCATTTGCGCTTTCGTTGCTACCCGCGAGCGAATCAATCAAGGGCCTGGTCGAAATCTTCCTGCGCGCACAGGATTGGAAGATGCCGATTGAGGAATTGAATATGAACGGCCTCAACTCTGCGGAGGACCTGGAAAACTTCATCA
>Ga0187893_10011026_pt1 | contig 13253 bp, 12 predicted proteins | sample MA1701074metaG_FD_139574 | JGI IMG/M metagenome (GOLD analysis project Ga0187893, IMG submission 139574) | White microbial mat communities from a basaltic lava cave in the Kipuka Kanohina Cave System on the Island of Hawaii, USA - MA170107-4 metaG ...
GACGTGGTGCTGGTGCGCGTGCGGCGCCCTGGGGCGCAGGGTACGATGGCGTGATGCCGGTCGACCCGGAGACGTTCAAGAAGACACTCGGCTGCTGGGCGAGCGGCGTGACGATCGTGACCTCGCAGTTCGGCGAGGAGCGCCTGGGCATGACGGTGTCGGCGTTCTCCTCCGTCAGTCTCTCGCCGCCGCTCGTGCTGGTGTGCGCGGACAAGGGCTCGAACACGAACACGCTGATCCAGAAGTCGCGCGCGTTCACCGTCAACGTGCTGTCGACCGATCAGAGCGCGCTCTCGAACCTGTTCGCCGACAAGAAGCGCGAGGCGATCCGCTTCGACGGCCTCGACTGCAAGGCCGGCGCGACCGGCTGCCCGCGCCTGCCGGGCGCGCTCTCCGCGCTCGACTGTCACGTGCGCGACGAGATCGATGCCGGCGACCACATCGTCTACATCGCGCTGGTCGAGGCCGCCGAGTTCGAGAGCGAGCGCGCGCCGCTGGTCTACTTCCGCGGCGCCTACAAGTCGCTCGGCCCGCTCTGATGAGCCCGTACAGGACCAAGGCGCTCGATGCGAAGACCTGGCCCGCCTTCGCGCGTCTCGTCGACGCGAACAACGGTGTATGGGGCGGGTGCTGGTGCATGTGGTACCACGGCGAGGGCGCGGGCGATTCCCCGGCGAAGAAGCGCAAGGCGAAGGAGTGCCTGGTTCGGGAAGGACGGGCGCACGCAGCTCTGGTCTTTCAGGGCACGGAGTGCGTCGGCTGGTGCCAGTTCGGCTCGCCGGAGGAGCTGCCGCGAATCCACAACAAGGCCGCCTATCTCGCGACCAACCCGACGCTCCCAGACTGGCGGATCACCTGCTTCTTTTCCGGCAAGGGGCATCGCGGCGCCGGCGTAGCGTCTGCCGCGCTGAAGGGTGCGCTCGAGCAGATCAGGAAGCTCGGCGGCGGGCGCATCGAGGGCTACCCGGAAGACATCGAGGGTCGAAAGGCGTCGCCGGCCTTTCTGTTCAATGGCGCTCTGTCCACGTTCGAGCGGCTGGGCTTCAAACGATCGCGGCGGATCGGGAAGCACAAGTGGGTGGTGACCCGAACGGTCAGGCCGGGCGGCTAGCTTCCCGACCGCCGATGCTGCGGTGCAACGGCGATCGCAACTTTCTCCAAGAATGGCTGCGGTCGCTCCGCCGAAGATGGCTCCTCTCCGGTCCGCAGGTGGCGGAGCTGATTGGCGCCGACGCCAGGATCCACTTCACCGGCCAAGCGTCGATGTCCGGGACGGAATACAGTCGAGCGTGATCCACGGGAGGCAGCGCAAGTTCATCGGCGTCGATCGCTTTCGGATCGTCGACGGTATGGCGGTCGAGGAGCACGTGATCTTCGATTCAGCTGTCTTTTCGCCCAAGGGACGACCGGGCATCGATCATTGACGAACAGCCGCTCGACGCGCCCATCACGCCCGTGCCGATCCAGCCCACGCGCGCGAGCGCGGCGTCAGCCATGCGCGTAGCCGCGCGGGTGGCTCTCGTGCCAGGCCCAGGCGCTGGCCAGGATCCGGTCGAGGTCCGCGCGCGGGCGCCAGCCGAGCACGTGCGCCGCGCGCTCGAGACCCGCGACCAGCCGCGCCGTGTCGCCCGGGCGGCGCGCGCCGAGCTCGAAGGCGACGCGCTTGCCGGTCACGCGCTCGCAGGCGCGGATCACCTCGAGCACCGAGTGGCCCGTGCCCGTGCCCAGGTTGATCGCCTCGCCGGCGCCGGGCGCCGCGCGCGCGGTCCAGTCGAGCGCGCGCGCGTGCGCGTCGGCCAGGTCGTCGACGTGCACGTAGTCGCGGATGCACGTGCCGTCGGGCGTCGCGAAGTCGCTGCCGTACACCGTCACGCGCTCGCGCTGGCCGAGCAGGACTTGCAGCAGGATCGGCACGAGGTGCGTCTCGGGATCGTGGTGCTCGCCGTGCGCGCCGTCCGCGCTCGCGCCCGAGGCGTTGAAGTAGCGCAGCGACACGTGGCGCAAGCCGTAGCCGCGCGCGAAGTCGGCGAGCATGCGCTCGACCGCGAGCTTGGTGGTGGCGTAGGGGTTCGCAGGCGCGAGCGCCGCGCTCTCGGACAGCGGCATCTCGCTGGTCTCGCCGAACACCGCCGCGGTGCTCGAGAACACGATCCGCTCCACGCCGCCCTCGCGCATCGCCTCGAGCAGCGCCAGCGTGCCCGCCACGTTGTTGCGCCAGTAGGCCTCCGGCCGGCGCACGGAGTCCGCCACCGAGGTGAAGGCGGCGAAGTGGAGCACGGCCTCGATGCGCCGCTCGCCGAGCAGCGCGTGCACGCGCGCGCGGTCCGCGATCTCGCACTCGACCAGCGACCCGGGCGGCGCGGCTTCGCGGTGACCGGCCGACAGATCGTCGAGCACCGTGACCTCGTGACCCGACGCCGCCAGGTGTCGCGCGGTGAACCCGCCCACGTAGCCCGCGCCGCCGGTCACCAACACCCTCATCGAACGCCTCCGCTCCGGCTAGTATCTCTCCGCGTTGAAGTCGCACGACTTCGGGGGGACACCATGCCTTACCTGGCCATCGTCACCGCGCTCGCTCTGCTCGAGTACATGTGGATCTCGATCGAGGTCGGACGGGCGCGGGCAAAGTACGGGATCAAGGCGCCCGCGACCAGCGGCGATCCGATCTTCGACCGCACCTTCCGCGTGCACCAGAACACGCTCGAGCAGCTGATGGTCTTCATCCCCTCGCTCTGGCTGTTCGGCACCTACGTGAGCCCGGTGTGGGGCGCGCTGATCGGCCTGGTCTTCCTGGCCGGCCGCTTCGTCTACTTCCGCGGCTACGTCTCCGATCCCGAGAAGCGCGGCGCGGGCTTCGGGCTCGGCTTCATGGCCAACATCGTGCTGCTGCTCGGCGGGCTGATCGGGGCGCTACTCGTGCTGTTCAGCGCTGCCGCCAGCTAGTCGCCCAGCGCGGTCACCGAGCCCTTCTCGCTGACGCGGTCGAAGGACGCCGCGATGCGCTCGCGCGCGGCGGCGACCTGCGCGCCGAGCTCGCTCGCGCGCTGGCCGGGCTGCACGAGCTCCGCGACCAGCTCCGCCGGCTCGCCCGAGAGCGGCAGGGTCTCGATCGCGCGCCCCGCGAGCCAGCGCGCGCACGACTCCACGCGCCGCAGGAGCGCGTAGTCGGCGAGCAGCGCGTCGAGGCGCGGGCCGCCCGCGCTCGCGCGCAGCATCGCGGGCACGGCGGGCAGCTCGCTGCCCGCGATCTGGATGCCGCGCTCGAGCAGCGCGCCCGCGGCCAGGAACTCGACGTCCATCACGCCGCCGCGTCCCGCCTTCAGCGCCGCCTTCTTCGCGTCCTCGCCGCCGCGCTCGTCGTTCACGCGCCGGCGCATGTCGGAGACGTACGGCCAGGGGTTCGGCGCCTCGCGCACGATCCGCTCGCGAATCGCCACCAGCGTCGCCTGCGCGCGCTCGACGTCGCCCGCGATCGCGCGCGAGCGCAGCAGCGCCAGGTGCTCCCAGGTCGCGGCCGACTCGGTCTGGTAGCGCGCGAAGGCCTCGTGCGTCGTCACCAGCGACCCCTGCTGGCCCGAGGGCCGGAGCCGCGAGTCGACCTGGTACGCGTAGCCCGCGCCGGTCATCGTCGAGACCGTGCTGATCCAGCGCTGCGCGATGCGCGAGGGCTGCAGCGCGTCGGGCAGGTCGTCGCGGTACAGGAAGATCACGTCGAGGTCCGAGTGATAGGTGAACTCGCGGCCGGCGAGCTTGCCCATGCCGAGCACCGCGAGCACCGACTCGTCGCCCGCGCTCTTGGCGCCCTCGGCGGCGAGCAGGGCGTGGCGCGCGCAGACCTCGGCCACCCGCGACAGGAACTCGGAGGCCTCGTCGAAGCTCGCCAGCCCGCCGAGCTGCAGACACGCGGCGAACAGCATCTCGTCGCGGCGCAGGAGCCGCATCGCGTCGAGGAAGTCCTCGAGCCCCGCGGCGGGGTCGGGCAGGGACTCGTCGCCGAGCTGCGCGGCGCGCGCCGCGAGGGCGGCGGGCTCCGCGCCCGCGATGCGCGCGAACAGCTCCGGCCGGTGCGCGAGGTAGCGGCCCCACTGCGCATCGGCGGCGATCGCGCGCGCGAGTCCCGAGAGCGCCGCGCCCTCGAGCCGCGCGACCGCGCCGTCCTGCGCCCGCCGCTCGACCAGCGGCGCCGCCGCGTTCGCGAGCCGGGCGCGCAGCGGCGAGTGGGCGAGCGCTTCCTCGAGCAACGCTGCGAGCTTCATTCCACGCCCGCGTCGAGCACCAGGTTCTCGAAGTGCCGCCGGACCTCGGTGCGCACGCGCAGCCAGTCGTCGAGCAGCGCCTCGCGCGCGCGGCGGCCTTCGGGCTCGGCGTAGCCCATGCGCCGCGCCAGGCCGAGCTGCGCGCCGGGCTCGCGCGGGAACGCCTGCGTCTGGCGCTCCTCGATCATCTGCACGCAGTGCTCGGCGCGGCGCAGCCAGAGGTACGCGTCGCGCAAGGCCTGCGTCACCGGCGCGGGCAGGAGCGACAGGTTCGAGAGCGCGGCGAGCGCGTCGAGCACGTTGCCGGAGCGCAGGCTCGGCTCGCGCCCGCCGAAGAACAGCTGGAACGCCTGCAGCAGGAACTCGACATCGCGGATCCCGCCGGGACCTTCCTTCAGGTCGGCCTCGAGATCGCGCCCGGCCTCGAGCCGTTCGTCTTCGATGCGCCGCTTCATCGCGCGCACGCCGCGGATCGCCTCGGGCCCGACCGAGCGGCGCCAGACGAACGGCCGGATGCCGCGCTCGAACGCCTCGGCCGGCTCGCGCGGGCCGGCCAGGTAGCGCAGGCGGATCAGCATCTGGCGCTCCCACTCGGCGCCGAAGCTCTCGTAGTAGCCGAGCGCGACGTCGACCGGGTTCGCGATCACGCCCATCTTGCCCTCGGGCCGCAGCTCGAGGTCGACGCGATAGCCGAAGCCGTCCTCGCTCGGAACCTCCAAGTGTTTCTTGAAGGTCTGGATCAGCCGCGCGATGGCGGTCTGGTGATCGACCTCCGCGCTCGCGGCGGGCGGCTCGTACAGGAACAGCAGATCGACGTCGGACGAGAAGTTGAGCTCGCTGCCCCCGAGCTTGCCGAGCGCGAACAGAGCGGGTGGCGGCGCGTCGCTCGCGCGCGAGGCCGTCGCGAGCGCGGCCGTGAGGCAGCGATCGGCGAGCCGGGAGAGCTCGGCGAGACTCGCCTGGAAGGGCCGGCCGACCAGGTCGCGCGCGGCGATGCGCAGCAGGCCCTTGTATTTCGCGATCCGGATCGCGGTCCAGTCGGGCTCGACCGGCGCCTCGTCCGGCGCGGCGGGTGTCTCGCCGCACAGCTCCTCGCTCCAGTGCGGATGCCGCAGCAGGAGGCGCGCGAGGAAGTCGCTCGAGCCGAGCAGGCGCGGCAGCGCGGGCATACGCTCGAGGTCGAGCGCGCACCCCCTCGTGGCGCGGTAGCGCGCGCACAGCTCCTCGAGCACCTGCGCGCCGTAGCCGGGGCGCGCGGAGAGCAACAGCCCCGGCAGCCAGCGCGCGCGCGTCGGCGCCAGATCCGCGTGGGTCGCGGCCGCGATCAGGCGCATGGCGGTGAGCCCGGGCTCGGCCACGCCGAGCGCGTCGAGCGCCGCGGGCGGGGCTTCGCCCTGGCCGAGCCCGGCCACGAGCGAGTCGACGAGCCCGCTCACTCGCGCGCGTGGGCCGAGCGCGCGCCGCGCTTCAGCTCGGGCGGCAGCGTGAAGCGCACGCCCTCGTCGACGATCGCGAGCGGTTCGGCGCGCGTTCCGCCGAGCGCGGCCAGGCGATCGATCACCGCCTTCACCAGGAACTCGGGCGTCGACGCGCCGGCCGTGACACCGACGCACGACGCGCCCGCGAGCCAGGCCGGCTCGATGCTCTCCGCGTCCTCGACCAGCTGCGCGCGCGCGCCGCCCACCGCGGGACCTCGGCCCGCGGGCCGATGTCGGGCCGCGACCTCGACCAGGCGGTTGGAGTTGCTCGAGCTCGCCGCGCCCACCACCAGCACCAGGTCGCAGCGCTCGGTCAGCGCCTTCACCGCGTTCTGGCGGTTCTGCGTGGCGTAGCAGATGTCGTCCTTGCCGGGCAGGCGGATGCCGGGGAAGCGCTCGCGCAGCGCGGCGATGATCTCGCGCGTGTCGTCGACCGAGAGCGTGGTCTGGGTCAGCACCGCGAGCTTGCCCGCGTCGCGCACCTCGAGCTTCTCGACGTCTGCGAGCGTCTCGACCAGGTGCATGCGCCCGGGCGCGTGGCCGAGCGTGCCCTCGACCTCGACGTGGCCGCGGTGGCCGACCAGCACGATCTCGATCCCGTCGCGCGCGTAGCGCAGCGCCTCGACGTGGACCTTCGTGACCAGCGGGCAGGTCGCGTCGAGCGCGCGCAGCTTGCGGGCCGCCGCCTCCGCGCGCACCGCCGGCGCGATGCCGTGCGCGCTGAAGATCACCAGGCTCCCTTCCGGGATCTCCGCCAGGTTCTCGGTGAAGATCGCGCCCTTCTCGCGCAGGCCCTCGACCACGTGGCGGTTGTGCACGATCTCGTGGCGCACGTAGACGGGCTTGCCGTAGACCTCGAGCGCGAGCTCGACGATCTCGATCGCGCGATCGACGCCCGCGCAGAAGCCGCGCGGACTCGCCAAGAGGATCTCGAAGGCCATGCGCGACCTAGCTTATCGCGGCTGCGCCCCTGCCGCTTCGGCGCTGCCGAGCGCGGCGCGCACGCGCGGCACGTTCAGGAGCGCCGACAGCCCGACGTAGTAGCCGGGGCCGAGCGCGAGCGTGATCCAGATCCAGAGCTCGGCCGGGTCGGGCCGCACCGCGATCCAGGAGAAGATCAGCGTCCAGGCCGCGAGCACGACCAGCGAGAGCGGGCGCAGGAAGCGCGTGCGGCTCGGGTAGATGTACTTCATGGGCACGAAGATCGCGGCCGAGAGCCCGACCACCCAGGCCAGCACCACGCCCGGCGACGAGCCCATCAGGTACAGGTACATGACCGCGACGTTCCAGTACGACGGCCAGCCCAGGAAGAAGTAGTCGTCGGTCTTCGCCTTGTCCTGGCAGAAGCCGTACGCGGACGCGAGCACCGGCAGCGCGACCCAATAGGGCGAGGGCAGCATCTGCGCCGCGATCAGGAAGCACGCGGGCAGGAGCACGTAGGTGAAGTAGTCGCAGATGTCGTCGAGCCGCCGGCCGTCGAACCAGGGGATGCGCTGCTTCACGTTCGCCGCGCGCGCGAGCGCGCCGTCGGTCGAGTCGATCACCATGGTCAGCATCATCAGATACATGGCCAGGCGGAACTGACCCTGGAAGCACGCGACCACGCCCCACACCCCGAGCACCGCCGACGACGCGGTGTACAGGTGCACGAGCCAGGCAGCGACGAGGCGCACGGGCACAGCATAGCGGAGGCGGTATATTGGAAAGCAATGACCGAGAAGCACGAGATCTTGCGGCAGGGCCAGGATTCCTTCCTCACCACGACCGTCGACGCGGTCGTGAACTGGGGCCGCAAGTACTCGTTCTTCCTGTATCCGTTCGTGACCGCGTGCTGCGGCATGGAGTTCATGTCGGCCGCCGGCCCGCGCTACGACCTGGACCGGTTCGGGGCCGCGCTGCCGCGCTTCTCGCCGCGCCAGGCGGACCTGCTGATGGTGGTCGGCACGATCAGCCATCGCCAGGCGCCGATCCTGAAGAAGGTCTACGACCAGATGGCGGAGCCGAAGTGGGTCGTGGCCTTTGGCGCCTGCACCTGCTCGGGCGGCCCGTACAACAACTACTCGACCGTGCAGGGCATCGACACGATCGTGCCGGTCGACATCTACATCCCCGGCTGCCCGCCGCGGCCGGAGGCCGTGCTCGACGGACTGATGAAGCTGCAGGACGTGGTGCAGCGCACCCCCGGATGGAGCGTGCCCCATCACAAGGAGACCCGCGACCTGATCCAGCCGATCATCGAAAAACCGGTCGCCTGACGCGCCTTCCCGGCGCGATCTGCCGCTCAAGGAAGCGGCAGATCCGCACGAAGAGAGGGGAAGAGACCGCAGCCGGCCAGCAGAGAAACGCATAGAGACGGGGCGAGAATGAAAGCGTTCGATCTGGTCGTGATCGGTTCGGGTCCTGGCGGGTATGTCGCAGCGATTCGCGGCGCCCAGCTGGGCATGCACGTCGCGATCGTCGAGGAAGAGCCGAACCTCGGCGGTGTATGCCTGAACTGGGGCTGCATTCCCACCAAGGCGATCCTGTCGTCCGCCGAGCTGTTCGAGGCCGTGAAGCACGGCGTGCCCGGGCTGTCGGTCGAGAAGCTCGTGGCCGACTACGGCGCGGTGATCGACGCCAGCCGCAAGGCGGCCGATCGGCTCGCGCGCGGCGTGCGCAGCCTGATGAAGAAGAACAAGATCGAGGTGGTCGCGGGCCGCGGCCGGCTCGCGCGCGGCAAGCAGGTGATCGTCACGCGCGACGGCGCCGAAGAAGCGCTCGAGGCGCGCAACGTCATCCTCGCCACCGGGTCGACCGAGTTCGTGTTCAAGGACGTCGCGGTCGACGGCAAGCGCGTGCTGACCAGCCGCGAGGCGCTCGAGGCGCGCGAGCGGCCGGAGTCGCTGGTCATCATCGGGGCCGGCGCGGTCGGGCTCGAGTTCGCCTACGCCTACAATGCCTACGGCACCAAGGTGACCGTGGTCGAGATGAAGGACCAGCTCCTGCCCGGTTTCGACACCGAGGTCGCGCGCGCGCTGGCGAGCTCGTTCCAGCGCTCGGGCATGAAGCTGCTCACGAGCACCTCCTACAAGGCGCTCGAGGTGAACGACAAGGGCGTCGCGGTCGGCGTGTCGGGCGAGAAGGGCGACGAGGTGCTGAAGGCCGACCAGGTGCTGATCGCGGTCGGCCGGCGGGCGCTGGTCGACGACCTCGGGCTCGAGCAGCGCGAGGTCGCGCTCGAGCGCGGCTTCATCAAGGTCGACGGCAGCTACCGGACGAGCGCGGAGGGCGTGTACGCGATCGGCGATTGCAGCGGGCCGCCGCTGCTCGCGCACAAGGCGTCGCACGAGGGCGTGGCCGCGGTCGAGATCATCGCCGGCCAGCGCAAGCACGGCGTCGACCCGAAGAAGATCCCCGCCTGCATCTACTGCCAGCCGCAGGTCGCGTCGATCGGCCTGTCGGAAGCGGAGGCGCGGGCGGCCGGCCACGACGTGAAGGTCGGCAAGGCGCCGTTCGTCGCCTCGGGCAAGGCGGTCGGCACGGGCCACACGGAAGGCTTCGTGAAGCTCGTCTCGGACGCGAAGTACGGAGAGATCCTGGGCGCGCAGATGATCGGGCACGGCGCCACCGAGCTGATCAACGAGGTGGCGCTGGCGATGACGCTCGAGTCGACGGTGCGCGAGGTCGGCGAGACCAGCCACGCGCACCCGACGTTGGGCGAGATGGTGATGCAGGCCGCCCTGGCCGCGGAGGATCGCGCGCTCGACTTCTGAGCCGCGAAAGGAGCGAAGCACCGATGGCGATCAGCGTCGCGATGCCGCAGATGGGCGAGAGCGTGGTCGAGGGCACGGTCGAGCGCTGGCTGGTGAGCGAGGGCGACCGGGTCAGCAAGGACCAGGTGCTGTGCGAGATCACGACCGAGAAGGTCGACGCCGAGGTGGTCGCGCCCGAAGCCGGGGTGGTCACGAAGCTCCTGGTCGCGCAGGGCACGACCGTGCCCGTCGGCACGGAGCTCGCGACGCTCGACGCCGCGGGTGGCGCTGCGCGCGCGGACGACGCGCCGGCCGAGAAGCCGGCGCCGGCGCGCGCGAAGGCCGCGCCCGCGGCGGGCGAGAAGCCGGCAGCCGCTCCGGCGGAGAAGCCCGCTCCGGCTGCGGCTTCCGCGCCAGCGAGCGCGCCGAAGGCGACGCCGGTTGCGCGGCGCATGGCCGAGGAGCGCGGCATCGACCCGGGCGCGATCGCGGGCAGCGGGGTCGGCGGCCGCGTGACGAAGGCCGACGTCGCCGCGTTGGCCGCGCCCGGCGCGGCGCCGACGCCGAGCTCGGCTCCGGCGGGCGCCGCCGCGCCGGCCGCGCCGGGAACGCTCGGCGAATTCCTCGCGCACCTGCGCGTGCCGACACATCGCATCGCGCCGGAGGACAACGTCATCCCGTTCACCGCCGTGCGCCGGCGCATCGCCGAGCACATGGTCGTGTCGAAGGTCGTCTCGCCGCACGTGGGCACCGTCGCCGAGGTCGATCTCGTCAAGCTCGCGAAGCTGCGCGACCGGACCAAGAAGGACTTCGAGCGCGCGCACGGCTTCGGGCTCACCTATCTGCCGTTCGCCGCGGCGGCGACGGTGCGCGCGCTGCGCGACTTCCCGCGCATGAACTCGGCCGTGGTCGGCGACGCGATCGTCGAGCGCGCCGGCATCCACATCGGCGTCGCGGTCGAGACCGAGCGCGGTCTGCTGGTGCCGGTGGTGAAGAACGCCGACCGGCTGTCGCTGGTCGGGCTCGCCGAGGCGATCAACGACCTGGCCAAGCGCGCGCGCGAGCGCACGATCGGCGCCGACGACCTGACCGGCGGCACGTTCACGCTCAGCAATCCCGGCCGCGAGGGGAATCTGTACGGCTTCGCGGTGATCAACCAGCCGCAGGTCGGCATCCTGCGCATGGGCGAGGTGAAGAAGCGCCCGATCGTGGTCGAGAGCGCCGGCGACGACACCATCGCCATACACCCGATGATGTACCTGGCGCTGTCCTACGACCACCGCATCATCGACGGAGTGACGGGCAACTCGTTCCTGTACCGGGTCGGGAAGTACCTCGAAGCCGCCGAGTTCGAGCTCTAGGAGTCCGCGCATGACGATCGCCGCAGCCGACCAGATCACCATGTACCGCCACATGGTGCTGATCCGCCGTTTCGAGGAGGGCGTGGCCGAGGCCTACGCCGACGGCTTCATCGGCGGCTTCACGCACCTGTACATCGGCCAGGAGGCGGTCGCGACCGGCTCGATCACCGCGCTGAACCACGACGACTACGTGATCGGCACCTACCGCGTGCACGCGCACGCGCTGGTGCGCGGCTCGACCGCGCGCGCGCTGATGGCGGAGCTCTACGGCCGCTCGACCGGCGTGTGCAAGGGCAAGGGCGGCTCGATGCACTTCTTCGACGCCCAGCACTACTTCCTGGGCGGCTACGGCATCGTCGGCGGCAATCTGCCGATCGGCGTGGGCGCCGCGCTCTCGATGCAGATGCAGAACCGCGACGCCGTGGTGATGAACTTCTTCGGCGACGGCGCCTCGAACCAGGGCGTGTTCCACGAGGCGCTGAACATGGCGAAGCTCTGGAACCTGCCCGTGATCTTCGTGTGCGAGAACAACTTCTACGGTATCGGCACGGACGTGCGCACGTCGTCGGCGTTCAACGAGATCCACAAGAAGGCGCAGGGCTACGGCATCCCCGGCCACGTCGTGAACGGCATGGACGTGATGGCGGTGCGCGAGACCTGCGAGGAGCTGGTGCGCCACTCGCGCCAGGGCGGCGGACCGGTGCTGCTCGAGGCGCGCTGCTACCGCTACCAGGGCCACTCGATGACCGACGCGGGCAAGTACCGGAGCGTCGCGGAAGCGGAGCTGTGGAAGAAGCGCGATCCGATCCCGCGCCTCGCCAAGGCGATGCTCGAGGCGGGCATCGTCGACCAGGCCAAGCTCGACGCGATCGCCGAAGAGGCGAACGAGATCGTGGTCGACGCGATGAGCTTCGCCGAGTCGAGCCCGCGACCGGCGCCCGAGGCGCTGTACGAGGACCTGTACGTGGAGGACGCCCGTGCCTGAGATCCGCTACTACGAAGCCGTCTCGCAGGCGCTGGCCGAGGAGATGACGCGCGACTCGCGCGTGTTCGTGCTGGGCGAGGACGTCGGCCTGGTCGGCGGCACGTTCCGGGCCACCGAAGGCCTGATGGCCGAGTTCGGCGCGCGCCGCGTGCGCGACACGCCGATCGCCGAGGCCGGCATCATCGGCGTGGCGCTCGGCGCCGCCATGACCGGCATGCGCCCGGTCGCGGAGCTGATGACGCTGAACTTCGGCATCGTCGCGATGGACCAGATCATCAACCACGTCTCCAAGGCGCGGTACATGTTCGGCGGCCAGGTCACGCTGCCGCTGGTGATCCGCGCGGCGGCCGGCGGCGGCACGCAGAAGGGCGCGCAGCACTCGCACTCGATCGAGTCGTGGTTCGTGAACTCGCCGGGCATCCGCGTGGTGCTGCCGGCGACGCCGTACGACCTGAAGGGCCTGCTCAAGACCGCGATCCGCAGCGAGGACCCGGTGCTCTTCATCGAGCACGAGATGCTCTACAACATGAAGGGCGAGGTGCCCGAGGGCGAGTTCCTGCTGCCGTTCGGCGTGGCCGACGTGAAGCGGCCCGGCCGCGACGTCACGATCGTGGCCTGGTCGAAGATGGTGCACGAGGCGCTGCGCGCGGCCGAGCTGCTCGCGGTCGAGGGCATCGAGGCCGAGGTGATCGACATGCGCACGCTCGACCCGCTCGATCGCGACACGATCCTGCGCTCGGTGCTGCGCACGCGCCGCGCCGTGATCGCGGAAGAGGGTTGGCGCACGGTGGGCGTGGGCGCGGAGATCGCGTCGCAGATCCACGAAGCGCTGTTCTACGAACTCGAGGCGCCGGTGCAGCGCGTGGGCGCGGCCGACGTGCCGACGCCCTACGCGTCGAACCTCGAGAAGCTCGCGTTGCCCGACGCCCAGCGCATCGTCGACGCGGTCCTGAAGATCACGCTCTAGCCGAGACCCCGGGAGACACGCCATGCCCAAGCAGATCCGCATGCCGAAGCTGTCCGACACGATGGAGGAAGGACGGCTGATCACCTGGCGCAAGCGCGTCGGCGATCCCGTCAAACGCGGGGAGGTGCTCGCCGAGATCGAGACCGACAAGGCCGACATGGAGTTCGAGTCCTACACCGAGGGCGTGGTCGCGCAGATCGTGGTCGAGGCGGGCGCGACCGTGCCGGTCGGAACCCTGATCGCCGTGCTCGCGCTGCCGGGCGAGAGCGTGGACGCCGCGGCGGAGCCCGCCGCCGCCGCGCAGCCGCAGGCGGCGAGCGCGCCCGCGCCCGCGAAGCCGAGCGCGCCGGCCGCCGCGCCCGCCGCGGCGCGGCCCGCGGCGCCGAGCGCACCGGCGCCGCAGCCGCAGGCCGCGTTGCCCGAGCCGGTCGCGGGCCCGCGCGTCCAGGCGCCGCTGGTCGAGGACGACGGCCGC
>Ga0187893_10011028_pt1 | contig 13251 bp, 9 predicted proteins | sample MA1701074metaG_FD_139574 | JGI IMG/M metagenome (GOLD analysis project Ga0187893, IMG submission 139574) | White microbial mat communities from a basaltic lava cave in the Kipuka Kanohina Cave System on the Island of Hawaii, USA - MA170107-4 metaG ...
ATGGGCCGCCCGTTGGAGCCGACTTGCACATCGCCTTTATAGGGTGTGGAGTTGAACTTCGTCAGAGCCGGCTTGGGATCGAACGTGTCGACCTGGCTGGGCCCGCCGTTCATGAACAGGAATACAACCCGTTTGGCTTTGGCCGAAAAATGCGGCTGCTTGGCAGCGAGCGGGCTTCTTACTTCGGCAGCCTGCGCCGGCCGCGTGAAAAAACCATCCCTGGAAAGCAGATCAATGAGGGCCAAGCCGGCGAATCCGCCGCCAACCTCCCACAGGAACTCGCGACGCGTGCGGCCGCAAGGAGTGCGATTGGGCGAATAACGGGTGATATGCGGCATGATGGCTCCTCAGTCTGTGTAGGCGAACTCGTTCAAATTGAAGATCACGCGGCTCATCTCTTCCAGCGCACGCAAATGGCTGTTCTCGGCATCCAGGCCCTCGGCCGCCGTAAGGCTGGCGGCTTCCGCGCGCAAGAACTCGAGCATGTTTTGCCGCTCGGAAAGATGAGGCGGGCGCGCCAGGGCAAGACGGTACGCACGCTCGATCTGCTTTCCCGGATCGGGCCCGACCTCAAGCAGGATACGCCTGGCGAAGTATCGTGCCTGGCGGTTGACGAAGTCTCCGTTAAACAGGGTCAAAGCCTGCGGCGCCACACTGGTGGTCAGGCGTTTGGCCGCGGTGCGCGCGGTGTCACAGAGGTCGAGCAGGTCCAGCATGGGGACAATCATGGAGCGTTTCAGAAACACATAAATCGTACGGCGCGAGGCTTCGTCTTCCTCGGAAGGATGCCAGATCTTATCGGGGTCGCTGGAGCCTTCGAGCGCGGCAGCGGGGATTTGCGGCAGGACGCTGGGGCCGAACATCTTCGGGTTCAGCCGGCCGCTGACCGCCAGCATGGAATCGCGAATGGCCTCCACCTCCAGGCGCGTGTAGGGAAAGCGCCATAACAGGCGGTTTTCAGGATCCTTTTGGCCGTACTCCTGATTCCATAGTTTGGTCATGCGGTAGGTGTTGCTGGTGAGAATCAAGCGATGCAGCCTTTTGAATGACCAACCCTGCTCCACAAACCGGCTAGCCAGCCAATCAAGCAGCTCCGGGTGCGTGGGCTTTTCGCCCATGACGCCGAAGTCACTGGGAGTGCGCACCAGGCCATCCCCAAAATGATGCTGCCAGATGCGGTTGACGATCACGCGCGTGGCGAGCGCGTTGTTCGGGCTGGCGAGCCAACGGGCCAGGGTCAGCCTCCTCTGGCTGGTAGGCTCACCGTTGGGGAACTCGGGCTGCGACTTGACGAGAATGGCGGGCACCGCGGGCGTTACTTCAGGACCCGGCTGGGTGGGCTTGCCGCGAATCAGCAGGTGAGTCGACAGGGGAAGCTTGGGCTCGTGCAGAAAGTAACCAAGCGGCAAATCCGGGGTCGCGACCCGCAACTCTGAGATTTCCTGCTCCAGCCTCTTTATGCGAGCGCGCAGCTCTTCGGGGAGGGCATCGGCCAATTCCTGGTCGAGTGCTTTGGAGTTCTGATTGACTAGCTTCTTCTGCTCATCGGAGCGTTTGGAGGGCTCCGTTTGGAAGGCAGCCAGAACGGCCGGGGGCAACGCGCTCCGGCCGGCTGCGAGGTATTTGAGCTGAAACTGGGCGCGCAGCTCGGCGATCTGGTTATTCAGGGGCTCGATCTTGCCGTCCCTGCCAGCCAGCGCGGCAAGCTGCTGGCGAGTGCCCACCGGAAGCGCCAGCTCAGTACGGCCCTTGCGCGGGCGCTCGAGGCCGTTGAAAATTGCGACCATGCTGTAGTAGTCCTGAGCGGTCAGCGGCTCGAACTTGTGATTGTGGCAACGGGCGCAGCCGAGAGTCAGGCCTAGAAACACCTGCGAAGTGGTGCTGAGAATGTCATCCAGTTGGTCGAACCGGTCTGTGGGAGGGTCGGCCGGCTCGTCGTCCCAGGGGCCCAGGCGGTAGTAACCGGTTGCAATCAAGGATTCGGGAGAGACCTCAGGCAACTCGTCGCCGGCGAGCTGTTCCAGGATAAAGCGATCGAAGGGCTTGTCATGCTGGAACGCGCGAATGACGTAGTCCCGGTATTTCCAAGCCTCGGGCTTGGTGGCATCCCGCTCGTAGCCGTTGGTTTCCGCATAACGGACCAAGTCCAACCAGTGACGCGCCCAGCGCTCTGCATAAGCGGGCCGCTCCAGAAGGTCATGGATTACCTGGTCCCAGGCTTGCGGCGAGGGATTCTTCAGAAAGGCTTCCTGCTCCGCCAGGGTGGGGGGCAGGCCGATGAGATCCAAGTACAAGCGGCGCAGTAGCTGGCGGGGCTGGGCGGCGGGAGCGGGCTTCCAGCCTTGAGCTTCAAGCTTGGCCAGCACGAACGCGTCGATAGGATTGCGAACCCAGGAGCGCTGCTTCACCGCCGGCACGAGCGCGTCCACACGGCGCCGGAAAGACCAGTGGTTCTCGCCCCGGCGGGGCTGGGGTTTGTCTAGCGCGGGATCCTCGGGCCAGACGGCGCCGCTATCGATCCAACTCTTGATGGTCTGAATTTCACCGGCAGTCAGCCGCGGCCCCGCCGGGGGCATGACAATTTCGGGGTCCAGGCCGGCAGCATATTTATAAAGGAGACTGGCCGCGCTATTTCCCGGAACCACAGCCGGGGCACCGGAATTTCCGCCTTTCAGCGCGCTGGTTTTGCGGTCCAGACGAAGGCCATGCGTTTGCGTCTTGCTGCCGTGGCAGGCATAACACCGGGTTTCGAGGATCTGCTGAACACGATCGTAATCTGGATTGGGCTGGCCCAGGCACGCGCAGGCCAGGAGCAGAATGGCCAAGCGGCGCCCAATCTTCATAGGCATTAATTTAGCATCTTTAATTTATCATTGAGAAAGTTTCGCGGTCTGAAGGATTCTTTCCGAGTAGCGGACGGATCCGGGCAGAATCAGCTTAGACGGCCTTCCCCTTGGCGGCTTGACCACGAAGAAGAAACGTTTTCGGTAACGATCCGTTGCCGCAGATCTTGAACGAGCCGAAGTCCTTGTACCAATCGCCTTCCGGAACTTCCGGGTCCGAGTCAATCCAGAGCCGAAGATGATTGAGGTCAGCGATGCTGATCGCCCGGTCGCGCATCCGGTCTATCAAGAGCTGGCGGACGCCGGCCGGGAGATTGCCCCAAGTCTGGATTCTTGGCATCAGTTGCCAAATACCATTCGGCCCAACTGATCACCTAGGCGTTTGACTTCTTCCGGATCGGTGGCGCTCCGGAAGCGCTCGGCGAGGTCGAAGAATTCCTGCTGTTTGCGCTTCTCAGCCTCCATGCCGTTTTCGATAAGTTCTAGCAGCATGCGGTTGGCGCTAAGCCTGCGCGCCTTTGCCAAACTGCGAACTTGCGCGGCGACGTTCGCCGGCAAACTAACACTTTGCCGTACCTTCCTGTTTGCCGTTCTCATGACACCATTATGCACCACATTGGTGCGACGGCTTCCTCCGGTGGCCCCCACACCCGGTTCGGTATGCCAAATAGCACTGAAGAATCTATGCCAAATAATTCTGGAAGTGACGGTCTGAAGCTGGTACTTTCCATCAGCACCAGAAATAATAGAGTATAGGTATGCGTTTTCCGGCTGCTCTTCTCCTGGCTCTACCGCTTGCGGCGCAACACGGCCGGTACCTCAGCGAATCCAAGCATCCGGCCATTGGCAACCCGGAGGCCATTGCCGCTGGCGCCCAACTCTATGCCACTTCCTGCACGGGCTGCCATGGTCCGGATGGCAGCGGAGGCCGCGGTCCGAATCTGGTGCGCCGGGCGGTATGGCATCCCTTGAGCGACGAAGCTATCTTCAACACGATCCGCAATGGCATCCCCGGCGCGGACATGCCGCCCACCAAGCTTTCGGAGGAACAGACCTGGAACCTGATCGCGTTTTTGCATGCACTGATCGGCCCGGCAAGCGAAAACAGTGTGCCCGGCGACGCGGCCGCGGGCGAGCGCGTTTTTTGGGGCAGTACAGCGGGATGTTCGCAGTGTCACTCGATCCGCGGACGCGGGGGGCGCATGGGCCCGGATCTGACGGACATCGGTGTCCGTCCCCTGGCCCTGATCAAAGAGGCCCTTTTGGAGCCCTCCAAAGATCTCTACATCCTGGGCAATGAGGCCGTGACGGTTACGCTGAAAAACGGGCAGGTGATCAAGGGCGTGGCCCGTAATCGCAGCAACTATTCGCTGCAGGTGGTGGACCCTGAAGGCGCGTTGCATCGGATTTCCATGATCGACGTCCGGGAACTGACGGTTTCCGAGCGTTCGCCTATGCCTACGGATTACGGCAAGCGGCTTTCCAAGCAGGAACTGCAGGATCTGTTAGCCTATCTTGCGCGCCAGACGCTGCGCGCGCCCGAGACGAAGCCCGACCGGGGGAAAAACTAGGATGATGATGCGAGGCTGGCTGCTCATTTGCGCGCTGTGTGCCTGTGGCACGGCGCAAGTGCGATACGAAGATATCGTGAAGGGGCCGGGCGAGGATTGGCTCACGTATGCGGGAAGCTACCAAGGGTGGCGGTACAGCCCGCTCGGGCAGATCACGGTGGAAAACGCCAAATCGCTGGCGCCGAAGTGGATCTACCGCGTGCCGAACGCCCGCGGGTTGCGGACTTCGCCGATCGTCCACAAGGGCGTGATGTACGCCACCAACTCGAACGCCGTGTACGCGCTGGACGCACGCTCGGGCCGCCTGATCTGGCAGTATGTGGACACGCGAGCGAAAGGGCAAGGGGTCAACCGCGGGGCCGCGATACTGGGTGACCGGGTCTATTTCACGACCAACGACAACTATCTGACCGCGCTCGACCGGCAGACCGGCGCAGCCATCTTCAGCCAGAAGTTCGCGGACAGGGAGAAAGGTATCAGCTCCACTTCGGCACCGCTGATCGCGAAAGACAAAGTGATCGTGGGCAGCGCCGGCGGCGATAGCGGCATGCGCGGATTCGTGGCGGCGCTTTCCGCCGAAACCGGCGAGGAGCTCTGGAGGACGTACACGGTGCCGACCAAAGGCGAGGCCGGCGCGGAAAGCTGGGGCGACTACATCGAGTGGGGCGGCGGCGCCACCTGGCTTTCCGGCACCTACGATCCCGAGTTGAATACCCTTTACTGGACCACCGGCAATCCCTGGCCGGACTTCACGGGAGCCACCCGCAAAGGCGACAACCTTTATTCCTGCTCCCTGCTCGCACTTGACCTGGATACCGGCAAGATGAAGTGGTACTTCCAGTTCACCCCGCACGACACGCACGACTGGGACGCCCAGAGCTGGCCCGTGCTGATCAACATGGAGTGGGAGGGGAAACCGCGCAAGGTGGTTCTGCACGCCAATCGCAACGGCTTTTTCTATGTTCTTGACCGGATGACCGGCGAGTTTTTGCGGGCTACGCAACTGATCGACAAGGTGACCTGGGCGAGCGGCATCGATTCCAAGGGCCGCCCGATTATTATTCCAGGCAAGGATCCCACACCTGAGGGCAACTGGGTCTGCCCCAGCGTCAAGGGGGCGACGAACTGGATGGGCCAGACCTATCATCCCGGCACCGGGCTGCTCTACGTCATCACGCTGGAGCAGTGCGGGATGTACAACAGCACCTCCCAAACACCTGTGCCGATGAAGAACTTCTCAGGTGGTGGGGCCACTGAGGAAGGAGGGCAGGTGATCTTGCGGGCAATTGATCCGAAGAGCGGCAAGCGCGCCTGGGAGTACCCGATGACGGGGTTCGGCCGCATGTGGTCCGGCACAGTGTCGACCGCTGGCGGCGTAGTGTTCACGGGCGATGACGACGGGCACCTGGTGGCGCTCGAAGCCAAGACTGGCGAGCACCTCTGGCACTTCAATCTGGGAGAGCTGTTGACGGCGTCACCGATCACCTATGAGGTGGACGGAAAGCAGCATGTAGCGATCGCGTCCGCAAGCGCGATCGTGGCTTTCGGCCTGTTTGAGCCCGCGCAGCAGGTTCCTCTACCTAAGATCCATCTCGATAAGTAAAGGTACATCAATCATGAAAGCACTCCTGTTGAAGCAGTACATGGAACTGGAAGTAACCGATCTGCCGCAGCCGGAGATCGGTCCCGGCGACGTGCTGGTACGCGTGCGGGCGTGTGGCATCTGCGGGAGCGACGTCCACGGGCTGGACGGCTCGACAGGCCGAAGGATTCCGCCGCTGGTGATGGGACACGAAGCAGCAGGCGTGATTGCGGAAGCCGGCCGGAACGTGAAGGGGTGGAAAGCAGGTGACCGCGTTACATTCGACTCGACGGTCTCTTGCGGGAAGTGCTACTTCTGCCGGCGCGGCGACATCAACTTGTGCGATAACCGGCAGGTATTGGGCGTTTCCTGTGGGGATTACCGCAGGCATGGAGCCTTCGCGGAGTACGTGCAGGTTCCCGAGAATATTCTTTACCGGCTGCCCGACTCCCTGGCATTCGAGCACGCGGCGATGATTGAGGCGGTCTCAATCGCCGTACATGCCGTGAACCTGACGCCGCGCGCGCTAGGCGATACAGCCGTGGTTGTGGGAAGCGGAATGATCGGGCAGCTTACCGTTCAGGCGGCCAAGGTGGCCGGGTTCGGGCGCGTATTCGCGGTGGATATCGATGACGCAAAGCTTGCGAAGGCACGCGAGCTGGGCGCGGACGAAACCTTCAACTCGAAAACTTGCGACGTGCCGGCGGAGATCGCGGCCCGGACCGGCGGATTCGGAGCGGACGCGGCGCTTGAGGCGGTGGGGGCGACGGACCCGATTCGCACGGCCATCGCAAGCGTGCGTAAGGGCGGCACGGTGACCTTGATTGGCAACATCACGCAGAAAATAGAGCTGCCGCTGCAAGCGGTGGTAACCCGGCAGATCCGGCTGCAAGGATCGTGCGCGTCATCAGGCGAGTACCCAGTGTGCATCGATCTGCTGTCAAGCGGGGCAATCCGCGTGGATGCCATGATCAGCGCGCGAACTCCGCTGGACCAGGCGGCGAGCTGGTTCGACCGGCTCTATCGCCACGAGCCCAATTTGATGAAAGTCATCGTGCAGCCATAGCAGGAGCCGCTGTGGCCGGGGAGCTTTAGCGCAAGGTGGGGGAGAGCAGGTTTGGGCCTGCGGCGTCCGGATTGAGGGCACGGTGGCGCCGCTGGGGCATGGTGGCGGTTTGCTACGGCATGCTGCTGGTGGCGTCGAAAACCTGGGTCGCCCGCCAGGGTGAAGTTGCTCGTCTGCCGGCTGGAATGTTCTCCGCATGGGTGCCTGCACAATCGCCGGCTGGCGAAGTCCAGGGAAGTATCCAGTTTGCCTACCGAGACACTAGTGCTCCGACCGGGTGATATGGTGCTCTGTGCCCGGGACCACTCCCTGACGGTCGTGGCTTCTGATCAGAGCCGCGCGCGTGAGTGAGCGGTTGCCCGGAGCGCACCGAACCTCGCGGTCAAGGACCTAGTGCCGCAAAGCGAGCTACTCATCCTTGACGAAAATCACTTCATGGCCTTCCGGCATCCGGAGGCCTTCGCAGACAAGCTCATCGGCTTTCTCATGAGGAACAGCCGCGGGAACTGAAGAGGGAGTAATCGAATGCCCGCCGAGAAGTGAGAGCCGGTGAGCCGCCCATGATCTTGCTAGACTGACTTTTCATGACCGAGCGCGCACAGCATGCCCGCCGGGTCGAGATTCGTCAGGAGAAAGGGCTTCTGCTAGATTCCTCTGACCCCTTGGCGAGGATACTGGACCTGGCGGAGGATGCGGTTCTATCGACGAACGAGGAGCAGCAGATCGTGCTGTTTAACCAGGGCGCCGAGAGAATCTTCGGCTACACCGCTCAAGAAGTATACGGAAGAGCTTTGGACATGCTCCTGCCGGAACGCTTCGTTCAGATTCATAGGCAGCACATTATGAACTTTGCCGAATCACCAATTTCGGCGCGGCGTATGGGCGAGCGCCGGGAGATATTTGGACGGCGCAAGGATGGCACGGAGTTTCCGGCAGAGGCTTCCATTTCCAAAGTCGAGGTGGACGGGAGATGGCTCTTCACGGTAATTCTGCGAGATATTACGGAACGAAAGCTTACGGAAGAAAAGATCCGCTCTTCGCTCCGCGAGAAAGAAATCCTGCTGAAGGAAATTCATCACCGGGTAAAGAACAATCTCCAGGTGGTATCCAGCTTGATGGGCCTGCAGGCGCGTGCCGCGCCGGATGAGCAGACACGAAAAATATTCCAGGAAAGCCAGAACCGGATCCAGTCGATGGCGCTGCTCCACGAGCGGCTGTACCAGTCGAAGAATCTTTCCGACATCGATTGCGCGGAGTACGTCCGCCAACTCGCGGCCTTCCTGTTTCGCGCCTACGGAGTCAGCTCGAACCGGGTGAGGCTGTCGATTGATGTGGACGCGATTCAAATGAATATGGACGAAGCTGTCCCAGTTGGCCTGATTCTCAATGAACTGCTTTCAAACTGCCTGAAGCACGCCTTTCCCGAGGGACGAGAGGGCGAGATCGTAGTTGCTTTGCAGGAAGGGCCGGAGCGCAAAACCCGGATGTTGGTGCGGGATAACGGCGTCGGGCTGAAAGATGAAGTGAACCTGTGGGCGACGAAGACGCTCGGCTGGCGCTTAATCCGGACGCTGGCGGACCAGCTCAAGGCATCAGTCGCAGTACGCACGGAGAACGGCACGGAAATCGAATTGATCTTCGACACGCACGCGCAGGGGTAAAGAGAGGGAGATGGAACGAGCGCGCATTTTGATCGTGGAGGACGAGAAGATCACAGCGGAAGATCTCCGCGATATCCTCAGCGGGTTTGGCTACGCAGTCACGGATGTGGTGTCAAACAGCGCCGACGCCTTGCGGCAGGCCGAGCAGCAGAGGCCGGACCTGGTGATGATGGATATTCGTATCAAAGGCGAGATGGACGGAATTGAAACCGCGCGGGCGTTGCGGCAGCGTTTCGACATTCCGGTGATCTATCTGACGGCGCACGCGGACCAGGAGACGCTGGAGCGAGCAAAAATGGCGGAGCCGTTAGGCTACATCGTCAAGCCTTTCCAGGAACCGGAGCTGCAGGCCAGCATCCAGATGGCGCTGCATAAGCACAATGTAGACCGCGAGCGCAAGGAAAAGGCGCGGAGCTTGTCCACCACGCTCAGCGCCATGGAGCAGGGCGTGATCTCGCTCGATCGGGAAGGGAAAGTAACCTACATGAACCCGGCGGCGGAACACTGGACCGGCTGGAACCTGAAGGAAGCGCGAGACGCTGGAATCGAGGAGGTTTTTCGCATCTTTCAGGGACGCAACCGGATGCCCGCCGGTCACGTGATCCGGCAGGCTCTTCAAGGCGGCGCCCTCACGGAACTGGACGGCGCCTATGTGCTCGTTTCCAGGGCAGGCACCGAGACCTTCATTGCAGGCAGTGCTTCGCCGATTCGCGATCACCACGGAGCGCCGAATGGGGCGGTGATCCTGTTTGCTAACGCGGCGGAAGCAAGGGTCGCAGCGGAGGAGAAGCTTTCGCAAAGCCGGGAGGAGGAGTTCGACTTCGTCACCGAATCGCCAGTGATGAAACAGATCGTGAACTTCGCCCGCAGAGTGGCGAAAAGTGAGGTGTCCACAATCCTGCTGGAGGGAGAAAGCGGCACGGGCAAGGACGTACTGGCAAAGTTCATTCACTACTCGAGCGCGCGGCGTGAGCAGCCATTTCTCGCCATCAATTGCGCAGCGATCCCGGAGACGCTATTAGAGAGCGAGCTATTTGGTTACGAGAAGGGGGCCTTCACGGATGCCCGCGCGCAGAAAAAAGGCATTCTCGAGATAGCCACCGGCGGCACGGTTTTTCTGGATGAAATCGGAGAAATGCCGCTGCCGCTCCAGGCCAAGGTGCTGCGCGTACTGGAGGAACAGTCTTTTCGCCGGCTGGGTGGGACCAGGGACATTTTGGTCGATCTGCGGGTGATCACGGCCACCAACCGCGACCTGAAGAGCGCCATGGAGCAGGGCAGATTTCGATTGGACCTTTATTACCGGCTGAACGTGATTCAGATTCTGCTTCCTCCATTACGAGAGAGACACGAAGACATCATCCCGCTGCTGAATCATTTCATCCGGTCTTATAACACGCGATTTCGCCGGGACATCAAGGGCGTTGCGCCTGCGGCCGTTCCGCTTATGCTGGCGCACCATTGGCCGGGAAACGTGCGCGAGCTGCGGAACGTGGTCGAGCGGGCCATGGTGTTAGAAGAGAGCCACTGGCTGCAGCCAGACAGCCTGGGAGTTCAAGGTAACGGCGCGGCACAAGCTACCAAGCAGCGCGAGGGAACCGAGCCGGATCTCAAGAGCATGTCGCTCGAAGAGGCGGAGAAGACCATGCTTCGCCAAGCGCTCGAAAAGAGCGGCTGGAATCAGACTAAGGCTGCTCACGTATTGAGTATCAGCCGCGATACGCTTCGCTACAGGATGAAGAAGTTCAAGCTGACTCCTCCCGAAGAAAAGTCTTAAGAAAAACAGACGCTGCGTCTTCTCACCCAGCGGCGGTGGAAATCCCCCAGATCGTCTCACGCAAACGCTGAAAAACATGGGTTCCGCTATATGGCGGGCCGATTGCAACCATAGCGGAAGCCCATGAGAAGCAGAATCGCGCTATGGTTTGCCGTTGGTTTTTGTTCCCTGTTGGCAGCGGCTTTCGGGCAGAAGCAGCCGGCCTCCCACCAAGCGGCTCCGGTCACGTGGAGAGCCCCCGCAAACACCAATCCTGAGGCTTACGTGGGAGCCGAAGCGTGCGCCGGCTGTCACGAAGAGCAGGCCCGGCAGTTCGGCAAGACGGTGCACGCAACCGCAGAGCCCTCGGACGTTAAGTACGGAGCGGGTTGCGAATCGTGTCATGGGCCGGGCAAGGCCCACGTGGATGCGATTTCCGCCGGAAATATTGACGAGGGTAGAAAGCTGATCTTCACGTTCCGTGGCAAGCCTGCCGAAAACGCTGCGCGTTGCCTGCGCTGCCACAGCAGCAGCCCGGACCAGCGCCTCTTTGAACGCTCCGAGCACAAGCTGATGGGAATTTCGTGCGAACAGTGCCATGCGTCGCATCTGGTGGTCCCTGCAGCGCGAAACTCACGCCCGGTCGCGCAGTTTGCGCAGTCGAAATTCTTCCAGGCCCCCAAGCTCCCCGAAGAACGGCGCTGGCTAACTCAAAGCCTCTTGAAAACGCGAGAGCCGGACCTCTGTTTTTCCTGCCACAAGTCGATTCAGGCCCAATTCTCCCTGCCCACACACCACCGTGTGCCCGAGGGCCTGATGAAATGCACGGATTGTCACGACGCTCACGGCACGCTGAACCGCGCCAATGTGCGCAAAGTGAATTTCGAATCCTGCGTCACGTGTCATGCGGAGAAGCGCGGGCCTTTCGTTTACGAGCATGCCCCAGTCAAGATCGAAGGCTGTACCTCCTGCCACAGCCCGCACGGCACCATTGAGCGGAACATGCTGTTGCGGCGGGAGGGCCGGTTTCTCTGCCTGCAATGCCATGTCGATCCGCAGGCGCCTAACGTGCCGCACGGAAGGCTCGGTTTCACGACTCGAGGGGAATGCATCCGCTGCCATGCAACAGTCCATGGGTCAAACGTAAGCCGATTCTTCCTGCAATGAGGACCACCATGCTAAGGCACACATTCAGAATTTCTCTGACGCTCCTCACAGCGGTCCTTACGTCCGGCAGCGCTTTCGGACAGGCGGACACGCCTCTTGAGCTGGGCGGCTTTGAAACGCAGGGGGAAGCCACATTAGGATACCGGTTCACGGATGTCGGCGGCCGCCGCGAAAAGTTTCAGGAGCTGTTCAACCTGCGGAGCGGGCCCCGACTCCTTGACTTCAGCCTCGGGGGAAATGCCAAAGCTGCCTCCAACCGGTTCGCGGATCGCTATCAATTTACGGCTAGCGGTTTGGGCGGCGATCCCTTCCCCAGCGGCCAGTTGGTCGTAAGCAAGGCCAGGCTGTACGATTTCCGGGCTAACTTCCGCCAAACGTATTACTATTGGGACCGCAACGACAACGCTGTGCTGCCAAGTGGCTTCCGCGGTCTGACCACAAACCATAACTGGGCCACCGTGCGGCGTTTCGGGTCCACCAACCTGCTCCTGCACGCCAGCAACCGCCTGAAGTTCCGCTTCGAATACAGCCGCAGCTCCCGTGATGGAGTCAACAATACCACTCGCGTCATGGACTATTTCGGATCCACGAGCGCCTGGGGCGCCTTCCTGCGCGACAGCCCCTATTATGTGGAGGGTCCTCTGAACGAAGTAGCCAACCGGTTCGCAGGCGGTCTCAATTATACGATCGGGAGCTGGAGTTTCCACTACACGGCCGGCTATCAGACATTCGAGCAGGCAATCGGCTGGAACAACGTCTCTTCTCCGCAACTCAGCATCAACGTGGATTCGTCGACTTCCCAGCGGGAACCGTTGGCGAACGCTTCCTGGTCGGAGTTTCGCCGCCTCAAAACTCCAGCCAGCGAGTTTTTCTACAACGGCAGTGTCAACTCCAGGCTGAGTCTGCGCGGTGATTTCATCTTCTTCCGCTATCGCGGCCCGGCCACGGTGGACGCCGCCTTCGCTGGGATCGCCCGGAGTACCGGCACGGCCGTCGGCCCGTATGCCATTTCCTTGAATTCGCGCGCCCAGCTCACCGAGCCGAATTACGTTGTGGACCAGGGATTCACGGTGAAACTGGCAGAATGGTCAAACCTCCACATGGACTACCGCTACAACCGGTTCACGGAGCGGGGTGTGGCCTTTGTCCATAGTCTTCGCGACTCCACCACAGCATTCGAGGAAACCGTCCATCATGAGTGGCGCGAAGGCATGCATCAGTTGGACTTGAATCTCGAGCTTCTCCCCACGTCTTCCCTCGTGATTCGGCCTGGGCTTCGGCTGCTCAAGCGGGACATCGTAGCCCTCGACGATGGTGTAGTGAACTCCCGTGCCACCCGGCGTGTCAACACCGTCTGGCCGATCGCGAGCCTGGCCTATCTACCATCAAGGAAATTCAGCGTAAGAGCGGACCTGCATAGCATCACCAATGGCGCTTCCTATACGCGGATCACGCCTCACACCGATGTTGGTAGTCGCTGGGTCGTACGTTACCAGCCGATGCCCAGCGTCTCGATTGAAGACAACTTCGTGATCCGCACGCGCAAACTGGAGAGCGCTGATTTCCGCAACAGCATCCGCTCCAACGCAACTATGATCTCCTGGG
>Ga0187893_10011029_pt1 | contig 13251 bp, 10 predicted proteins | sample MA1701074metaG_FD_139574 | JGI IMG/M metagenome (GOLD analysis project Ga0187893, IMG submission 139574) | White microbial mat communities from a basaltic lava cave in the Kipuka Kanohina Cave System on the Island of Hawaii, USA - MA170107-4 metaG ...
CTTCAGCACCCGTCGCTAATGATTGGCAGCGACGCCGTCCATTTTGATGGGCAGGTCCATCCCAGGGTTTTTGGGACTTACCCGCGCGTCCTCTCCGAATACGTGCGCAGCCAACGCCTGCTGAGCCTTCCCGATGCGGTCCGCAAAATGTCAGCCCTCCCGGCAGCGCGTCTGGGTCTGAAGGATCGCGGGACCGTGGCCGTTGGGATGGCAGCAGACCTCGTTCTGTTCGACCCTGAAACGGTTCAGGACAACGCAACCTATCAGCAACCGAAACAGTATCCCTCCGGCATCCCTTATGTGTTTGTCAACGGGACACCCGTCAAAGATAATCATCAGCACACGGGAGCATTGCCAGGGGAAGTTTTAGTGAGATAGTTCCGACCGAATGAGGACAAGCACGATCTATTGTCTGAGGGTCTCGATGGCCTGCCGGAGAACGAGCACCAATCGCTGCATCATCTTTGTCTTCTTTCTTCTCGTATTCTCTCTCCAGTTGAACCAACCGGCATTTTCCCAGCAGCAAGGGCTGTCGGGCTCAATCATCGATGGTGAGTCCGGAAAACCAGTCACAGCTCGCATTCGACTGTTACGAGGGACACAACCCATTCTGCCGCCAGGGTTCACTTTCTATGACAGGCGGGGAGAACAGCATTTCTACGTCCCTTCTACCTTTCGGCTTCCCCTTGAACCTGGCCAGCACACCATTCGCATTGAGCGCGGAAAAGAATTCCGACCTGTCGAAGAGACGTTCGCCGTATCGGCAGACCAGGAGGTTCGGCGCAGCTTCAAGCTTGATAGATGGATCAATATGGAGTCGCGTGGCTGGTACTCGGCGGATTTGCACGTTCACCGACCGGCGCAGGTGATGGCTGAAACGCTGCTAGGCGAGGATCTCAACATCGCGCCGGTGATTTCTACTCATCACTGGAGCCAATGGGATGCATTGAAGAAGCCTCCAAAACCTTCGATCACGCTGCTAGAAGCCGATCAAACACATATCTTTTCAGTAGGCGGCTATGAAGTAGAGCGAATCATCGAGGGTCCAGGCGCAGTGACTCTCTTCGGGTTGGACTTGTCGCTGGATTTTGACGGATATGAACTGTATCCGCCAGCCAGCTATCTCACGCGCAAGACGCATGAGCAAAACGGCTATGTAGATGGCGACAAGCCCTTTTGGCTCGATGTTCCCGTGAACGTTGCGCTTGGAGAGATCGATTTCATGGAGGTTGCCTGTAACCATTTTTTCCCGCGCGGCGTGGATGCGGATCTGAAGCGTTGGGCTTCGTGGAAACCCGATCCAGGGTTCGAGGGCTGGGACAAGGGGTTTGCGCTTTGGATCATGGACCTCTACTACAAGCTACTTAATTGTGGATTCCAGCTGCCTGCCTCCGGCGGTTCGGCTTGCGGCGTCAAGCCCCTGGCGGTAGGTTACAATCGGGTCTATGTCAAACTCGATGCGCCCTTTTCGTACGGCAACTTCTTCCGCGCGCTAAAAGCGGGCCGAAGCTTTAGCACTAACGGTCCCATGCTGGACCTGACGGTGAATGGAAAGGGAATCGGGTCAACAATTGAGTTCAGCGGCAAGACAGAGATTCAGATCGAAGCCACCGCCGAAAGCGGTAGCGAATTGGAATCGCTCGAGATCCTCGTCAATGGTCAAACCCGAGTTGGCGCTCGAGGAAAAGGGAGATTGGTAGCCAAGCAGACCATCGACGTGAGTGAATCGGTCTGGGTGGCCGCTCGCGCCTTTGAAAAATCGAGCCAAACGGTTGTGTTTGGCCAAACCAGTCCCATCTATGTTTTGAAAGATGGGAAGCCGGTCCGAATTGCTGCAAGCGCCCAGTATTGGCTGGATAAAGTGGACCAACTGATTGCGCGGACGCGAACGCAAACGGCGTTTAAGGTCGAGTCTCACCGTCAGGAAACACTTGCCGTGTATGAGAAAGCACGGAAAATCTATCTGGACATTTTGGAGAAGTCTGCCGGACGCGTCGAGGGTAGAAAACAGCTATGACCGATAACGGCCACGTTTTGGCTTTCATGGCGCATCCCGATGACATCGAGATTCTGTGTGCCGGAACTCTGATCCACCTGCGCAACAAGGGTTACACCATTCACATGGCGACGATGACGGCAGGCGACGGAGGCAGTGTGGAGTTACCTGGGCACGAGATTGCGCGTGTCCGACTGAACGAGGCACGTGCAGCCGCCGACCTGCTGAAAGCCAGCTACCATTGCGCCGGGGAGAAAGATTTTCTAATCAGTTATCGGCCCGACGTGATCAGGCGAGTTGTCGAAATTGTGCGGATCTGTCAGCCTTTTCTTGTTTTCACGCACACCCCTTCCGACTATATGCTGGATCATGAAGTCACTAGCCAGTTGGTGCGCAATGCCTGTTTTTGCGCGGGTGCTCCAAACATGCTGACTGAAGCGCTGCCGGCGGCACCGCCTCTGCAGGGGATTCCGTATCTTTACTACTCGGCACCGGTGGAGAACAAGGATATCTGGGGGCATCCCGCGCGATTCGATGTCGCTATCGACACGACCGACGTTATGACCCTCAAGGAAGAGATGTTGAAGTGTCACGCCAGCCAGCGAGAGTGGGTGATGAAACATCACGGCATCGATGAGTTTGTCGAGAGCACGCGCCGGTGGTCTTCTGAGGTCGGTGGGCCAAGAGGTGTAACCTACGCGGAAGGGTTTCGACAACATCTCGGCCACGCCTATCCCCAGGAGGATAAGCTGAGCCAGATCCTGGCAGAGAAAAGTTTGCGGAGTAAGTCGACATCATGATCCGTCATTCCAGCGGAACCTGGAATCCGGCTCATTCAGAAGGGTGATGTTCTTTCGGATATGAAGTGTGTGCCATGTAGGCTGTGCAGGGAGCTATGATGACCAGATTTCCAGAGTCCCGTCTCACGCAGCTGCGCAGCGAATTTGCGAAGGTTGAGCGGATTCTGCAGGACACTCCGGCGATCGACAAGCATTTCTCGATTCCTACCGAAGAGTTTCTGCAGCGGCAGCGAAAGACCTGCGATGCCTTACAGCAACTCGGACTCGAGGCTGGCTTCGTCTTCAGCGACGAACACTACGACGGAGATGTCCCCTACCTGGGAGGAAATACCAACATTCAGATTGAGCAGGTAGCGGGTGTCATTGGCAGAACGGGATTCCACATTGCCGCGGGTCTGGAAGGGGGATACATCGCTGAACAGCTGGCTTCACGGGCTGGAGCCAAGGTCCATAAGGTGGAAATGTTGAAGCTGGCAGACGAAGAGTATCCCATCAATGCTGAGCGCCTCGAGGATGTGATTGAAGCGGCCGCTGGTCAAAAGGTAGATCGGATCGGATTGTTGACTCCCCGGCAGGTGATTCCGGCGGCCCTCGTGGAGCACCTGGAATCCTTGTTCGGACGGGAGAATGTGATCGACTGTCAGGAGACCTACTACAAGGTCAAATATGAAAAGTCGGACAACGAGATGCGCCTGATTCGCGATGCTAACGTCATCGCGGACGCAATGATGCGGGCAATGCTGGCTGTGCTGAAGCCGGGTTTGCTGGAAACTCAGGTAGCCGCTTGGGGCTATTTCGTTGGCCGCGAGCTCGGAGCAGAAGAAATGGGATGGGACGTGATGGTCGGTGCGAACACGGCCAATCGGACCTTGATCGGGAAGGCCCTCAATCGCGTCATTCAACCAGGGGATTACGTTCACCTGGGCGTAGCACCCAAGCGGGATGGGTTGAACTCTTGCTTGCGCCGGTCTTGCGTTGCGGTTTCCAATCCGTCTCAGGTTACTGACGAGCAGAGGTTCTGGTTTGATTTTGTGCAGGAGGCGTATGAAGTAGGGCTTCAGGCCTTGAAGGATGTTGCAATTCACGACAAGCCGGCCTGCTTGCAGGAGCAAGCCTTGGTGGACTTCTTCCGGTCGAAGCAAGAACTTGTGAGCCAAAGGCTGGGGCGGAGCGTCCAGTTGGAACGGCTAAAGCCCTACACCGGAACTCACAACGCAGGTTACACGGAATGCCAGGAGTTTTACGGAGCCATCACGCTCAACTCCCAGCAGACCTTGGGAAAGCAGATTGTCATCATGCTGGATGTTGCGATTCGAGGCATCAGCGACTACTGGGATGACGTGGTGGTGCCAGGCATGGACTTCGTGGTTATCGAAAACACCTGCGGCAAATTCGGGCCAAAGCTGGAAGAGCTGAATCAGGTCCCATGGAACGTTCAGCATTTGGTGGGACAGGTCTAGCGGCCGAGAGAGGCTCGTATGAAATCTTTGTGTGATCCGTCATTCTCGCGATCTGTATGGGAATCGTGACCGAACATCGCGTGTTTATGAAGTTGATCACACCTTGGTGGGTTGTCGCTTTGACGCTCGGGATGGCTTTCTCCCAGAACATGCCTCACAGCGGTCGTATCAGCGACTTTCGTGACCCCAATGTCAATGCTGAGCAGGACTGGACGATCCTGTTTAACGGCAGAGATCTCACCGGCTGGGTGCCGGTCGTCAAGACACAGGACGGCACCGCAAAGAAATTCCTGGAACACGAAGTCAGTGACCAGACTACATTCTCTGTCAAAGAAGGAAAGTTGCTCACAACAGGCAAACCGAGTGGATATCTCCGCACGGAGAGCGTTTACGAGAACTACGTCTTTCATGTGGAAGTTCGTTTCATGACCTCCGGAAACAGTGGGGTCCTCGTCCACATCCAGAAAGACGACATCTGGCCGCGATCGATTGAGTGCCAGCTTTACTTTGCTCACATGGGCCGCATCTTCCCCTTGAACGGCGCCACGCTGGATGGTGGCGAAATGCTTCAAGCAGCTGCGCGTCCAGTCGGTAAATGGAATTCCTATGAGGTTTACTCGGAAGAAGGCCGGTTGGCTACCGTCCTCAATGGCAAGCTGATCGGGCTTGCATCCAACGCTGATCCAAAGTTGGGCTATATTTGTCTACAGTCCGAGGGAGTTCCGGCCGAGTTTCGAAATGTTAAGATCCGGCGACATACTCCAAAACACTCCTTAAGACCAAAGCCGGCTCCCTGAAACAGCTGAGGACTCGTCAGATGATTCATGGCTCCCTTGATCAAGGTGGACACGTGCGAAGCTTCCATTCCTTGCGTTGCCTCATCGCATGGTCAGTTTTCAGCTGCTTGTGGATTTATTCTTCGGCCAGCGCCGACAGCGAGTTTGTTCCATTGTTCAGCGGCAAGAATTTGAATGATTGGGTCCACGTAGGGGAGGGACCTAACGGCTATTCCGTTCAAGAGGGAGTCCTCGTTTGCCCTGCCGAAGAGACCGGCAATCTCTTTTCGCGCAAGGAATACGCCAACTTTGTGCTTCGATTTGAATTCCGTTTCCAGGAAGCGAGCAACAATGGCGTAGCCATCCGCTCGCCGCTGCGGAAGGATGCGCATTTGACCGGCATGGAGATTCAGATCTTGGATGATGAGGCACCTCGCTATCAAGGCGTTGTCAAGCCGGTTCAATACCACGGATCCATCTATGGCGTTGTGGGAGCAAGAAGAGGGTTCCTCAAGAAAGTCGGGGATTGGAACGAACAGGAAATTAGGGCTGATGGTCGTCGGATCCGGGTCACGCTCAATGGAGTCGTGATCGTCGATGCGAATCTGGACACTATTACCGATCCGGACATCCTTCGCGAACATCCAGGACTGCTGCGAAGGACTGGTCACATCGGATTTTTGGGCCATCGTTCGCGAGTCGATTTTCGGAACCTACGAATCAAAGAACTGCCTTAGCCGACCGGTTGTGGTACTCAGATGGACTCTTCCAATGGAGGGACTTCACCCATGGATCGCCAGATCGAGAAGTATCGGCTCTCTCGCCGAAAGCTTGTACAAGGTTCAGTTGCAGCCGGCCTCGCGACCTTGAAACCGAGCCTGGTTCGCGCCAACCGTCCGCCTTCCGCAGCAAATGACCTGATTCGGATCGGGTTGATTGGATGTGGGGGGCGAGGAACCGGCGCCGCGGCGCAAGCGTTGGCTGCCGACCCGAACGTGAAACTCGTCGCGATGGGAGACGCTTTCCTCGACCACGTCGAGAGCAGTCTGTCAAGGTTGAAAGCTGACCCGAAGATTGCAGACAAGATCGACGTGCCCAGGGAGCGCCGTTTCTCAGGATTCGAGAATTATCAGCGGGTTATCGAGAGCGGAGTCGATGTTGTCCTGCTGGCAGAGCCACCGCATTTCCGCCCCAAACACCTGAAGGCAGCGATTGAGGCGGGGAAGCACGTTTTCGCTGAAAAGCCAGTGGCTGTTGATGGCCCCGGAGTTCGCTCTGTACTCTCTACGTGTGAGGAGGCTCGGAAGAAAGGATTGTCCGTCGTCTCAGGTCTATGTCTTCGTTACTCCTACGGTTTCCGTGAAGCCGTTCGGCGAATCCAGGACGGGGCGATCGGACAAATCGTGACACTTCAGGCCAGCGACTTTCGTGGGCCTATCTGGGTGCGGAAACGCCAGACAGACTGGAGCGACTTGGAATATCAGATTCGCAACTGGTACTACTTCTCATGGCTCTCCGGTGACTTCATCGTCGAGCAGCATGTCCACTTTCTGGATGTCTGCTCGTGGATCATGAAGGACGAGTATCCCGTTAGGGCGCTCGGCACCGGGGGACGTCAGGTTCGCACCGGTCCCGATTATGGAAATATCTACGATCACCATTCGGTGATCTATGAATACGCAAATGGAACGAGACTATATGGCACCTGCCGCCAGCAGCCGGGCTGTCACAACGAAACCGGTGCGTTCGCCATGGGAATAGAAGGGCGCGCCGAGATTTCACAGCAGCGTCAGACAATTTCGGGAAAGAATCCTTGGAAGTATGACGGTCCGAAAAACAACTTCTATCAAACCGAGCACGACGAGCTGTTCGCGAGCATTCGAAACGGCAAGCCGATCAACAACGCTGATTACATGTCGAAAACGACGCTGCTTGCCATTATGGGACGCACAGCCAGCTACACAGGACAGGTGGTGACTTGGGAACAGGTGATGAACTCCAAACAGGACTTCACACTGTCGAAGTACGAATGGGGCCCCTTTCCGGAGCCGTCCGTGGCTATGCCCGGAGAAAACGTGGGATGACGAAGCCGCACTCTGCAAATGGGTTTTTCGCAGGCGAGAAATACTTCTTGCAGTCTAAGCCCCGCGCTTGAACTGACCCAAGTCCGGACGTTTTGGCAATCTACGAGTTGACAGGGACCTTTCACAATGAGCTTCTTTCCTGGTCGCAAAGGTCTCGCGTCAACTGCTGAGCCCGGTGTGGAGTCAGGCAGAAAGCGTTCATTGCTAGGGACTCAGTCCGTCCCTGAGGCGCCATCGACAAGACACACAGCGAGGTACAGAGGAGAGGAATTAGGATGTTTTCTCGCATGTGACGGTAGAGTCTTGTAGGCACCTACGCGAAAGAGTCCTTGACTGGAAACTGAGCCCGACCGGGCCGAAGCGCAGATAAGTTTCCTGGGAGGCTGAGATCGCGGAAGGAAATCGCTTAAGAAGGTTGAAAACTTGTTGGAGACGTTCCCAATCTCCGGTTCGCAGGCCTAGTCGCGTAAGAGACGATCAGTAGGACCAGCAGCACCAGCGGCATGCCCCAGATCTGCATCCCGTCGCCTCCGGTGTAGTGGGCTACGAACGCCATCACCCATGAGAAAGCTGCGCCCGCATAAGCCCATTCCTTGAGCAAAGCAAACCCCGGCAACAGCAGCACGATTGCCGCCGCCGGTTTCGCAATCCCAAGAATTATCCTCAGGTGCTGTGGGTATCCTGCTTTGGTGAAGCCGGAGACCACCTGGGGATTGCCGGTAAGATAGCTCAAAGCGAATAGCAGCATTACTGCAACAATCCCAGTGCTGGCCCAGTAAATAATCTTGCGAACCATGTATCCTCCTGAATGCAAATTGCGCAATTGTTGACTGAATCCCACCCAGCATCACAGAATCTGCTCGTGGCTTCTCAAGGAACGTTGACGGGTCCGTACGGCCACGGACCCAGCTGCAAGCCACAAATCTAGTCTCTCTCTTTAGTCGCGTAGTCACAAGGTTAAGGTCTTGTCAGCTTGATGGAGTCGAGCGGCTCGCTGTCGAAGAACCAGACCGCCTCCGCATGCGCGCCTGCCACCGGCTGCGTGGGATCTCGAGGGCCTCAAATCGCTCAACGGCGTCCTTCAGCGACTCGCCGCTCGCGAGCCGGGTCTTCAGATAGAGCAGTGCCGTCATAATCGCGGTCAATGGAGTGATAAGGATATTCAACAGTTGGCAGAGGGGAGATAAGCCTGACATGTTGAAACCAAAACTCAACTCCTTCGGTGCAAAATTGTCTGCCATTCTGAACGTAAAGTGGGAGTCAACCGATGCAACCCACACCAGCAAGGGCAGCGTGAATTGCAGCAGCGTCGTGATCAGTACGGTGTCCCAAGAGGCTTTCATCAACTGGCGGGCGCGTTTCAGAGTGGTCCATACTCCCGAGCTCTCCATCACCGCCACAGGAGCATAGAGAGCATAACAGACTGCGACCACCGCCCCCGGCACGATGAAAAACGCCGCCCCGACAAGTATCATTGCCATGACCACGAGCGACGTTAGGGAGAAGACCCACCAATGACGCCTCAGGATCGCCAGTGTGGTTCCAATCTCAACCTGACGCAATGGAGCGATCATGAGTTGGACAACAATCGGCACGGTCACCGCGGAGACAACGAAGTAGGCCAAGAGATTGCCAAGAATCATGCCCAGGAACAGGAACGAACCAAGGATGCTCCTGGCAAGCGGAGCGACACCTTCCCATGGGATGACTCGATCACTCAGAAAAAAAACCCCGACCACCGCTATCAGCGGTGCGTACGCGAGAAACGATATCTTTAGAAGATTAGGAAATTGCTCGCTATAAAGAGAGATTGAGTGGCGCAATAGAGCGCCAGTTCCTTCAGTGCTCGCTCGCATGGTGGAGGCAAAGCCAGCGGCACTGTCAGGCCGTTCTCTCGGCTCTTTGGCCAAGGCCGCCATTATGATACGGGCCATCCGCTTGGGAAGCCTGGGATTCTTTTCCCGGATGGGACCGGGCTCCTGGGTCGTGTGGAATCTCTTCAGATCGTCGCGGCTGCCCGAAAATGGGGTCTCACCTGTAAGCATCCGATAGGCAATCACTCCCAAACTGTAGATGTCCGACCGCGCATCCAATGGTTCACCTCGCCATTGCTCCGGCGACATATAGGCAGGCGTACCCATCACTGATCCCACGCAAGTTAGTGGGTCTGTATTCCCAGTTTCAAGATTACTTCTGGCATCAGTCGCTGGGTTTTGAGTTTTTAGGGGTTGGTTGCCGAGACTGGCAGCCGAGGAATTGGAAGCCGACGCATTCGCGGTGGAGGACACAGGCACCACCAAGCGATTGTGGTGGTCCATCATCGTGATCGTCTCTTCACCTGCAGGTGATCGGGTGAGATTGAGAACCTCGCTCTTTTCAACCGAACCAAAGTTCTCAGCGCGTGTGCTGTCCAGCTGATGGGCTGGATAGTCTTCAAGATCTGAGTGTATAGAGGCGCCTAGTTTGACCAAACCGAAGTCGAGCACCTTAACGGTGTACCCGCTCCGCCGATTCGGCTCCAGCCAGATGTTTTCCGGTTTCAGGTCGCGATGAACAATTCCTCTCCGGTGAGCTTCGTCGACTGCCGAACAAACCTGCTCAAGTATATCCACGACCCAGCTCTGCGGAAGCTTCGGGTCTTCAGACAATACTTCGCCTAAAGTGCAGCCGTCCAGATACTCCATCACCAAATAGGCAACCTGGCCGATGTTGGTTTGCGCAAAACCAAAATCGGTGACATCCACTACGTTGGGATGTCGGAGTCGGCCAGCCGCTTCAGCTTCGCGCCGAAAACGCTCCACGAACTCTTCTCGACCCGAGAATTCAGCATGAATGACTTTGACAGCGACGGTGCGCTTTGTTCCCAGGTGTGTTGCCCTATAAACCGCTCCCATGCCTCCGCGCCCGAGCAAGTCCTCGACCCGGTATTTGTCATCGAGCAATTCTCCAGTCAGGGGTGCTTGCTTTGCCGATTCATTTCCTAATTTCTCAGACATCGGAGCACCCGTCGCGAACCTGATTCAGTGACTGCGCGCACCTGTTCTTGGAGTTCTCTGTCGTGCCCACGGAAGTATCCAGCGGAGCTTTCTCTAATTGCAACCACGAATTGACTGCTGACTCTTACGAAGGACGGTTGGCTTGTAGCGCGTCGAATGACTCTCTCGACAAGAGACGAATGCAGGCTGCCTGGATTCGCGGAGTCGGTTCTCGGGCGCCAACGTTGTTTGTACGGGTTAACGCTGCGGTACGACCGCATGGAATACCTCTGTGCAGCCCGCAACGAGCGGAATTTTAGATCGAGTGTGTGAGCGCAGCCAGATAAGGCGGGAGCGAACCTACGGATTTGCTTTTTCAGCGATCCCGCAGCCGACGAGGATCCCACGGAAATCCCGTGAATGCCCAAGACGAGTCTTGGGTACGCGAATTTCGATGCTGCGATCAGCCCTGCCTGTGGCTCTGTTGAGAGTGCTGAGGCCGTGAGGAGTCTCGCTGAGCTTCGCCGCGCCGGCATAGCACAGTTCGTCATCGAGGACCACGCACTACGGCACAGCTGGGACCATTTGGCGCGCATCCGCAAGACCTTGGGTCGGTGACCTCCGCAGCCGGCCCCTAACCACCAAGGAAGAGGCGACCTTAGAGTCGCTTCTATCCCGCGTTGAAGTTAGCCCGCCACTGCTTCTTCAGCTCCAACTGCTCGGTCTCGATCGAACGTGAGCCTTCTCGCCAGTGGTGATAGGCACCCTGCATAGCAAGTTCAACCCAACTTGTCGAGTCGAACCGGGCCGCTGGAATCCAAGTCGACAGAAGAATCCGAACTTTCTTAAGGTACTCTGCGGGCTGGCTGCGATTCTGGGGCGTGCGACGTCGCGGGGATTTTGGGGAAGCACGTCTCCGAATGTAATCAAATCCTGGATAAAGACGGAGACGTGCCTCAAAGGTATCAGCTATGAAATTATGATTTGGCCTCACTCCCGCGAATTGAAGAACCGCTGACGAGCAAGACAGTCAAGCTATTCGGATGATCAGATCTATTCAATTAGTAAAAAACGATACAATACATAATGAATTATCCTGGAGGGTCTCAAAACTCGACCTCCTAACTCGCTCTTCCTGCCACATCCCGTTTACGATCGCCGGAGGTGACGCGATGGTTTGAAGTCGCAGCGCGTCATCTATTTTTCCCTCCACCCCGGCAAGCTTCCAAGAGTGATCGCAACCACGAGAATCCTTGATTGCTTTCGGGTGGGTCTATTTGTCACCGCATGTAGCAGGTCGGCAAGCGACGTAGCGAAGCAGGATACTCTAAGTTCTATGGAGTCTTCTGCGGCCCGAATTCAACTACGGCTGAAATGACTGGCCCTTCCACGCCTGCCAGATTTTGGGTCCGCACCTCGAACCGGTTCTCACCAATCTCAAGGGTCCAGTTCGTGCGGTCGCCAGAGAGAGCTTTCCACGAGCCCTCGTTCGCGCGGGTGAGGTAGGTCTTGAAATTCGGTGTAGCGCTGCGAAGCTGGACTTCGATCACCCTCGGGGCAACTTGACGAGCCCGCAGGTCCGGCACGCCCGGCGTCCACTCGATCTCATGACGATTGCGCGTGGGAATGAAGGCCTGGGCGGCGTAGGCCCAGTGCTTGACGAGTTTGCCGTCCGTACCCGCGCGGTACCAAGTCGTATTTCGGAACGCATCGTTGTCGAAAACAAGCAGTCGGCTACCTCCACTCCAATGCGGCTCGGTGAATGGGCGGGGCCGCAGATAGTAGGACGCCCACCAGTAGCTCCGGATAGTACCTTCTGGGGCGTCCGGGTTGTCCATCGGCGCCGGCTGGCGCTCGACTCCCATCATCTTCACAACCCCTTTGCCGCCATCAGCCCTGACAGCCTCATGGAGTTCCAGCGCCGAAAGCGGTATGCCATCCCGCTCGAAATGGATGTCGTATTTCGCGTCCAGGAGGACCCACTTTGCGTAGTCATTCGACCAGACCTCGTTCACACCATGATGGATACTGCGGCCCAGATCCTCGTGGTTTCGGTCTACGCCAAGATCACGAACGACATAGCCCATCGACGCCATAACGGCATGCTGCACGGTCAACGAATGCGAACAGTGGAAACCGGCTCCGGTCTTTGCCTTCTCGAGGATAGCAAACGCGTCGCCTCCCTCCTTCTGGTCGTTGTCGATCGGCCACCGGGTGTGGACCCAGTGCCGGAGCTTCAATAGCCTTCGGAACTCTTTTGACTCGCCTGCGATAACTTTCTCGACACCATACTCGTCGCGAAGTCGCTTCAGACGGGGATTGTGGTAATCCTCAATGGCGGCGAAGATCTCAGGAGCGTGGAATCGGGGTCCGTTCAGTGTGGCACGCACGACCGCTGGCGACGCCGCATCGATCTGCATCGGTCTCTGATCGGGAGACAATGAACTGGAGGCTGGGGAATATGGAAGTGTAGCCCTGGACATTGGCAGGACTGCCACCGTGATGGCGCTCACTGCTAATGCAATAACCGTAAACAAGCGAAAACACTTCATGTGTTTACACCTCCGTTCGGAGTTCACCGCGTGGCGACTTTACTTTTCCGATGGAGGGTTTCTCTGTGCCACCTTTGGTCGCGGTGGGTTGAAGTCTCTGCACGAGCGAACCGCAGACAGATGTCACGCGGTACCGGGCACAAACGTTGGCCATCTGGTGCTGGTCTACGCTAGGTGCCCCTTCGGGCAACGGAGTTTCCAGCCAGCGATCCCTCCAGGTTGAGCTGCTTACGAATCCAACTTCCTCCATCGTGGGCCGGTAAGGAAGTCCGGTTTTTGAGCTTCAAAACTGGATCCAACTACCGTTAGACGATCGTCCCTAATTCTCCCTGCACTTCGCAACTATTAGTGTGATGTCATCATGCTGTTCATGAGGGCTGAACCGCTTTACTTCATCGACAATCGACCCCAGCAAAGTCTGTGATGACAGTTCCCGATGCCGCCGCAGAGCTTCAATCAGACGCTCCTCTCCAAATTCTTCTTCCGCTGCGTTGAAGGACTCAGTAATCCCGTCAGTGTAGAGAGCGAGCGTGTCTCCAGAGAAGAGTGAGGTTTCCGTTATGGAGCAATCCCATTCTTTGAAGAGACCCAGTACAGTGCAGGTGGAA
>Ga0187893_10011030_pt1 | contig 13250 bp, 9 predicted proteins | sample MA1701074metaG_FD_139574 | JGI IMG/M metagenome (GOLD analysis project Ga0187893, IMG submission 139574) | White microbial mat communities from a basaltic lava cave in the Kipuka Kanohina Cave System on the Island of Hawaii, USA - MA170107-4 metaG ...
CGAGGGCGGATCTTCGCCACCCTCTACACCCTCACCCGGCTCTGCCTCCTCGTCTCCCTGGCGGTGGCCCCCCTGCTGGCCGAGCTCCTCGACGGCGTCGCCTCGGGCGTCTTCGACGGCAACTTGTCCCTCGGGCCCTTCTCGCTCGGCCTCTCGGGCGTGCGCCTCACCTTGTGGCTGGGGGCCACGGTCATCCTCGTCGCCGGCGTGCTGGCGGCCCGCACCCTGCATCCCGTGGGGGAGGCCAGCTCCCCGTCCGAGGGCGGCGACGAGGGTCCCGGCCGGGGTCAGCCGTGACCCGCCGTGGTCGCCTCATCGCCCTCGAGGGGGGCGAGGCGTCGGGCAAGTCCACCCAGGCCCGCCTCCTGGCCGAGCGCCTCGGCGCCGTGCTCACCCACGAGCCCGGGGGCACCGCCCTCGGCCGGGGGATCCGCGAGCTCGTGCTCGGCCGGTCCTCGGACATGGACGCCCGGACCGAAGCCCTGCTCATGCTCGCCGACCGGGCCGAGCACGTGGCCCGGGTCATCGAGCCGGCCCTCGCCGGTGGCCGCCACGTGGTGACCGACCGCTTCCTGGGCTCGACCCTGGCCTACCAGGGCTACGGGCGAGGCCTGGGCCTCGAGGACCTGCGGTCGCTCTCGGCCTGGGCCGCCGGGGGCCTCGCGGCCGACCTCGTCGTGCTCATCGACGTGCCCCGCCCCCTGGCCCGGGCCCGGGGGCCACAGGTCGGCGATCGCATCGAGGCCCTCGGCGAGGACTTCCACGACCGGGTGGCCGCCGGCTACCGGGAGCTGGCCCGGCGGGGGCCCCCGTGGGTGACGGTGGACGGCCGGGGCCCCGCCGAGGCGGTGGCCGCCCGCATCGCCGCCGCCGTGGCCGAGCTCGGGGCCGAGCCCGGGGTGGCCCCTCACCCCGGGAGGCCGGGCCACCCGTCCGGCGCAGGGCGCCAGCCCGGCGCGGGTGGCCAGCCCGGTGGGGGGCGCCAGCCCGGCGCGGGGCGCCAGCCCGGCGCGGGGCGCCAGCCCGGTGGGGGGCGCCAGCCCGGTGGGGGGCGCCGATGACCACGGGCGTCCTCGACGGGCTCGTCGCCACCGCCGCCGCCGTGGAGAGCCTGCGGGCGGCGGTGGCGGCGCCGGTGCACGCCTACCTCCTCGTGGGCCCCCCGGGCTCGGGGAAGGGGCCGGCGGCCCGGGCCTTCGCCGCCGCCCTCCTCTGCCCCCGGGGCGGGTGCGGGCGGTGCCCGACCTGCGAGCGGGTGCTCGCCGGCCGCCACCCCGACGCCGTCACCGTCGAGCGCCAGGGCGCCTTCGTGTCCGTGGCCCAGGCCCGGGAGATCCAGCGCCTGGCCCTGCGCACCCCTCACGAGGGGCCCCGCAAGGTGCTCGTGCTCGGGGACTTCCACCTCGTGCGGGAGGCGGCCCCCATCCTCCTCAAGGTCGTGGAGGAGCCGCCGGCCTCGACGGTCTTCGTCATCCTCGCCGAGCACGTACCGCCCGAGCTCGCCACCATCGCCTCCCGTTGCGCCGTCGTCGAGCTCGGGGCCCTGGCACCAGCGGCGGTGGCCGCCGCCCTCGTGGCCGAGGGCGTGGCCCAGGAGGTGGCGGGTGCGGCGGCCGAGGCCGCCGGCGGGCGCGTCGACCGGGCCCGGCTCCTGGCCTCGGACCCCGGCTTCGGGGCGCGGCGCCGGGCCTGGCAGGAGGCCCCCGGGCGCCTCGACGGCACGGGGGCCACCGTGGCCCGGGTGGCCGGGGAGCTGGCCGGGCTCCTCGGCGCCGCCTCCGCCGCCCTCGAGGACCGCCAGCGGGCCGAGCTCGAGGAGCTCGAGGAGCGGGTGCGCCGCACCGGTGAGCGGGGCTCGGGCCGCCGCGAGCTCGTCGAGCGCCACCGGCGGGAGCAGCGCCGGCTCCGGGCCGACGAGCTCCGGGCCGGGCTGGCGGTGCTGGCCGGCGCCTACCGCGACGCCGCCCTCGCCCCCCGGCCCCCGACCGGGACCCTCCAGGCCCTGGCCGCCATCCAGGCGGCGGCCGAGGCCATGGAGCGCAACCCCAACGAGCTCCTCCTGCTCCAGGCCCTGCTCCTGCGCCTCCCGGGGTTGGGGGGGCGGTGACGCGCGATACTCGGGTGGCGCCCGAGTAGCTCAGTGGTAGAGCAGCTCACTCGTAATGAGCAGGCCGTCGGTTCAATCCCGACCTCGGGCTCGCGCTGGATCCGTGTCTCATGCCAACACGGTGCCGAGCGGCGTCCCCGAGATGCCGGACAGGTTGGGTGTGGTTTGCGCACCCGAACCGGTGGTCTCGGGAGACCTCCGTTGCGCAAGGGAGGACCAGCTCGAGGCTGGCCTGCACGACACGATCCCGAGCGGTAAGGGTGCCGCGCCGACGGGCGCGAGTCCCGCGGCGCCGGAGCCAGCGCCTGGCCGAGAGCGCAACGGCATTCGGGTCACAAGGCGGATCACACGGCCACGACCTTGACGAGCTGGTCGAGACCTCGGAAGTCATCGGGGTTGCGGGTGTACAGGGGGAGCTCAGCAGCCAGAGCGGCTGCTGCGATCAACAGGTCGACGGCCCTCGCCCCTCGTGCCTTGCGGCCTCTTGCCATGACTGTGGCGAAGATGCGGCCGTAGGCGCGTGCCGCGTCGCCGTCGAAGGGAAGTGGATCGAACGTTGCTTCGGCGCGCTGGAGACGATCCTGGCGTCGACCGCGCTCGTCCGGTTCGGACGTGGCATGTGGTCCCGCAGCTAGCTCAGCCAGGCTCACGGCGCTGACCGCGACGGCGACCGGAAGCTGCGCGGGGTCGATCTCATCGAGATCGATGAGAACCGATGTGTCGAGCAGACCTCGCTCGTAGCGCCTCTCAGGCACGCGGCATCGCCTCCTGATCCGCGGCGGCATCGAGGTCCGCTCGAAAGCGCTCGTAGTCGAGCCCAGGTGCGGATCTGAACATGGCCACGGCGACCTCCGCGGCGACGAATCGGTGGCGACGGAGTGGCGTCAGCTCGCCCACTGGGACACCGTTGCGCGTCACGACGAAGCTCTCACCCTCGTCGAGGTCACGCATGATCGCTCCGCTATGGTTGCGCAGCTCGCGCTGGCTGATCTCACGACTCACCGCGTGAGCGTAGCACGCTGTGCTACGCTACTTGGCGGCCGATCTCGGCGTGCTCTCGAGCTGCGGTCGCCAAAACCAGGGTAGGTTGGCGTGCGCACGCCGAACCTGGGGTGCCGAGGTCGACTGCGAGGCGTCTCCACGCCGGTTCCGCCCCGAGCGGTGGCCAGCATCACCGGCCGCCGAAGCCATGGGAAAGGATCGACCTTGTCCACCGTCTTTCGCGGCGCATCGCGCCGCCGCCCCCGCTCGCGGCGCGCGCCGGCCCCCCCGGGCCCGCGCCGAGCCCCACACGACGACAACGCCGTCACCCTTCCCCCCGCGACGTCGTTCGCCGAGCTCGGGCTCCCGCCGGCGATCCTCGCCGCCCTGGGCTCGATCGGATGTCACGCACCCCTGCCCATCCAGGCCGCGACCCTGCCCAGCTCGCTCGCCGGTCGCGACGTCCTCGGGCGGGCCCGCACCGGCGGGGGGAAGACCGTCGCCTTCGCGGTTCCCACGGTGATGGCGCTGCGCAACAGCGGCGCCGAGCGGCGGCCGGGTGCACCCCGGGCGCTGGTGCTCGTCCCCACCCGGGAGCTGGCCGCGCAGGTGGCCGCCACCATCGCCCCCCTGGCCCGGTCCGTGGGACTTCGGACCGCCACGGTCCACGGCGGCGTCAACCAGGGCCCGCAGGTCAAGGCCCTCCGGGGCGGCATCGATGTCCTCGTCGCCTGCCCCGGCAGGCTCGAAGACCTCATCGAGCAACGCCAGTGCGCGCTCTCGCGCGTCGAGCTGTGCGTCCTCGACGAGGCCGACCACCTGGCCGACCTGGGGTTCCTTCCCGCGGTGAGGCGGATCCTCGATCAGGTGGCGCCGGGGCAGCGCCTGCTGTTCTCGGCCACGCTCGACCGGGGAGTCGACGCGCTCGTCGCTCGCTATCTCGAGGGTCCCGTGACCCTCTCCGTCGACGCCGTGACGTCCTCCCCGCCCGAGCTCGAGCATCACGCGTTCAGCGTGGCGCCCCACGACAAGGCGCTCGTGGTCCGGGAGCTGGCTTCGGGCGCCGGGCGCAGCCTGTTGTTCACCCGGACCAAGCACGGGGCCAGGAAGCTCGCCACCGACCTGGCCCGCAACGGGATCCCGGCCGTCGAGCTGCACGGCAACCTCTCCCAGGCACAGCGCAGCCGCAACCTGGCCGCGTTCTCCGGGGGTGCCGTGCGGGTGCTCGTGGCAACCGACATCGCCGCCCGGGGGATCCACGTCGATGGCGTCGACCTCGTCGTCCACGTCGACCCTCCCACCGAGCACAAGGCCTACCTGCATCGCTCCGGTCGGACCGCCCGTGCCGGCGCCGCCGGATCGGTGGTCACGGTGATCCTGCCGGATCAGTCGCGGGACGTGAGCTCGATGATCCGCCGGGCCGGCATCCGCCCCGTGGTGGCCAAGGTGGCACCCGGCGCCGCGCAGACCCTGGCACTGACGGGTCCGCCCGTCGAGGCCGTGTTCACGCCCGCCCGTCACGCTGCCGCCGTGACCACCCGGGGCTCGCGCCCCCCCGCTTCACGCAGGTCCAGCCACCGGTCGCGGTCGGCCCGGGCCGGTCGCCGGTCCCGGGCATAGCTCGCGAGCGGCGACACCGATCCCGGTACCGCCCCGGCTCAGTGCCGGGACGTCCGTGGCGCGGCACGAACCAGGTGGAGCTGGCCTCCTGAACTGGCCCGGTGATCATGTCAGCCCCCTCATCTCCGGCGACAGCTCGGGTGGATGGCTGGAGCCGGAGATGAGCACCCCTGCGGTGTAGCCGCCAACGGCGTCGCCGAGCTCATCTTCGGGCTGGCCGACGAGGACGAGATGTCGGTCGTCGTGGTGACCCACGATTCGGTGATCGCCGACCGGGCCGAGCAAGTGGTCAGCCTGCGGAACGGTCATGTGGTCGCGGCTTCGTGATGGACCCGACCACCCCTTCCCGAGCTGGCCTGGTGGGCTCCACGAAGTTCGTTCGCCTCGTCCTGCTCTCGTGGCGCGAGATCACGGCGAACCGAGGTCGTGCCCTGCTCCTCGCGCTGATGATGGCGGTCGGACTCATTGCCTTCCTGACCATCCAAGGGCTGAGCTCGGCCTGAAGGAGCGCTCCGGGGACCGACTCGTGCCGCCGGCATCCTCGTCCGGCGCGGCGCGGGAGCCCACCGTCCGGCGGTGCGTATCGGGTGCCCCGCTCCGGCCGGAGCACCTCGCCCGTCTGGACCCGGGAGCGATCCTGAGGACCGAGTCCGACAGCGTCGTAGCGCTGCGAAGCGACGCGGCCCGATACTTCGCCGGGGCACTGGGGGGCGCGAAGCAGATCGTTGTCGCAGCCGCGCTCGGCAGCACCGCGCCCGGCGACGAGACGTTGCTCGGGGACCTGAGGACCCGCCTGGCACCGGTGGCGGCCCGAGCCGGGCTTCCGTCGAGCTGGAGCGACGTGCTAGGCGTCGGTCCGAGCATCAGGGCCTGGTCACTCGAGACCTTCGAGGTCGAGCTGACCCTGCTCGACGGTGGCGCCGCGATCCGTCTCTTCCTCGGCGCCGCGCTCCTCGCGGTCCTCGGCGCCTCCTACCCGGCCTATCGGGCGACCAGGCTGGATCCCCTCAGGCGCTCGAGCGCTGAGGCCTGCCAGGGAGCGGGGCCCGCCCCGCGGCTGATCCGGGGGTGTGGGTTGGCGCGTCGCGGTGGGAGGCACGAGGCGCCCGCGCCGCCCGCCGAGGCCCAGCGGTCACGGCAGCGGCTGGCCCCGCCCTCCGGCGCCCGCTCGCGCCCGACCCGTCGGCGGGGTCGTCGTCATCGTCGACTCCGTGGGGTCCGCCCGTGACTCCCGGGCGGCCATCCACGTCTCGAGGTCCTCGGCGCGCATGGGCGGGCCGAGCAGGAAGCCCTGGCCCAAGCCGCACCCGAGCCGGCACAGGGCCGCCGCCTCCTCGGGTCGCTCGACCCCCTCGGCAACGAAGGTGAGGCCGAGGGCGGTGGCCAGCCCGATCGTCGAGGCGATGATCGATGAGGCCCGCTCGTCCTCGGGAAACCCCACGAGCAGGTGACGGTCGAGCTTGAGCTCGTCGACCGGGAGGTCCCGCAGGTGGGACAACGACGAGTACCCGGCGCCGTAGTCGTCGATCGAGCTCCGCACGCCCAGGTCCCGCAGCTCGGTCAGGACCTGAGCCGCCTTGGCCGGCTGGGTCATCACCATGCCCTCGGTCACCTCCACGGTGAGGAGCCCGGGGTGGAGGCCGTGGCGGCCGAGGCTGACCCGGATGTCGCCCACGAGCGAGTCGTCGAGGAGGTCGGCCACCGAGACGTTGACCGACACCGGGATCGGGCGCCGCCAGGCGAGCTGCCAGCGGGCGCACTCGGTCAGCGCCTCCTCGAGCACGAGGGCGGTGATGCGCCGGGCCAGGTGCGACTGCTCGGCGAGGTCCATGAAGAGGTCGGGGGTGAGGACCCCCCGGTCGGGGTGGGGCCAGCGCACGAGGGCTTCGAAGCCGAGGACGGCCTGGGACCGGAGGTCGACCTTGGGTTGGAACATGAGCACGAGGTCGCCCTGCTCGATGGCCCGCCGGAGCAGGTCCATGGTCCGCAGCCGCTCGAGGCCCTGCTCGTAGCGGGTGCGGTCGTAGGTGGCGATCCCGGTGGCCAGGCGCTTGGCGTCGTACATGGCGGCGTCGGCCTTGGCGAAGAGCTCGTCGGGATCGACGGCGTCGTCGGGGAACATGGCGATGCCAGCGCTGGCGCTGGCCCGCAGGGTGGCGCCGCCGACCTCGAAGGGGTCGGCGAAGCAGGCGAGGAGCGTCGCTGCCACCCGGCGGGCCCGTGGCCGGTCCACCGGGCCGCCGAGCAGCACCCCGAACTCGTCGCCCCCCAGGCGGCAGAGGGAGTCCCCGTCGCCGAGGGCGTCGGCCAGCCGGGGCCCGAGGAGCCGCAGGACGGCGTCGCCCACGCTGTGGCCGAGGGAGTCGTTGATGTCCTTGAAGCCGTCGAGGTCGAGGACAAGGAGGGCGAAGGCCGCCGATCCCGCCGAGGTCCGGGCCGCCAGCTCCTCCCCGAAGCGGCGTCGGTTGCCGCAACCCGTGAGCTCGTCGGTGCGAGCCTCCACGCGGGTCTGGGCCAGGGTCCTCAGCTCCCCGAAGGCCAGGCCCATGCGGGCCAGCACCACCACCACGGTGGCACCGGCGAGGAGCAGGGCCACGGGGTTGAGGCTGCGGAAGCCGCCGGCGACGAGCACGCCGAGCACGAGCACGGCCCCGCCGGCGGGGAGGGCAACGGGCTGGCGCAGCACCGTCGACCGCCGGCGAGGCTGGCGGCCCTGGCCCGAGGCCCGCCCGACGAGCAGGAAGCTCAGGGGCCAGAGGAGGTCGAGCCAGGAGCCCAGGGCGTAGCTGTTGGCGGTGCTCTTCCACAGGTAGGTGGTGTCGGCCAGGGCGAGCACGACCATGGCCGCCATCACCAGCCACCACGCCCGGTCGATCTCCCAGTTGAGGAGGGGGAGGCTGGCGACGAGCAGGGCCAGGAGCACGAGGTCGGCCAGCGGGTAGGAGACGTTGACCATGACCTCGACGGGGGTGGTGCCGGCCACCTCCAGGAGCGGCCGGTAGGCGATGGCCACGGCGAGCGAGGCCATGGCCAGGGCGCCGATGAGGCCGTCGAGCCACATGCTCGCCGGGAACCGGCTGGCCCGGCTGCGGACCCGCAGCACGATGCCCACGTAGAGGGCCAGGTAGGAGGCGATCCACAGGGCGTCGCAGGGACAGGGGGCCGGCATGGAGGCGTCGGAGGGGACCACCGTGCCGAAGTAGAGGTCGCCGGCCGCCCACAGGACGGCGGCGAGGGCGAAGGCGTACCAGCACCGCTGCTCGGGCTCCCGGCGCGAGGCCCGTAGGGCGCAGAGGGCGGCGGCGCCGAGCACGAGCGTCGAGCCGATGCGGGCGTTCACCACCCGCCAGGACTCGCTGCGCAGGGCCAGGGTGGTGGCCACCCAGGCGGCGAAGCTTCCCAGCAGGACCCCTTCGAGGCGGTCGGCCACGACCGGGCGGCCGCCAGCCCCGAGCGGCCGGCGGCGGCGAGGGGGAGACGATGGGGGCGGGAGCATGGGATCGGTGCCCGGGCCTGGGCGACCCGGGGAGCATAACGATCAGTGATCGCCCAGCCACGCCGGGCGGCGGAAGACTGCCACGTGGCTGTCGCCGGGCCCTGAAGCCGTGAGTGGCGAGGGCAGTGGGAAGCCCCTATCCTGCGCTCGGGGGCGGCACGACCGCGGTGCGTGGCAGGCGTGGCGAGCCGGGCGCCCACCGCTGTGCACCATGAGCACGCGCATCGACCGATGGCGCGCCCCTCTCCCTGCGGTGGGTGGTGCGCCCACCAGGTGGGAGGTCTGGCGGTGGACGAGGAGTTCCTCACGCCCGAGGGGGCAGGCATCGACCGCTACCTCGAGGCCATGAGCCAGGCGGCCGCCCTCGTGGCCCGGTCGGTCGGCACCGGGGTGGGTCCGACGAGCGGCTCGGGCCTGGCCGAGCTCCGCCGGCGGTTCGAGGACCTGGAGGTCTGCCCCGAGGGAGGCGTGGCCCTCGCCGAGGCGCTGGCCGAGGTGGGCCAGCTCGTCCTCGGCGACATGGTCGTGGTCTCCCACCCCGCTACGCCGCCCACCTCCACTCGCCCCCCACGATCTCCTCCCTGGCCGCCGAGGTGGTCATCGCCGCCACGAACCAGTCGGTCGACTCCTTCGACAGCGGCCCCTCGGCCGCCGCCCTCGAGGAGCGGGTCATCGCCTGGGCGTGCCGGCTCGTGGGCTTCGGTCCCAGGGGCGACGGGGTCTTCACCACCGGGGGGACGGCGTCGAACCTCATGGCCCTGCTCCTGGCCCGGGACCACTGGGCCATGCGGGACCTGGGCTGGAGCGTGCGGAACCTGGGCCTACCGGCCGGGGCCGGCGACCTGCGCATCGTCGCCTCCGAGCGCAGCCACTTCTCCATCGCCCGGGCGGCCCACGTGCTCGGCCTGGGCCGGTCGGCCCTCGTCGAGGTGCCCACCACCCCGTCGGGCGGCCTCGACGCCGCCCTGCTCGAGGAGCGCCTGGCCGCCGAGGTCGAGCGGGGCCGGCGTCCCTTCGTCGTCGTGCTCACCGCCGGCACCACCGACACCGGGGCCGTCGACCCCCTGGCCGAGGCGGCCGACATCGCCCACCGCCGCGGCCTCTGGGTCCACGTCGACGCTGCCGCCGCCGGCGCCCTGCTCCTCAGCTCCCGCCACCGGCGGCTCCTCGAGGGGATCGAGCGGGCCGACTCGGTGTCGATCGACTTCCACAAGCTCTTCTGCCAGTCGATCCCCTCCTCGATCGTGCTCGTGGCCGACGGCGCCGGGTTCCGCCACCTCCGCACCCCGGTGCCCTACCTCGACCCCGTCGAGGACGCCGAGGCCGACGTCGTCAACCTCGTGGGCAAGTCGCTGCAGACCACCCGGCGCTTCGACGCCCTCAAGGCCCTCGTCACCCTGCGCACCCTGGGCCGGGCCCGGATCGCGGCCATGGTCGACGCCCTCGTCGGCCTGGCCGCCCACGCCGCCGAGCACGTGCGGCGGGCCGAGGATCTCGAGCTCGTCCAGGCCCCGGTGACGAACACCACGCTCTTCCGGTGGCGCCCGGCGGCGGGCGCCGACGAGGCCGATCTCGAGTGGGTGAACCAGCGGCTCCACCACGAGCTCTGGCGGCGGGGGGCCATGGTCGTGGGGCGCACCCGCCAGCGGGGCCAGGCCTGCCTCAAGCTCACCTTCTGCAACCCGGCCTGCGACGAGGCGACCGTGGAGGGCATGCTCGACGAGCTCGTCGCCGCGGGCCACGCCCTGCTCCGCCAGCGCCAGGCCGTGCCCTCGGCCATGGGGTAGCCCACCCGGTGACCAACCCGGCGCCCACCCCGGCGACCGTCGACGACGACGGGAGGCGGTCGGGTGGCGGCAGGGCGGTGGCGGCCTCAGCCCTCCCGCCAGCGCTCGGCGAGGTCGAGGACGGGCGCCACCAGCAGGTCGAGCACCCCCAGCGAGGCCAGCCGGGCCTCGTCGAAGGTGGACTCGGTCTCGGTGACGGCGTTGACGAGCGCCTCGTAGCGGCGCTCGCGGTAGCCCCGCAGCACCGAGCGGGCCACCTCGGCGTCGAGGCGGTCGCGGAAGCGGACGTGGAGCAGGAGCAGGCCCACGGCGTGCTGGCCCCGCACCTCGGGGACGAGCACGACGGTGCGGCCGTCGCTGCGGCCCACGGCCACGGTGACCTCCCGCTCGTCGACCGCTCCCCGCTTGGTGCCTCGCAGGGTGGGGTCGGCCTCGGTGCGGCTCGCCAGCCCGGTGGCCGCCCCGCCCTGGTCGACCACGTGGATGGTGGGCTTGGCCGAGGCGCCGTCGTCGAGGCGGTAGCGGGTGTAGCCCTCCACTGCCGCTACCGCCGGGTCGAGGGCCACGAGCTGGCGGAGGTTGCGGTAGGCGAGGCGGTCGAGGATGGGGGCAGCGGCCAGCACCGCCTGGACGAGGCCCACCCGGATGAGGGCGTCCTCGGAGCGGGAGATCCCCACGGTGACGGTCTTGGCCTGGTGCTTGATGGCGTCGACCGGTCGGGACAGCTCGTTGATGCCGGTGGTGAGGGCGGCCGAGAGCTCGTCGAGGAGCAGCGCCGGCGAGGCGGGCGAGCCGTGCTCGAGCTCGTAGGCGTCGAGGGGGGCCAGCCCGGTGCCGTAGCGCAGCAGCGAGGCGAGCCGCAGGGCCGTGCTGGCCTCGAGGTGGCCGTCGTAGGCCCCGGAGGCCACCCCGGCGAGGAACCGCCGCGCCGGCTCCCCGAGGGCCTCGGCCAGCTCCTCGAGGGCGGCGTCGGCCGGGGCCGGGCCCAGGGGGCCGTGCCGCTCGCCATTCTCGGCGGCACGGGCCACCACGGCCCGCAGGCCAGCCCGGGCCTCGCGCAGGGGGAGGGCCTGGGCGTCGATGGCCAGGGCGGCGTGGTAGCCGAAGAGGTGGCCCACCATGGACGAGAGCACGAAGGCCAGCTCAGCGTGGACGGCAGGCACGGCGAGCACGTGGAGGGCGGCGTCGAAGGGGTGGGGGCCCTCGGTGGCGATCACCACAGGCGCCGCCCGGTGGGCCCGGTAGATCTGCACCTCCTTGGCCACGTCGTCGGCGTTCGTGCCCGAGAGGCCGGCGGCGCAGAGGAGGATGAGGGGCTCCGAGGACAGGTCGATGTGCTTCTTGTCCTCGGTCACGTCGCAGGCGATCGACTTGTAGCAGAGCTCGGAGAGCTTGATGCGCACCTCGGTGGCGGCGATGCGGTTGAGGCCCGAGCCCACCACCGCCCAGTAGCGACGCCGGGGCGCCTCGGCCCGGGCCGCCCGGGCCACGTCCTCGCTCGAGGACAGCACCTGCTCCATGGCCCCGGGCAGCGCCCGCAGGGCACCGAGCAGCGCGTGGGTCCGGTCGCCGTCGTCGCGGCCCAGCACCCGGGCCACGGCCAGGGCCAGCAGGGTGCCGGCGACGACCTGGGCGTAGAAGGCCTTCGTCGAGGCCACGCTCATCTCGATGTCGCGCCCGTCGGAGGTGTAGAGGACGCCGTCGGCCCGGGCCCCGAGGTCGCTGTTGCGGCGGTTCACCACGGCCACCACCGCCGCCCCCCGGGCCCGGGCCAGCTCGACGGTGCGGTTCGTGTCCGTCGTCGTGCCCGACTGGGAGATGGCCACGACGAGCGTGTCGGCCATGTCCCCGGCGAGGCCGAACCCCGAGAGCTCGGTGGCCGGGAGGGCCTCGACGGCCAGGGCCGAACCCACGGCCGAGCGCAGGGCGGCGGCCACCGCCTGGCCCGCCACCGCCGCGGTGCCCTGACCGATGACGGCCACCCGGGTGATGGCACCCCGGGCCAGCCGGGCCCGCAGCTCGGGCCCGAGGGCCTCGTCGCCCAGCTCCACGGTGAGGCGACCGCCCCCCTCCTCCTCCACCACCCGGCCCCGCAGGGTCTTGCGCACCGACCGGGGCGACTCGGCGATCTCCTTGAGCAGGAAATGGGGGTAGCCCCGCCGGTCGATGTCCCGGGTGGTGATCTCGGCGGTGACGACCTCGCCGGCGGCCACCGGGTCGGGGCGCCCGTCGTAGCCCGTGCGGTCGATGCCGGCGAGCTCGCCGGCCGAGGACCGGTCGAGGGCCACCACCTGGCCGCCGTTCTCGCCCTCGAGGCGGAGGTAGTCCCTCGTCTCCTGGACGAGGCCGTAGGGCTCGCTGGCCACGACGAAGGCGTCCTCGGCCAGCCCGGCGTAGAGGCCCTGGCCGCTGCCCCGCTGGGCCAGGAGGAGGCAGTGGGGCCGGGAGGCCACCTGGGCCGTCACCGCCACCGAGCCCTCGAGAGAGGCCACGGTGGCCCGGAAGGCGTCGGCGGCCAGGGCCCCGGCCGCCAGGCGCCGGGAGAGGAGCACGGGCACGACCTTGGCGTCGGTGGTGATGGGCGGGGCGATGTCGAGGCCCTCGGCCGCCCGGAGCTGGGCGTGGTTGTCGACGTCGCCGTTGAGCACGGCCACCGCGTAGGGCCGAGCGGGGGTGGCGGTCGCGCCCTGCTCCTCGTGATCGAGGGGGTGGGCGTTGGCGGCCGAGATGATGCCCACGCTGGCCCAGCGGGTGTGGCCCACCACCGCCACCTGGGACTGGGGCCCCCTCACCGCGGCGGCCAGGAGGCGGTCGCCCGCCACCGCCGTCCGAAGCTCCTCGACGTTGTCGCCCAGCTCCCCGATCTCCGCCGCCACCTTGTAGACGAAGGCCAGGCTCCCCTCCGCCACCCGGACGCTGCCCGAGCCGAAGAGCCGGTCGCCGCCCCGGCGATCGAGCTCGGCCCGGACCTCCGGGGCGTCGAGGTCGAGGTCGTGGCCGTGGACGAGGACGTGGAGGCCGGCCGAGTCCCGGCCCCGAACCTCGAGGCGACCGATGCCGGCGAGGGCGACGTCGACGGCCAGGAAGGCGTCGAGAGCGGGCCCGGTCGGCCCGGTGCCCGCCAGCGAGGCCACCCGGCGGGCGGTGCCGAGGCGGTCGACCCCGAGCGACCAGCAGGCGTCGCGCAGGCGCACGAGCCCGGCGTTGAGGGGCTCGACCACCTCGGGGGGCGGGGGCGCGGCGTCGAGGTCGGCCTCGA